>SMEW01000032.1_pt1 | contig 31836 bp, 31 predicted proteins | sample 2456341 | NCBI WGS metagenome assembly SMEW01 (sample SAMN10132602, study PRJNA489261) | soil metagenome | isolation source: day120 control-loamy sand soil ammended with composted manure from dairy cow... | place: USA | collected 2015-04-01 | reverse complement strand
CCGGTGCGGTTGCGCGGCACAGCGCGTCGCCGCGCCGCCTCGGCGCTCGGCCGGGGAGAGCGCCGTGCAGGCTGCGCGGAACGCGGTCGGTGCCCGTGCCGGCTGCGTGCTGCCGCTGCCGGCCGGCGCGGATCTTTGGGACTGCGGTCGCGCGGTGTGCTCACCGGTGTACTGTTCCCCCCTGCTCAGTGGCCTGCCACAGTGGTGCGGTCCAGTCCGTGCCTGATCACTCGCCGGTGCTGCGTGGGTTTTCGGTGATCTGGCCGCTGTCGAGGTCGAGGAACTGGGGCTCCTCGCCGGGGTACATCCCCATTTCCTCGGCTGCTTTAGCGATCGCCTCAGGCGATTCTGCCCGCATGACCTGTTCGCGCAGGGTCTGCTCCTGCTGGCTGAGTTCCCGGTTCTCCCGTTGCAGGGTGGCGATCTCGAAGGTGTCTTCGGCCAGCACAGCGTGCAGCATCAGCAGGGTGATCATCGCCCCGCCGAGCAGGCCGAGGACAAGGAGCACGAACGGCAGGCGGGGCGCGGACGGGCGGGTGCGCGGCCCGCTCCGGGCCGCCGCGGGGTGTCCGGCGCGCGGCCGCGGCCGGGCCGTGCGGGACGTGCTCTGTGCAGTCTTCGTGCGCTCTACGGTCTTGGTCTCCACTGTGTTCTCCCGGACGCCATCGTGGGTGTGGCTTCCCGTGGGAAGCCCGTGTGCGGGCCCTGGCGGGCCGGTGGTCACGGCTCCCGTGTCCGCTCCGCGGCCCGCAGCCGGGCCGACGCTGCGCGGGGGTTGGCGGCAGTCTCCTGTTCGGTGGGGAGTTCGGCTCCCCGGGTGAGGAGGCGCAGTTCCGGCTGCCGGTCCGGGAGGGGCACGGGAAGTCCGGGCGGGGTGCTGTCGGTGCTCAGCTCGGTGAGGACCCGCTTGGTGATGCGGTCTTCGAGGGAGTGGTAGGACAGCACCACGATGCGTCCGGCTACAGCGAGACGGGAGAGTGCCGCGGGAAGGGCGCGTTCCAGGATGGAGAGTTCGGAGTTGACTTCGATCCGCAGCGCTTGGAAAGCGCGTTTCGCGGGGTGGCCTCCGCTGCGGCGGGCTGCCGCGGGGATGGCGGAGCGGACCAGGTCCGCGAGCACCCCGGTGGTGCGCACCGGTTCTTTGGCGCGCTGCCGCACGATGGCCTGGGCGATCCGGGCGGCGAACCGCTCCTCGCCGTAGACGCGGAAGATCCGGGTGAGTTCGCTTGCGGGATAGGTGTTGACGATGTCGGCCGCGGTGCGCTCCTGGGTGCGGTCCATGCGCATGTCGAGCGGCGCGTCATAGGAGTAGGCGAAGCCCCGTTCGGCTTCGTCGAGTTGGGGGGAGGACACGCCCAGGTCGAACAGGAGTCCGTGGACCCGGTCGATCCCGAGCTCGTCCAGGATGCGGGGGATGTCGGAGTAGACGGCGTGCACCAGGTCGATGCGGTCCGCGTAGGGGGCGAGCCGCTGCCGGGCGCGTTCCAGTGCGGTGGTGTCGCGGTCCACACCCACCAGGCGGAGGCCAGGGTGGGCACGGAGCAGTGCCTCGGCGTGCCCGCCGAGGCCGAGGGTGCCGTCCACAGCAATCGCGCCGGGCTGCTGGAGAGCCGGCGCGAGAAGTTCCACCACCCGCTCCAGCATGACCGGTACGTGCGCTGGGGCGGGGCTGCCGCGGTGCTGTGGTGCGCTCTGCGGCGCGTCGCCTGTCACTGACGTCTCCCCCCTGTCGTCGCCTCCCCCGTTCCCGCCTGGCCGTCGTTCCCGGACCGGGTGCGACCAGACCTCCAGACACACCTACCGGAAGCGGTCGCGAGGACCCTGCTGGCCACCTGGCGCCGGGGAAGATGCGCCAGGTGAGACCTGGTCGGCCGCGTCTGGAGGCCTGGACCCGACAGAGATGACGGTCGTGACCTCTGGTGTGGCTCGCGGCGCTGCTGATGTGGTGGCGCTGCAGTCCCGTGAGGTCACAGCACCCCCGGCAACACCTCCTCTGCCAGTTCCGCAAAGACCTGCTCCTGCTCGGCCTCGTAGTCGGCCCAGGTCTGGGCGTCCCAGATTTCCAGGCGCGTGTTGGCCCCGATGACCACGCAGTCCCGGTTGAGGCCGGCGTAGGCGCGCAGGTTGGCCGGTATGGTGACCCGACCTTGCCGGTCGGGAAGCTCGTTGGAGGCGCTCGCGAAGAAGACACGGCTGTAATCGCGTACCGCTTTAGCCGTGACGGGGGCTGCGCGGAGGACTTGGGTGATCCGTTCGAACTCCCGGATCGGGAAGACGTAGAGGCAGCGTTCTTGCCCCTTGGTCACCACCAGCCCGCCCGCGAGTTCGTCGCGGTACTTCGCGGGAAGGAACATGCGTCCCTTCTCATCGAGACGCGGCGAGTGCGTGCCGAGAAACATCGTCTTCTTCACTCCCGAGTCACCGCGACGACGCTTTCCTCCACTTGGCTCCACTGTACTCCACTTTCCTCCACCGTCAACAGCAAACCGCCCTCTAAACCCGGAGAAACACGACAAAACCGCAGGTGATACGGGGTGGATGAAGGTGGAGGAACTGTGCGAGCCCTGGTGGTTTCCCGGCCGCGCGCGGCCGACACCGGCGCCGCGCCACGGCGTGTCCCCGCCCCGTTCTTGTTTGCAAACCTCCGCTTTGGCCCTAGCCTCGTGTTGGACAGTCACGACATGACGAGGGGGACACGTGTCGCTCGACACCTGGGTGGGCGGTCCCGCCGACAGTCCCGTAGGCGTCAGCGGCCTTCTGGCCCCCGCCCACCGGGTCCGGTCGGCGATCGAAACCGTGATCACCGGAAAACCTGAGGTCATCCGGATCACGCTGACCGTCCTGCTGGCCGAGGGGCACTTGTTGATCGAAGACGTCCCAGGCGTGGGAAAGACCATGCTGGCCAAGGCGTTGGGGCGGGCCGTCGACTGCACAGTGAGCCGGGTGCAGTTCACCCCTGACCTGCTGCCCAGCGACATCACGGGGGTCAGCGTCTACCACCAGCAGCGGCGGGAGTTCGAGTTCCGTCCCGGGCCGGTGTTCGCCAACATCGTGCTGGGCGACGAGATCAACCGGGCCTCCCCGAAAACCCAGTCCGCGCTCCTGGAGTGCATGGAAGAGGGGCAGGTCAGTGTGGACGGGGTCACGCGGCGGCTCGCCAGGCCGTTCATGGTGATCGCCACCCAGAACCCCGTAGACACCGAGGTGGAGGGCACGTATCCGCTCCCCGAAGCGCAGCGGGACCGGTTCATGGCGCGCGTCTCCATGGGGTACCCCGACCCGCGCGCGGAACTCGCCATGATCGACGCCCACGCGGCGCACTCCCCCCTCGACCAGCTCACCCCGGTGACCACGGTCGCCGAAGTGAACGCGATGATCGAACGGATCCGGCGCATCTACGTCGCCCCCGCCATCAAGCGCTACGCTCTGGACCTGGTCACCGCCACGCGGACCACGCCGGCCCTGTCCCTGGGGGCGTCCCCGCGGGCGACGTTGCACTTGGTGCGGGCCGCCCGCGCCTACGCTGCCTTGGACGGCCGCGACTACGTGCTCCCCGACGACATCCAGGCGCTCGCCGTTCCCGTGCTGGCGCACCGCCTGCTGCCCAACCCTGCGCTGCACCGGCCGCCCGCCGAAGTGGTCAATGAACTGGTGGCCCAAGTTCCCATCCCCACCCACAGTTGACGCTTGGTAAGGACACGACCGGGACGGTGGACGTACTGCGTGCTCTCACCCCGCGCGGGTGGACCTTGGTGGCTGTGGGGGCAGCGGTCGGGGTCGGCGCGCTGCTGCTTGCCGAACGCGACCTGCTGCGCGTCGCCGTCCTCGTCGTCTCGCTCCCGCTCGTCAGCCTGGTGCTGCTGGCGGTGAGCGCGCCCCGGCGTGTGACGCACACCCGCACGCTGTCCGCGGCACGCCTCCCCGTGGGGACGGAGTGCCAGGCCACGGTCACCCTGTCCTATTCGGACAACCGGTGGCCGCTGCCCGCCGGGCCGGTCCTCGTCGAAGACCGGCTGCCGCCCGCGCTCGGCGCATCGCCTCGCTTCACTCTGGGACTGCTCCGTCCCGGGGAGCAGCGGACCCTGTCCTATCTGCTGGCTGCGCAGGTGCGCGGCCGCCACTCGATCGGCCCGCTCGTCGTGGGGGTCACCGATCCGCTGGGCTGTGCCCGGCTCACTCGGACCCTCGACCCGCAGACGCCGCTGCTGGTGTTCCCCCGGACCGTGGACCTGCCTGCCGTCCCGCTGCCCGGTACAGCCCTGGTGGACGGCCAGCGGCCCCGCCCGGTGCCCACCGGGCCGGAGGCGGGGACCATGCCCCGCCCCTACCGCCCCGGGGACGATGTACGCCGCGTGCACTGGCGGTCCACAGCGCGGCGCGGCCACCTCATGGTGCGCGGGGAAGAACAGCCCTACCGCGATCGCAGTACCCTTCTCGTGGACCTTCGCGCTGCCGCGCACACCGTCCTCCCCGCCGCGTCGTCGCTGGAGGAGACGGTGGCCCTGGCCGCGTCGATCGCGGTCCACCTCGTGGACCGGGGACACCAGCTCAGACTGCTGGGCGTGGCTGCCGCAGCCGCGTCCCCCGCCCACCGCGACGCCGTGCTGGACCTGTTCGCCCTCGCCCAGCCCGTGCCGGAGCCGTCCCTGCTGGCGGAGATCACCCGCCTGTCGCGCAGCCCGGCCGAGGGCCGCGGCGTCCTCGTCGCCGTGGTGGGAGCGCTCACAAGCGACGAAGTCGCCGCCCTCGCGGCCTGCGCGGCCGACCGGACCCGGCCGCGGATCGCGGTGCTTGCGCCGCAGGCCGCGTGGACCGACCAGGAGCGTGACCGTGCCGCAGGCCGCCTCGCGGACGCGGGATGGCGGGTGCTGTGTCCCCATCGGCTCGACGACTTGCCTGACCTGTGGCGGAGTTCGGGGGAGGCACGGTGAGACCCGTCAAGGAGGCGCTTCTAGCGGCCCTGCTCTCGCTCACCACGGCGGCTTCCGCTCTGTGCATGCTCCCCCTCTTGGGACCGCTGTTCGCGGACGCGGACTGGTGGACGCGGCCGGCGAGCGCAGCGGTCACCGTGGCAGCCGCGGGCGCGGTCACCCAGTGGATCCGCGTCCCCGCAGTGGTCACCCCTCTCGTGCAACTGGTGGCGCTGGCCATCACCGTGACCGCGCACGTGCTGCGGGACACCGCACCCTTGGGCATCCTCCCCACACCGGGCGTGGTCGACCAGATCATCGCGCTCGCGTTCTCCGGGGTCGCGGACATTCAGACCCATGTCATCCCGGTGCCGGCCACGGACGGAATCGTCCTGCTGGTGACGTTGCTGCTGGGCGTCCTCACCATTTCTGCCCACTGGATCGCGGTCACCCTCCGTGTGCCCGGTGTGGCCGCGGCCGCCCTGTTGTCCCTGATCGCGGTACCCTTGACCGTCCACCACGAAGGGGTGGACGGGGCCGCGTTCACCTGGGCCGCGGTGGGGTTCCTGCTGCTGTTCGCCGGGGACTCGCTGGTCCGGACCGTCTCCTGGGAGGCGGGGGCGTGGACCGCTGCCGCGGCAGGGCTGTGGGGCCTGGGCGTGACCGGAACCGCCGCGGTCTGCATCGTGCTGGCCCTGCTGGTGCCCGCGCTCCTGCCCGGCGTCAGCAACGGCTCCGTGTTCTCCCTGATCAACCAGTTGCGGTCGGGTGGGCGCACGGTGAGCACCGTGGACCCGCTGACGAGTCTGCGGGGCACACTCACCTCGACCGGGAACCGCCGTGTCCTGGAGTACCGGACCAGCGACCCCGCCCCCGAGTACCTGCGCACCCACGTGCTCGACTCGTTCAACGGGGAAACCTGGACCATGTCCCCGGTCGAAGCCTCCACCAAGGACCTGCTCAACGGGACTATCCCGCACCCGCCAGGGTTCTCCACCGGCTCGGATGCGGAATCGGTGGTCACCGACATCACGATCTCCACCGAGGCGCGGGGTATGGACTTCCTGCCGCTGCCCTACCCCAGCCGGGACGTGCAGGTGAACGGCGAATGGTATGTGGACCCTGAGACGCTCATGGTGTTCTCCCCCAACGACGACGCCGCCGGGCTCACCTACCGGGTCACCAGCATCTCGTCCGTGCCGGACGAGGACGCGCTGCGCGCGGCCCCCGCCGCCACCGCGTTCCGGGTCGACCAGCGGTACGTGGACCTTCCACCGCTGTCGCAGGAGGTCACCCAGCTGATCGAGGAGATCACGTCGGGCGCGGACTCCCCCTTCGACCAGGCGCTCGCGCTGCAAGCGTGGTTCACCAGCGGGGAATTCACCTACGACCTGGACCCGCCCCGGGTCCCCGACAACGCGGACCCGCTCGCCTACTTCCTGCTGGACAGCAAGACCGGGTACTGCCAGCATTTCGCGTCAGCGATGGCGGTCATGGCCCGGTACGTGGGGATTCCCGCGCGGGTCGCCGTCGGGTACACCTCGGGGGAGCGCATCGGCTCCGGGCATTGGATGGTGCGGGAGAGCGACGCCCACGCCTGGCCGGAACTGTACTTCGCGAACTACGGCTGGCTGCGTTTCGAACCCACGCCGGGTGAAGGCCAGCCTAACGCTGCGGTCCCCGAGTACGCTGCGACCGTCCCGGAGCGGGCCCCCGTCCACGAGCCGTCGCCGCACGACTCGGAGCCTGCGTCGCCGTCTGCTCCCGCACCGCAGGACACTCCTGCGCAGCCGTCCGCCCCGGAAGAAACCCGCGAGCCCGCGGAGCCTTCCGCGGCAGAATCCACTCCTGCGCCGGGCACAGGAGCGCCCCGCACGGATGCCGTCCTCACCAACGCCGGGATCGTTGCGGCAGCAGCAGCCCTGATGCTGGTGCTGCCCGCGCTCCTGCGCCGCCTGGTGCGTCTGCTGCGGTGGCGGCGGGCTGCCGACGTGCCCGCACACGTGCGTGCCGCCTGGTCAGAACTGCGCGACGACTTGATCGACCTGGGCTGGGAGTGGAACCCGGCGCACAGCCCGCGCACCGTGGAACGCCTCTTGGTCTCCCAGGGGCGGGTCACCCCGCAGGCTCGGGACGCGCTGCACCGGATCGTGACAGCCGAGGAAGCGGCACGCTACGCCCCGCGTCCTCCCGCTGCTTCCCACCTGGCCGACGACTGCCGTACTGTGCGGCGGGCGCTCGCCGCATCGTTTCCCCGCACGTCCCGGATTCGCGCGCTGTTCCTCCCCCGCTCGCTGTGGCAGGCCCCCCACCTGCGCAGCCCGGAGGTTTCGGGCACAGCCGGGCGTGTGGGCCGTGCTCCCCGCCGCGACCCACACGCGTGACGTCACACGGGCGACTGGTCAGCGCCTGCGGGGGTGTTCTTACTGTTCGCCTTCCTGGCGGCGACGCCAGCGTTCTTCCAACCGATCCATCATGCCGGGGCGCTGCTGGCGCTTGGACCCTCTGTCGATGGTGAAAGAGCTGCTTCCGGCGGCACGCCGCCACCCGGACAGCCCCCACAGCGCGCACACCAACATGATGAGGAAGCCGGCAACACTGACCGGTACTGTCTGGAAGACCATGCCTCCCAGGAGGAGGCCGATGCCGGCCACGAAGCCGATCGACGCCTTGATGAGCCGACGCTTGTAGTGGACCTGCGGGTTCGTCTGCCGCACGGTGTGAGCGAACTTCGGGTCCTCCGCATACAGCGCCCGCTCGATCTGTTCGAGCATGCGCTGCTCGTGTTCAGAGAGCGGCACGGCGCCTCCCAAAAGCAGTCCCCGGGTGGGGCAACGGGTGCTGAACAACTATCTGATGGCCAGTGATATGCCCAGAATACGGGGACTTAGCGCTCGGTGAAAAGAAAAGATGTGCGCACGAGCCCCTTCCGTCTACCACAGTACCTTCGACCACACTGGCTTCCACTCGCCTGCCCGCCCTCCCGTCACTCCGGGGAATCGTATTCCTGGTCCGCCTCTCGGACCGCCTCACCCTCTACAACGCTCGCAGGGGGGAAAACCTGCCGCGTCATACGTCATCTTCCTCACATAATGCCAGTGATGCTGGTCGGAGGGCACCGGTTCCGAAACGGCGCACCACTTCGTCTTGCAGCCGCTCCACGGCGCGCCACCCCGGGCCTTCCTCATCCAGCGCCAACTGGTGGTGGACACGGTCGGCACTGACCAGCCCTTCCACCCGCACCCCGACGAGACGCAGCGGGGCGCCCACCAGTCCGGAGGCAGCATAGAGCTCCCGGGCCACCGCGGCGATCTGCCGGGCCACATCGGTGGGCTCCGGCAGGGTGCGGGAACGGGTAACTGTGCTGAAGTCAGCGCGGCGCAGTTTGACCCCCACGGTACGTCCCGCCTGTCCGGAGGCGCGGAGCCGCCGGGCGACTTTCTCGGACAGGCGCAGCAGTTCGCGGCGGATCCGCTCAGGGTCGTGGATGTCGGTGGGGAAGGTCTCCTCCGTGCTCACGCTCTTGTCCACGGTCTCCGGGGTGACCGGCCGGGGATCGTATCCCCACGCGAGTTCCGCGAGCTGGTTTCCGAGCGCCTGCCCCAGTTCGTGGCGGAGCGTATCAGGCGGGGTCCGAGCCACGTCGCCGACCGTGCGCAGCCCCATGCGCCGCAGCGCCTGCTCGGTCCGCTCCCCCACCCCCCACAGGGCGCCGACCGGCAGCGGGTGCAGGAACGCGGTGACGTGCCGGGTGGGGACCACCAGCAGCCCGTCGGGCTTGCAGCGGGTGGAGGCGAGCTTGGCGACGAACTTGGTGGCGGCGATCCCCACCGAGCAAGTCAACCCTTGTTCTGCGCGCATCCGGGCACGGATGAGCTGGGCGATGTGGAGCGGTCCGCCGCCGAGTCGGCGGTCTGCCCCGGCCACGTCCAGGAACGCTTCGTCCACCGAGAGCTGCTCCACCTGCGGGGTGATCGAACGCAGCAGGTCCATCACGCCGGCGGAGACGCGCCGGTACGTCTCGTGGTCGGGCGGGAAGACCACCGCGTGCGGGCAGAGCCGCAGGGCACGGGACATCGGCATCGCAGAGTGGATGCCGTAGCGGCGAGCCTGGTAGTTGGCGGAGGCGACGACCCCGCGCGGCCCGGTGCCGCCGACGAGCACGGGACGCCTGACGACGTCGGGGTGGCGCAGCTCCTCCACGCTCGCGAAGAAGGCGTCCATGTCGATGTGCAGGATGGTGCAGTCGGCGTCGTTGACGGGGTGACCCTCGTACGGGACAATGCCGCGGTCGGTCATGACCCCGCGCATCGGTTCGCCGCGTTCCAACTGTCGACGACTCATCCCACGCCCTCCTGCCCAGCATGGTAGTGGTGCCGGGGCCGCGGAGCAGGGGTAGTGCGCCGAAGCGGGGGCTAGGCGGGACGCCGCGCCATCACATGCAACTGGGTGGCGATTCGCGACAGTTCCGCGTGGGCGGAGGCTGCCTTCTCTACGGCCAGCAGGGTGTCGGGGGTCTGCGGGTCTTCGAACACGCGGCCGGGCAGGAGGTCGCCGAGGATCCGCACCCCGCGTAGTTCGTGCACTTCCAGACCGGCCTCGCGGACGAGTGCGGTGAGCTGCTCCGCGGTGTAGCGGCGCGGCATGGGGTCGCTCGGCCCCCACCGGCCTTCGTTCGACTGCAGGAGGGCCAGCGCATCGGCGAGGTGCCCGGCCAGCGCCCGGTGCAGGACCGCGGCGACCGCGTTCGTCGCGAGCACGCTGACTGCTCCCCGAGGCTGGGTGATGGAGACGACGTCGCGCAGCGCGGTTAGCGGATCGTCCACGTGCTCGACGACGTTGTGCACCAAGACCAGGTGCGCGGACGCTTCAGGCAGCAGTTCCCGCAGGCCTTCCGCGTCCCCTTGGACCGCGTTCACCCGCACCCCGGCTTCGGCAGCGCGGCGTTCCAACGCTGCCAGGGAGTCCGGGCTGGAGTCGACGACCGTGACCCGGTGGCCGAGTCTCGCGAGGGGCACGGCGGCACCCCCGGTGCCGCCGCCCGCATCGACGATGTTCAACGGCTCGACGAACTCCTCTGCCAGGCGTGCCAGCTCGGCGGTCAACGCCTCCCAAACCACTGCGGTGCGTGCGGCGCTGGAGGCGCGCCCGGAGCTGACCTTGGAGGAGTCCACGTTGAGTCCTTTCCCTCCCGCCCCGCTCGGTGGGGCGACGCTACAGCGACAGTGATGGCTTCTTTTCCATCAGACGGGAGAGCAGACCGTTGACGAAGACCGGCGATTCGTCAGTGGACAGCTCCTTCGCCATCGCCACTGCCTCCGCGATCGCTACCCCGTCGGGAATGTCATCGGCCCACAGCAGTTCGTAGACGCCGATCCGCAGGATGTTGCGGTCCACCACCGGCATGCGGTCCAGTGTCCAGCCGATGGCGTAGGTCTCCAGGAGTTCATCGATCCGCGCGCGGTGCTCGTCCACTCTGGTGGCGAGCTGCTCGGTGAATTCGTTGATCGGCGGTTCGGTCTGCGCCCGGCGGCGCTCGATGACCTCGGAGACCGGTACCCCGCGGACTTCGGCCTCGTAGAGGATCTCTACCGCACGCACTCGGGCCTTGTGCCGTGACCCACGGCGCCGTGACCCACCCATCAGTTGACGCGACCCAAGTATTCGCCAGTCCGAGTGTCGACCTTGACCTTGTCTCCAGTGGTGACGAACAGCGGCACCTGGATGACGGCCCCGGTCTCCAGCGTGGCGGGCTTGGTGCCGCCGGTGGAGCGGTCGCCTTGCAGACCGGGCTCGGTCTCGGCGATCGTCAGCTCCACGGAGGCCGGAAGCTCGATGTAGAGCGGCGTGCCCTCGTTGACGGCGACCGTCACAATGGCGCTCTCCAGCAGGTAGTTGGCGTTGTCGCCGACCACCTCGCGGGGAACGTAGATCTGGTCGTAGGTCTCGGTGTCCATGAAGATGTAGGAGTCGCCGTCCGAGTAGAGGTACTGCATCTCCCTCTTGTCGACGGTGGCGACCTCGACCTTCACCCCGGCGTTGAAGGTCTTGTCCACGATCTTGCCGGTGGTGACGTTCTTCAGCTTGGTGCGCACGAAAGCGCCGCCCTTACCCGGCTTGACGTGCTGGAATTCAACGACGTTCCACAGCTCACCATCGTCGAGCCGGAGGGTCATGCCGTTCTTCAGGTCGTTCGTCGTCGCCACTTCAGTCGTCTCTCTCAGCCAGTAGGGCACAGTTTCGTGGTTCGCGGCCGCGCTCTTGGGGTGCGCGGCTCCCCGACAAGGGATTCGCTATCCGGTCTGCCCGGTCGAATGCGGGCGATTGTGATGAGCTGCCGGAACCGCTCATGGGTGAGTCTAGTCGGTGTCGGGCGCGTCCGGCGCGACGCCACTCACCGCCTGGTAGGCCTGGGCCAGCAGGGCATCGGAGGGACCGGCCAGGATCGCGGGTGCGGCCACGTCGTCGAGGACGACGAAGCGCAGGGTTGCGCCGCGGGTCTTCTTGTCCACCCGGATCGTGTCCCGCAGGGCGGGCCAGGCGTCGGCGCGGTAGCGCACCGGAAGTCCCACCGATTCCAGGATACGGCGGTGCCGGGCCACGAGCGCCGCATCGATCCGGCCGTCCAGGCGGGCCAGTTCGGCGGCAAAGACCATGCCGATGGAGATCGCGTAGCCGTGCCGGAACGTGTAGTTCTCGGCGCGTTCAATGGCGTGGCCGAGCGTGTGCCCGTAGTTGAGGATCTCGCGGCGTCCGCTTTCGCGCAGGTCAGCGGAGACCACCTCGGCTTTGACCGCGATGGCCCGTTCGATGAGTTCCCGCGTGTGTGCGCCGTCGGGCCGGGTGGCGGCCTCCGGGTCGGCTTCGACCAGGTCCAGGATGACCGGGTCGGCGATGAACCCGGCTTTGATGACCTCGGCGAGGCCGCCGATGTAGTCCTCCCGCGGCAGGGACGGCAGGGTGTCGAGGTCGCACACGACTCCGGCGGGCGGGTGGAACGCGCCGACGAGGTTCTTCCCTTCAGCGGTGTTGATCCCGGTCTTCCCGCCGACCGCGGCGTCGACCATGCCGAGGAGGGTGGTGGGCACGAGGATGGCGCGCACCCCCCGCAGCCAGGTGGCTGCAACGAATCCGGCCAGGTCGGTGGTGGCCCCGCCGCCCACGCCCACGATCACGTCGGTGCGGGTGAAGGCAGCCTGGCCGAGCCGAGCCCACAGGTCTGCGGCCACGGAGACGTCTTTGGCGGCCTCCCCGTCCGGGACGGGGAGCGGGAAGACGTCGTATCCGGCGGTGCGCAGGATCTCGCACACGGGCCGGGCCTTCTCCTCCAGGGTGTCGGGGTGGATGACTGCGACCCGCTGGGCGCGCTCCCCCACGAGGGCGGGCAGTTCTCCCAGGATGCCGTTGCCCACGACTACGTCGTAGGGCGTGGAGGTGCCCCCGACTCCGATGCGGGTGACCGTCATGGCTGCTCCACTCGCTGCTGTACGCCTTGGGTGTTCTCCCCCGGGCAACCGGGAGCGCGGGCGGGCATGCGTTCACCGCAGCGCTGTGTGCCGCCCGTGCCGGTTGCGGGGTGGGCTCAATTTCTGTCGGTTGGGGACGGGCCCCGGGCGTGGGGGATGGCGTTCCCCGGTTTCCGCAGGGCCCGTCGGGTGCCGCGATGGCGGACGTTTCAGTCGCCGGCGGCGGGCAGTTCTTTCGCGATCAGTTCGGCGGCCTCTTCAGGGGTGTGCTCGCTCGTGGAGACGGTGAGCGTGGCGAGGCTCTGGTAGATGGGCAGCCGTTCGCGGAGCAGAGCTTTGAGGCGGGCGCGCGGGTTGCCGAGGAGGAGTGGGCGCGCCGTGTCCAAGCCCACTCGCTTGGCCGCGTCGGCGAACTCCACTTCGAGGTAGACGACGCGGTGGCCGGCGAGGTCGGCGCGGGTCTGCTCGTTGAGGATCGCCCCGCCGCCGAGGGCCACGACCCCGGGGTGGCTGGCCAGGGCTTCTGCGACGACCTCCCGTTCCAAGGCCCGGAACGCTTCTTCACCGTCCTCGACGAAGATGTCGCTGACGGTTTTACCGGCGCGCCGTTCGATCTCGGCGTCGGTGTCGAGCAGGTCGACACCGAGTCGCTCGGCGAGGGCCCGGCCCACGGTGGTCTTGCCCGCACCGGGGGAGCCAATCAGGACCGCGAGGGGTCGGCTGCTCATCGGGAACTCCTTGCACTTCCCAGAGGGGCGCGATTACCGGACGATCAGCGAGTCCAGGTAGCCGCGCAGGTTGCGGACGGTTTCCGCGACCGAGTCTCCACCGAACTTCTCCAGGGCGGCGTCGGCCAGCACCAGGGCGACCATCGCCTCGGCGACGACTCCCGCAGCCGGGACCGCGGTGACGTCGCTGCGCTGGTGGTGGGCCTGGGCGGGCTGGCCCGTGCTCACGTCGATGGTGTCCAGGGCCCGGGGCACGGTGGCGATGGGTTTCATTGCGGCGCGGACCCGCAGCGGGTCGCCGGTGCTCATGCCGCCTTCCACGCCGCCGGCCCGGTTGCTGCGGCGGCGGATCCCGTCGGGGCCGACGTCGATCTCGTCGTGGGCGGCGGAACCGCGCCGGGCAGCGGTGCGGAAGCCGTCGCCGAATTCCACGCCTTTGATCGCCTGGATGCCCATGAGGGCCCCAGCCAGCCGCGCGTCGAGGCGGCGGTCCCAGTGGACGTGGCTGCCCAGGCCGGGCGGCAGCCCGTAGGCGATGACTTCGACGACTCCGCCGAGGGTGTCGCCGGTCTTGCGGGTGTCGTCTACTTCGGCGACCATGCGGGCGCTGGTCTCCGGGTCGAAGCAGCGCACCGGGTCGGCGTCGACGCGGGCGAGGTCCTCCGGGGCGGGGATGGGGGCGTCGTCGGGGACGGAGACGCTGCCCATCGCCACGACGTGGCTGACGATTTCCACGCCGAGCGCCTGGCGGAGGAACTGGCGGGCGACTTCACCCAGGGCGACGCGCGCGGCGGTCTCGCGGGCGCTGGCGCGCTCCAGGATCGGGCGGGCTTCGTCATAGCCGTACTTCTGCATGCCCACGAGGTCGGCGTGCCCAGGCCGGGGGCGGGTCAGGGGGGCGTTGCGCGCCACCCCTTCGAGCTCCTCGGCGGGCACGGGGTCGGGGGACATGACTTTCTGCCATTTGGGCCATTCGGTGTTGCCCACCTGGATCGCCACCGGCCCGCCGAGGGTGCGGCCGTGACGGATCCCTCCAATGATGGAGACCTCGTCCTTCTCGAACTTCATGCGGGCGCCCCGGCCGTACCCGGCGCGACGACGGAGCAGGGCGGCGGCGATGTCGTCCGAGGTGACGGACACGCCGGCCGGTAGGCCCTCCAGGATCGCGACGAGTGCCGGCCCGTGGGACTCCCCAGCGGTCAGCCAGCGCAACATGACTCCGATCTTTTCACGTCCTGTCCCGCACAGCGACATCGATCTCACCCTTTGACCGGTTTCCCGCGTGCGGCGGGCGGGGCTAGGCGGCGAGGAGCAGCGGGATCGGGTCGCCGAAAAGGAGGACAGCGAGGGCCCCGCCCACCATGAACGGGCCGAGGGGCAGGTGGCTTTTCAGGCTGGCCCGGCCGAGCAGGACCAGTCCGAGGCCCACGCAGGAGAAGGCGAGGAAGGCGAGGAAGGTGCCGCTGACCACGGGGGTCCAGCCGTCCCAGCCCAAGTAGAGGCCGATCAGGCCGGAGAGGGTGACGTCGCCCCATCCCATGCCGGGCGGGTAGATGGCCCGCAGGAGCCGGTAGAAGCCCCACAGGGCGGCCATGCCGCCGAGGGCGTGCAGGAAGGCGGTGCCGCCGTGGGGGGTGGTGAGGGCAGCGGCCCCGAGCAGGGCGAGGGCGATGGGGTAGGCGGGGCGGACGAGGAGGCGGGGCAAGCGTGTGACCCGCAGGTCGATGCTGGAGAGCAGGGTGCCCCACAGGGCGAGGAAGGCGAGGGCCGCGATTTCGGCGGCGGAGCGGTGCGCGGCGCCGAAGCCGACTGCCGCGAACGCGGCGGCCGCGGCGGCCACGGTGGGCCAGGGGGCGCGGACGGTTTCACCGCCGGGGCCGCGTCCGGTCAGCACGAGCCGCCACGGCAGGGGGGACCAGGGCGGCCAGGGCACGACCTGTCCCGAGCGGGGCAGGGTGGGCGGCGGCGGACCGGGTGAGGCGGGGTCGTCGCTGGGCGGGTAGTCGGGGAACAGCACGACGACGCGCCCGGTGAAGAAGGCGAGCAGGCCGCCGAGGGGGGCCATGGCGAGGGCGAGCGGCAGCGCGGAGGACATGTCCGGCATTCTGCCGCTTTCCCGCCCCCGGCGGCAGCGGGATCCGCGCGGCTGTGGACACCGGGACCGCTGCGGGAGGTGAGATGCGTCTCACCGGTCGCGGCGGGCGCGGACCACTGCGCTCAGCTCGACGCCCCCGGGCAGGATGACGGCGAGTTCGGTAGCGAGCCGTTTGGCTACTTTGCGGATCACTTCGTCGTCGCGCCGCTCCAGTTCCAGCCGGATGCCGATGTCGGCCCGCTCGGAGTCGTGGATGCGGACCCGCTCGATACCGAATTCGGTGTGGGTGATCCGGTAGATCAGCGCGAGGACCTGCGGGTCGTCTTTGGGCTCGGGCACCATGCCGTGCTCGGCGAGGGCGCTCAGGAAGCGGCCTTGGATCGCGTAGGTGACGGGGCCTGCGACGTCGATGACGACGGCGTCGGCTTTGTCTTCGTAGGCGGCACGGCAGGCGTCCTGGGTGGTGACCGGGATGGGCCGGGCGTCTTCCCGCCAGCGTTTGACCGTGTCGACCGAGGTGAAGGCGAGGACACCGCGCCGCCCGTCCTTGCCGATGAGCACGGGCATCGCGACTTCGCTGCGTTTTTCGCGGACGCGGCCGTCGGGGCCGGTGGCGGTTTTCACCGGCCGTGCCACCACAGGGACGAGGAGCCGCGAGTGGCGCAGCGTTTCGAGCACCTGGCGGTCGCCGACCCTGCCTCGGGCATAGGCGTCGAGTTTCTCCCGGACGCGGGGGTCAGCACTGCCGTCGTCGTTACGGAACTGCTGCGCGCCGATAATGGTAGGTCCAGCCACAGTGGTGACTCTACTGCGTAGTGGCGGGTCCCCTGAGTGTACTCCCAGGGAATGCGCGGGTGTCGCGGTCTAGTGCGCGGTGGGGTCGCGCAGTCCGCGTTCGAGGACCGCCAGGATGTCGCGGAGTTGGGCGGTCTGCTCGTCGGTCAGCCGACCGAAGAGGTATTCGCGCACCTGCGCGACGTGGCCGGGAGCGGCGGCCCGCAGCACTTCAGCGCCTTTGTCGGTGAGGACCGCCCAGAAGCCGCGCCGGTCCTCCACGCAGTCTTCCCGGCGCACGTATCCGTCCCGCTCCAGGCGGGCCACCTGGTGGGAGAGGCGGCTTTTGGAGACGAGGACCGTCTCGGCGAGGGTGCGCATGCGCATCCGCCGTCCTTCCGCCTCGGACAGGTGGACCAGGATGCCGTATTCGACCAGGGTGAGCCCGTTCCTGCGCCGCAGGTCCCGGTCGAGCCGCTCCTGGAGCAGGGAGTTGACTGTGAGGAAGCTGCGCCAAAGGCGCTGCTCTTCCTCAGTGAGCCAGTTGACCGCGTCCATGGCGGCCATCGTACTTACGCCTTCTCTCTCCATGCACTCACTTTTTCTTCTCAGGAAGAAAATTCTTCGGATGTTGTTGTATATTAAACAACGTTGTTCCACGGATCCATCCATCACCCCTGGGAGGAAACCACCATGACCGAACAGCAGCTCCCCGCAGGCACGTGGACGATCGACGCCGCCCACTCCGAGGTCGGCTTCAGCGTGCGGCACATGATGGTCAGCCGGGTGCGCGGCCGCTTCGAGAAGTTTGACGCCACGCTGACCGTGCCGGAAGACCCGCTCCAGTCCTCGGTGGTCGCCACCATCGACGCCAGCTCCATCAACACCAACAACGCGCAGCGCGACGAGCACGTCCGCTCCGCCGACTTCCTCGACGTCGCCAACCACCCCGAGTTCACCTTCACCTCCACCGGGCTGCGCCAGGAGGGGGAGAACTTCGTCCTCACCGGTGACCTGACCATCAAGGGCAACACCCGCCCGGTGGAACTGGCGCTGGAGTTCAACGGCTCCACCACCGACCCCTACGGCCTGAAGCGCGCCGGCTTCCACGCGTCCACTGAGATCAGCCGCAAGGAGTTCGGCGTGGACCTCCACATGCCGATGGACGGCGGCGGTGTCGTGGTCGGCGACAAGATCACGATCGAGATCGACGCCGAGTTCACCCTCAAGCAGGACTGACCCTCCTCGACAGGCTTTCTCCAGCGCTCTCGCTATCGTGATGGGGCCGCCGGTGCACACCGGCGGCCCCGCATTCATTCCGCACACGAAAGGACGTCAGCGTGTCTGCCACCCCGTTCTCCCCCGACGTCGTCGCCGCAGTCACGCAGCACATGAACGACGACCACCCGGACGACACCCTGCTCATCGTCCGCGCTTTCGGCGGCTATCCGGAGGCGACTGCGGCGCGGATGACCGGTCTGGACGGCACCGCGGGAGAGTACTCCGCCACCGTCGACGGCCGAGAGGTCGCCGTGCGCATCCCCTGGTCCCAGCCGCTCACCGAACGCGCCCAGATCCGCACCGAAGTGGTGCGGCTGTACCGGGAGGCCTGCGCGCGGCTCGGCGTCGCCCCGCGCGGGGAAGCCCAGGAGGGGACGGAGCACTGAGCTGCCTGGCGCGGTCCCGTGCCCTTGCGACGCATCCGCGGCGCGCTCCACTGCGTCTCATCGGATGACCGGAAAGCGCGCCTGGGCCGCGCCCGGTCACCTACCCTGAGAAGGGCCGACAGTTCGGCCCACCGTTCCTGGAGCGTCGCTTCCCGATGACAGTTCCCCAACCCTCTGACCCTGAGTCGCCCACCCGCAAAATCGAGGCGGTCGAGCCGACCGTCCAGCTCACCCCCTCGGAGCCGGGTGTCACCCGCAAGCTCACCGCGCTGCTGCGGCCCGGCGCCACGCGGCGCCTTCCCGCGGCCGAGCCGCGCACCGCGGTGCTGACCAGGCCGGTGCGGCGCCGGGGAAGGCTGGGGCGGCTCGCCTGGCGGGTACTGGAAGGACCGGCCAGCGAAGTCGAATACCGGATCCCTGCGGAGCTGCGGGAACGCTACACCGTCCAGGAGTATGTCGGCGCGGGCGGCGAGGCGGTGGTCTACCGGGCCGTGCCGGTGGGCCGCGACGGACCGCCGATCGCGCTCAAGCTGTACCGGTCCGGACACGACATCAACCGGGACCTGCTGGACCGGATCAGCGCCCTGGGCACGGTCAGCCCGCACATCCCCGTGCTGCACGGCTACGGGTATGCCCGCGCTCCGTGGGGGGAGGAGATCGCCTGGGAGGCGCAGGAGTACTTCGCGCTGGGCTCGCTGCGCACCCTTATCGACCAGGCCCCGCTCCCCGACGACCAGGCCCGCGCCGTCATCGCGGCCCTCAGCGATTGCCTCGGCTACTGGCAGCAGTCGCTGAACTACAACCACACCGACGTCAAACCGGAGAACCTGCTGATCCGCTCCCTGGATCCTCCGGTGTTCGCGCTGACCGACTTCGGCGGAGCCGTCCGCGCGACGATGAGCCAGATCTACGGCGGGCAGGCCATCACCGAGGCCTACGCCGCGCCCGAGGTGATCGAAGGGCGCCGGGAAGCCCCGGCCGCGTGGTGGTCGCTGGGGGTGATCGCGCACGAGCTGGTCACCGGGCAGCGTCCCCCGCGCAGCGGCAACTGGTTGACGGCCCGCAGTACCGCGGTGGACCTCTCCGCGGTCGCCGATGAACGCTGGCGGCTCCTGATCCGCGGCCTGCTCACCCCGGACCCTAAGACGCGCTGGGGTGACGCCCAGGTGCGCCAGTGGCTGCGCGGGGAGCGCCCCAGCGTGGCCCGGCCGCGCAAGCACCGGCCCATCACATTCGAAGGCGTGGCGCACGAGGACCCGCCCAGTCTCGCCTTCGACTTGATGGACCGGTTCGATAAGGGGGCGGTGTGGCTGCAACGCCGCCACCAGGAGGTGGAGACGTGGCTGTCCCGCGAAGTCCACGACCTCACCTTCGACCCGGCCCCGCTGAAGCAGCTCCGCACCCGCCCGGAGCGGGCGCACGTCGCGATCAGCGCCCTGGCCGCCCAGTACGTGCCAGGGCTGCCCCCGCGCTACCGGGGCCACCAGATCACCGCCGAAGGCGTCTTGGAGCTCGCCCGCGGGGAAAGCACCCAGCAGGCGGTTCTGCGCGAGGCGATCGAGTGGGGGGCCGTGCAGTCGGCGGCTCGGCACTGGTGCACCCACCCGCGGTGCCGCAGCCACGAAACCCGGCGCTGCCAGCTGCTGGAACTGGTGCACCACGAGGTTCCGCTCATCATGCGGCAGGTGCGGGCCACCGTGGACGGGCTGGCGCAGACACCCGACTTCACCCCGCCGGAAGAACACGACTGGGATGCGGCCTGGGCGCGCGCCGCCGAACTCGTCTTGGACCCCGAGGCCGCGGCACGCTACCGGCGGCTGCTGCTGACCCGCTCGTGGCTGCCCGGCCGCTACGGTGATGCTGCCCGCGCCCGGTGGTGGACCGAGCAGCGCACGACTGCGCTCCGCGGCGACCGCACGGCCCGGAGCACCCGGGCGGCCCTGGTCACCGCGGTCCTGCTGCTGCCCAGCGCGGTGCAGGCGGGGGCCGCGCAGCGGGCCCGGGCGGCGACCGAGTCCCGGGAGCGGCGCCAGCAGCGCTGGGAGCGGTTCACCTCGTCGGTCGAGTCCCGCTGGTCGGCGACGCGGGCTCGGCTGGCCCGGCAGTGGGAGAAGCGGCGTACCGGCCCGTTCGAATGGCATACGCCGGAGGCGCGGGAGGAGCGGCGGCGCCGCCGGGAAGCGCGGCGGATGGAGCGCGGGATGGCGCGGCTCCAGCGGGCCATGGCGGCGGGCCGCTGCCGCCGTTTCGCCCGGCCCGCGGCGCTGGCCGGGCTGCTGGACGGGTGCGGGCTGTGGCTCTGGGAGTCCCAGGGCGGCCTGTTCACCGACCAGGAGTGGGTGGTGACCGCGTTCGGGTGGGCGGAGGCGATCCGCGACAACAGCCTGGTCACCTTGGCCGCCCAGCTCTGCTCGTCGCTGCTGGAGCTGCTGCCGGGCGGGATCGGCCTGGTCTGGTGGTTCCCGGTCCTGCTGGGGGTGCTGCTGTTCGCCTTGGGGCGGACCGCGGCCAATCAGCACCGCAGTGCCCGCACCCGGCTGGTCGCCTACCGTCTCGCGGTGGTCGCCAGTGTGCTCGTCGTGGTCAGAGCACTGGCCCACGGGCTGTTCTTCCTGTTCATGGGGGTGCTGATTCCCGCCGCGCTCTTGGCCGGCTGAGCTGGGCTGCGGGGGTGCCGAAAATCTAACCAAACTCTTGTGGAACACAATGTGCCTGGTAGGCAGCCCAGAGTAACTGACCGCCCCCGGCCACCCCGGTTTCCGGGAAGCGGAAAAGGGTTATATTCGCAAACGGTTCGTCAGCCCCACAAATCGGAGAACTGGTGCAGAAAATGGCCGAGGGTTCGCATTCCGCTATCACGTTGGAAGCGGGAAAGTACCGCGCCACAGTCGACCCGCTCGGTGCCGCCCTGCGCACGCTGCACTGGGGTGAGCGGGAACTCGTCTGGGGATACCCGGAGGGCCGCCCCCAACTCGCGCAGGGACAGATCCTCCTCCCCTGGCCGAACCGGATCGACCACGGTCGGTACTCCTTTGGCGGGACCACCTACCAACTGGAGATCACCGAACCGGAACTCGACAACGCGATCCATGGGCTGACCAGCACACTCCTGTGGCAGCCGAGCCAGATCACCGCGGACTCGGTCCGTTTCACCCTCGCGTTCGACGGCGCGCCCGGCTACCCCTTCCGCATGGAGTTCTGGGTGTGCTACAGCCTCGACCCCGACCACGGGCTGCACGTCCGCATCGGGGCGCAGAACACGGGGGACGGCCCGGCACCCTACGGCCACGGCAGCCACAACTACCTCACTTTGGGACTCCCGGTCGACGAGGTCACCCTGCAGCTTCCCGCCGCGGAATGGCAGCCCGTCAACGAGCGGATGATCCCCACAGGACCGGTCCGCTCCGTGGCCGGCACCGACTACGACTTCCGCACTCCCCGGCAGGTCGGCCCCACCGTCTTGGACACGGCGTTCACCGGCCTGCGCTTCGACGAGGCGGGGCGTTCCTGGACGGTGCTGAGCGCCGGGGAGCTGTGCGTCGGCCTCTGGGCCGATGACAGCCACCCGTGGCTCCAAGTGTTCTCCGCCGACTATCCCGGCCCGGAACGCCGCCGCCATCTGGCTGTCGAACCGATGACCTGCCCGCCCAATGCGTTCGTCACCGGAACCGACCTGATCGTGCTGGACCCGGGGCAGAGTATCGAGTCGTCCTTCGGCATCACCTCTACCCCGGAGTGACGCGGCACGTCATGCGGGGCGTCCGCGGCTCCGGGGCTCCTAGGTCAGGATCGAGGTCAGCGCCAGGACGATGATCGTCAGCCACAGCAGAGTGATGACGATCCGGTCGATCCGGCTCTGATGGCGGTACTTCCTTCCCCAATGTTTGGAGCCCATGTCCTTAGGACGTTTCCGCTCCACGGAAGGTTCTCAGTTTCGGCCAGGTTTTTACCTCGTTATGACAGGAATTGAAGGATCCCTACCGCCCTGGCCGGGGCCGGGACGCCCGCGGACTCAGCCGCGGCTGGGTTCTGCTGCTTCGCCGCGCTCCCGCAGGTGGTGCCGGAACTCTTCGAGGTAGGCCCGGGCCAGTTCCCCGTCGTTGCTCTGGATCCCCATCACCGCCAGGGTGGAGCCGTCGGCCAGGTCGATACTCGGCCACGGCTCCCCCACCGGCATTCGGGCGTCGATGATCTCCGGCCACACCAGGACGTGGGTGCGGATCACATTGACCACGGTCACCCGGTGCTCGGTCAGCTCGAGCCGGGGCCGGGCCAGGAAACGCAGCCCGCCCCCGATCAGCGCGCCCACCAGGATCAGCGAGATGCGGTCCTGGATCCCCCAGTTCGGGGGCATGATGACGGCGAGGAACACCATGGTCGCCATGATGAGCGCGGCGAGTCCGTAGGCGACGATGCGGAGGTTGCGTGGTCGGAAGGTCACCGGCAGCGCACGCGGCGCCTGCCGGTTCATCCCGTTCACCATGCCCCTGTCTCCCGCATCCTGGATCGGCACGCCTGGCTTCCCCTCTGTGCTCTTCTTCCGTCACGTGGTTGTCGGCCGCGGCCGTCAGTCCCGTTGTCCTCGTGCGTCCCGGAGTTTGCGGAGCACGAGGGCGGTGTCGAGTGCCGCTACCGCAGCCTCCCATCCCTTGTCTTCCTTGCTGTCCGGGAGGCCGGCACGGTCCCGTGCCTGTTCCAGGGTGTCACAGGTCAGTACTCCGTTGCCCACGGGGACCTCGGTCCGCAGCGCCACCTCGGTCAGCCCGTGGGTGAAGGACTGGCACACGTAGTCGAAGTGGGGGGTGTCGCCGCGGATAACCGCGCCCAGCGCCACGACGGCGTCGTGGGTGCGGGCCAGTTCCTGGGCGACGACGGGGATCTCCACGGCTCCGGCGACCCGCACCACCGTCGTCTCGGCCACCTTGCACTGTTCAGCCGCGGCTAGGGCCCGCTCCAGCATCGGTTCGACGACTTCGGCATTCCACCGGGTGGCGACCACCCCGAGGGTCAGCCCTTGGGCGTCTACCGTGTACTCAGGCCGTCCAGCTCCGCTCATCGTTACTGCTCTCCACCACGGTCAGGAGGCCAGACCCGGCAGGTCGTGGCCCATACGGTCGCGTTTCGTACGCAGGTAGCGCAGGTTGTCGGGGGTGATGGCGGCGGGGAGCGGGATCCGCTCGTCGACCACGACGCCGTGCGCGGCCAGCCCGGCGGCCTTGTCCGGGTTATTGCTCAGCAGCCGCACCGACCGCACGCCCAGGTCGAGGAGGATCTGCGCTCCGGTGCCGAATTCGCGGGCATCGGCGGGCAGCCCCAGTTGCAGGTTGGCGTCCACCGTGTCCGCACCCTGGTCTTGGAGCCGGTAGGCGCGGAGCTTGTGCAGCAGGCCGATGCCGCGGCCTTCGTGGCCGCGCTGGTAGACGATCACTCCGGCACCGGTTTGGGCGATCCGCGCCATGGCCGCGTCCAACTGGTCGCCGCAGTCGCAGCGGTACGAGCCGAACGCGTCCCCGGTGAGGCATTCAGAGTGGAGCCGGACCAGCGCCCGCTCCCCGGTGCCGAGGTCGCCGTAGACGAGGGCCACGTGCTCGGAGTCGTCCACGACGGAGCGGTAGCCGACCGCCCGCCATTCGCCGTAGCGGTTGGGGATCCGGGTCTCCACGACCCGTTCGATGAGGGTCTCCGTGCGGCGGCGGTAGGCCACGAGCTGTTCGATGGAGACCAGGGCGAGGCCGTGCTCGTCGGCGAAGGCGCGGAGTTCCGGCAGCCGGGCCATGGTGCCGTCGTCGTTGACGATCTCCGCGATCACCCCGGCGGGGCGGCGGCCAGCGAGCCGGGCCAGGTCCACGGCGGCTTCGGTGTGCCCGCGCCGCACCAGCACCCCGCCGGGACGGTAGCGCAGGGGGAAGATGTGGCCGGGCCGGACGAAGTCGCCGGGCTCGCTGGCCTCGTCGGCGAGCAGCCGGATCGTGCGGGCACGGTCCGCGGCGGAGATGCCGGTGTGCACCCCGGTACGGGCGTCCACGGTCACGGTGTAGGCGGTGTGCAGCCGGTCCTCGTTGCGCGGTGTCATCAACGGCAGGTTGAGCCGGTCCAGGTCTTCGCCAAGCATCGGCACGCACACCACCCCGGAGGTGTGGCGGATCATGAAGGCCAGCAGTTCGGGGGTGGCCGCATCGGCGGCGAAGACCAGGTCGCCCTCGTTCTCCCGGTCGGCGTCGTCCACGACGACGACCGGGCGTCCCGCGGCGATGGCTTTGAGCGCCTCGTCGATGTCGTCCAGCGGGATGGGGCTGGCGGTGCGGTTCACGGCAAACTCCTCTGTGCGGCAGGAACGGTAGGTCACGACGGTCAGGCGAACGAGTGCACTGCTGGGGCCTCAGCGTTGCGGCGGGCCCGGTAGTGGCGCATCCAGTTGCGGAGCCCGAGGACGGCGAGCACGAAGAACACGCCGTAGACGACACCGCTCACCCACAGGCCGGACAGCACGGTGATGGGGATGCCCACCATGTCCACGACGATCCACACCACCCAGAAGTCGACGAGCCCGCGGCTTTGGGCGTACATCGCCACTGCGCTTCCCACGAAGATGAACGCGTCCAGCCACGGCGCCCAGGACCAGCCGGTGACGGTGAAGAACCAGCCCACGGCGGCGGTTCCTCCGGCCAGGACGGCGATCAGGCGGAGTCGTTCTGCCCGGTGGGCGGGGCGTACCGCGAGGTCTCCTTCGTCGCGGATTCCGCGCGCCCAGCGGTACCACCCGTAGACGGCGAGCCCCGCGACGACCACCTGTTTGAGCGCGTTGCCGACCAGGTGGGCGTCGACCGAGACCACGAAGAGCAGGAACGTGCCGGTGAGCTGGACGGGCCAGGTCCACAGGGTGCGGCGGATCGCCAGCGCCACGGTGGCCAGGGCCGCGAGGTTGCCGATCAGGTCGGCCCAGCGGACATGCTCACCGAACAGCGTGAACCCGGCGTAGGCCCACTCCAGCCATGCGCTGCCGGGGCCGCTCATCGGATACCGCCCACCCGGTCGCCCAGCAGGCGCTCCACGTATTTGGCCAGGGTGTCGACCTCGATGTTGACTTTCGTGCCTACCGTGGCGAACCCGAGGGTGGTGGCTTGCAGCGTGGTAGGGATCAGGCTGACCGTGAACGAGGAGTCGGTGCAGGCGGCAACGGTGAGGCTCACCCCGTCCACGGCGATGGACCCTTTTTCCACCACGTAGCGGGACAGGCGGGCGGGCAGGGAGAAGGTGACGGTTTCCCAGTCCGTGCCGGGAACCCGCTCGGTGACGACGCCGGTGCCGTCCACGTGCCCTTGGACGATGTGGCCGCCGAGCCGGGAGGAGACTTTGAGGGCGCGTTCCAGGTTCACCGGGGAGCCGACGGTGAGCGCGCCCAAGTTGGAGCGGTCCAGGGTCTCCTTCATCACGTCGGCGCTGAACCGGCCGTCGGCCAGTTCGGTCACGGTCAGGCAGACCCCGTTGACCGCGATGGAATCGCCGGGAGACGCGTCTGAGGTGACGTCAGGACCGTGGATGGTGAGCCGGATCGCATCCGCGGAATCCGATCCCACCGGGGTGACCTCGACAACCGTGCCGAGTTCTTCAACGATGCCGGTGAACATGCGAGAGCCTTCCCCCTAGCCAGGTCAGGCTCCGGGGTAAGGCGGCATCAGACGCCATCGGACCGCCGCGGCACACAGCAGCGAGTACCGCACAGATCCACCACGTACTACCTCCCATCCGGACTTTCACCGTCGGTACCGGAGTTTCACCGGTTCCACCAGCCGATGGCTTCGACTGGGTCGCGGACTGTCACCGCCGGTTCGGACTTTCACCGACCCCGGAGCACGCGTGTGTACTTCTTGCCCAACAGTGTGCCACGGAGGGGTATTCCGCGGCCAGACCAGGGTGGGGAACCGAATCCCGCACTATTCACTCTTCGTTGCAGGAAAAATACTTTTTGTTCTTATTGCGTTCATCACCTGCAACAAAAGTGACGGAAAGGAAACGGATCGTGCGGGCGGGATGCCGCGGTGGTCGGACCAGTCGGGTGCGGGAGCCGGTCCGACCGCGGGTCTAGCGGGCGGTGGCCCGCTCTGCGAGGGCGCGCAGGTGCTCGACGGCGGCCGCCGGGTCTTTTTCGCCGTAGACCGCGGAGCCTGCCACGAAGACGTCGGCCCCGGCTTCCGCGCACCGTTCGATCGTCTCCGCGCTCACTCCGCCGTCGACCTGGAGCCACACCGAAGCGTCGGCGTTGCGGATGAGTTCGCGGGCGCGGCGGATCTTCGGCAGCACGAGGTCGAGGAACTTCTGGCCGCCGAAACCGGGTTCGACCGTCATGACCAGCAGCATGTCGATCTCACCCAGGAGGTCGGCGTACCCGTCGACCGGGGTGGCGGGGTTGAGTGCCAGCCCGGCGCGGGCCCCGGCCGCACGGATCGCCCGGAGCGTGCGCACCGGCGCCTTGGCGGCTTCGGCGTGGATGGTGACGCTCTGCGCGCCCACTTCGGCGTAGGCCGGGGCCCACCGGTCCGGGTCCTCGATCATCAGATGGCAGTCCAACGGCAGCGGCGCCACCTTGAGCAAGGACTCCACGACGGGCAGGCCCAAGGTCAGGTTGGGCACGAAATGGTTGTCCATGACGTCGACGTGCAGCCAGTCGGCGGCACCGGCGACGGCCTCGACTTCGTCGGCCAGGCGCGCGAAGTCGGCGGAAAGGATGCTGGGTGAGATCTGGATTGCCACGGAAGGAGAGTGTATTGGGGCCGAATCTCAAGGTCAGACCGGCTCAGCGTTTCCGCAGCAGCGCCAGGAACATCGCGTCGGTGCCGTGACGGTGCGGCCAGAACTGCACGAAGCGGTCGGCGGCGACGTCGGGGACTTCCGGCAGGTGGCGGGCAGCGTTGAGCAGGTCCGCGTCGTCGCGTCCGGCGAGGACGTCGGTAACGACGCCGCGGGTCTCCGCGAGGTGCGGTGAGCAGGTGACGTAGCCGACCACTCCGCCGGGGCGGACCGCGTCCAGGGCCCGGTTGAGCAGGGCGCGCTGCAGCGGGACGAGTTCGGCGAGGTTCTCCGGGGTGCGCCGCCACCGCGACTCGGGGCGGCGGCGCAGCGCGCCCAGGCCGGTGCACGGCGCGTCGACGAGCACCCGGTCGAAAATGCCGTCCCGCCACGGCGGCTGGGTGGAGTCGGCCACGATGACGCGGGCGGAGTTGCCGAGCGACCGGTGGACGGCGCGGGCGACCAGTCCGGCCCGTGCGGGCTGCACTTCGGCGGCGAGCAGGCGTCCGCCGCGCTCCCCCACGAGTCCGGCCATGAGGGCGGCTTTTCCGCCCGGTCCGGCGCACATGTCCAACCACTGCTGGTCAGGGCCGGAGACCGGCACCCGGCTCAGGGCCAGAGCGACGAGCTGGCTGGCTTCGTCCTGCACGACGGCGCGGCCTTGGCGGACCAGGCGCAGCATGCCGGGGTCCCCTTCCGGGAGGACCGCCCCGTACGGCGAGTAGCGGGCGGCGACAGCGCCTTCGTCGACCAGGTCGGTGACGGTGGCGCGCCCGGGTTTGGCGAGCAGGGTGACGCGGGGCCGCTCGTTGTGGGCGGTGAGGAGCCGTTCGGTCTCTTTCAGGCCGCTGCTGGTCTCGTCGCCGAGCGCTTCCGCGAACGCCTGGACCACCCAGCGGGGATGGCTGTGGGTGATCGCGAGGTGTCCGACAGGGTCGGTCTTCCGGTCGGGGGCGAGCACGCTCAGCCATCCGGTGAGGTCGCGTGCGGTGACTTTGCGCAGGACCGCGTTGACGAATCTGGCGCGGTGGTGGCCGACGATCCGGCGGGCCAGGTCGACGGTGCTGCTGACCGCGGCGTGCGGGGGGACGTCCATGGACAGCAGTTGGTGGGCGCCCATGCGCAGCAGGGGGAGGACTTCGGTGTCGACGGAGCGCAGGGAGCGGTCCACGCAGGCGTCCAGGACAGCGTCGTAGGAGCCTTGGAGGCGCAGAGTCCCGTAGGTCAGCTCGGTGGCGAGCCCGGCGTCCCGTCCGGTGATCCCCCGTTCGCGGAGGAGGACGGGCAGCAGCAGGTTGGCGTAGGCGTCGCGGGTCTGGACTGCGTACAGCACGTCGTAGGCGACGCGGCGGGCCGGGTCCCGGGGGCGGGTCCGCGACGCGGAACCGCGAGGGCTGCGCCGGGTCGTGCGGTACGGGGATGAGAATCTCTGGGTCACGGTTGAGCCGCCTCGTCCCTGATCGTGGTGACGCTGTGTCTTGCGGTACGTCCCTCACCAACGAGGGTATCGGTCTGCCTCGGCATTCTCAGTCGTCTCCGAAGCGTTCCCCGTCGCCGATCCGGGCACCGCGGGCCCAGTCGGCGGCGGGCATGGCTTTCTTGCCTTGCGGCTGGACTTCGCCGAGCCGCACCGGGTGGGTGGCGGTGCCGACCAGCACGTCCCGGCTGGTGGCGACGAGCTGGCCGGGGGGCAGGGGTGCAGCGTCGGGAAGGGGTTCGACGGGGCCGAGTTTGATCCGGGTACCGCGGAAGCGGGTCCACGCGCCCGGGGCAGGGGTGCAGGCGCGGATGAGGCGGTCGACGCGCAGGGCGGGGGCGGTGAAGTCGACCCGGGCGTCGTCGGGGGTGAGTTTGGGGGCGTAGCTGACGCCTTCGCTGCCCTGCGGGCGGGGGACGAGCTCGTTCTTGGCGATGCCGTCGATGGTGCGCACCAGGAGTTCCGCGCCCGATTTCGCGAGGCGTTCGAGCAGGTCTCCGCTAGTGTCGCGGGGGCCGATGGGCTCGGTGACCGTGCCGTAGACGGGGCCGGCGTCGAGTTCCCGTTCGATCTGGAAGGTGGTGGCTCCGGTGATGTCGTCGCCGTGCAGGATGGCGTGTTGCACGGGGGCAGCGCCGCGCCAGGCGGGAAGCAGGGAGAAGTGCAGGTTGACCCAGCCGTAGCGGGGGATGTCGAGGGCTTCTTGCCGGAGCAGTGCGCCGTAGGCCACCACAGGGCAGCAGTCGGGGGCGAGCTCGCGGAGCCGGTCGAGGAAGGCGGGGTCGTCGGCCCGCGCGGGTTTGAGGACTTCGATTCCGGCTTCGGCGGCGCGGCGCGCAACCGGGCTGGCGACGAGGCGGCGGCCCCGTCCTGCGGCCGCATCGGGCCGGGTCACGACCGCGACGACCTCGTGCTCGGAGGCGAGTAGCGCATCCAGGGACGGCACGGCCACCTCGGGCGTGCCCGCGAAGACCAGTCTCATGTACGACCCCCTCATCCGCGATGGTGAGACCACGGCCGCTGCACCGCAGGGCTCTCCTGCTGCCGGTTCTGTCCGACCGTGGTCCAAGCGTATTGATCTTCGCGGGTGTCTCGGTCCTGCTGTGCCACGGCGTCGGGGAGTGCGCCGGTGTCCTCCCGCTGCCCGGCACTACCCTGCCCGGCCGGTAGTTACGCCACGCGTTTTTCTCCGGCGGGTTTCCGGAGTTCTCCTACCTCCGACCACCACGGGTTTTCCCCTGTGTTTCCGCGTTTTTTCTGCTATTTTCCTCCGACTCCGTTGTGACGCCCATTATCGATATGGATGATCTGACGTCTGAATCCCCTTGTCACCCTAGACATTCACCCATTTTGTCGCTTTTACGGCTTTCTTTGGGAGTTCTCCGTTTCACCAAGGAACAAAACCGCAACGGAGAGTAGGCGCGGTCTTTACAGCTCCCTTGCCAATGGTTATCGTCCGAACGGAAAACGATCTGGGAGCGCTCCCAGCCATGCGCTCCTCTTCGTGCCCCTCACTTCTTTTGAGCCTTGTGCTCGTTAGGAGCCCCGAATGTCCCCCAGACCTCTTCGCGCTCTTCTGGGCGCCGCGGCGGCGGCCTTGGTCAGCGCGGCTGCTCTGGCCTTCCCGTCGCAAGCGGCGGCCAATGATTCTCCGTTCTACGTCAACCCCAACATGTCCTCCGCCGAATGGGTGCGGAACAACCCCAACGACCCGCGTACCCCGGTGATCCGCGACCGGATCGCCAGCGTGCCGCAGGGCACCTGGTTCGCCCACCACAACCCCGGGCAGATCACCGGCCAGGTCGACGCGCTCATGAGCGCCGCCCAGGCCGCCGGCAAGATCCCGATCCTGGTCGTGTACAACGCCCCGGGCCGCGACTGCGGCAACCACAGCAGCGGCGGCGCCCCCAGTCACAGCGCCTACCGGTCCTGGATCGACGAATTCGCTGCCGGACTGAAGAACCGTCCCGCCTACATCATCGTCGAACCGGACCTGATCTCGCTGATGTCGAGCTGCATGCAGCACGTCCAGCAGGAAGTCCTGGAGACGATGGCGTACGCGGGCAAGGCCCTCAAGGCCGGGTCCTCGCAGGCGCGGATCTACTTCGACGCCGGCCACTCCGCGTGGCACTCGCCCGCACAGATGGCTTCCTGGCTCCAGCAGGCCGACATCTCCAACAGCGCGCACGGTATCGCCACCAACACCTCCAACTACCGGTGGACCGCTGACGAGGTCGCCTACGCCAAGGCGGTGCTCTCGGCCATCGGCAACCCGTCCCTGCGCGCGGTCATCGACACCAGCCGCAACGGCAACGGCCCCGCCGGTAACGAGTGGTGCGACCCCAGCGGACGCGCCATCGGCACGCCCAGCACCACCAACACCGGCGACCCGATGATCGACGCCTTCCTGTGGATCAAGCTGCCGGGTGAGGCCGACGGCTGCATCGCCGGCGCCGGCCAGTTCGTCCCGCAGGCGGCCTACGAGATGGCGATCGCCGCGGGCGGCACCAACCCCAACCCGAACCCCAACCCGACGCCCACCCCCACTCCGACCCCCACGCCGCCTCCCGGCTCCTCGGGGGCGTGCACGGCGACGTACACGATCGCCAACGAGTGGAACGACGGCTTCCAGGCGACCGTGACGGTCACCGCGAACCAGAACATCACCGGCTGGACCGTGACGTGGACCTTCACCGACGGCCAGACCATCACCAACGCCTGGAACGCCGACGTGTCCACCAGCGGCTCCTCGGTGACCGCGCGGAACGTCGGCCACAACGGAACGCTCTCCCAGGGAGCCTCCTTTTTTGTGACCTCCGCTGCACCACCAGCGGCTCTGGTAAGACAGAGAAGCCATGTCTGACCAGACCGATCCCGCTGAGGAAGCCCTCTTCGAAGCGCCGCGCGCCTCCAAGCCCTCGCGTCCCCGCAGCCGCCGCCCAGCCCCCACCCGGTCCGTGGCGCGCGTCGTCGTGGACACCCCGCTGCCCCACCTGGACCACCCCTTCGACTACCGGGTCCCCGAATCCTTGGACCAGGACGCCGTGCCCGGCTGCCGGGTCCGGGTCCGCTTCAACGGGCAGCTGCTCGACGGCTTCCTGCTCGAGCGGGCAGACACCTCCGACTTCCCCGGCCGGCTGGCCTACCTCCACCAGGTGGTCTCCCCCGAACCGGTCCTCACCCCGGAGATCGCCGCACTGGCCCGGATCGTCGCCGACCACTACGCGGGCACGCTCAGCGACGTGCTCCGGCTGGCCATCCCGCCCCGGCACGCCCGCGTCGAGAAAGAAACCCCGCACACCCCGCCCCCACCACCCCCGCTCCCCGAACCCGACCCCGACCCCGGGCCTTGGGCCGACTATCCGACCGGCCCGGCGTTCCTCACCGCACTCCGCGACCAGCGAGCCCCGCGCGCCGTGTGGACCGCACTGCCCGGGCCCCAGTGGCGCGACGCGATCGCGGCGGCCGCCCACACCGCGGCCGTCGCGGGACGCGGAGTCCTCATCGTCGTGCCCACCGGGCGCGACGTGGCGAGCCTCGACGCAGCGCTGACCGCGCGGCTCGGCCCCGGCCACCACGTCGCGCTCACCGCCGAGCTCGGTCCCGCCGAACGCTACCGGCGCTGGCTGTCGGTCCTGCGCGGCCACGTGCGGGTCGTGGTCGGCACCCGCGCCGCCATGTTCGCCCCCGTCCGCGACCTGGGCCTGGTGGTGCTGTGGGACGACGGCGACGACGTGCACAGCGACCCGCACGCCCCCTATCCGCACGCCCGCACCGTGCTCTCGCTGCGCGCCCACTACAGCCGCTCCGCGGTCCTCATCGGCTCCCACACACGGACCGCGGAAAGCGCCCTCCTCGTCGAATCGGGGTGGGCGCACCCGATCGTCGCCGACCGGGCCCTTGTCCGGCGCCGCGCCCCCCTGGTGCGAGCC
>SMEW01000039.1_pt1 | contig 33420 bp, 25 predicted proteins | sample 2456341 | NCBI WGS metagenome assembly SMEW01 (sample SAMN10132602, study PRJNA489261) | soil metagenome | isolation source: day120 control-loamy sand soil ammended with composted manure from dairy cow... | place: USA | collected 2015-04-01 | reverse complement strand
ACGCACGTGGGGATGGACCGCGTCCGCCACCGCGTCAGGGTGGATCCAGGTGGTGAGCCCCACGCACGTGGGGATGGACCGGCAACGACAATGGTGCGTCCGGAGGCAACGCGGTGAGCCCCACGCACGTGGGGATGGACCGACGAGCTGCATCGCATCACCCGGGATCCGGACGTGAGCCCCACGCACGTGGGGATGGACCGCTGCACGGTGCGTACCCGGTGCGGCCTGAGCGGTGAGCCCCACGCACGTGGGGATGGACCGCGGGGCCTCATCCGACAGCCCCGCTTCCACCCGGTGAGCCCCACGCACGTGGGGATGGACCGCCGGGCCAGCGCTCTGGCGACGTCCACTCCAGGTGAGCCCCACGCACGTGGGGATGGACCGATCTGCCTCGGACCGCGCCGAGGCTGCCTCGGAGTGAGCCCCACGCACGTGGGGATGGACCGTTTTCCGGGAAACCCCTCTACGTCACGTTCGCGTGAGCCCCACGCACGTGGGGATGGACCGTGGGTGACCAGTCGCTGGGGCGTCCCTAAGTGCTGGTCTAATTTTGCTGTTGGACGAATTGCTAAGAAGGCGAAGGCTGGCATGCAGAAACACGATGAGATATGGATCCGCTATTTCAAGTCCCAAGGCTAACCCAATGCTGTGGGGCTGGCAGTAGGAATGGAGGGCGCCGCCTACGCCCTAAACGACGACTTGGTTGCAAAAGTTTGGAAAAAGCGATCGGGTGAAGAGCTGAGGCGGATTCAACTCTTCTATGAGGATCTCTCTGAAGCGCCACTGAGTTTTCATACACCGCGTATCAACGAGGTGTTGTACGTCAACGCTTGGCTCTCTGGTTGGTCGAATGCCTGCGGGAGAGTACAAGGAGGGAGAGGATACGCTGGCTCCTCTCTTTGATGCGAGGAACTCCCAAAGCTCCCAAGTGTCATAGCACCATGTTCAGGCTGGTGTGGACATGGATCCTGCGATGGTCAGGCTTGGGGGGACCACAGAACAAGGAAGCGTTCGGGGCGTGCAGACCGTGAGTGTGCCCTGTGTGATGGCGAGGTGTGTGACAGCACTCCGTTTCTGGAGAACCGACACCCTTGGATCCCGCAACATCCCTGTTGTTGGGCTTCCACCTTCTGCCGGGGTGAGAGGCCTGCCTGCCCCGAAGCAGCATTCGTTTACGCTAAGCGCTTAGCTAGTAGATCCAGCCAATTCGCCTAGCTCCTGCAGAGCAGGGACACGGATTTTCACGGCACAGTTAGCCTTCTTCTCCAGGGAGACGGTAGGGGGCCGGATCGTGTCGCATGCGCTGAATCCAGTCACTGGTGCGGTTCACAACATCATCGTCCGTGATGATGACACTCTTGCGAATTTTTCCGCTGAGCCGAACTTCTGTCTCCGCCGGGAGGAAAGTGTTGTGGAAGGCGAATGAGAACAGCCGCCATTCTCCATCCTCCATAACGGGATGCATCCACAAGGGGGAGGCACGGCGTTCACCCACGGTCACTTTGTCTTTGCTGTAGACCACAGGCAAGCCTAGGGCGCCTAGGGGGAAGCGGTTGGAGTTTCCGTGGAGGACAGCGTCCCGTTCTGGGGTTTTGACTTTGGGCCAGTAGTTGGTCCTGGAAGCGCTGTTGTCGGCTGTCGCCCGTGACAGCCGGTACTGCCGCCCGACGTGGGCCAGCAGTTCTGCCCATGAAGAAGCGGAATAGGCGCTGAGCCCGGCGCACGTCCACTTACTGCTGAACACTGGATAGGTAGGTATCTCGTCGTCACGCCAAGGGCGAGCCTCATCAGGGGCGCCTATCTGCTTGAGCAGGTCATCGATGGGCTCCAGGCAGTCATCGAGAGGGCCAATGGGCTGCAGTCGTTGCCGATCGTCTAGCTCCTTGTAATGAGTGAGACCTGGAGTTTGAAGTGACGACTCTGTCCAGGGAGTAACCGATTTTTGGTCGTGGAGAGTCGCTCCAATGATGCGTATCTTGCCGAAACCACGCCGGACACGGGACCCCACCCCACCGTAGGCGCACACCATCCACAGTGACGCCAGGGTGAGGGCGTTGATGCGAGAGTCCTCCGACAGAGCCATCTTGAGTTCGAAGTATTTGTGGTCTGGGAATACGTAGGGGCGGGTGATCTGGTACCTGCCTTTGACGATGGTGCCGAGGCCTTGCCCCATCAGATAGCCGATGGCGGGTTCTTTCCGCAGCTGGTCAGGAAACCGTGTCGAGTCAAGGAACGAAAGGCAGGGATTCCTGCGGGTTTGGGGCAGTTTGCCCAGTCGCATCCGTACCGGGGATGGATTGGTGGTGCTGCCGAAAACTTCGTCTTCGAGGCGACGCAGAGTCCGAATACTGGGGCCGACCTTGGTTCCGGCGAGTGCGCGGAACCAGTAGCGCATGGCTCCCCGCAGGGAACTGACTCGGAGAGGTTCGTCGTCATGTCCGTTGAACAGCGGGGTGGTGACACGTAGGCGCAGGGTGATCCAAGACATGAGTGTGCTCCTTAACGAATGTTTGCCGCGCTGATGCGTGTGCCGAGGTACGCGAAGACTCGCTCAGAGGCCGAGACCAAGGCACGGAAAACAGGGCTGCGGAGCAGACACGATCAGCGCGGTGAACAAGGAATGCTCGAGACATCCGGCATGCTGGCGCTGGCAGGGTTGGCCAGTTTCGTCGCAACTAGCCAACCCTGCCAGCACAGGTGGACACCTCAGGACGGCGCCAGCGGGTAGGGCTCCGCTACTGTGTCCCACCACACGAGGATCGCTGATGGGAGACCGAAATATGCCCGCGCGGCAAGCGTCCGCCACGTGCTTCAGCGGGATGACCGTGGTGTGGCCCGGAGAGAAGGTCACGGGGAGTCCCATTGATCGGTGATGTTGACGGTGAAGTAGCCGTAGCCTGCCGTGGTGCGTGCACCGATTCCGTACTCTTCACAAGCCTGCTTGAGCCAGTCAGCTGCCTTGGCGGTGAGGTCGGGGTCCTCCCCGATGAGGTGAGTGACGAAAGTACCGCTGAGGGAGAGGAAAGGCAGCGGCACAGGCTGATGGTGTTCCCCGGGGGCGCACGGTTCCGCGGACTGATCGGTGTGGTAGGCGTGCTGGTGCGGGGTGATCACATCACTATGGACGCGCAGACCTTTGCGGTGGTTACGGGGATCGGATAGGGGAAGGGCGTCAAAGAAACGCACTCCGCACCGGGGGTTGTCTCGGTCCTCCTCGTCTTCAGGGGAGGGCAGGGGCCCGAAGACCAATGTGTAGAGTTCAGAGGGAACCTTTTGCCGAGAAGCCCAGGCCGCTGCGGCTCCTTTGAGTGTGGAAGCGGGGATGAGCGGCCAACCGTAGGTGCCGTGCAGGCTGAGCCCGAATTCGTGGTCTCCGGTCTGCTCTCCTAGTCCGGTCACGAAGCGCCAGTCTGCGGTCAGTTCCACCCGGTAGATGTGCCGTTTTCGGGCGTTGAGAATGCTTAGAGCGTGCGCGCGGCGTTGCTCAACTGCCTGTGCCCACTCCTTCTGGTAGCCGAGGCAGTACTCGCTTGCCCAGCCGAGCACGGGATCCTCGGGGCGCGCATCCGCGGTGGGGGGAGAGACGTCGCTGATAGCTAAACGTCGCAGGATGATCAGCGAATTCGCGGAAGCGTCGAGCGTAGAGCGCTGATCGTAGCGGATTTTTTTGACGTATTTCGGCGAGACGCTCTTGCAATGGTGGGCATCCTGCGCACTGTCTGGCTTCTGGGTCACTCTTCCGCAGAGGACTCGGCCTATCGCCCCAGAGTAGGAGACGCACAGGATTTCTTTCGGTTCTTCCTGCGAGGAGGTGTCCTGAGCTCCCCGTCGACCGTGGGGAAAGGTCATTCTCGCTCCTCTCCCGTATCGCTGTCAGCGGACTCGCCGGGGTTTTCCTGGTTGGCGTGCTCCGTAGCAGCGGCCGCCAGTTTGCCGTAGCGGGCTTCTGCGATTCGGCTGAGCCATCCGGCGAGCAGGTCGATTTCGGCGCTGAGTCGACTGTGGGTGGGAAGGTCCGCTTTGGTGAGCACGTCCAGGAATTCGCGGGGGGTGGACTGGGGGGTGAGGCCAGGGAGAAGCTTACGTTTAGCAGCGTGCTCGATGATGGCCTTGCACAGTCGGCTATAGGCCTGCTCGAGGGGGTCGGCGCTTCCGCTTTTGCTTTCAGCGAATGCGAACGCAGCAACCAAACCTGAAGAGCGCAGCCGCATCGGGAATTGGCGCATCCGGGTACGGATGCGCTGGGCGAGTTGCGGGTCGGTCACCAAAGGCCCGATGACTTTCTCCGCTTGGGCGGCCATCTGCTGGTCTACTCGCTCAGCCATTGCGTTCTCCTTCGACGATCCGGGTCCACACCAGCCCTTTGCCGAGGGTTTCGTCTCCGCCCACTTGGAGGAGGGAATGGTTCACCAGGTCCCGCAGCTGCTGGACTTCTTCCGGAGCGTATTTCCCACGCAGGGTCAGCACGGAGGCGAGAATCGTTTCGGCAGGGAGGTATTCGCTGACGAAGGGACCGTTTTGAACCAGCTTCTGTTGACGGTGGAGTTGGACCCGTACCGCGAACTCGGTGCACTCGCGCAGGAGAACAGACATCGGCTCGGAGCCGACAACCAGCAGGTCTTCTGCGAGTTTGCTAGCGAAAGGGCGCAAATGGGGGGCGTCGCCAATAGCGTCGGCAGCCAAGAGCCGTGCCCAGTCAGTGACGGGATCAGGGGCGTCACCGCCTCCACGAGGATTGTGAAGCTTGACGAGGCATGGGCCGAGCACCTCCGGCGTTTCCCCGCCCCAGAACCCTCGACCGCAGGAGCCCTCCCCGTCGGCGGGGTTGGGGACTTCAGGAAGCACGACGTGGGGGCCGTTGATGATGGCGTATTTGCGGGCCAGACGGCTGAGAGCAAGCCGGGAAGTGACCCAGGCAAAGGAGCGGCGCAAGGTGGGGACCGGAAGCGCAACAAGTTGAGCATCGCCCACTGCGAGTTTTCCAGGGGTGGTTTCTTCTCCTTCGCCTGGCTCGGATCCGAACACCTCCTTCAAGGTGTCTTCGCTCCAGCCAGCGTCGCGGGCGGTCTGCCGCAGCGCACCCTTGAGGCTCTGCCCCCAGATGAGCGGATAGTTGGTGCTGCTTTCTCGTTGAATCGGCAGGTCGAGGACGCCGTCGCTGGCTGCGGCGCCGGCATGCAGCGGGGATTCCGCGTACAGGTACAGCAGAAAAGCGGTCATGTCCAGACTCCTGTGAGGACGACTCCGAATCCAGCAGTGTGGAGCGGGGGTGCATCAGTCGGCGGATGATCGCCTTCGTGGGTATGGATCCAGTCAGCGGAAGGGGCAAGGGCCCGGCCATGCCAGGAGGATGCAACGGCGGCAGCGGTCTCCTCATCAGGGAAGTGCAGGAGGTAGACCGAGCCGGGTGGGACCGCCCAGCGCAGGGTACGGGTACGGAAGAACCCTCGTTTGGGTGATGCAGTGGCCACGGGGAGTGGACTGCCTACAGCCGCTGCTACGAGAGTGGCTTCCGGTGGAAGAGGTGGACGCCAGCCGTCGCGCCACAACGCGGGTGTGGCCACATACAGCAGCATTCGCCCGCCGGGGAAGGAAGCAGGCCTTGACGGCCACGCCACAGAGCCGGCCGGGAGTTCGGCGACCTCGGCAAGCCGGGAGATTCCCCCCAGCGTCACTGTGGTGTGCTCCGGTTTCGGCCGTTCCGGGTGCGGAACGACCTCGGCGAGGAAAACCCACCCATCGCGAGGACGCAGGTGGGTGGCGTGGTACAGGTATCCCGAGCGTATCCGCCGGTCCTGAAGAGCGATGCCGATCCGGTGTTCGGGCACGAGCGGTTCCTCGCCGGCCAGCATGGTCTCCAGGTAGTCGGATGCCACAGTGGAGTCCTGGAACAGCGTGCCGTTGAGGTAGGACGACAGGCCTTCGCTGGAGATCCAGCCTTGGAGCGGCTCTGCTTTGGCCGTGACCTGTGGAGGGAGCTCCAGCAAGGACTCGGGGGCGCCAGGGACGTGGGCGAGATCGGTCCCGTCTACGGCGGATCCTTTGACAAGCCGGTAGTAGGCCCTTTCCTGCGCTGTGGTTTCTTTGCCTTCCACCACCACGATGTCTGAGGGGACAGGAAAGTAGGGGCACCACCTCCCGTCAGGGTTCTGCTTACCGAGGATGGGGCCACGCACAGCCGTCAGGTCGCCGCCGTAGGCGCTGGCGGCCGCCCCGGCAATGGTGCTGGGTCGGGGAATGACGGTCTCTGCCAGGGCCGTGTTGCTGTCTCGGGAACTGAACTGTCGACCGTCTCGTACGTGGACGGTGTCATGGGGCTCGAAGGCTATCCATGTGGTGGCGTTGTCTGCTTGGCCTGTGCTCATCGGCACTCCTGACGCAAGAACACTGCGACTCGAGCCGCCGCGATCAGTGATTGTTCGGAAATCTTTTCTGAGTCTTCTAGGGCGCTGGTGGGCCGTCCCAGAAGGCGGAGCTGCTCTGCAGCCTTGAGGGCAAATGCTTTTTGTTGCTCGCTGGTGGGCGCGAGAGTATGCCGGTGGACGAGGCGCTGGAGCTCAGCGGTAAAGAGGTCCAGACTGAGCGTGCATAGGGCGTGACTGTCGCGTTCCAGGTCCCGCAGTAGCCCGGGGGATAGCCGTGCTCCCGTCTCACTCCTGGTGAAGAGGGACAGGCGGTCACACACCAAGGCCTCGGGATCGTTGTGGTCAGGAAGAGCCCATTTCTGGACGTATGTTTCCTGGGTTCCGGAGCGGCGCAGGTAGCTCACGGCGAGAGCGTTCTTTCCAGGAACGTTTTTGGCGGCAGCCAGGGCTTCCCGGCTCGCGGCCAAGGCGAGCCGCAACGGGTATTTGCGGTGGAAGAACAGTAAGGCACTGCTCGCCGTGGGCAGTTCCGGGGATACTTCGGTGACTGCCTGTCTGCAGGCGCGTGCCCCCGCAAGGGCTGTCGCTGCGGGAAGGAACGCCAGCAGGTCGTCTCCGCCGGCATAGACTGCAACGCCCAGCAGCGCCGAGTCGTGCAGCAGTTCTGTCTGCCTTTCAGCGACTCTCCGCAACTGGTCAGAAATTTCGGTGTGCCGCTTGTGCGACAGGTTCTTTTCCTCGGAGAGGTAGGAGCCCATGCCGTCCAGGTCTTGGACAAGAATCGCCAGGTAGGAGGAGGGAGGCGCTACCTGGAACTTGTCCCGCATGATCTTTTGAAGATCAGCGGCAGCAATACGGCCTATCTCTACTGTTCTGGAGAAGTTGTCGAATGCTTCTCCAGAAGTCGGCTTCCTGAATTCGCGGGCCAGCGACTCTGCGGACCATGAGTCTGTGTAAACCCACTGTCCTCCGTGCCGCCACAGCCACTGGGCTAATTCTCCCTGAGGTTTCGGCATGCCTGGCAGTGGCCAGTTGGGGATATGTATGCCCGTATCTTCGTCCTGGACTACTTGATGCAAGTAGTCCACCTGTTCAGTTACATCCGGATCGTTGATATTTTTCAGAACTTCGATGCGGAATGGGGCCGACGCGATCCCGTAGGTCGAGGGGATCCCGTAAGGTGACACGCTCTCCTTATCATTGGGGCGGCCAAGCTTGCGTTTCAGCCAGTTGGCAGCGCTCAGCGTGTCACGCTCAAAAGAGGGAAGACCTTTCGGTGGCTTCGTGGTCGCGGGCCAGTGAGGACTCAGCTGGCAGGGGCCGTTGCGTGCCTCCAGGGCGGTGAAGTTCCGGACCTGTTTGCGTGCGGCTAGGCGACGTTGGGCTTCTTTCCACTGTTCGGGGTAGCCGCCTGGCCGTGGGGGAGCTACGGCCCACGTCACGGCGGGCATACCGGGGGTTTCTTCGATACGGCCAAGAGTCTTTTGCAACCACTCCTTCCACTTCTCATTCACCCGTGCGGTGGCTCGCTGAGCAAGTGTCGTCCCCTGCCCTGCGGGGGCGAGTGCCACCACCCGGTTAGGCATTCCCACGTCTTTCCTTTTCTTGCTCGGGGCGGGGAAGACGAGTTCGGCAGCGGACTCCTGGCACACGGACACGGCTTGTTCGGTGAGCTCAGCGATGATTCGGCTGCCTGCCCGCAGGTCCGAGGTGCTTCTGGATTCTTCGATGAATCGCTGGACTCCGGACAGTGCGATCACCACGAGGTCTTGGCCGTCCACGCAGTCTCCATCTGACGCCTTGTTTTCGCTGGAAACCGGGTATGTCCTCTGGTCTCCAGATCGGTGCTCCCTGTCTTGAGTGCGGCTTCGGGGGAGCAGCCGCTGTGGCAGAAGTCTCTTGAGGGGCAGCGCAGGAGTAACCACAAGCGCAGTGGCCCGAACATTCCTGCAGTTCCGTGCGAGAAACACCAAGTACTCAAGACAGCAGAAGGTGACATTAGCGGCAACTCACCTGATCCGTGGAGAGAATGCAGGTAATTAGTCAAAACTGGGGATAGGTGTCCTTGATGTGAAGTGTCTGAAGTAGGTGTTATTTCACGTCCGAAATTAACTCAGAGGTCAAGAAAAATCTAAACATTGTCAGAGTTTCTGGTGGGGGTAGCCTCAAGGCTTCATCTCTGGGCAGCACAGGACGGTACGTCAGGAAGGCTCAAGATGGAGCGTGTCCGCCTGGAAAGTGACGAAGGAGAACACTGCCACTAAGTGGAACATATGACAGGGCTTCCCTCGCTGAGAGCAGGTTCAACAGCACGTAGTGAATCGGCTTCTTTAGTTCTCTTTCGAGAAAGAAAAGCGCTGCGCATTTTCGTGCTTCTCAGGCTGTCCCAGCGAGACTAAACGGAGTGTGCGCCAGACTCCGCGCACGTAGATCCGAGGTGGAGCACTGTCACGGAGAGCAGCGGCAGGAAGCCGAAGATATCGAGATCGCCTGCAACCGCTTTGCCCCCACGCAAGCAGCATTGATGCCGCCTGTCAGCAGCGTTGTCGAGACCACTCCGGCTATTCCTTGAAGGCTGGGTTGATCGGGGATCCTTCGGACACTGGTGATCCCACTGTTGCGGGGAGTGGCGCGCCCGCGGGACTGTTGAAAAACGCCCGCACCTGGGTGAGAAACACCAGGTGACCGGACGCATTTATGCCCTGCCTGGTGAGGCAGCACAGTTGTCAAGGCGGTTCCCGGATGACACGGAGGTAGAAGAGCCCAGCGTCGCCTCACGACGTGATGGCGGCTCCGACCTGCCAGACAGAGAAAGAACTCACCACAATAGCTATCGGAGGGCTGCTGGCAGGGTCGAGCCGGGAAGTTCATGGGGACAGCGCGGCCGCAAAGCAGGGGAGAAGAACCGCTCAGTCAGCGAACCCCAATGCGAGGCACAGCTTCCGTGGATAGCAGCCGCTCACAGTAGACCGTCCCACATCTGCTCGACAATCACCGCCCACCAGTGCTCGGGGTCGGCAAACACGGAACCGTCGATGCCAGCCAGCGTCTCCTGGAACTTCGCAACTGTTTGGCCTGCGGCATAGGGGTCTTGGCCGCGCATCTTCGGCAAGGTGTACGCTAACACCACGAGGCAGTGGCTGAAGTCCGCCACTGACCGATTGATGTAGCGGGTCGCACCGCTGCGCATGTCGATCGCCCACACCGTGCCGGCATCCGGTTCAGCGCGGCGTACCGCGACCACACTGCCCCCGTCACTGCCGATACGTACATACTCGCCCAGGGTGGCGGCCAGCGTCGGATCGGATGCAGGGGTGCCGCGAGCATGCAGGTGGGTGGCAGCGTCGCAGAACAGCCCGCCAGCAGGAGGCTGGTGCGGGGGATCAGCGACGAAGAAGTGGGGGATAAGACTGGGAAGCCCGAACCGGGTCAACGCGTCGTGCGTGGCCTCAGGAAGTCCGCTTTCAGCCACCGCATCGGCGTCGTACCGCTGCACGGGGAGACGGGTGTCCGCGAGCAGCTGGTCCAGTACGTCGTCGGCGAGGGGGGAGCCGTCGTGGTGTGCCGCAGGGAACGGGATCCGGTTGGGGCGGGGAAGCGGCGGGGTCCCCGAAAGCCGGTGCGCCGCCTCGGCGTGGTCGAGGAGCGCCGCCATGCCTTGGGCACGGACCACTCGCGTGGGCCCGTAGTCGTGGGAACAGGACAGGTCAGCGTCAGCGAAGGTGGTGCGTAGGAACTGGCCGCGGTAGCCGCCGGGCAGGTCAGCAGGGTACAGGTCGGAGTGGATGGCAATGACGTCTTCGGGTCGCACCCCCATCCACCGCAGTTCTGTCCACACTTGGATTTCCGGCGGGGGAAGGCCGGGACCGGAGGAGCGGCTGAGGGACATTTCGTCTCCGCCCGCGTCGCGGTAGGTGAAGACCACGGTGTTGCCGGGGCCGACGATCGGGGGGAGTGAAGGGTCGTAGGGGTGGGGGAAGTGGGTGCCGGAATGCTTGTCGCGGTACATCCGCACCACTTCCTCCAGCGACGTCGACGGCCAGGTGCTCAATTCACCGGTGTGCCGGTCTACTACCCCGTAAGGGCTGCCGACGTCGTCGGGGGGAGACGAGCCGGGCAGCGGGTCATGGGTGACAGCGGCGGGAACGGCCCAAACGACCCAGCCCAGGTCGAATTCGTGGGTCCGCACCTCCCGGCGCTGCCCCGGAGGGGCGGAACCGTTGAGCCACGCGTCCGCGATCGCGAGCGCCTGCTCATAGGTGACCATGTCTCTCCTTGCCGGGAAAGCGACGTAAAGCGTGCTTTCGGTGAGATTACCGCTTGTGCGCCTAGGGTGATTCTGCCGTTCCGCTATGGCACGTCGATACCAAGTTTTCCGGACTGTGGATAACGCGCGGAGCACGTACTCCCACCAGCAGGGTTGGTCTTTTCCCACCCGCGCAACGCGACAACAGACTGCTGTCAGGGCAGGGTAGAGAGCGTGAAAGCGGCAGAGAGCACCAGCAGAACCAGGATGGATGCCACGGGGGGCATCGCCCGGCGGCCGGTCGATTTGATGGTCGCGGTGATCGGGGGCGCGCTACTGGTCATGGTTCTCTTGGCGATCGCACTCGCCGCTGAACCGTCAGCCGTGGGCGATCCCGCAGAACTGCGTTCCCTGCTGCCGCCGTCACTGTTCGGGCTTGCTGCTGGGCTCGCGAACCTCGCCGTGCTGCTGCTGGGCGGCGTCATCGTGGCGGAACGCTTGATCCGCCGCGACATACGCCACGTGGTGCGGGTGTTGACTGCGGCCGGGGCCGGCTACGGGACGACCGTGGCACTCAACCTGGGGTTTGCTGCCCTGCTCGGCGCGGAGACACCGACGATCCTCAACGCGTCTGCGGGGGGCCCGGCCAGCAACCCGTTGCACGCCTATCTCGCCGCGGCATTCGCCTACCTGCACGCCACCCGCCCGGTCCACTTGCCTCGGGTCACCGGTCCTATGGCAGTGAGTGTCGCTGTGACAGCCGCCTCAGTGCTGCTGTCCGGTTACACCACCGCGCTCGCGTTGCTCCTGACTCTGCTGGTGGGGGCGGTGTGTGCGTCGTTGACGAATTACGCCATAGGGGTGAGTATTCCGCGGCTCGCGGTGGGGCGGCTGCTGTACGAGCTGGAGCGTCTCGGCTGGGAGCCGTCGCGCCTGGCGTTTGCGGGAACTGACTCGGAAGGCAACCGGTGTTTTATGGCGGAGACCGCTACTCGCCGCCTGCAGGTGACGGTTCTTGACTCTGATCCGACGAGCGGAGTGGTACGGCGGTTGTTCTCCCGGATCGTGCTGCGGAACGCCGCAGCCCCGCCTTTGCTGTGGAGCCTGCGGGACCGGGTGGAGCACACGGCTTTGCTGGAGTATGCCGCCGCGGCGGCCGGTGCGGCGACGCCGCGTCTGCTGGCTGTGGGAGAGCTCGGTCCTTCCGCAGCCTTTCTCGTCCGGGAGCATGTCGCAGTGCGGCCACTCACGGAATTGGGGGACAGCGAGCTCACCGACGAGTTCGTGGACAAGGTGTGGGCGCAGTTGCGACTGCTGCACCGCCACCGGGTCGCCCACCGGGGCATCAGCCCCGGAACTGTCGTGCAACGCGCCGACGGGCATGCCGCGTTCACAGCCTTGTCCACGGGGAGCATCGCCGCCGGACCGTGGGCACTCTCGTTGGACCAGGCAGCTCTTCTCGTGACGTTGGCGCTGCACGTGGGCCCGTACCGCGCGGTAGAGTCCGCGGTCCGGAATCTGGGTGCGGATGCGGTCGCCGCCATCCTGCCGTTCCTGCAGAGCGTCGGCCTGCCCCCGCCCTTGCGGCAAGCAGTACGGGGCCACCGCGACCTGTTGCGGGAAGTGCGCCAGGAGATTGTGCGTGTCGTCCCGCACGCCCCCGCTCAACCAGTGCAGTTGGAGCGGATGCCGCCGCGGACCGTGGTCACGGTCGCGGTGGCGACCGTCGTGGGGCTCGCCCTGGTCTACCAGCTCACCGGGGTGGCCTGGAATACGCTCAGCGACCCTGATCCGGGGTGGACGAGCGCGGCCGCGGTGTTGTCGCTGCTGTGTGTGCTGGCTCCCGCGGTAGCGCTGCTCGGGTTTTCGCCGGTGCGACTGCGGCTATGGCGTACCGTGCTCGTGCAGTACGCTTCGTGTTTCGTGCGTATCGCCACTCCAGCAGGCGTGGGATCGTTGGCGTTGAATACCCGCTATCTGATCCGGGCAGGGGCCAGCACCGCCCAGGCAGTGTCCGCGGTGGGTGTGTCCCAGGTGGCAGGGCTGGTGACGCTAGTGCCGCTGCTGGTGGTGTGCGCCTACCTGTCGAACATGGACTATCCCGGCGATTTTTCTCCGTCGTTCACGCTACTGCTGGTCGTGGGGGTGCTTTCTGTGTTGGCCGCGGCCGTGCTCGCGGTGCCGCGGCTGCGCCGCGCCGCAGTGGGGCGGCTTCGCCCCCACCTGCACGGGGTGCTGCCGCACCTGCTTGATCTCGTCCAGCATCCGAGCCGTCTCGTGCTGGGGATGGGCGGCACTGTGCTGCTCACGGTGAGCCTGGTGTTGTGCCTGTACACCAGCATCCTGGCGTTTGATGCGACCCCATCGCTGGCCGCGGTCGGGATGGTCTACCTAGCGGGGAATGCGCTCGGCTCGGCAGCGCCGTCTCCTGGCGGCCTGGGCGCTGTTGAGGCGGCGCTCATCGGCGGGTTGACCGCAATCGCTGGGGTTCCCGCGGCCGCCGCTTTGCCCGGAGTGTTGTTGTTCCGATTGCTGACATTCTGGCTTCCGGTGCTGCCAGGGTGGCTGGCGTTCACCCGGCTGCAGCGCCGCAGGGCGATCTGATCGACTCGTCTGCACAAGGGAAGGCGTCGGAATGGCACGGGACGCATGGCTCGGCGTGGACTTGGGCACCAGCGGGGTCAAGGTCGTGGTGGTGGACTCAGAGTCCGCCGTGGTGGGGGAGGGCGAAGCCTCCTACCCGGTGCGTTCACCCCGTCCGGGGTGGGCGGAGAGCGATCCGGGTGACTGGTGGGAGGCAACGGTGGCCGCGGTGCGGCAGGCGCTCGCTGCTGCCGGGCAGCCTCGGATCAGGGCGGTCGGGGTGGACGGGCAGATGCACGGCCTGGTTCTCGCCCGCGAGGACGCGACGCCGCTGCGTTCCGCTCTCTTGTGGGCGGACCGGCGTGCCGCGGCTGAGCTCGCCGCGTGGCGTGGGCTTGCCGACACCGAGCGGGAGGCGCTCGCTAACCCGCTGGTGCCGGGGATGACCGGTCCCCTGCTGGCGTGGATAGCACGCCATGAACCACGGCTGTTGGCTGAGGCACGGTGGGCGTTGCTGCCCAAGGACTGGCTGCGGCTGCGGTTGACGGGGAAAGCTGCGACCGATCCGTCTGACGCGTCAGCGACCCTGCTGTGGGATGTGCCCGCGGACACGTGGTCGCTGCCGGCACTTCGTGCCGCGCAGCTCCCCGCGGACCTGCTGCCGCCGCTGGCGGCTTCCGACGACGTCGCAGGGGTCCTGACCGGGGACGCTGCCGCAGAACTGGGGATGGATCCGGGGACTCCCGTGGCTGTCGGTGCGGGCGACACCCCGGCAGCGCTCTTAGCTACCGCGGCGGGCGAGGAGCAGGCGCAGCTCACCGTGGGCAGCGGCGCGCAGATTGTTGCGGCCACTACTGATCCCAGCCCGGTGCCGGGCGTTCACGTCTACCGCACCGCGGAACGTGCCGGCTGGTATCGGATGGCTGCCGTGCAGAATGTCGGGGTTGTTGTGGAGTGGGTGCGCACCCTGCTGGGCGCAACGTGGGAGGAGGTGTATGCCGCGGCAGGGGAGGAGCCGGATCGTGGGGGAGTGGTGTTCCTGCCGCATTTGACGGGGGAACGCACCCCCGTGCTGGGGATGACCGGAGTGCTGGCAGGGCTGCGGTTGGACACTGACCGCACAGCGGTTCTGCGCGCCGCAGTGGAAGGAGTGGCTTTCACGATCCGGCATGCCGCCATGATGCTTCCCGGTGGCTTGCCGCCGGTGGTGCGTCTTGCCGGGGGAGGGAGCCGAGACCCGCGTTTCCGTGCACTGCTCGCCAACGTGTTAGGGGTGGAGTTACGTCCGGTGCGGCTGCGGAGCGCGTCGGCGGTGGGGGCGGCGCATCTTGCCGCCCGGGCGGTGGGGGCGGGGGTCGCTCGCCCAGAGCTTCACTACGAGCCGGTGGTATCCCCCACCCACCATAAGGAAATCTACGATGTAAAGTTCGAGGTTTATCTTCATCATCTCCGCAGGAACAACCACCCCACCCCCGAAAACAAACACTAAGGACACCTCATGACCACAATGACAATCACCGTGCGTGCCATACCACAGGGGAGATGACAGGGGGAATGGATTTTGTGAGATGCTTAAGGGGTGTCCTCCTCCCTGAACACGGTGCTGCGCCGCCACACAAGAAGCATCATCGTCCTGCTGTTCTCCACCGCCTTGATAGCGATCGTTGTCGGACACGTTCGAGCGGCGATCCTCGACGGCAACAGGGAGCTCCACGCCTATGAAGCGGCACAACCCTGCTCTGCTGCCCCCGAGTCTCCTGCGGACTGCATCTGGCAGCAGGAGTTCACTGTCACCGACATCTACCTGACGAACGCCAGAAACAAGGACAACAGTGCGGTCCTCATCGCCGAGGACGGCACGGAACGGGAGACGTACTTCTCCTCCAAAGGACCAGTGCTCCTCAAAGTAGACGAAGGCGGACAGGTCACCGGAACCCTGTGGCGGGGCCGCATCACCGAGATCTCAGCCCACGGCACCACCCAGGAGACCACCGACGCCCCCACCGACGTGATCGGAGGCAGTCTCGCTTTCGCGCTGGTGACGGGGCCGCCCGCCTTGCTCGTCATGGTGACGTGCGTGTGGCGGCTGATCCGCCACGCGGAACCAAAACCCACCCGGGGCATGGCCGCCACCCTCGGCCTGGCTGGTGGACTGTTCCTCGCTGGCCTTTTCGCCGCGCTCATGGTCGACGCTAGCTTCGAACGCTTCGGGGTGCTTCTCGCTGTCTGGGCTGGCCTCGCCGCTCTCGCCGCTGTCACCGTGTACATTACGGCGACCTACAAAGAAGCCGCTCCTGGCGCTGGGACGGATGAGAACAACTGAGGGAAACGACGCAGATCTCCCCTGCGGGCTTTCCGTCATGCATGGGATCCCTCCGCTGGCAGGGGTGGCTGCTCCTTACTGCCGGAAAGGACCCAACCGCCCCAGCACCCATACATACCGACCATGCGGTATGTCATAGTGGTGGGGCTACTGCCTTCTCCAGAAGGCCACCCGCCCTTCATCCTGACGGCAAAGGAGCCCTCCCCATGGCAGTTGACCCCACGCGCGCGGACCTTGCCCGCTTCCTCGACGAGGATCCCGGCGGCCCTATTGTCATGCTCAACCTGCTGCGCTTCGCCCCAGAAGGCCGAGCCTCCTACGCGGAGTACACTCGGCGGGCACGCCAGATCCTCCACAAGTACGGGGCTGAACTGGTCTACGCCGGCGACGGCGCTACTCCCCTGGTCGCTGAGGAAGGACAAGCGTGGGACGCGGTGCTGCTCGTCCGCTACCCCAGCCGGGAAGCATTCATCCGTATGGTTGAGGACCCCGAATATCAGCAGATCACAGAGTTCCGCACTCAGGCTCTGAGCGAAGCCGTGCTCCAACCCACCACTCCGTGGCCGACCCGCAGCGCCTGACCCCGTATCCGCCACCGGAACTGGTCGTCCGCACGCCACCCGTGGAACAGGCCTTCCAGCCGCACACCAGAAAACCCACCGGATGAGCCTTTCCCACGGGTGGCAGCATCGCGGCCGCGAGATCCGCGTGCTTCTCCTGCGCGCCTCGGCGACTATTCAAGTTCGGCGACGAGAGCGCTGAGAGCACGGTCGCTTCCGGCAGCCGCGAGCAGACTCAGCCCGATCGGGCCAGCCGACGTGCGCACCCCGGGAAGAGTGAGTACGGGCAAGCCCGCCATGCTCGCCGCGCACACGAACATCACGGTCGTTGTGAGCAGGTCGAGGTCGCTCATGGCCTGCTCAGGTGGGGGAGGTGTGGTCGGTGCTGCTGGCTGCACCAGCGCGGTGCCGGGCGGAACCAGTTCAGCGAGGAGACGCCGCCCGCGGCAGGCCGTCTCCTGCGCCCACTCCAGGTAGTCTTCGGGAATAGCTTCCCCAGCGGCGATGGCGTCGGCGACAAGGGAAGACACCGCGCCGGCGTGCTCCCGCAGCCAGCGGCCGTGAGTCTGCCACATCTCCACGGCTTGGATGATGCCCACCGCTTCCGCCCACTCTTCCAGGTGCGCAGCACAGGTGGAGTCCACAGGGTGCAAGGGGAGACCGGTCTGCTGCGCCCACTCGTGGGCTTCGTCCACCAGCATGTCCCGCACCGCAGGTTCAACCAGATCAAACAGGTCGACCGCCAAGAGGAGTCGGCGGATCGGTGGCGCGGAGCGCTGCGGTAGAAGCACGTCAGAGACTCGGTTGAGCAGCCGTGGTGTCCGGGTGATCCACCCGACAGTGTCGAGAGAGGGAGCCAACCCGATGCTTCCGGCAGTGGGGACCATGCCGTGGGTGGGGCGCAGACTGCACAGCCCACAGTAGGAGGCTGGTATGCGGATCGAGCCTGCCGTGTCGCTTCCCAAGCCGATATCGGCCAGCCCGAGGGCGACGGCGCTGGCTGACCCGCTCGATGATCCTCCAGGAACCCGACCGGGGGAGGCGGGATTCGGCGGTGTCCCATAGTGCTGGTTGATGCCGGTCAGACCGTAGGCGAACTCAGCGGTCTGCACGATTCCCACAATGTCGGCCCCTGCGTGCAGGAGGGCCCGAACAGCCGGGGCGTGGTCTGTTTCCACCGGGGCTTCATGGAGCCAGGTCGGGTTTCCCGCTCCGATCGCGTATCCGGCGACCGCGAAGAGATCCTTCACTGCAACCCGAAACCCGGAGAGCGCACCCTCGCGGATGGCGGGGATAAGCGGATCACCTGCCACCCGCCACAGCGATGGGTGGTCACCACGAGGGTCCGAAATACCACCGGAAGAGCTCGGCGGCAGGGCAGATATGGAAGACCTCGACATGAAGGCAGTCAACCATGGATGACCACCACTGCCGCAGCGGCTGGGCGCGGTTGCCCCTCTCACGCACACGATGGGGCCGTCTGGCGCTCGGCTCGTGAGCTGATGCGGCGACCGCCACGTAGTGGGGGAGTTGTGGGGAGGAGAAAAGGGGCGCAGCTCAAGGAAGTGGGCTCAGCGCTGCCTCCTTGCGCGAGTTTGATGGGAGAAGGAGGAGAAGCGGTGAGTCCGCCCAGCAAGAAACAGGGAGAGAAAGAGAAGGAGAAGGCGTTCCCTGCTTTCACTTGTTTTGATCTACATTGTAAAGGTGGTGCTTAAGTAAATATAAAACCCACCGTCGAAAAACCAACCAAAACCCACCAAAATCAATAAACACAAATCAGCTAACTATGTAACCGTTTCTCATAGCCGGCTTGGTATCCGGGATTCTGAAACGAAAGAGCGTAGTCCTCTAGCGTGATGCATGATGATGGTGCTGGTGGCGAGCGGTTTCATGTCCAAAGGGTTGGCGCAATGGTGAGACGCTCCCCTGGCTTCTGCGGAGACTGTCCTGGCGATCATGGCTCAGTACGCCGCTCCGCAGAACGGGGATCCCTCGGCCCCTGACATTCTCGAGTTTTCTTACGGTGCGGGTCAGGACTGCCGAGTAGTTGCGTCGATCGATGGGTGTTTCTTTTTCATGGAGATGGGGTCTTTTGCTGGGCGCGTGCTGGGGATGTATGCGAACCGGGGGCGGCCGAGCTCGGCTTCGTCGTGTGTCACTTGTCGGTGGGGCGCCATCGGCCGATGAGCGGGAGGAAGCGTCCGGTGCGGGCTGCGTAGGAGCGGTAGGCCTCTCCGTGAGTGCGGAGGAGGTAGGGCTCTTCGATAGCGCGGACTTGAATTTGGACTGCTGCGGTGAAAGCTGCGAGGGCGGCTGCGGCGGTGAGTGAGGGGACGGCGAGGAGCTGGCCGACGAGTACTACGCCCATTCCCGTGAAGATGGGGTTGCGGATGAGCGCGAAGACACCGTGGGTGACGAGGGCGGTGTGCTCGGTTTCGTCTACGCCGATACGCCAGGATTCGCCCATTGCTGCTTGGGAGATGAGGACGAGGATGAGTCCGAGGAGCATGGTGGCGAGTCCGGCGATTCCTATTGCTGTGGGTGGTCTTACCGCTGCGAGTTCGAGCATTCCGGTTACGGGAGCGAGCAGGCCGAGGACGAGTGCGCTGATGCCGAATGCGGTGATGAGGCCGATGAGGTAGAGGATGAGTGCGGCTGTGGCCATGGTGGGCCCCTCCCCCAGGGTTCGTTGCTAGCTCTCTCAATTGGGACGTTAACAAAAACCAGCCCCGCATCCCGGCACACCCACCGGAGCTGCCGTGGTCCCGAACGTTTCTTGTACCTCGGGGCCTTCTCCTGGGTGGTCCACCCTGCCGGAAAAGACATCGGGAACAGGCGTGCTCTTACCCCTGCCCTCTCAGTTCTCGTCTCCGTTGTGGGGCTATTCGTCCCTAGTGGCAGCGAGGGCTTCTGCTCTTCTTCGGCGGAGCCACCGGAGTCCCAGTCCGTAGACGGCGGCAGTGGCGGTACCGGTCACGAGTCCACCGAGCAGGACGGGCGTGACATAGTCGGTGTTTCGGCAGGTGTTCTCCGGCGGTACCGCTCCCGTCCAGGAGTTCACGCAGACGATGTCGAAGTTCTGGACGATGGCGAGTCCCGCCGCACCCCCCAGAAAGAAGGCCGCAGCGAACAGCACCACCCCCGCCAGGGTGAGGACAACGCCGAGCAGCACTCCGGCCACGGCTTCTGTGAGAGGCCGGGCACGAAACCACCGCAGCAGCAGGACGTAGGCGACAAACACGACCAGGCCAACAAGGAACCCGCCGAGCAGAACGGGAATCACATAGCCCATGTAGTCGCAGTCGTACTCGGGCGGATCGGTATCGGGCCAATAAACACAACCAGCACCGGAAAGCCGCAGAGTATAGAACGTGACCACACCTCCGAAGAAGAAAGCCAGGGCAGGCAGTACCACGCCACCAACCGCAGCCAACAGGGCAAGAACTATCTTGGCGACCACGCGCACCATGGGCCTGCCTTCCATATGAGTTGGGGGCCGACGCCATCTTCGAAGCGTCGGCCCCCAACGTCAAGCGAGAGTCTCGAACCTGAGGCCCATTTGAGCGTCAGAAGCACCAGTGTTCAATAAAGTTCCGTACATGAACTCGCTGCTATCGGAGTCAGCGGGTTTGCTTCGGTCCAGGGTGCCGCCGATGCACAGCGGAGTCAGGTTCGCTTCATTGTTCGTAATTTGGCTGGTGGCCACAGAAGGATCGTTGAGTTGTAGTCCCACACACCAGGATTCGGTGGTAAAGGGGCAGTTGTTGTCAGCTCGTTGCACCGACAACCAGATCTGGTCAGCATCAGAAGTTCCGGCGTCGGTGCCGATGATGACGTGGTACCGGTAACGCTCTCCCGGCAGGCAGGAAGCCCCACTGCAGTTCGGCTCCAACTCTGAGGGAATTCCCACGCCCCAGGAGACCTCTATTTCATCGCAGGGATCACTGAAGTCAGCATAGTCGAAGTAGGGTTCAGCTGCAGGAGGCATATCCGTCTGGAAGTAGACAGCGCCGATTCCCGTGGTCAGCAAGCTAGAGTCAACGTTCCATGCCGATTCTTTTTAGTGAATGTCATCGCTTTATGGCGATTGATAGCACGGTGGGTGGGGGTGGGCAATGGGTGCGCGGAGACACTTGCGTGGTTTTCGGGTTGGGGTGCGGCTGGACGTCGAGTGGCTTCTTGCTTGGCGGGGTGGCGTTCACGCTCTCCACGGTGATCTGGCAGGGGTGTGGTGGCGGGCTGCTCCAGCTTTAGCGGGGTGAGGAGGTGGTGTGGGGAGGGCGTATCCGCACGAGTTGGGTGAGGAGGGTGAGAACGGGGATTTCCAGGAGCGGGCCGATGACGAGGGCGACGGCGATGAGGGGGCGGTCGGGGAACGCGGCGACTGCGATGGCGAGGGCGGTGGGTGAATTGCGGGCCGTGGTGGTCATGACCAGGGTGACGCGTTGGTCGGGGGGAAGTCGCAGGATTCGGGCGGTGGCGGTGGCGGTGGCGGGGAGGGCGGTGAAGAAGATTGCCAAGGGTGGTAGCAGAGCGATGAGGTCGGGGGCGTGGGTCACGACGGTGCGGGCCTGTCCGGCGAACATGGCGAATACTGCGGCATACAGCAGAGGGAGGACGAGGCGGCTGGCGGGGGTGGTGAGGAAGCGGTGTCTCCAGTGGGCTCCTTTGAGGCGGGTTGCGATCCAGCGCAGTCCTAGGGCGGTGGTGAGGGGGAGGGCGAGGACGAGGAGTACTGATTCGGTGAGGGTGGTGGCGTCGACCATGGCTGCGTTGCCGCCGAGCAGGAGGACATAGCCGGGGAGTAAGGCGAGTTGCAGGAGGAGGTTGACGGGGAGGAGGGCGGTGGCGAGGCCGGTGTGGCCGTGGGCAAGGGCGGTGAAGACGAGGTACCAGTCGGTGCAGGGGGTGACGAGCAGGAGGAGGAGTCCGATGCGTAGGTCGGGGTGTGTGGTGAGGAGTCCGGCACCTAGAGTCCAGGCAAGGGCGGGTGTGACGGCGAAGTTGAGGATCAGGCTGGTGGTGACCAGGCGGGTGGCGTGGCGTGCTTCGCCTAGGCGGGCGAAGTTCATTTGGAGGAAGACGGCGGTGAGCATGAGGATGAGGGCGGGCAGTACTGCGTGGGCGGCTGTTGGTCCGATGGGGAGTAGGAGGCCGGTTGCGAGTCCTGTGAGGGCGGCGAGGGCGACGAAGAGGCTTTGAAGGCGTTCGGCTAGCGGCATGTCGGTTCTTTGGAGCGGGTGGCAGTCGGGTGTGGTGGTATCGGTGTCACGTTAGCTGTGGTGGTGGGGTGGGGTTAGGACGGGGTGTTTTCGCTCTTCTTAGTGATTCGATTTCGGCGATATTATCGCCTTATGGCGATGGTTAATGGGCGGAGTGGTGATTCTCCCGCGGATTCGGATCTGAGAGCGGCTCAGGCACTGTTCCACAGTCTTTCCGATGTCACCCGGCTGGCGATCGTGCGTCGGCTGGCGCAGGGGGAGGCGCGGGTGGCTGATCTGGTGGCCCAGTTGGGACTGGCCCAGTCCACGGTGTCGAAGCATGTGGCGTGCCTGCGGGATTGCGGGCTGGTGAAGGGTCGGCCGGAGGGGCGGCAGGTGTTTTATTCCCTGGCGCATCGGGAGCTGTTCGATCTGCTCGCTGCGGCCGAGGTGGTGCTGGCTGCCACGGGTAATGCGGTCGCGTTGTGCCCTAATTACGGGGGCGAGGATGCCGTGGCGGAAGCGTGCGGTGAGTGAGGCGTGCGGGTGCGAGGAGATGGGCGAGCGTGAACCCTGGAGAAGCTGTGGTAGGCCCGGGGAGCTGCGTTTCGCCGCGGGGTATGGCGGCGGCTGGGTGAGTGTTCCCGAGGTGGTGCCGCCGGTGTTGTGTACTGCAGTACTGGTAGTGGGGTGTGGGCGTTTGTTCTGAGCACGCCGTGTTGCTCGGTGCGGGGCAGCGTGGGCGTGGGCACCCTGATGACGATCGCCGCGGTGAGGGCTTGAGGAGTTCTTGGTTGCGCGTACGCGGCGGGGGTTGCTGCGCTGCTGGGTTTGGCGCCTGTCCGTGCCAGGGTGGTCCGGGAGGGGATGGAGCGGGCCTTGGTGGTGTTGGTTGCGGCTCCGCCGTGCGCGTTGGGGTTCTCGGTTCCGGTGGTTGCGGTGGGTGGGCTTCCCGGCACGGCATTGTGATCGGGGGCGGGCGGCGTTGGAGGTTTTGGGTCGGGTGGCGACGGTGGCCGTGGACAAGACTGGAACGCTCACCGATAACCGTCTGGCGGTGATTGGGGTGGCGACTGGTGTCGGGGTGGCGCGCGAGCGGGTGTTGGGGGTTGCGGCCGCGTGGAGGAGCGTGGTGGGCATTCGCTGGCCCGTGCCTGCGTCCCGAGGGTGTGTAGGCGGTTGCTGCGTTGCGGGGCTCGGGGTGTCGCGTGGTGATGGTGACGGGTCATCGGCGTGCTGCTGCTGTTGTGGCTGAGCAGGCCGGTGTGGAGGGGTCCGTTGTCGAGGTGCGTCAGCTTTAGTGGTGGTTGGGGGTGGGGAGGGCGTATCCCGTCTCGGTGGATCTCACCTTAGGTTGAGGTTTCATTCTCGACTTAAGTCGAGGTCAGGGGCGGGGGTGGTGGTGCTCAGCTTCGTGGAGTTGAAGTTTGGTTGAGGTTAGGTCGTTGGTTGGGGGCGGCTGGCGGCTAGGACGCGGGCGGCGGTGGCGGCGGCGCGGTGGACGCTGATCATGCTGGCGGAGGGGCCGTAGCCGACGAGGTGGATGCGGGGGTCGATGGCGGCGTGGGTGTCGGCGAGGGCGATACCGCCGTGGGGGGAGCGGAGGCGGAGGGGTGCTAGGTGGGCGAGGACGGGGCGGAAGCCGGTGGCCCACAGGATGGTGTCGGCGTGTTCGGTGGTGCCGTCGTTCCAGGCCACCCCGTGGGGGGTGATGCGGTGGAACATGGGTCGGGGGTTGAGGGCGCCGCGTTCGCGGGCTGCGGCTACTTCAGGGGTTTCGATGAGTTTGGTGTAGCTGACGACGCTGCGCAGTGGGCGGCCGCTGGCGGCGTGGGCGGCGACGGCTCGGGTGATTCCGACGAGTTCTGCTTCGGTGAGTGGGGTGGTGCGGAATTCGGGTGGGCGGCGGGTGACCCAGAGGGTGTCGGCGACGGTGGAGAGTTCCGCGAGGATTTGGAGCGCGGAGTGGCCGCCGCCGACGACGATGACGCGGTGGCCGGCGAACTCGTGGGGGGTGTCGTAGTGGGCGGCGTGGAGTTGGCGGCCGCGGAAGTCGCCGATTCCGGGGACGGCGGGGATGAAGGGGGCGTCCCAGGTTCCGGTGGCGTTGATGATGGCCCGTGCCCGCCACGTGCCCTGGTCGGTGGTGATGAGGAGCGGGGTGGTGCGGGTGATGGTGGGATCGGGGCCGTCGTTGGTGACTTGGTGGACGGTGGCGGGCCGGAGCACGGGAAGTTGGAAGTGCTGTTCGTAGTGGGCGAGGTAGTCGGCAACTTCGTCTCCGCTGGGTGGCCCGTGGAAGGGGCGTTCCCACGGTAGTCCGGGTAGGCGGGTGTAGTGGGGTGGGGAGATGAGGCGGACGGAGCGCCACACGTGTTGCCAGGCTCCGCCGGGGCGTGGGGAGCGGTCGAAGATGACGAAGTCGCGGTGGGGGCGGTAGCCGCGTTTGGTGAGGAAGTAGCCGGAGGCGAGGCCTGCTTGTCCGCCGCCGATGACGGCGACGTCGACCTCGTGGATCGTCTCAGTCATGGAGGCCCCCTTTCGTGATGCGTTGCGGTGGGGTGCGGGTCTTATCAAGGGCAAGGGTGGGAGGGGGTGGGGTATTCCCTGAGAAAGGGGAATGGTCCCTTTCGGGGGTGGATGCGTTAGGTGTGCCGGTAAGGGGAGGGAAATGGCGGGTAGTGGCGGGGATGCTGGCCGTGGTGTGACGCTGCGCACCACGTGTGCTGTCGTGGGCGGTGGGCCGGCCGGGCTGGTGTTGGGGCTGTTGTTGGCCCGTGCCGGGATTGACGTGGTGGTGCTGGAAAAGCACGCGGATTTCCTGCGGGATTTCCGGGGTGACACGGTCCACCCTTCCACCATGGCGCTTTTGGATGACCTGGGGTTGTTTGAGCGTTTTGACGCGTTGCCGCAGTCGCGGTTGCGGCGCGCGGTTTTTTCTACCCCGGAGGGCCGTGAGGTGACGTTCGCTAGTTTCGAGCGGTTGCCTTTGCGGCACCCCTACATCGCGATGGTCCCCCAGTGGGACTTGTTGACCTTGCTTGCGGAGGAGGCGAGCAGGGAGCCGACGTTTCGGCTGTGTATGGAGCATGAGGTGACCGGCGTGGTGTGGGAGGGGGACCGGGTGGCGGGGGTGGACTTCCGGTCTCCTTCAGGGTCGGGTCGGCTGCGGGCTGACCTCGTGGTCGCCTGTGATGGGCGCTGGTCGGTGGTGCGGCGCGCAGTGGGTTTGCCGGTCAAAGAGTTTCCGGTGGGGATCGATGTGTGGTGGTATCGCATTCCCACGCAGCGGCGGCTGGAGTCGCTGCTGCCGCGCATGAGCCGCGGGAAGATCATCATTGCTATTCCGCGGGAGGGCTATGCGCAGGTGGCGTATGTGGGGCGGAAAGGGGCGGATGCGCAGTTGCGGGCGCGGGGGATTGCGGCGTTGCGGGCGGACACGGCTGAGCTGCTTCCTGAGCTTGCCGACGGGGCTGCCCGGCTTGAGTCTATGGATGATGTGAAGCATTTGAATGTGCGGGTGGACCGGTTGCGGCGCTGGTATGCCCCGGGGGTGCTGTGTATTGGGGATGCTGCCCATGCGATGTCGCCGATCGGTGGGGTGGGGATCAATCTTGCCGTGCAGGATGCGGTGGCGGCGGCGCGGATTCTTGCCCGTCCGCTGCGTGAGGGAAGGCTGGCTTCCCCGGGTGGGGAACGGTGGTTGGCTCGGGTGCAGCGGCGCCGCATGCTGCCGACGGTGGTGATTCAAGCGTTGCAGCGGGTCATGCATCAGCGGGTGATTATGCCCGTGCTTGAGGGTAGAGCCCGTGGACTTCCGGGCGGGGTGCTGGGGTTGATGGGGCGGATGCCGGTGATGACCGCGGTGCCGGCCGCAGTCTTGGGTGTGGGGCCGCGGCCGGAGAAAGCCCCAGTGTGGGCGCGCCGCACTCCTGCCAGGTAGGGGCGGCGGGTTTGTGACGGTGGCGGTGTCAACGGTCCACACAGCCGTGCTCGTTTGTGGCGGCCGGTGAGACGGCGTTGACTCTTATCCCCCCGGGGGTGCGTGGGCTGGTTCTGGTCATGCCTCTCCCCCGTGCGCCGGTGGTCGAGTAGTTGCGGTGTGACGTGCGCGTTTCGCACTTGTCCGGGGATTCGAGCAGGATGTTGCCCGAACAGATTCCCCCAATGATCGGAGATGTCCCCCATGGCGCGGAACAGGCGCGTCTTGTCGTTTGTGGCATTAGCGGCCAGCGGCTGCTTGTTTGCGAGTGGCTGCAGCGTGGTGATGTCGTGGGTGTCCGGGGATGGCCCGCCGGTCGTCCGCGAAGAGTTCCCGTACGTCAAGGAAGGCGTGATCTTCCAGGACACGGGGCAGGATGCGACGATGCGGTTCGCTATCACCGGCCTGGAGCGCACCGACGACTACACCGTGCTCCACTATGAGATCACCTATCCGGACGAGTTTGAGGGTGCGAACCGCAACCTGAGCATGACCTACACCCTGGTCGATCCCATGACGGGGCGGGTGTATCGGCCGTATGTGGACGACGAGGGGATGAAGTACGGGTCGGTGAGTCCCACCGGTAACGGCATGTACCCGGTGTTTCCTGGGGTGACTAACGAGTACCGGCGCTATTTTCCGCCGCTTCCCCCGCACGTGCGGCAGGTGACGTTCGTGGGCAGTGGTTTGGGTGCGATGACGGGGATTCCCGTCCAGGACGTGGACGAGGAGCGGCCCGAGCCGGAGAACCCCAACGGCGGCCAGCACCTGTCGGTGGACCAGCCGCCTGCGGCTGGGGAGAAACTCACCTTCGACAACCGGCGGCCTGATGAGGACGCGGTGGCGGTCGAAGGCTGGGTGGAAAGCTTTGTGGACTCGGAGATCGCGTCGGTGACCAGGGACGGGACCACGGAGACGATCTCGCTGCACTCTGACGTGATGTTCGAGTTTGACCGGGCTGATTTGACGCCGGAAGCCGAAGCCGTGGTGCGGCGGGCCGCGGAAACCCTGGAACGCAACGTCGACCCTGATCATCCGGAGATCATCATCATCGGCCACACCGACGGTATCGGCACTGACGCCTACAACGACGATTTGTCGGTGCGGCGGGCTGAGACGGTGCGTAACCTGCTGGTGGAGGAGATGGGCACCGGCTACACCTATGTGGTGGAAGGCCGCGGTAGCCGGGAGCCGATTGCGCGGGAAGGCGGCCCGGATGACGAGCAGGCGCGGGCCCGTAACCGGCGTGTGGAGTTCTCCTACACCATCCGGATGCCCGGGGGTGGCGAGGAAGAGACCGATGACGGGCTGGGGGTGGCCGGGCAGCACGTGTCGTGGCCGGCGCCGTTCACCGACGACCCGGGTGAAGTGGTGGCCAGTGTGGAGCGGGACGGGGTGCGGTTGGACGTCTATCCGCTCCGCCGCGATGGTGCTTTTGTGGTGGGAACGGTGACGTTCACCAACCTCACGGATACGCCCGTGGATCCCGGGTTGACGGGTTTTGCGGTGGCTGGCGGGCCGGAACGGTTCAGTAAGGGAACCTTGGGCGGTTTCCAAGTGGTGGAGCCGGAAAGCGGCCTGGTGCGGTATGTGGCCCAGATGAACTTCGGGGACGGGGTCTACAGCGCGTTCGCTGAGGAGGTGCACCGGTTGCAGCCGGACCGCACCTACGAGCTGGTGGCGGTGTTTTCTGCGCCTAGTTCGGAGGTGGAGTCGGTGACTTTGCGTGCTGGACCGTTCGGGGAGATCCCTGACGTTCCCATCGAATAACCGCCTGAGCATGCGTGTGTGGGGGGCAGGAGTTCCTGCCCCCCACACACGCGTTAGAGAAGGCTAGTTTTGAAGCTGTTGGGCGGCGGTGATGAGGATGCGCTCCATGTCCTCTTGGCTGATGTCCATAGAGGAGGCGATGAGGGAGACGTGGACGTCTCCCGGCAGTTGCAGGGACAACTGCTGCAGGGAGCCGTCAACTGTGGTGAGGGTTTTCAGTTCGCCGCCCAGTTCATCGGTGTGGGTGTTTTGGTAGCTGTCGGTGGTGACGTCCACGTCGACTTCCCACCCCATTTCCCGGGTCTGCTGTTCCGCGTCGTTGAGGGAAACGACGGACACTCGGTCGCTGGGGTCGACGTTGACGGCGAAGACCAGGGTGAGGGACTGGCTGTCGGTGCTCCAGGTGCACGACAGTTGGCGGGCGTCGGCCTCGTCGATGGTCTCCACGTTTTCCACGAGGGTGGCGCCGGGCGGGGCAAGGTCGCCCACCAGTTCGGGGGCGTGAGCCTCAGCACAGGTGCCTGGCAGGGTGAAAGTGGCGTCCACCGGACTGGGGGTGGGCGCGGGAGAGGTGAGCGCGGTGACGGGAAGGGTGAACTCGTCGTCGGAAAAGTACTGGTAGCCGACGTAGCCCAGGCCACCGACCACCACGACTCCGACGGCGGCGGCAAGACATCCGGCGGGTGTGGAGGGGATCAGTCGCATAGAAAACTTTCCACGAGTGTGGTTAGGGGATCCTGTACGCCCCACGGAGGGCATTGGGCGCAGACGCCAGAACGTTAGCAAGAAAAAGTCTGGTTCGGTGGCGCGGCCGCCCCACCCCCTTCCCCGCCTGCGTGGGGGACGATCATCCGATTGCTTCTCGTCCCGCGGGTGGGCCGGTGGTGTTTTCTGAAACCCTCAGCGAGAGTGTGCGGCACAAAGGGGAAAAGATCGCCGTGGCCGTGCACGTCGGTGGGAGCAGGGCGATGCTGGTCTGGCTGGGGCAGCGATGTTTCGGTGGCTAACGCTGCGTGAGCGGGTCCGGTCGAGGAGCTGACGAACGTCCGGGGCGTCGCTGTTGAGAAACCGGGAGGTGTGTGGCTCACCGTGGTCCGTTCCGTGGCAGCAGCCGCTGCGGTGGCGTGTGCGGTGCTTTAGGTGCCCTGTTCGGCTGATCCCGCGCAGGAGAGGGAGGGTGGGGTGAACGGGGCGGGGAAGTGGGCAGTAGGCATCCCATGGATGCCACACAGGTTGACATTGAGGTGCGTCGCGTTTACGACGCGGAGGTTCGGGACGGTTCAGCCACCCGTGGGCGGCGGGTGTTTCTCGTGGACCGGATGTGGCCGAGAGGGATTCGGAAAAACGAGGTGCACGTGGACGGGTGGCTCAGGCAGGTGGCGCCAAGCAGTGAGCTGCGTCGCTGGTTCGGTCACCTTCCCGAGCGGTGGGAGGAGTTTCAGGACCGCTACCGGGATGAGCTGGCGCGCGACCCTGAAGGGATTGATGTGCTGGTGGATGCTGCACGGCACGCCCCGGTCACGCTGCTGTATTCCGCTGCTGACACGGAGCGGAACAATGCCGTGGTGCTCCGCTCCTATGTGATAGAGCAGCTTGGAGCCCGCGACTAAACCACCAGGGCTTGAAAGGGTGCGGCAGCAGGGCCGTGACGGGAAGAGTTTTCTGGCCCACTTGTGGCAGAAGCTGTGCTGTGCACAGTGCCTGAAGAGGCCGTGAAGGGTGGTCGACTAGGCCGCGTGCTCGCAAAACCCTAGGAACAGCACAGTCTTTTCCCCTCCCCCGCGGGTGTGGCCATGCCCCGCAGTCCTGGCCGGGGTCATCCTGCGTGACTTTCCTGGGAGGCGGCTTAGGGGCGTGGAGAGAAAAGCATTTTTGTCACTGGGGGTTGTTTGGCTTGACTACACCGTATACGTCCCTGTTGCAGAACCAGGTGGAGATCGTATGGGCAAGAGTGCCGGAGCGGATCCGCGGCAGTCCGCGGGTCACGCTGCTGACAGCCATACCCTCATCCGGGTGCGGGGCGCCCGCGAGAACAACCTCAAAAACATCAACGTGGACATCCCGAAGCGCCGGCTCACCGTTTTCACCGGAGTGTCCGGTTCGGGAAAGAGTTCGCTGGTGTTCGACACGATCGCCGCAGAATCGCAGCGGTTGATCAACGAAACCTACAGCGCCTTCATTCAAGGGTTCATGCCGTCTCTGGCGCGCCCCGACGTTGACCTGCTGGAAGGGTTGACGACCGCGATCATCGTCGACCAGGAGCGTATCGGCGCCAACGCCCGCTCCACCGTGGGCACGGTCACCGACGCCAACGCGCTGCTGCGGATTCTGTTCAGCCGGCTCGGACAACCCCCTATGTGGGTCCGCCTAACGCGTTTTCGTTCAACATTGCCTCCGTGCACGGCGGTGGCGCGCTCACCGTGGACCGGGGCCCGGAGCAGAAAACCGTGCGGCGGACTTTTTCGCTCGCGGGAGGCATGTGTCCCCGGTGCGAAGGCAGGGGGCAGGTGACGGACATTGACGTGACCCAGTTGTATGACCCTGATAAGTCGGTCAACGAAGGTGCGATCACTGTTCCCGGCTACAAGCCCACCAGTTGGCCGGTGCAGATCATCGTTGCGTCAGGGTTGATCGACCCGGACAAGCCGATCCGTGACTACACCGACACCGAGCTGCACAATTTCTTGTACCGGGAGGCCACCAAGGTCCGGATCAGCAACACGAATCAGACTTATGAGGGCCTGGTGGTGCGGGTGCGCCGGTCGTTTCTGTCGAAGGACCGTGACGCGTTGCAGCCGCACATTCGGGCTTTTGTGGACCGGGCAGTAACGTTCCGCACCTGTCCTGACTGTGACGGCACCCGGTTGAATGAGGCGGCTCGGTCGTCGAAAATCCGCGGGATCAGTATCGCGGACGCGTGCGCGATGCAGATCAGCGATCTTGCGGAATGGGTGCGCAGCCTGGATGAGCCGTCGGTGGCGCCGTTGGTGGCGACGTTGCAGCACACGTTGGACTCGTTCGTGGAGATCGGACTGGGCTATCTGTCGTTGGATCGGCCCTCAGGAACCCTGTCCGGTGGTGAGGCGCAGCGGGTGCGGATGGTCCGCCATCTCGGCTCCAGTCTGACGGATGTCACCTATGTTTTCGATGAGCCGACGATCGGGCTGCACCCGCATGACATTCAGCGGATGAACGAATTGCTGCTGCGGCTGCGCGACAAAGGCAACACGGTGCTGGTGGTGGAGCACAAGCCTGAGGTGATCGCCATTGCCGACCATGTCATCGACTTGGGTCCGGGAGCTGGCGCGCAGGGCGGCACGGTTTGTTTTGCCGGCACGGTGGACGGGTTGCGAGCCAGTTCCACGTTGACGGGTCGGCATTTGGGGGACCGGGTCGCGTTGAAAGACACGGTGCGCACCCCTGTGGGCAAGTTGGAGATCCGGGGCGCTACCACCCACAACTTGAAGAACGTGGACGTGGACATTCCCCTCGGGGTGCTGGTGGTGGTCACCGGGGTGGCTGGTTCGGGCAAGAGTTCGCTGGTGCACGGGTCGATTCCGGCTGAGGCGGGCGTGGTCTCGATCGACCAGAGCGCGATCCGGGGATCGCGGCGCAGCAACCCCGCCACCTACACGGGCTTGTTGGATCCGATCCGTAAAGCGTTTGCGAAAGCCAACGGGGTGAAGCCTTCGCTGTTCAGCGCGAATTCGGAGGGGGCGTGCCCTGCGTGTAACGGGGCAGGCGTGATCTACACCGATTTAGCGATGATGGCGGGGGTGGCCACGGTGTGTGAGACGTGTGAGGGCAAACGGTTCCAGGCTTCCGTGCTGAAGTACACGTTGGGTGGCCGCACGATCAGTGACGTGTTGGAGATGTCGGTGCGGGAGGCTGAAGAGTTCTTCCGCGCAGGTGAGGCTCGTCTTCCTGCGGCGCACGCGATCCTCACCCGGCTCGCTGATGTGGGGTTGGGGTATCTCAGCTTGGGACAGCCGTTGACGACCTTGTCGGGTGGGGAGCGGCAGCGGCTCAAGCTCGCCACCCACATGGGGGACAAGGGCGGCATTTATGTGCTGGATGAGCCGACCACCGGTTTGCATTTGGCGGATGTGGCCCAACTGTTGGCGTTGTTGGACCGGATTGTTGATTCGGGGAAGTCGGTGATCGTCATCGAACACCACCAGGCGGTGATGGCGCACGCCGACTGGATCATCGACCTAGGCCCCGGGGCAGGGCATGAGGGCGGCCGGGTTGTTTTCGAGGGCACTCCCGCGGAGCTGGTCGCCGCGCGTTCCACGCTGACCGGGCAGCATCTTGCCGACTACGTCGGCGCCTAGGCCTTTCTTCTTCTGTGTGGGGCGGGCCGCGGCCCGCCCCACACATGGTCGAGAGTGGGGGCTGTGTGGTGGTGGGAGGGCTGCCGGTCAGGAGGCTGCAGGGGTGATTCCGCCTTCCGCAGCGGGTTTGTCGTCGCCTGCCGGGCGGGTGGAGAGTCCGTGCTGGTCCAGCCAGGACCCCAGAACCTGGTAGGCATGCTCCCGGGGCTGCGGGAGGGACAGGAACACGTCGTGGCGCGCCCCCGGAATGGGTACTACGGTGGTTTCTCCGCCCAGGCAGCCGGCCCACCGGGCAATGTGGGTGACGTCCAGGACCGTGTCGGTGCGGTCGCTCAGCTCAGAGTAGACACCGGACAGGTCGGAGCGGTCTGAGCGCAGCACCAGCGACGGCACTCCGACGTCCAGGCCGCGGTGGAGGCGAGCATGTCCGCGGCGTACCGCGTTCAACCAGCCCACGGTCACGGGGAATCCGGTCAACGGTTTGAGGGTGAGGTCGAAGTCCCACTCGCCGGTGCCGCTGGTGTGGATGGTTTGCCCGTAGACGCCGGGCAGGGTGGAAAGCTGGCGGAACGGCGCTATTTTGGCGAGCACGCGCAGCAGTTGGGTGAGGATCCCGCGGTGGGACGGTTTGCCTTGCAGGTCAAACCAGGGGCTGTTGAGGACGAGGCCGGCTACTGGGGGCACGCGTCCGGCAGCGCGGCGGCGGTCCAGCCACAGTGAGGTGATCAGCCCGCCGGTGGAGTGGGCGAGCACGACGACGGGCAGGCCGGGGTGGGCGGCGCTGATGATGCCGAGGGCACGGTCGAGCTCGGTGTCGTAGAGCGCAAGGTCGGACACGTAGTGGGCGGTGTGCCCTTCGCGGCGTGCGCGGCCTGATTTTCTCAGGTCAAGGGCGTAGAAGACGAGGCCGTGGGCGGCGAGGAAGTCTGCGAGCGGGGTTTGGAAGAAGTAGTCGGAAAACCCGTGGACGTACAGGACGGCGCCGTGCACGGTTTCTCCGGGTTGGATGTCGCGGCGGACGAGGACGGCCACGATGCGGCCTTCACCGTCCGGGTCGGCGCCAAGGTCGAGAACATGCTGGCGGTAGCCGTCACCGAGGATGTCGGGTTGCCAGTGCGGGCTGCTCATGAACACCTCCATTGCGGTGAGGGTGCGGGGTGCCGGGCGGGGGGAGGGCAGGTCCTGGGTGGTGCGCAACGTGGGGGATGTGGGCGGGCTTGTGACCGTTGCTGGGGTGGTGGTCCGGAGAGGATACGCCGGATCGGGGTGTGAAGACGGTGACATGCCTGCCGTCCATCCAGGTGATGCGTGTGCGGTGTGCTGTCTGACCTGCTTTCCCCCATTGTGTCACCAAAAGTAACGATGGTGGTGCGGTGCGAAAAGCAGGGGCGTGGCGGGCCAGGGGCTGTCGTGTTGTGTGTTGTCTGGGGTGTGCCACCATCCCCTTTAATTTCGTAGCGTTGCAAACGTTATTAAATAACGTAAACAAACGCAGCCAACAGAACCCAAGGAAGCCGACAAAACGGACATGACGCCTGGATGGGCTTCTGGTTTTCTATAAGCTTCCCTTAGCCCCACCCCCCTTCTCCACCGCGGCCGCCATAACGTTGCAAACCCCCTGCAACGATTCACCCCGGCCCCGGCAGCCCGCACCCCCGACCACCCCACACCCTCTTCAGACCAGGCAAAACACAAGAAAACCCGACAGAAGAGAAGAAGCACCCCACCCTGCCCGGCAGGGAGAACAGCAACCAAACAGACGCGGGAAACGCGGCTCCTCCCCTCCACCCCGCGACCCACGGAGCAGGGGCGCGACGCCTCCCGATCACAACAGGGCGACAGCAAGTGGGGCGGGACACGGAAACACGCCCGTGCCCGCCCCATAGCCTCAGCGACAGCAGCAATCTGCAGCCCAAAACGATACGGACATCGGATCTATCCCCACGTGCGTGGGGAGCATTCAGCCCGACCCTGGTCCCCGCCTCATGACCCGGTCCATCCCCACGTGCGTGGGGAGCATGTGCTCAAGGACGGTGGGCGCTGGTACATCTCC
>SMEW01000027.1_pt1 | contig 45177 bp, 33 predicted proteins | sample 2456341 | NCBI WGS metagenome assembly SMEW01 (sample SAMN10132602, study PRJNA489261) | soil metagenome | isolation source: day120 control-loamy sand soil ammended with composted manure from dairy cow... | place: USA | collected 2015-04-01 | reverse complement strand
TCGGCTGGTGAGCGTGTCGGGGTGGGTTAGGCCGTGCTCAGTGAGATCTGCGTTGTATGCCTGGCGATAGGCGCGTTCAGCTAGTCGGTAGCGGCCTTGGGCGTATGCCGTAGTGCCGATAGAGCGCGCATCTGCTGCGGAAGCATATACAAGCGCTGTGACGATTACCTGATCGGGAACGTGGTTGCCTGCAGGGGTGCGGCGTTGGACTTCGTCGACCAGGTAGTCGAACACATCCACACGCTCAGCCCCGTACGGGGTGAGCAGGCGCGTGGTGCCTTCGCGTGGGCTGGTCGCCCACCTCCATGCGCGTGCCAAGGGCTCAGGGTTAAGCCGTTCCCCACCGCGCTGTTCGAGATAGATGCCATGCACCTCTTCCAACAGAGCACGAGGGATAGGGGATACATAGCCTGCGCGGCGTAGATCAACGGCGGCAGCGACCAGGGCAGCACCGCGGGGGTGCGTGGGAGCCTGAGGATTGGTGTTGACACTCCACGCGTTTTGCCACTCCTCCCACCGCTGCGGGCCATTAGCCAAGTACTCGGCCAGACCGTACTCATCGGCATGCTCAAGGGCGTCGGCAATCCGCGCGTCAGAGACATAGTCACGAGCGCGTTCCCGTTCAGCAGGGGAAAACAGACGATCCAGGCGGAAGAGGCGAGCCAACTTCAGCAAGTCCTGGACCTTCCGATAAGTGTCTAGGGCTGTGGCCTCCTCAGGCATCGTGCTCCAATTGTCCGCCTCAGCAGCACGCAGTGTGGCTACGACAACGCGATGCCGTCTTTTACCAGGAGTCAGTAGCTGGGAAATCGCTTCTCGGGTGAGCTCAGGTGAGGCGAACCAGCGGTTAATGTCATCAAGCCACAGCACGCACCGGGAATACCGCTCAGCAGCTTTCAGGGTGGCAGCGATACTTCCCACGGCAGTAGGGATGATGAGCGTGTGGCGGGGCAACACGGCACGCACGGCTTCAAAAGCACACCGACTCTTACCCGCGGTGGAATCCCCCACCACGAGCACAAACGCGTTCTTGGTGAGTTGTGCTCGCAGCTCTTCGTCGACATCGCGAGGCACAAACGGCACGACATCACTTCCACTACTCGCAGCAGTGGGATGCACGCCCCACGCCAAGGGGTCGCTGAGCTGGCGGACTTGAGGCAGCTTGCCCGAAGGAAGTGTGAAACAGCCTTCCCTGATCGCGCGAGCCTGCTCGTCCCGGAGCGCAGACTCGCGTTCAAAGCGGGCCTGCCACGTGGGGAAGGCCACCTCGGCAATCGCAGCACCCCCGACAGCGATGGCGATGATCAGCGGTATCTCGATCTGGAAGACAGACAGCAGGTTCAAAGCCTGCATGACGAGCGAGAGAACAGCGGCGATAAGAAAAAACCCGACTACACGCCGCAGCACGCCCCGCACCTTCGCTGCCTGGGACCGCCATTCCTTCTTCGGTGGGTGAGACGCAGCGTACCGCCATTTCGATTCCTGGAGCTAACAAACCGGAAGTAATGGATTTCCTCGAAGGAATAGAAGACACGGACTGCTCAGCACCCGGGGGAGGTGCTGTGGTGTGTGACCGTTCCGAGGGCTCAGCCGCAGACAGGAAAGATTCAGTAGATCAAACGTCGCGGGAACCGAAGCCCTGGGGCTCATCGAGGGAGGAGGTCTTGAGTGCTGAGCAGTCCCTGGTATGGGGCAACACGGTGCTGTCTGGGACAGCTTGCCGTCGGAGCTGTTTCTAGGTCCCGGATTCTTCAGGAAGTCACACTCTTCTTCTGAAGAATCTCTTGAAGTGCGTGGAGGGCGGATGCCCAAGGGAAAATTGCTCGGGCTTTTTCGCCAGATCCTGGCGGGTGGGGTTCGAATTTTCCTGGACCGATAAGCACGGCAACCCCTTCGTCGCGGAGGGACTCCACGCTTCTTTGGAAGGGCAAGCGGGCGGCGGAGGCGGAGTTGACGAACGGCAGGACGACAACGGGGACGCCCAGTCCAATGGCCTCGTTCACCACGCTGAGAGCGTAGTTGTCGGCGATCCCGTGGGCGAGCTTGTTGATGGTGTTGAAGGTGGCTGGGGCGACGATGACGGCACCAGCTTTGGGAGAGCGGGGTTGGCCGGGTTTGCGGTGCGTGGAGCGCACCGGGCGGCCAGTCTGTTTTTCCAAAGCACTGCTGTCGATGAAGGTGACCGCGGACGGGGTGGCGATGATCTGGACAGTCCAGCCTTCTTCCTGGGCCAGGCTGACGAGGGTGCCGACATCAGGGGCGGCTCCGGCAGCGCACACCACGATGTAGAGCGTTGTGGATCGTTGAGTCATGCAGAGATCCCAGCACGTTGGTGTCGAGTAAACCTAGACCGGACAGCAGTACCACGTTCCCGCGAAATACGAAACGTTTCTTCGTTTGCCTGGGAATAGCGGGTGGTTCTGCTTCCCGTTCCCCATCAGGTATTTCTTAGGGGTGGAGCTGGTAGGGCGTGGCTGCCTCAGATTTCGTCGGACGCGGTGGCAGGGCCGCAGGTGAAGTCCGGAAGACCGTTGGGCAGTGCGGAATGGACACGCCACGGTTGCCTGAGCCAAGTGAGACCACGCCTTAGCGTCCGAGCTGTTTTGGACTCGTCGGGTTTTGAGAATGAGCGGGCTTCAGCCACTGCAGAAACCCGCCCCTGACCCGGCTCAGGACGCCAGCTCCTTGGGGGCGGACACCACTTGGGGTGGCTCGTTGCGGTCCACTGCGGACAGGCGGATCAGCCCGCCCTCGTCAGCGTCCCGGCAGATGTACGGGCTGTGCGTGGTCACCACGAACTGGATGCGGGGAAAGTGCTGGCGCAGCCAGCCGCCGATCGTCTGCTGCCAGCCCGCGTGCAAATGCGCTTCCACCTCGTCGATGAGCACCACCCCGGGGCAGACCACCGCGGGCATGCCGCCCTGCTCGCCAAGCGCTGACGCCCCGTACATTTCGAAAGCGTGCCGCACCAGGTCCACCACGAGCGCCACCATCAACCGGTGGCCGTCCCCCAGTTCGCCGAGCAGGAACTCCTCGCCGCCGTGGGCTATCCACAGGCCTTCCCCGTCCAGCCGGGCGATCCGGAAACCACTGGGCAGCAGACCGTCGTCCAACAGCGACAGCACGAACCTGGGCACGATATGGGTGCCTTCCCGCCAGCCCAGGTGCACGCCGGTCAGCCACCGCAGCCCTTCAGCGAGTGACGCGTCCTCCCCGAACAGGTTCGCCAGCCGCGACAGCGCGCCCGGCACCGGCACGGGGCGTCCCGGGCGCGACCACTGGCCGCCCAGTCGCCGGAACGGCCCATAGCCGACCACGAACCACCCGTGCGGGTGCTCTGCCCACGGCCCGTTCTCCAACAGGACGGTCCGGTCCGGTTCGATGAGGAACTGGGGCCGCGCCCCGCCGAAGTCGCTCCAATACAGTTCGGCTTCGAACGGCTCCCGCAGCACGTCCTGCCCCCGGGGGGTCCGGTCCCACTGCGGGTCTGGGACGAGGCGGGCCCGCACCCAGCCGTCGCTTTCCCCCCGCGACAGCCAGCCGCGGAAATCCGACATCAGCGCGCGACCCACCGACGGCCCCACCAAAGCCAGGGCTAGGGCGCGCAGCAGAGTGGTCTTCCCCGCCCCATTCGGTCCGGCCAGCACCGTCCAGCCCGCGTGGGCACCGTCGGGGCGGGTGAACCCCAACTCGACGCTGCGTGCGCCGTAAAACCCGCGGATACCGGAGACCGCCAACTCTGCGACGTACAAGAAACGCTCCGAGCACGGAGAGAAAGAAACCTACTACGTCAGGATAGGCGCGTTTCGTAGGGCTTTTCCGATTACCCGGGTTGGGCGGGGGGAATCCGCTCTTCCCTAGACTTGCTTTCCGTGAGTAAGAGCAGGCGCCAGCGAGAAAAGCGGGACCGGGCCCGCACCGAGCCGCCGCCGCTTCCCGAACCGCTGCGGGTGGCGGTGCCGGACTGCCACACCCACATGGACATGCAGGGCGGCGACGTCGCGGAGATCGTGGCCAAGGCCGCGTCGGTGGGGGTGACCCCGATCATCCAGGTCGGCTGTGACGTGGCCGGGTCGCGGTGGGCGGTGCAGGCCGCTGCCGAGCATGACACGGTGTGGGCGGCCGTGGCCTTGCACCCCAACGAGGCTCCGCGGATCGTGCACGGCGTCCCTGAAGACGAAGCCACCGAGTGGGAACCGGCCCGCCCCGCCGGGGGTGAGGCCGCGCTCGAAGAAGCGCTCGCCGAGATCGACGCGCTCGCTGCCCACGAGAAAGTGTGCGCGATCGGCGAGACCGGGCTCGACTACTACCGCACTGGCCCGGAAGGGTTCGACATCCAGGAACGGTCGTTCCGCGCGCACATTGCCATCGCGCAACGGCACGGCAAAGCGCTGATGATCCACGATCGGGACGCCCACGAGGACGTGCTGCGGGTGCTGGAAGACGCAGGCGCTCCGGAGCGGGTGGTGTTCCACTGTTTCTCCGGTGATGCCGCCATGGCGAAACTCTGCGCGGACCGCGGCTACTACATGAGTTTCGCGGGCAACGTCACCTTCGGCAGTGCCCAGCAGTTGCGGGACGCTGCCGCGGTGGTTCCCCCGGAGCTGCTGCTCGTGGAGACGGATGCGCCGTTCCTCACCCCGAAACCGCATCGGGGCCGTCCCAACGCGCCCTACCTTATTCCGCACACGCTGCGTGCCCTCGCCGAGCTCAAAGGCATGGCTGAAGACGAGCTGGCCGAGACGGTCGCTGCCAACGCGCGGCGCGCCTTCGCCCTGCCCTGATCACGAGTCTTCGGGCTCCGGATTGTCGTCCACCCCCCACTCCGCCAGGACTTGTGCCACGTCCGGGGTGGGGGTGTGGGGTGCCCGCGTGCTGCGAGCAGGGGTGCGGCTGAACCGGGGTGCTGGTCCCGGGTAGATGACGTCGCCGTCGCGCACCAGCGACCCGCGGGCTTTGATGTGCGGGTGGTCGGCGGCTTCGGTCATGCTCAGCACGGGGGAGACGCACGCGTCCGTGTCGGCGAAGACTTCCGCCCACTCGTCCCGGGTGCGGGTGCGCAGCACGTCCGCGAACCGTTCCCGCAGCACCGGCCAGCCGGACGGGTCCCACTGGTGGGGGAGTTCTGCCGGGTCCAGGCCGAGCTTGTCGAGGAAGACCGCGTAGAACTGCGGTTCCAGGCAGGCCACGGCCAGGTAGCGGTGGTCGGCGCATTCGTAGACGTCGTAGAACGGCGCGCCCGTGTCCAAATAGTTGACGCCCCGCTCGTCGCGCCACAGCCCTTGGGCGAGGTCCTCGTACATCATCGACATGAGCACGGCGCTGCCGTCCACCATGGCCGCGTCCACCACTTGGCCTTTCCCGGAGCGTTCCCGTTCCAGCAGGGCGGCGAGGATCCCGGTCACCACGAACATGCTGCCGCCGCCGAAGTCACCAACCAGGTTGACGGGCGGCACCGGGGCCTGTCCGCGGCGGCCCACACTGTGCAGGGCCCCGGTCAGCGAGATGTAGTTCATGTCGTGTCCGGCGCGGCGGGCGAGCGGCCCGTCCTGCCCCCAGCCGGTCATCCGCGCGTACACCAGCCGCGGGTTGGCGGCCAGGCACTCGTCAGGGCCTAGACCGAGCCGTTCCATGACCCCGGGGCGGAACCCTTCCAGGAGGACGTCGGCGGCGGCGACCACGGCACGGACCCGGGCCAGGTCTTTTTCGGACTTCAAGTTCGCTTCCAGGACGGGGCGTCCCGCGCTCATCTGCGGCCGCTGGGCGCCCGGGGCGAGGATGGGCGAGCCGGGACGGTCCACCCGGATCACACTGGCCCCCAGGTCAGCGAGGAGCATGGCAGCCATCGGCCCCGGCCCGATGCCCGCGAACTCCACCACGCGGATTCCGCTGAGTGGTCCCATGCGACAGCCTCCGAAGTGCCACGACAAACCCGGCGTATCGTCCCATTCTGGCGGTTTCTGCCGGGGTGCGGCACGGGGCGGTCCTGGGGAGCATCGGGCGCGGGTCAAAGAAACGGAATGCCGACATGAATCCGGTCAGGCGTGCGCACCCGCTGTTCAGAAATGATCGGGGACCGGGAGGGCGCTGCCCGCGAAAGCAGAATTTTTTCATAATGGAACCGTTTTCCGGAAAGGTAAGTCTTACGGTCGATTTCTTCTGTCGATCCGCGCCCGTGCAGAAGGAGAACCATTACGGTGTCCGGTCCCCCCGCGGTATCGCCCGTTCCCGACTGGCAGTTGCGTATCCGGACGTCCCAGGGCGGTACGGCGGGCGCCGGAGTCCTCGTCTCCCCGCGCCACGTGCTCACCTGCGCCCACGTGGTCTGCACGGCCCTGGGGCTTCCCTGGGCGGAGGAGGACACGCCGCGCCCGCGTGAACCGGTCACCGTGGACGCGCCCCGCGGCGGCGGATCCTGGCAGGCGACCGCGACCGTCCTCGACGACGGCTGGTTCGCGGACCGTTCCCCGTGGGATGCGGCGGTCCTGCTGCTCGACCGGCCTGCCCCGGCGGATCCGCCCGAGATGCGCCTGTGCGGCAGCGAGCCGGGGCGTGCGGTGAGCATGGTGGGGTTCTCGCATGAGGCCGTGCCCGCCGGGGTGTGGTCCCGGGCGGTCCTTGTCGGGCACGGCGGGGGACGCCGGTTCGAATACGTGCAGTTCGACGTCACCTCGTCGACTACGGCCCGCGTGGTGCACGGGTTCAGCGGCAGCGGGGTGCGCGAGCACCCTGGCGGGGCGCTGATCGGCATCGTTTGCGATGCGATGCGCGACGACCGCGGGCTGGGGGCGAGCGGGTGGCTGATCCCCATCGAGGCGGTCCCCCGCGTGTGGGGCGACCGTTCCGCGGCGCAGCCGCCCAGTCGCGAACCGGACAGTCCGCGTCTCGTGCACCGTTTGGCGGAGGCGTTGGCGAGCACGCCGACGATTGCCGACCCGGAAGCCCGGAAAAGCTGGTGCGCCCTGCTGGACGAGCGGATTCGGAAACGTATCCACGTCGGCCGGGCGCCCTTGTTTTTCGCTTTTGACCTCGTCGACGTGGCGCGGGACTACGGGCTGCTGGGAGAGGTGCTGGACACGCTTGCAATGGTGGAGGAGGGGAGCCGGCAGATGCGTCAGGTACGGGAGGCGGCGGAAGCGCTGGGCGAGCGGTGACGATGGTCAGTCGCGCCCATGAACGACTCGCGAACGCGCTGTGGCGGGTCAGGTCGGTGTACGAGGAGGATGCGCGCCAGCGGTTCTGGCTTTGCCTGCCCGCGGATGTGCGGGCCCGGCTCAGCGTGGCAGGAGACCCGTACGGGTTTGCGCTTTCCCTGGTCATCCAGTGCTGCGACCAGCAGCGGCTCGGGGTGATGCTGCGCTGGCTCCGCTGCTTGGAGAACGACTCCAAGCCGGCGATGCAGGTGTGCGAGCTGGCTGAAGGGCTGCTGGAAGCGGAAGAGTGGGAGCTCAGCGGGCAGGGGCGGGAACGGGACACGTGGGAGCAGCTCCGCAAAGCGCTGCGTGAGGTGCCCTACGACGACCAGGTCGACCTGCTCTGTCAGCGGGTGGTGCCGCTGCCCCCGGAGCAGATCGAGGCGCCGTCCCCGCGTAACGCGTGGGAGGCGTTCCTCGATTTGAAAGAGGCCACGCTCGGCCCGCGGGGGGAGGATCCCGGGGAGCGGTTCCTGCAGCTTCTCGCGGAGTACACGGGCCGTGCGGAGCTGGTTCGGGCGGTGGCGGAGTGGGGCGCGGACCAGCGGCATGCGACGGTAGTGAAGCGCTCCGGGTGGGGCGGCGGGGAGCCGTTCCGGCCGCTTCCTCCGCCGCGGCTCATCATCAAGATCGGCTACGACTTGGGGAATCTTGAGCGGCTCTCGGTCGCCTACCGGCTGGTGACGGATCCGGACGACGACTGGATGGACGTGTGCGAGGCCGAGGCGTTGACCGAGGTGACGGAGGAGGAGCTGCCGCGGCGGATCTCCGAGCTGATCATTTGGGCGGAAAGCCAGCAGGCCGCTGACCACGGAAAACTCCGATTGGAGTTTATATTTCCGTTTTCGCTACTTTTCAGGTTTGTTGTCCAAAATTGGCCGCTGGAGCTTCACGAGGACGCGCCCGCGCCGAGCCTGGGCTCCCAATACGAGATCATCATTAGAAGCGAAGAATTCGCGCGCGACCCCCGAGCACAGCGGATATGCCAGCGGCGCTGGCAGAATCTGCACGAAGGACGAGGCCGCGTCGGCAGCTCCTCAACTGTGCTGGAAGAGGGCTGGGAGAATGTGGCGAATTATCTCGGCAACGAGGCTATTGTGGCTTTCGTCGCCTATGCGCTTCCTGGGGTCGACTGGCAGCGCCAGGTGTACGCTGCCGTGATCTGCGGAGTTCCGGTGGTGGCGTGGCGGTGGACGGGGAAGAATGGCAACCCCGAGGCTCATTTCCTGTCCATCCTCCGAGGTGAAGAGGAAATGGCCAGCGGAAAACAGGAGATGAACGGGCTGGAGAGGGGTATCAAGAATCTAACCAAGAACCTGTATCTCTCCCGAATCAACCGGGGTACAGCAGAGATGCGGAACAGGTCGCGACAAAGCTACGACCTGTCCGTCATCTACCACGACTACCAGCCGAAACCCCGGGAACAGAGGCAGGTGCTCTCCGGCGGCAACATTCGATAGACCTGGAGATCGGACAAGGGGCACAACAAATGGCCGCGTCACAAACTCCCCCTTCCGGAACATTCTCCTCTCCACAGGAGGAAGCTCCGCGCTGGTGGATTTTCCACGGGACGGGCACTCCGCGGCCGCACCTCGACCTCGCCGCCCAACTGCCCCCGCCCCCGCCCTGGCGTACCCGGCGGACCACCGCCCCGACCGACGCCCTCGAAGCACCCCCCTACGACGATGACGAAGCCGGATGGGTGCTCGGTGCCCAACCCGAACTCTCCGTGCTAGGCAGCCCGCTCACCCCCGCCCGCCGGGAACGCCTCGCCACCATCAACGCCGCCCTCTACCTGCGGCGTCCCCTACTCGTCACCGGTCCTCCCGGGGTCGGCAAATCCGTGCTCGCCGACCAGATCGCCCGGGAACTCGGCTTAGGACGGGTGCTGCGGTGGACCGTCAACAGCCGCAGCACGCTCCGCTCCGGCCTCTACGACTACGATCCGCTCGCGCAGATCCACGACCTCAACCTGGAAAACCTGCACGGCGGAACCCGGGACACCAGCGGCCCCGCCCCCGCTGCCGCAGACCTGGTGCGCAGCAGCGCCCAGCGGATCGGACACTACCTGCGGATCGGTCCGCTCGGCACCGCGTTCCTGCCGCACCGCCTGCCGCGCGTCCTGCTCATCGACGGGCTCGACAACGGCGACTACGACCTGCTCGGAGACCTGCTCGACCTGCTGGAACGCGGCCGCTACACGATTCCCGAACTCGCCCGGCTCAGCTCAGTGGAGCCGCAGATCTCCGTTCCGATCGACGACCCGCAACGGACCGCGACCATCGTCAACGGAGAAGTCCGCTGCTCCCAGCTCCCTGTCGTCGTCATCACCGCACACGAAGACCACCCCTTCCCGCCCGAATTCCTCCGCCAGTGCATTCCGCTGCGCCTCACCCACCCCAGCAAAGAGGAACTCGCGGGAATCGTGGCCGCCCACTTCTCCGGGAACCTGCCCAGCGCCACCCCAGCAGTCGTCGCCGACTTCGTGCGCCGCATCGCGGAAGGCTCCCCCCTGGCTATCGACCAGCTCCTCAACGCGGTCTACCTGACCACGGTCATCGACGCCAAGACCAGCGAACCCACCCCCGAGTTCCTGCAGGAGCTCGCGGAAATGGTGTGGCACCGACTCACGGACACCCACGGATGACGTCACGCCGCAGCCACGAAACGCCCCAGGGCCCCGACCCCCGCAGCCCCGGGGCGGCTCCGGCATACCGTGAAGCGCCCCCGGCACTCACCGGGCGGGAACTCGCCGACGCGGTCTACCTCGCAGCGTGGCAGCAGCACACCGCACAGCACCCCCCGGCCCGTCCCAGCGGTGGCAAGGACACGGCCCCCGCAGCAGGGCCGCAGCGCCCCGGCACGGACCCGTCCGCAGCCGTCCTCGGCGCAGCAGAAAAAACTGCGGGCACCGAACCGCCCCGCCTTCCCCCGGCACCCGCGCCCCCCTCCGGCGCGCTGCGCCCCCACCCTTCCCCGCTGCTGCACCGCTCCGCGCTCTACCAGGCGCTGCGCCCGTTCCGGTTGGCCGCCACCGACCCGTGGCAGCACTCCTACGACGCGGAAGAGACCGCGCGCGGCTATGCGCGTCGCCTGCTGGCCTCCCCGCACCCAGGAGGCGGGCACCGGCCAGTTGCCGTAACCCCGCAGTGGGCCCCTTTCGTCCGGCCCGGAGTGCAGTTGACCGTCCTCGTCGACGAGAGCGTCTCCATGCTCTTCCACCAGGACCAGGTCAACGACTTCATCGGCCTGGTGCGCTCCTCCGGGGTGTTCCGGGGCGTGCGGGTGGAGCGCTTCACCTCCGACTCCGCCGACCCCGCACCCGTCCCAGCCGCCGGCTGGGGCGCGAGCAGCGGGAAAGACCCCGGCGGAATCCACATCGCCGTGGTACTCAGTGACGGAATCGGTGAAGGATGGGCCCGCGGCAGCGTGCAAAGCTGGCTCGGCTGTCTCGCTCAACGCCTGCCCGTGGCGATCATCCACCTCCTCGACCCGCGGCAGTGGAGCAGGACCGGGATCCGGCCCGCCGCGATGGAGCTGACCGTTGCCGCGCACCTCGGCCGCGCCCCCGCCAACCGCCACTACACTGCCCGCCCTTTCCAATGGCCGGACGGGCTCCCCCTGCCCGAACCGGAGTTTCCGCACTCCGCGCTCTCCGTGGTGCTGCCCGTGCTGGCGTCGCGGCCCGAAATGATCCACGCCTGGGCCCGGTTCGTGATGGGCACCCGGCAGCGCACCCTCAACGCGGGAGCGCTGCGGGTCGTGCCGGGAGACACCGCAGCGAACGCCGCCGGGGAGCGGCCCACCGCCGCCCCCACCCCGGAAGCCAGAGTGCGGCGCTTCCGCCGCGACTCCTCCGAAACCGCGTTCCAGATCGCGGTGGACCTCGCCGCGGTGCCGCTCACCGAGCCCGTCATCGCCGCGGTATGCCAGCGGTTCGCCGGGCACCCGCAGCCCTCCGAACTCATCGAAGTGCTCTTCAGCGGGCTGGTGACCGAAGTCGACTCCCCGGTGGTCACCCCGGAGCGGCGGATCCGGTGGGAGTACCGGAGAGGAGTCCGGGAAGCGCTGCTGTCCCTTGGCGGGCGGCGCTCCCGGATCCGGCGCACTCTCGCCGACATTGCCGCCGAGTTCGCCGGCTACGACCCCTGGTTCGCGCTGCTGCGCCGCATCCTCGACGACTCCCCGGTAGGGGAGCTGCCGGAGCTCGACGAAACCTCACTCCGCCTCGCCGCGGACACCCTGCCCGCGTTGGAGAGCATCGGCCTCGCCGACCTCCACCACGGCCTCGTGTACCGCATCAAAGAGCAGATGCTGGCCCACCAGGGGGCTGGGCACCCCGACGACTGGTCCGACACTCTCCTGGAGATCGCCCCTACCGGGCCTCTCGTCCCCGGATCGTCCGGCCAGCACGGCACAACGGCCTCTGAACGTGTCCCCCACGCGCCGCATCCGACTGAGACACCTTCGAATTCCGCGAGTGATGAGAGCAGCATGATGTCCCAGAGGTCTGTTTCGATATCTGACAACTTCCCGGGTGGTAGTGGATCGACGGGGATCGGTGCGGGGAGAAACACCTCGCTTTCCGCGATCTGGGGCGGGGACATCCCCCCGCGCAACGCGCTGTTCACCGGCCGCGACGACCTGATCCTCCGCCTGCGGGAGCAACTGCGGTCCTCCAGCGAGGAAGGGCGGATGACGCCCAGCGTGCTCAAAGGCATGCCCGGGATCGGGAAGACGCAGTTGGCGACGGAGTACCTGTACCGCTTCCGGGACGAATACGACCTCGTCTGGTGGGTGCGTGGCGGGCAGACCCACCAGATCCACGAGGCGTACACCCTGCTCGCCCAGGAGCTCGACGTGTTCCGCGACAACACGTCGATCAACAGCACGATCCACTCGGTGCGCGAGGCGCTGCGCAGAGGAAAGCCCCGGTCCCGGTGGCTGCTCATCTTCGACGACGTCCGGCAGCCCGACGACATCATGCGCTACCTGCCGATCGCCGGCCCGGGGCACGTCATCATCACGACACGCAACCTCACCTGGCCGGAGGGAGGCTACTTCAAGACGCTTCCCGTGGAAGTCTTCAGCCTGCAGGAGAGTGTTGCGCTCCTCAGTAAGTGCGGGCTCGTGGGCTTCAGCAAACACGAAGCAGCGGAACTCGCCGAAGAACTCGGCCACATGCCGATCGCCCTGCGTCAGGCAGCGGCGTGGATGAACGACAGCGCCACCACCATCGCCGAATACCTGGAGTTCTACCGGGACAAGCAAGCCCAGTTGGCGCCGATGTTTGCGCCCGCCGACCCCGACTACCCGGAGACGGTGATCACCGCGCTGAACGTCTCCCTGGACCGGCTCGCCGTCACCAATCCGGCGGCGCTGCAACTGCTTCAGGTCTGCTCGTTCTTCTCTACCGCGCCGATTCCCCGGTCCCTCTTCCGCCACGCGCAGGACGTGGCGGCACCTCCTGAGCTGGAGGCCGCGCTACAGGAACCCAACAAGCTCCACCGCGCCTTCAGTGACATCGGCCGCTATGGACTGGCGGTGCTCAACCACCGGACCCGTACCGTCCAAGTGCACCGGTTGGTCCAGCAAGCGTTGCGTGTTCCGCTGACCGCGGACGATCAAGAACAGCGGCGACACTGCGCCCACCTGCTGCTCGCCAAGAACGACCCGCAGGACACCTCATCTCCTGGGGCCCGAATCCGTTACGCCCAGCTGCTTCCCCACGTGTGGGCGACCGAGGCGTGGGACTGCACTGATTCGTGGGTGCGTCGACTTGTCCTCCAAGAGATCTACGTCACTGACCTGCGGGGAGAGCACAGTGACAGCAAACAGCTGGCGGAGGCCACGCTGTCGGTCTGGCGAGAAAAGCTGGGGAAGACCGCCCCGGAGACGTTGCGGGCAGAGCTTTACCTGGTGCGGGCCCTGCGCAACCTAGGGGAGCGGAAACGCGCTTACGAACTGTGCGAACGGGTGCTGCGTATCCTCACCGAGCAGCACGGGCCGGATTCAGAAGAGGCGCTGGAGGCCAGCCTCGAGTTCGTGCGCGACCTGCGGTATGCGGGACGGTTCCATGACTCGGTGGAACTTGCCCGCGACACCCGGGACCGCTACCGGCGGATCCTGGGACCGGACGACCCGGAGACGATCTCCGCCTCCCACGTCTACGCCTACGCCCTCCTGCTCGCCGGAGACCATCGGAGAGCCGCCGACCTCTTCTGGGAGATCTACCAGACCAACGAGATGATCCTAGGGCCCAATAATCCCTCTACATTGGCGGCTGTCGACGGATACGCGGGCTCCCTCATGGAGGCCGGGGACTACTTTAAGGCGCTGCGGTACCAGGAAGACAACACTGAGCGGATCTATTCGCTTTTCGGCATCAACCATCGGGGCACGCTGGAGAATATGGCAGCTCTCGCTGCCGTACTTCGCCGTACCGGAAACCTGGAGCGGGCGGTCAAGATCTCCGGGGAGGTCTGGCGAGAAACAAAAGACCGGTTCGGTGAAGACAGCATGATTGCGGTGGTTGCGGCTGCCAACCACGCCGCAGCCCTGCGGTCAGTCAACCGCTATCACGAAGCTCTGGACCTCGTGGAGAAGGCGTATCGCCGTTGCGCCGAACTCCTCGGCGAAGACCACCCCCATGTCGCCGCGATCAACGTCAACCGGGCGGTGGTCCTACGCCAGATGGGCAGAACTGAGGAAGCCCGGGTGATCGATGAGCGGGCGTTGCAGGTGCTCACGGACCGGCTCGGGGAGTACCACACCAGCACACTTTCCAGCGCGCTCAATCTGGCCAGCGATTTCTTTGGCCTCGATGATGTCGCTGAGTCGGTGCGGCGCGACACGGAGACGCTGGCACGCTGCCGGAGAGCCCTCTCCGAGCGGCACCCCCTCACCCTGTTGGCCCGGCGCAACCTCGTCCTTGGCCGCAAAGCCATGAACGAGGACGTGGCAGAGGAGATTGCCGCCGTCGAACGGTTGTATGCCGAGGTCATGGGGGATCAACATCCCGCGACACTGTCAATGCGTCGGAGAGAGCGGGGAAACGCTGACCTTCACCTCAATAACCTGTGACAGCTCGTCACAGCAGAATGCAAGGTAACGAGGACAGAAAAATCACATAGTCACAAGAACTCTAGAGGTCATTCCTCTTCACGTTGTGAATAAAGAGAATCCACGCCCGGGCGGTGACGGAGAGAACCGGACCGTCCGGGTAAGTGGAGTCGCGAATCTCTATGCCTCCAGAACGCACAAATCGCACTTCGACACATTTGCACCCATCCTTTCCCTCGGAATGACTCGATTTCCGCCAGGGCGTTCTCTCGAGGCCATCGGCACCACGGGAAGCCAGACCTCCGGACGCCCCGGGCCGGCGGTGTTGCACAAAACCGGACCTTGTCCGACTTCTTGCTGCTGGTCCCCCGGTAGACCATTCCTGGTCCGGTGCAGCACTCATGCGGTGCACGGTCCTCCCCTGACTGAGAAATTCCTGACTGTTGTGACTAAGGGGGTATATCCCCAAGAAGGGGAAACTTCATGTCATCATGGAAGCTGAACAAACCCTGAAAATTCCCCAGGAACTGTCGCTTTCCCAGATGGGAAGGGGAGGGGAGCGCAGGTGAACCAACTCGTCGCCCTGGCCATTGACGACGAAACAGAAATCCTCATCGAACCGGCGGGCGAGCGCACCGGCCCCGTCAATGTGGCCTTTCCCGGAACCCAGCGGGTGCGAAAGCAGCTTGACCAGGTTTTCGGGCAGATTCGGCAGATTGCCGAGACCGTCGCCGAAAAGGTCCAGGACCTGCCAGGGAAACCCGACGAGGTCACCGTGGAACTCGGCGTGGGGCTCACCGCCACCGCCGACGTGTTCATCGCCCAGTCCACCGCGGACGCCTCCTTCAAAGTGACCCTCACCTGGAAGGACCCCGCGGCACGGACGTGAACCTCGCCCCCGGCCTGCCTGCCACAATGGGCGGGTGACCGAATCCGACAGCGCTGATGCCCGCCTGCTCACCCCCGCAGACGTGCGGCGGCTCGCCGCCCAGTTGGGGATACGCCCCACCAAGACCCTCGGGCAGAACTTTGTCATCGACCCCGGAACCGTGCGCCGCATCGTGCGTGCCGCCCAGGTCAGCCCCGACGACGTCGTGGTCGAGGTCGGTCCCGGCCTCGGCTCGCTCACCCTGGCCCTGCTGCCGCACGTGCGGCACGTCACCGCGGTAGAGATCGATCCGCGGCTCGCCGAGGCGCTGCCCGGCACGGTCGCCGACCACGCACCCGCCTACGCCCACCGGCTCCGGGTGGTCACCGCTGACGCGCTGCGGATCACAGAACTTCCCGACCCGCAGCCCACCGCGCTCGTCGCGAACCTCCCCTACAACGTGGCGGTCCCCGTCGTCCTGCACCTGCTGAACCTGCTGCCCAGCCTGGAGCACGGCCTGGTCATGGTGCAGGCGGAAGTCGCGGAGCGGCTGGCTGCCCGGCCCGGCGACCGCGCGTATGGCGCCCCGTCAGCGAAGATCGCCTGGTATGCCGACGTCCGCCGGGCCGGGGCGATCGGCCGCACCGTGTTCTGGCCGGTGCCCAACGTCGACTCCGGTCTGGTCGCGCTGCGGCGCCGTCCCGCACCCCCCACGAAAGCCAGCCGCGAAGACGTCTTCGCTGTCGTCGACGCGGCGTTCGCGCAGCGCCGCAAAACCCTGCGCGCTGCCCTCAGCTCCTGGGCGGGCTCGGCCGCGGCCGCAGAGGCTGCGCTGCGCAGTGCGGGCGTGGACCCGCGGAGCCGCGGTGAGACCCTGGGGATCGCCGACTTCGCCCGGATCGCGGAGCACCGGCCCTGACCCTGTGCCAGGGCCGGCACGGCTTAAGCGGGCTGTCCTGAGGGGATCTCGATCTGCTGGCCAGGGCTGTCCACCGTGCTGCGGAGGATGAGGACCTCGGGGGTCAGCTCCGAGTGCACGATGAACACCAGGTATCCGCGCACGGTGTCGCCCGGCTGGATCGGTCCCGCCCACAGCGGGTCGGCTCCCTCCCCGTGCAGCGGCGCGTCGGCCTTGGTCTGCTCGCCGCTCGCATGCGCCAGGATCTGCAGGTCGTGCCGGAACTTCACCGGGTAGTTCGCAGAATTGTGCGCCTCGATTTCCGCGACACAGTATTCGCCGCCGTTGACGATGAGCGGCCGGTCCAGCACCTGGTTGCCGCAGTACCAGTCGAGGAGGTCGAAGCGCAGGCTCTCCCCCGCCTGCGGATCCGCTGCCTGGGTGTCGGACTTGTCCGACTCGTCGTCGGGGTCTTCCTTAGGAGCCGACGACTGCTGCTCCTGCCCTTGACCGGGGGGATTGGTGTCACTAGTGGAGGAGAACCAGTCCTGGAAGAAGACCAGGCCGAACACGAGGACCACAGCCAGAAGCACCGCGCCGAGCACCGCGAAGACGATCAGCAGCCGGGAACGGGAGCTGTCGGGGCGGAGCGGGCGGTGTGGAGGAAGCGGGTTGGGCGGCACGTACGGGCGGGCCTGAGGGCCTCCCGAAGAGCCCTGGGCGGCAGGGGAGCGGGGCGGCTGTCTTCCAGTGGTGGGCGGCACCACGGGGATCTGGCCGGTGTGGTGGGGAGCTTGCGGTCCCGGCCGCTGCGGCATCGGCGGGCTTTGCGGACCGCCCTGCGGGCCGCCTTGGGGGCCAGCGGCTTGCGGTGGCATCGGCCCCGGGCCCCCTTGCGGGGGATGCGCGTAAGGCTGGGGGGCGATGGTGGTCTGCCCCGGCGCCTGGGCCTGGGCTTGCGGGCCGGGCATCCCCGAGTGCGCCTGGGGGGACGGCGGCGGATACCCGGGGGGCATCGGCGGGAAGTTCGGCCGCCACGACTGGTGCAGGGCATGGCTGACCACGTCGTTGGTGTCGTTGCTGTCCGTGCCCCCTGCCAGCTCCAGCAGCAGCTCCTGGGCGGTGGGACGCTGGTCGGGGTCCTTCGCCAGCGCCCGGGCGACGAGGCGGTCCAGCGGCGGGTCCAGGTTCCCGATGTCGGGCTCTGCGAACAGCATCCGCTTGCCGAGGGTCATGGCGTCGCCGTTGCCGAACGGGTGTCGGCCGTTGCCCGCGAACGCCACCAGGCAGCCCCAAGCGAAAATGTCGGCCTTGGTGGTGACCTTTTCTTCCAGCAACTGCTCGGGGGCCATCCACCCCGGGCTGCCCATGACGATCCCCGTCTGGGTGTGGCTCGTGGACGTGTTCAGCGCCCGGGCGATACCGAAGTCGATCACCCGCGGCCCGGACAGGGACAGCAGCACGTTGGCGGGTTTCAGGTCGCGGTGGACCAGACCGGCCTTGTGGATCGCGGCGAGCGCCGCGGCCACCCCCAATGCGAAACCGTGCAGGGTGCCCGAGTCGAGCGGACCGTGCTCGGCGATGTGCTCGGCGAGGGCCGTGCCCGCAATGTACTCGGTGACCATGTACGGCCGGTTTTGGAAGGTGCCGTGGTCGAGCACCTTAGCCGTGCAGAAGGAGGCGACTTTGCGGGCGTTTTCCATCTCGTCGCGGAAACGCGCCCGGGTGGCCTCGTCGAAAGCGAGTTCGGGGCGGATGACCTTGATCGCTACATGGGTTCCCTTCTCCGGGGCGCGGCCCAAGTAGACCGTCCCCATGCCTCCGCTGCCTAGACGTCCGACCAGCACGTAAGGACCGATGGTCGCCGGGTCTCCGGCGGCCAGCGGTTCCAAGTTCTTCGGGAGCCCATCCGACGGCAAGCGATCCTCCCCGACGGTGTCCAAACTCCGTCTTGGCTTTAACGGTAGCGGGCCTTGCCTCCCGATACCCACCCACGCGGATTGTCAAGTCCAGATGTGGTAACGCAAGCGACGTCGGTAATACGAGAATCGCTGCTGTTGGTGGGTCAACGCCTCAGGAGTGACGAGATGACCCACACAAGAATCCCATATTGGGCGCGCAGAATCATCGGCGCAGGCTTTCCCGTACGATGGGGGACTCGTGAACGCCCCGACTTCCGTCACCGTGCGGGTCCCCGCGAAGGTGAACTTGCGGCTTGCCGTGGGGCCGGTCCGCGGCGATGGATACCACGGCTTGGTCAACGTCTTCCACGCGGTCTCGCTCTACGACGAGGTTACCGTTTCTCCCCGCTCCGACCTTGCGCCCGGACAGGCGGTGCTCAGTGTGGACGGGGAGCGACCGGACCACGTGGCCCGCGTGCCCCTCGACGACAGCAACCTCGCGGCGCGCGCCGCCGCCCTGCTGGCCCGCCACGTGCCCCACGCCACCGGGGTGCACATCCACGTGCACAAGGCCATTCCTGTGGCCGGTGGCATGGCTGGGGGAAGCGCTGATGCGGCTGCCGCGCTCGTGGCGTGCGATGCGCTCTGGGAAGGCGGCACCCCCCGCGAGCGGCTGCTGGAGCTGGCCGCAGAGCTCGGCAGCGACGTCGCCTTCCCGTTGATCGGCTGCACCGCGGTGGGCACCGGGCGCGGCGAGCAGCTCTCCCCGCTCCCCGTCCAGGGGACGTTCCACTGGGTGTTCGCCCTCGTCGACGGGGGCCTGTCCACGGCGAAAGTATTCGCGGAATACGACCGGCTGCGACCGGACGCCCCCGAGCCCACGCTCGACGACGCGCTAGTCGCCGCGCTCGCCGCCGGGGACGCCCGTCGGCTGGGTGCGGCACTCACCAACGACCTCCAGCCAGCCGCCTTGGCGCTCCGCCCCGAACTGGGGGACCTCCTTGAGGCGGGCCGTGCCGCGGGAGCGCTGGGCGCCCTCGTGTCCGGCTCCGGACCCACGTGTGCGTTCCTCGCCGAGTCGGCGGACCACGCCCGCGAGCTTGCCGCTGCCTTGCGCGCGAGCGGCACGTGTGCGGACACGGTGACCGCCCACGGCCCGGTCCCCGGCGCCACCGTGGTGTAGGCGGCTACAGGCCGCCTTCGCGTGCCGGGCGCAGCAGCGGGGCACCCGGTCCCCACGCGGCCAGCGCATCGTCGTTGTTGCGCAGCGCGCAGGAGCGCAGGGAAAGACAGCCGCAGCCGATGCACGAAGTCAACCGGTCCCGCAGGCGTTGCAGCGCATCAATCCGGGTCTCCAGTTCGTCCCGCCACATGCGGGAGAGCCGCGCCCAGTCCTCGGCGGTGGGGGCCCGCTCCTCAGGGAGTGTGGCCAGCGCTTCCTGGATCCGCGCGAGGGTCAGCCCCACGCGCTGGGCGGCCGCGATGAACGCTAGGCGGCGCAGGGTGCTGCGGTGGTAGCGGCGCTGGTTGCCCGCGGTCCGCTCTGCCCGGATCAGCCCTTTTGCTTCATAGAACCGCAGTGCGCTGTGCGACATCCCGCTGCGCTCTGCGAGCTGGCCGATCGTGAGCTGGACCGGAAGTTGCGCCATGCTCCAACCTCCTCGTCGGTGGGTCTGTTGACCTCAACCTAACCTGAGATTTGCGGTCAGTTGCCCTGCTGTGGCGCATTGCTCTTCTTGATCTCTGCGGGGCGGGAGAAGCCGTCCCCTGCACTCCCGCGCACCCGCGACAATGGAAGGGATGAACCTCGTCAATCTGCAAGACGTTTCGCTGGCCTACGGGCCCCTCGTCCTCTTGGACTCCGTGTCCCTCGGGATCGAGGAGGGCGATCGGATCGGCATCGTGGGCCGTAACGGCGGCGGCAAGTCCACGCTGGTGTCCGTCATCGCTGGACGGCTCCAGCCTGATTCCGGACGGGTCGTGCACAGCCGGGGGCTGCGGATCGGCTTCCTCCACCAGCAGGACAGCTTCCCTGACACCACCGTCGGTCAGTTCGTCCTCGACGGGCGGGCCGAACACGAGTGGGCGGGGGACGCGCGGATCCGCGATGTGCTCCGCGGCCTGCTGTCCGGATGGGACCTCAACGCCCGGATGGCCCACCTCTCCGGTGGGGAGCGCCGCCGCGCCGGACTCGCCAGGATGCTCATCGACACCCACGACCTGATCATCCTGGACGAGCCGACCAACCACCTCGACATCGAAGGCATTGCCTGGCTGGCCGACCACCTCAACCAGCGGCGCGAAGCCGTCGCCGTCGTCACCCACGACCGCTGGTTCCTTGACGCCGTCACCCAGCGCACCTGGGAGGTCGTGGACGGGCGGGTGGAGCGCTACGAAGGCGGCTATGCCGCCTACGTGCTCGCCAAAGCGGAACGGCAGCGCCTCGCCCGCGCCGCGGAGGAGCGCCGCCAGAACCTGCTCCGCAAGGAACTGGCCTGGCTGCGCCGTGGACCGCCGGCCCGCACCTCCAAACCCAAGTTCCGGATCGAAGCGGCGAACGCGCTCATCGCCAACGAGCCGCCCGCCCGCGACACCGTCGAACTGGTCCGGTTCGCCAGCTCCCGGCTGGGCAAGACCGTCATCGACGTCAAAGACGTCACCCTCCGGGCTGGCGACACCGTCCTGCTGGACCGCCTCACCTGGCAGCTCGGGCCCGGGGACCGTATCGGCGTGGTCGGGGTCAACGGCTCGGGGAAGACGAGCCTGCTCCGCCTGCTCGCGAAAGAGCAGGCCCCTGACGCCGGGACCGTGCGCCACGGGGCCACCGTCAACTTGGCCCACCTCTCGCAGAACCTCGCGGAGCTGGACCCGGAGGCGCGGCCCCTGCAAGCCGTCTCCGAGATACGCCAGCGCGTCACCGTCGGCAAACGGGAGTACTCCGCGAGCCAGATGCTGGAGCGCTTCGGCTTCCGCGGGGAGCGGCAGTGGACCCCGATCGGCGACCTGTCCGGCGGGGAGCGGCGGCGGCTGCAACTGCTGCGGCTGCTCATGGCCGAACCCAACGTGCTGCTCTTGGACGAGCCCACCAACGACCTGGATATCGAGACGCTGACCGAGCTGGAGGACCTGCTCGACGGCTGGCCCGGGTCGCTGGTGGTGGTCAGCCACGACCGCTACTTCCTGGAGCGGGTCTGCGACCAGGTGTTCGCGCTGCTCGGCGACGGCACGCTGCGCCACCTGCCCGGCGGGGTCGACGAGTATCTGCGGCTGCGCGCCGAGCGTGCGGAGCGCGGCGAGATCCCCCAGGACGGCGCTGCCGCGAAGGAGGACGCCGGTCCCGCCGAGGCGGCACCGAAACTCTCGGCGGCGGAGCGGCGGGCCGCACAGAAAGAGCTGCAGCGCATCGAACGCCGGATCGACCGGATCAGTGCGCGGGAAGAGGAGCTCCACGCGCTCATGGCGGAAGCCGCGGAGGACTATGCCCGCCTCGCGGAGCTCGGTGCGGAGCTCAAAGCGCTCACCGCGGAGAAAGCGGAACTGGAGGACGCCTGGCTCCGGGAGGCCGAGCGACTCGGAGAGTGAGGAGTCGCGTGCCCGCCGCCCCACTGCCGCCACGGGGCGGCGAGGCACGCCGCTACGCCGAGCTGGGACGCCGATGCGGCGCTACTCCCGCATCACGTCCTGGACGAGGGTGGCGACCTCCTGAGCCCCTTCCTGGTTGAGGTGGATGTCCGGGCCGCGCTCGGTGTCGCACATCCACGTGTACTGGCACACGTTGTGGACGTTGGCGGGCGTGCCGTCGTCGTTCTCTTCGAAGTTGTCCACGTCGAACAGCGTGGCCACGTTCGCCACGGTGATGTTCTCGGCGTTGTAGGCGTCGTTGAGGGTGCCGTTGATCGCGGCCAGCATGCCGTTGGTGTAGTTGGCGGTGTCCTGGTAGGTGCGCTCGTCGTCGTCCTCCGTGGCGACGACCTCGGTCACCTCTTCCTGCAGGTACATCGCGAGCAGCGGGTTGTAGGCGGTGAGCGCGATGATTTCGACGTCGTCGCCCGCGGCTTCCCGCAGCCGCTGGGCGATGATCGGCGCGTCCTCGGAGACCTTCTGCAGGTTTTCGGAGACGCACTCCCGGTCGATGTCGGTGGTCAGCGCGCCGTCCTCGTCCCGGGCGCACGAGAACAGGTTCTCGCCGCCGATGCTGATCGTGATGAGGCGCACCTTGCCCTTGTGCTGCTCCAGGAACTCCACGGCGGCGTCCAGCTGCGAGCCCTCGTCGTATTCGCAGCCTTCAGCGCCACCGCTGAGGAAGGTGATGGTGGTCTCTCCGATGCACCCCAGGTTGACGTGCTGCACCCCCGGAGGCTCCTTTGACAGGGCTGAGGCCACCAGGTTGGTGTAGCCCGTGGCGGTTTCGAGGACGTCGCCCGAGTCGTCAGGCTGGGCTCCGACTGTCAGACCATCACCCAGCGACAGGTAGTACTGCATCTCCGCTGCGTTGTTGTCTTCGGAGCTGCAGCTTGCGGCCAGCAGGGCTACTGCTGCGGCGGTACATATCCAAGCAAACCGGCGCATGGTCTCTCACGTCTCTTCTCTCGCAGGTCAATCGGTCAAAGTGAGCCCCTGCGTAGCATGCCGGTAACAGACCGGAAAAAGCTAGTCATCACAGAGTGATGACTTCTGTCCGTTACCGAGACGTGTGGTAAGGGTGTTCCCAAAAGCCGGTCATGGGGCGTGGGAGAAGTGTGAGGAATCAGTCCGGTTCGTCCAGGGGGGCGAGGACGGTCCGCAGCAGCGTGGCCAACTGGTCGCGTTCGGCCGTGGTGAGCGCGGCGAGGAGGGACTCCTCGTAGCGGAGGAGGTCGGCGAGGGCCGCGTCCACGCGTTCCCGCCCCTCGTCGGTGAGCCGGACCAGGACGCCTCGCCGGTCGGTCGGGTCCGGCAGGCGGCGCACGAGGCCGTCCTCGGTGAGCCGGTCGATCCGGTTGGTCATGGTCCCCGAGGTCACGAGGGTGGCGCGCATGAGCCGCCCAGGGCTCAGCTCGTAGGGGTGACCGGAGCGGCGCAGTTCGGCGAGGACGTCGAACTCCCACGGCTCCAGGTCGTGGGCGGCGAAGACCGAACGGCGCGCACGGTCGAGGTGGCGGGCCAGCCGAGAGACCCGGCTCAGGACTTGCAGCGGCGCTACGTCAAGATCGGGACGTTCGGTGCGCCACGCCTCGACTAGACCGTCAACCTCGTCACGCATGCACCTAGCATATCTCTTGATATCAAGATAATCGATGAGTGAGCCCGTTATTCTCGCCGTCGAGACCGGGCTCCCTCCACTCGCGGTTTGGTGTCCAGACGGGACAGGCCGTTCCACGCCAGGTTCACCAGGTGGGCTGCCACCACCTCCCGGCGGGGACGGCGCACCTCCAGCCACCACTGGCCGGTCAACGCCACCATGCCCACCAGGGCCTGGGCATAGAGCGGAGCGAGCTTCGGGTCGTAGCCGCGGGCCCGGAACTCTTCGGCGAGCACGTGCTCCACCTGGGTGGCGATATCGCTGATGAGGCTCGCGAAGCTCCCGGTCCCGGACGCGGCGTGCGAGTCGCGCGCCAAGATCCGGAACCCTTCGCTGTGCTCCTCGATGTACTGCAGGAGGGCGAGGGCCGCCCGCTCCAGCTTCTGGCGTGGACTCCCCTCGACGAGAGCGTCGCTGACAAGGCCGAGCAGGCGCTGCATCTCGCGGTCGACGACGACCGCGTAGACCCCTTCTTTACCTCCGAAGTGCTCGTAGACCACCGGTTTGGAGACCCCGGCGCGGGCCGCGATCTCCTCCACGGAAGTGGCGGCGAAGCCGCGTTCGGCGAACAGTTCCCTACCAATTGCGAGAAGCTGTTCCCGGCGCTCCTTGCCGGTCATGCGCTGCTTTTTACGGGTTTTGGGACTCTGTTCGCTCACGGCTCCCCATGATGGCCGATCTGGTTAGGCGGCGACACGTTTGGCTGCCAGCCGCTCGGGGTCGGGCCAGCGCACCTTGGTCGCCCATCCCAGTTTCTCGAAGATCCAGATGACCCGTGCCGAGATGTCGATCTGGCCCTTGAGGACCCCGTGCCGGGCGCAGGTCGGTTCGGCATGGTGCAGATTGTGCCAGGACTCGCCGAAGGACGGGATCGCCAGCCACCAGACGTTGCGGGACCGGTCGCGAACCGTGAAGTTTTCTTCACCAATGGTGTGGCAGATCGAGTTGACCGACCACGTGACGTGGTGCAGGAGCGCGATACGGACCAGGCTTCCCCAGAAGAACGCGGTGCACGCGCCCCACCACGACATGGTCACCAGGCCGCCGATGAGCGGCGGGGTGAGCAGCGAGATGAGCACGAAGACCCAGAAGTAGCGGTCGATACGGACCAGGTCCTTGTCTTTGAGGAGGTCGGGCGCGAACCGCTTAGGGGAAGTCTTCTGCTCGTCCAGGAACAGCCAGCCCATGTGGGCGTAGAACATGCCTTTGGCCACGGAACGCCAGTCGTCGCCGAACCGCCAAGGCGAGTGGGGGTCGCCTTCGTGGTCGGAGTACTTGTGGTGGCGGCGGTGGTCGGCCACCCACTTGATGACCCCGCCTTCGATCGCTAGGGAGCCGGCGATGGCCAGGGCGATCTTCAGGGGCCGCGCGGCGCGGTACGAGCCGTGGGTGAACAGGCGGTGGTAGCCCACGGTGATGCCCAGCCCGCCGATGAGGTAGAAGACCGCGCCGATAGCGACATCGAGCCAGGTCAGTCCCCATCCCCAGGCGAAGGGCACGGCGGCGGCTAGGGCGAGGAGCGGCACAAAGACGAAGGTGAAGATGGTGTAGCGCTCGGTGCGGGAGCGCTTCTCGTCCAGGATCTCTGGCTCCGGAGCGCGGCGCTGGGTCGAGTTGGCGGAAAGTTCGGACATAAGCCCACCTCGTTCTGGATAGCCGGATGGATTGGAAGGGAGTCCCCCGACGGCTGATCTCTGCGGGGCGAGACCAGCCACCCCCACCTCACCAGGCGGATCCTGGTCGAGCAGGGCGGAAGGACGGACAGGTGCAACGCCCTTCCGGTCAGCGACGGTCGGACAACCTATACCTACGTAACCGTAACCTACGGGGCCGTAGGTTTGGCAAGGGAAGCGGGTAATGTTTTTGGTGCAGCCCCATCTACCCCGCTCCGCCTGGGGATACGAGGGCTGTCCGAGATAGGACAAAAATCACGTCAGCACGGGATGCTGCGGCCGGATCTGTGCCCGAGAAGCACGCGGCTGTCCGCCGCACGGCCGTCCGAGGCCCGCAGGCGCGGAACTCTCAGCCCGGGCGGCGGCCTAAAAAAGGACAAGGCACTTACGGATGTGCCTTAGAGTTGTGGGAAAGCTATCGTGGTGTCTGCGCAACGCGGACAACTCGCGAAGAAGCGTGAGAAGGTGCAGAAAAGCCTGCTTCATTCCCGGATGATGTAATTGGCAGCATGCGGGGTTTTGGTCCCCGTCGTCCAGGTTCGAGTCCTGGTCCGGGAGCTCTTCTCCAGCGCACGCCCGGTCCTCCAGAACAGCAGAGCGGAACGCCGCAGTCTCCACGGAACGTCCACCAGGGCAGCCGCATTCGGCCGGCCGCTGAGCCCGCCCACTCGCCACGGCCCCGAACCGTTCCGCACCCCGCGTCACCCGCGGCACAGGCGAAGCACGCGCCGCCCGCACACGCGCGTCCAAACCCCTCCCCGTGCCCCGGGTCCGGGACTCACCGGCACCGGTCCACGTCCGGAGCCCAGGTCACCGCACTCCCCATCCCGGCCCACCCACCGAGTCGCCCCAAAATATCCCCCGGCCCAGTTGTATGCTGCCTGTGTCGGTCCAGGACGTGGTTTCCGCATGCCCTGGGGCCCCGTTTCGTCGTTCGCGGCATCCTGTGCCGCCCCGCGGGGCTGCTGACCGCAGCGTATCTGCACGCACAACACTCATCCCGGTTCATCCGCCAGCGACAGAGGAGTCGCCTCCAGTGAGCGCGAGCCGTCCAGCCGCCGTCATGGTCCTCGCCGCAGGCGAGGGCACCCGTATGAAGTCCAGGCGCCCCAAAGTCCTCCACGAGATCTGCGGCCGGAGTCTGCTGGGACATGTCCTGGCGGCCGTCGCCGAGCTCGAACCGCAACGCACCGTCGTGGTCGTCGGCCACGCACGGGAGCAAGTGACGGAGCACCTCAAGAGCATCGCTCCGCACGCCATCACCGCGCTGCAAGAAGAGCAGAAAGGCACCGGCCACGCCGTGCGCATGGCGATCGAAGCGCTGCGCGCACAGAACGTGGAACTCACCGGAACGGTTGTGCTGACCTGCGGAGACACCCCGCTGCTGCGCGGTGCGACGCTGCGCGACCTGGTTGCTGCGCACGAAGCAGAGGGGAACGCTGTCACGATCCTGTCGGCCCGGGTCCCCGACCCCACCGGCTACGGGCGGATCGTGCGCGACGCTGCGGGCGCGGTCACCGGCATCGTCGAGCACGCGGACGCCACCGAAGAGCAGCGCGCGGTCGACGAGATCAACTCCGGGATGTACGCCTTCGACGGGGCCCTGCTGTCCCAGGTGGTCCACCGGCTCTCCGCGGACAACGCCAAAGGCGAGGAGTACATCACCGATGCGGTGGCGCTCCTGCGCGGCGACGGCCACCGGGTCGGCGCCTACATCGCCCCTGACCGCACCGAAGTGGAAGGGGTCAACGACCGGGTCCAGCTCGCCGAGGCGCGCCGGCTGCTCAACGCCCGGCTGCTGGAGCAGCTCATGCGCGACGGTGTCACCGTGGTGGATCCCGCCTCCACGTGGGTGGACGTCGACGTCCGCGTGGGGCGCGACGCCGTGCTGGAACCGCAGACCCAGTTGCAGGGGCGCACGGTGATCGGTGAAGGAGCCCAGGTGGGGCCCGCCACGGTGCTGTGCGACACCGAGGTGGGGGAGGACGCTGTCGTCTCGCACACGGTCGCCCGGGAAGCCGTGATCGGCCCGGAGGCCACCGTCGGCCCCTACGCCTACCTGCGTCCCGGGGCGCGCCTGGACCGCGGGGTCAAGATCGGCACCTTCGTCGAAGTGAAGAACTCGACGGTGGGTGAGGGCTCCAAGGTGCCGCACCTGACCTACGTGGGCGACGCCGACATCGGCAAAGGCGTCAACATCGGTGCCTCGTCGGTGTTCGTCAACTACGACGGGGTGAACAAGCACCGCACGGTAATCGGTGACTACGCGCGCACTGGCAGTGACACCATGTTCGTGGCTCCCGTCCGGGTCGGCGACGGCGCCTACACGGGAGCGGGGACTGTGGTCCGCGAGGACGTACCGCCAGGGGCGCTCGCAGTCTCGGCCGGCCCCCAGCGCACTATTGAAGGCTGGGTGGAACGTAAACGTCCGGGTACTCCTGCGGCACAGGCCGCGGAGCGAGCCCGGGCCCGCTCGGAGGAAGACCGGTGACCACAACACTGTCGCGTCTGGCGCCGGAAGGTCTCCCGGGCAGGCGAAGAGAGAACAAACCGGAACTATGGGGGATGTTAACGTGACCGGCATGAAAGCCGCGGGTCAAAAAAAACTCATGCTCTTCTCGGGACGGACCCACCCCGATCTCGCGGCGGAGGTCGCGGTGGAACTGGGTATCGAAACGGTTCCCACCAGGTTCCAGGACTTCGCCAACGGGGAGATCTTCGTCCGCTACCTGGAGTCGGTCCGAGGGTGTGACGCTTTCGTCATCCAGTGCCACTCCGATCCGATCAACAAGTCCATCATGGAGCAGTTGATCATGGTGGACGCGCTGAAGCGGGCGTCAGCGAAACGCATCACCGTAGTGACGCCGTTCTTCGGCTACGCGCGCCAGGACAAGAAGCACCGGGGGCGGGAGCCGATCTCGGCGCGGTTGATCACGGACCTGTTCAAAGCCGCCGGGGCGGACCGGTTGATGGCGGTGGACCTCCACACCGACCAGATCCAGGGCTTCTTCGACGGCCCGGTCGACCACCTGTTCGCCCTTCCCCTCCTCGCCGACTATGTGGCGGCCAACGTGGACCTGAGCAACACCACCGTGGTGTCGCCGGACTCGGGGCGTGTGCGCACCGCAGACCGGTGGGCCGACCGGCTGGGTACGCCGCTGGCGATCGTCCACAAGCGGCGCGACCCGGACGTGGCGCACGAGGTGCGGGTCCACGAAGTCGTCGGTGAGGTGCGGGGCCGGACCTGTGTCCTGGTGGACGACATGATCGACACCGCGGGCACCATCGTGAAGGCCGCGGACGCCTTGTTCGAGCAGGGGGCAGCCAAGGTGATCGCGGTCGCGACGCACGGTGTGCTGTCGGGGCCCGCCGTGGACCGGCTCAAGGACTCGCGGATTTCCGAGGTCGTCATCACCAACTCGCTGCCGGTGTCGAAGGACCGGCAGTTCGACAAGCTGACCCAGCTATCGATCGCTCCACTGCTGGCTCGGGCGATCAACGAGGTGTTCAGCGACGGTTCAGTGACGAGCCTGTTCGAGTGATCGAGAGGGCGGGATGGTCTGCGGATTCGTGATTCGTCGACCGTCCCGCTGTGCGCGGGGCGTCGGCCAAGCCAGTAGACTGCTATGAGCTTCTCCGCGTGTGCGGGGCGATCTCTGTGCTCGCGCGGGCCGCTGTGGCAGTGGCACGGCGAGATCGTGTTTTCCCCGCGTGTGCTGGGTTTTCCCGCTGGTATTGGAGCGGGGCTGTTTTCCGTAGAAGCCGTGTCTCCCCGTCGCTGCGGGGGATGATCCACCAAGGAGTTTCGTCGTGTCCGAGGTACGTATCGCTGCCGAGCCGCGCACCGAGTTCGGTAAGGGCGCTGCACGCCGCGCCCGTCGCGCGGGCAAGGTGCCGGCCGTCCTCTACGGCCACGGCATCGCTCCCCGCCACATCAACCTGCCAGGCCACGACCTGATGCTCGCTTTGAAGACCCCGAACGTGCTGCTGCGTCTGGAGGGTGTCGACGAGAAAGAGAGCCTCGTGCTGCCCAAGAGCGTGCAGCGCGACCCCATCAAGGGTTTCCTCGAGCACGTGGACCTGCTGGTCGTGCAGCGGGGCGAGAAGGTCGTGGTCGAGGTTCCGCTGCTGGTGAAGGGCGAGGTCGGCGCTGGCGGTGTCCTCAACCTGGAGATGGCTCAGGCCGAGGTGCGCGCCGAGGCCACCCGTATCCCCGAGGGGATCGAGGTGGACGTGGACGGACTCCCGATCGGCACGAACGTCACCGCTGGTGACCTGAAGCTCCCCGAGGGCGTCGAGCTGGCCATGGACCCCGAGACGATCGTCATGTCCGTGGTCGCCGAGGCCGCTCCCGAGGCCACCGAGGAGGAAGAGGAGGGAGAGGCCGCCGAGTAACGGCGCCGCCGAAAGGGGTCTGTAGCGATGCGCGGTCTTCTCGCACGGCTGTGGGGAGGCCGCGCGTCTGTGTCCAGGGAACCGGATGCGCGGCCGGGAGAAAGTGGTGCGGTGGTGAGCGGCGAGCGTTGGCTGGTCGTGGGGCTGGGCAATCCCGGGCCCAAGTATGCGGGCAACCGCCACAACGTGGGTTTCATGGTGGTGGACGAGTTGGCCGCGCAGCGGGGCGAACGGTGGCGGTTGCACAAGGCCCACGCCCAGGTGGTGGAGACACGCGTGGGTGATGCGCCGGTGGTGCTGGCCAAACCGGCTTCGTATATGAACCTGTCCGGCGGACCGGTGGCCAAGCTGAGTGCTTTCTACAAGGTGCCGGTCGACCGCATCATCGTGGTCCACGACGAGCTGGACATTCCGTTCGCCCGGCTGAAGCTGAAGCGGGGCGGCGGGTCGGCCGGGCACAACGGCCTGCGTTCGATCACCGCCTCACTGGGCTCTCCGGACTACGTGCGGGTGCGCGTGGGGATCGGACGTCCGCCGGGGCGGATGGATGCGGCGTCGTTCGTGCTGCAGGACTTTTCCACCGCGGAGCGCAAGGAACTGGATGTGCACGTGGCGCGGGCGGCCGACGCGGTGGAGACAGTGGTGACGTCCGGGTTGGAGAAAGCCCAACTCGTCTACCACACGGCTGCTTCGTAAGGGTTCTGGACGATTGTTCCCGGACCGCTCCCGCAAGGTGCGGAGCGTGCCACACTGGTGGTGGTCCGGATGGGGCGATGCCGGATACGGGATCCGGGGTCCGGGACAGGAGCGTGCTGAACCTGGTGAGCACCATCAGAAACGATCACGAAGTGGCGCGTGACCTTGCGTTTGAGGCCGGTCAACGGTTGCTGCGGCTGCGGGAGCGCCACGGGTTCGACGAACCGGAAGTGCTGCGCACCCTGGGTGACCGGGTGTCGCACGAGTTTCTGTTCTCCGCACTGGGACGGCTGCGGCCCAGCGATCCGGTGCTGTCGGAGGAAGGGGTAGAGGATCCCCGGCGGTTCAGAGCACACCGCGTGTGGATTATCGACCCGTTGGACGGCACCCGGGAGTTCGGTGAGGCGGGCCGCACGGACTGGGCGGTGCACGTCGCACTGTGGGAGAACGGGGAGCTCGTCGCCGGTGCGGTGTCGCTGCCCGCACAGGGGAGCACGCTGTCTACGGTGGACCCGCCGTGGCTTCCGGAGGAGCGCCCCGCGGGGCAGCGGTTGCGGATCACGACGAGCCGGACCCGTCCGCCGGAGTTCGTGCGGCGGCTGGCGAACCAGTTGGGTGCCGAGCTGGTGCCGATGGGTTCGGCGGGCGCCAAGATCAGCGCGGTGATGCTGGGGATCGCCGATATCTACATCCACGCGGGCGGCCAGTACGAATGGGACAGTGCGGCTCCGGTCGCGGTGGCCCGGGCAGCTGGCCTGCACACGTCGCGCATTGACGGGAGCTCGTTGACCTACAACCGGCCAGACCCCTACCTGCCCGATATCCTAGTATGTCGATCGGAGTTGTCGGGTATGTTGTTGGCCAGTATCCGTAACGTAGCGGATATGGACAACGCGGGTCCACACACCTGAGCCTGAGGCCGGCGCCTCGGCTCGGGGGACGCAGCGAGCACGAGGCGGGTTTCATGAGTCAGGTCAGCGACGCCGTCGGACGGTACCAGCTTTCGCAACTCGACTTCCTCGAGGCCGAGGCGATCTTCATCATGCGTGAGGTCGCGGCCGAGTTCGAACGTCCGGTGCTGCTCTTCTCCGGTGGCAAAGACTCGGTGGTCATGCTGCGGATCGCCGAGAAGGCGTTCTGGCCCGCACCTATCCCGTTCCCGGTCATGCACGTGGACACCGGCCATAACTTCCCCGAGGTCATCGAGTTCCGCGACAAGCGGGTGGCCGAGCTGGGGGTACGGCTCATTGTGGCTTCGGTGCAGGACCTGATCGACGCGGGGAAGGTAGTGGAGCCCAAGGGCCGGTGGGCCAGCCGCAACCGGCTGCAGACGGCGGCTCTCCTCGAAGCGATCGAAAAGTACGGCTTCGACGCGGCGTTCGGCGGGGCGCGGCGCGACGAGGAGAAGGCACGGGCCAAGGAGCGGGTGTTCTCGTTCCGGGACGAGTTCGGCCAGTGGGACCCCAAGAACCAGCGGCCGGAGCTGTGGAACCTCTACAACACCCGCGTCCACCGAGGGGAGAACATCCGGGTCTTCCCCCTGTCCAACTGGACCGAGCTGGACGTGTGGCACTACATCCGCAGGGAAGGGCTTCGGCTGCCGTCGATCTACTTCGCGCACCGGCGCCGGGTGTTCGAACGGGACGGCATCCTGCTTCCGGACAGCCCGTACGTCACCCGGGACGAGGACGAGGAGGTGTTCGAAGCCTCTGTCCGCTACCGCACGGTGGGCGACATGACGTGTACCGGCGCGGTGCTCTCCACGGCGACCACACTCGACGAGGTGATCGCCGAGATCGCGGCGACGCGGATCACTGAGCGCGGACAGACCCGCGCAGACGACCGCGGGAGCGAGGCCGCGATGGAGGAGCGCAAACGCGAAGGCTACTTCTAGCCGTTCGTGTGTTCCCAGTCATCTGTCCGCGCCTACACATCTGGATCTACTGCCCATGGCTACTGACATTCTGCGGTTTGCGACGGCCGGTTCCGTTGACGACGGTAAGAGCACTCTGATCGGCCGACTGCTCTACGACACCAAGTCGATCCTGGAAGACCAGTACGAGGCGGTGAAACGCACCAGCCTCGCCCGGGGAGAGGACCAGGCCAACCTCGCCCTGCTCACCGACGGGCTGCGGGCCGAGCGGGAGCAGGGCATCACGATCGACGTGGCCTACCGGTACTTCGCGACTCCGCGGCGGACGTTCATCATCGCGGACACCCCCGGACACATCCAGTACACCCGCAACATGGTCACCGGCGCCTCCACCGCGGACCTGGCGGTGATCCTGGTGGACGCCCGCAAGGGGGTGCAGGAGCAGAGCCGCCGGCACGCCTTCCTCACCACGCTGCTGCAGGTCCCCCACCTGGTGCTTGCCGTCAACAAGATGGACCTGGTGGGCTACTCCCAGGAGCGCTTCGAAGAGATCAAAGCGGAGTTCACCGAGTTCGCCGCCAAACTCGACGTGCGGGACTTGGCGTTCATCCCGATCTCGGCGCTGCACGGCGACAACGTGGTGGAGCGGTCGGCCGCGATGCCGTGGTACGACGGTCCTTCCCTGCTCCAGCACTTGGAGACCGTGCACATCGCTTCGGACCGCAACCTCGTCGACGCGCGGTTCCCGGTGCAGTATGTGATCCGGCCGTACCGGGCGGACGACCCGGAGCTGCACGACTACCGCGGCTATGCCGGGCAGGTCACGAGCGGGGTGCTCAGGCCCGGGGACGAGGTGGTCCACCTCCCGTCGGGGATGGCCACGCGGATTCAGCGGATCGTCACCGCCGACGGGGACGTGGCCGAAGCGTTTCCCCCGATGTCGGTCACGCTGCTGCTCGAGGACGACATCGACATTTCGCGCGGGGACATGATCTGCCGCCCGCACAACCAGCCGACCGTCACCCAGGACTTGGACGCCATGGTGTGCTGGATGTCGGAAGGCCCGCCGCTCGCCCCGCGGACCAAGCTGCTGATCAAGCACACCACGCGCGTCGCCAAGGTCATGGTGCGCGACCTGCTGTACCGCATCGACACGACCACTTTGGAACGGGACGAGTCGGCGACGAGCCTCGCGCTCAACGAGATCGGCCGGGTCAAGCTGCGGGTCGCCCAGCCGCTCTTTGTCGACGAGTACCGGCGTAACCGGCTGACGGGCGGGTTCATCCTGATTGACGAGGGAACCAACGCCACCGTGGGCGCGGGGATGATCACTCAGGCCGGCTGACAGCGTCCTATCCTGCGGCGGGCGCCGCGGCGGGGCCGACGGAGGCTGCGCTGCGGCGCCGCGGTGTCTGCGGCGCTCATCCGCCGCGCTCCCAGGCCGGGGCGGGCGGTCGTGGGGCGGCACAGCAGTGCGGTGCGGGTCGCGGTGGTGACCCAGTCGTGGACTTCGACGGCGAGGGTGGGCACGCCGAAGAGGCGGGCGAAGAAGAGGAACGGGGTCTTCCGCGTTTCGGTGACGACGACCATGACCGGCCGGTACCGGGTGAAGACGCGGAGCGCCGTGAGGGTGGTGCGGGTCAGAGCGGCGGCGCGGTGGAATGCCGAGCGGGAGTGGGACGGCCGTGGATCAGCGGCCCTGGCGGCGGCGTCGGCAGTGCGCAGGGTGATCCAGAATCGTTCGTTCCTGTGCCACCAGGGGCGCGGGGGCCACAATTGTGCGGGGTAGCCGCTGCTGGCTGCGACAAGGAGGACAGGGGACACGGTCATGACCCCATCATGACATAACTATTAGTCACTCTGTTGTGACTTTTAGTATCGAAATGCTGGTTGTGGAAGTGTGATGACGGTCCGGCTGACGCAGGTCCGGACAGCGCCTAACGTGGGGGCATGCGTCTGACCACCTTCACTGATCTGTCGCTGCGCATCGTGATGCGTCTCGCTGTTGCTGGGGAGGAGACGCTCACCACGCGTTCAGTGGCGGGCATGTTGGCCGTGCCCTACACCCACGCCGCCAAGGCGGTGGCGCGGCTGAGCGAGATGGGGCTGGTGGAGGCGCGGCGCGGACGCGGTGGCGGGTTGCGGCTCACCCCGGCGGGGCGGGCGGCAACGGTTGGTTCGATCGTCCGGGAGCTTGAGGGCAGCAAGGACGTGGTGGCGTGCGAGGACGATCCGCCCTGCCCGTTGCGTGCGGCCTGCCGTCTGCGCGGGGAGCTGCGGCGGGCGCAGGAAGCGTTCTTCGCTGCCTTGGATGAGGTGACGGTCGAATCGCTTGTGGCGAGCCCCACAGGCCCGATCCTGGTGCAACTGCGAGCGCCAGAACGTCCGCAAAACAGCTCTGAACTGGAAAAACAGTGATGTGCCCTTAAGTGGGGGGTCAGTGGGGGTCCCGTATACCCCTCTTTAATATGCATCCAGGATGCAAATTAACGGGGGTTTCGGCTCCCCAACCCTTTGGAGGGTGCATGCTGTCAACCCAGTCCGCCGACATCGTCCGCGCCACGCTGCCGGTCGTCGGGGCCCACCTCGACGAGATCACCTCCCGCTTCTACTCGACGATGTTCTCCGAGCGCCCCGAACTCCTCGACGGCCTGTTCAACCGGGGAAACCAGGCCAACGGGGAACAGCGCCGGGCCCTCGCCGGATCCATCGCCGGATTCGCTAGCGCACTCCTCGCCAACCCCGACGAACGCCCCGACGCGCTGCTCGCCCGCATCGCGCACAAGCACGCCGCCGTCGCGGTCACCGACGACCAGTACGTCATCGTGCACAAATACCTGTTCGGGGCGATCGCCGACGTCCTCGGCGACGCAGCCACCCCCGAAGTCATCGCCGCCTGGGACGAGGTGTACTGGCTCATGGGCGGCGCGCTGATCGCGCTCGAAGCCCGCCTCTACGCGGAGAAGAACGCCGACAACGGCCGCACCTGGCGGGAATGGACCATCGTGGACCGCCGCGAAGAGACCCCCGACGTGTTCTCCCTCGTCCTGCGGCCCAGCGACGGCGGCCCCCTCCCCGAAGCGCGGCCCGGCCAATACGTCAGCGTGCTCCACCGCATGCCGGACGGTATCCGTCAGATCCGCCAGTACTCCATCTCCGGCGGCGACGAGCACACCCGGCGCATCACCATCAAACGGGTCCGCGGCACAGAACACACCCCTGAAGGGGAGATGTCCGCCCTGCTGTATGCAACCGCCAAAGCAGGGGACACCCTCACCGTCTCCGCCCCCTTCGGAGACGTCGTCCTCACCGACAGCGACCGGCCGCTCGTGTTCGCCACCGCGGGAATCGGCTGCACTCCCATCGTCGGCATGCTCAACTACCTCGCCGCCACCGGCGCCACCCGGCGGATCCTGGCCCTGCACGCCGACCGCTCCCGCGCCGAGCACGCGCTGTGGCAGGAAACCTCCACCCTGATCGCGCGCCTGCCCCACGCCCAGTACGTCGTCTGGTACGAGGAAGGAGACGGCGGCCTGCCCGGGCAGATGGACCTCACCGGGCTGGAGATCCCCGCGGACGCCGAGGTCTACCTGTGCGGACCGCTGCCCTTCATGCGGGAGATCCGCGCCCAGTTCCTCGCCGCCGGAGTGCCCGCCAAGGACATCCACTACGAAGTGTTCGGCCCGGACCTGTGGCTGCCCGCTGACTGACCCCGCTCCCCGGCACACCCGTCGTCTGCGCAGGTCAACCAGTCTGCGCAGACGACATCGGCGTGCAAGGACGCAGACCGCGCCCCCGCACCAGGGCCCGGCCCGGCAGCTTTGCGGGGACGACGGTCACTCCTGCGGCGGCTTCCGCTGCGGTTCGAAGATCGCCTCCACCAGTTCGGTGCACCACGTCAACAGTTCGCGGTCACGCAACTGCTTGCCGCCGAGCCCACCCGACTTGGGCACCGGGACCATCAGAGTCCGCGTCGCGGCCTTCACCACCGCCTTGGGGTAGAGCCGACGCAGCCGCAACTGCTGGGATTCGCGCAGCTCCACCGGGGCGAACCGGATCTGCGTGCCCTGCAGCACCACGTCGGTCAGCCCAGCACTGCGGGCCAGCACCCGGAACCGCGCCACCGCCAGCAGGTTGTCCACCGGCTGCGGGGGTTCGCCGTAGCGGTCGAGCAGCTCCTCGCGGATTGCCGCGATGTCGTCCTCGCTCGCGACCTCGGCGATCCTCCGGTAAGCCTCCAGCCGCAGCCGCTCACCCGGCACATAGTCGTGCGGGATGTGCGCGTTGATCGGCAGCTCGACCTTGGTCTCGACCTCTTGGGCCGCGCTCTGGTCGCCCTTGAGCTCCCGCACCGCCTCGCCGACCATGCGCACGTACAGGTCGAAACCGACCCCCGCAATGCTCCCGGACTGCTCGGTGCCCAGGATGTTGCCGGCGCCGCGGATCTCCAAGTCCTTCATCGCCACGTACATGCCCGCACCGCTCTCCGTGTGCTGGGCGACCGTGGCCAGCCGCTCGTGCGCGGTCTCCGTGAGCGGCTTGTCCGGCGGGTACAGGAAGTAGGCGTAGGCGCGCTCCCGGCCGCGGCCCACCCGGCCGCGCAACTGGTGCAACTGGGCCAGCCCGTAGGTGTCGGCGCGGTCCACGATCAACGTGTTGGCGTTGGGCACGTCCAGCCCGGATTCCACGATCGTGGTGCAGACCAGGACGTCGAACTTCTTCTCCCAGAAGTCGACCATGACCCGTTCGAGCTGGTGCTCGTTCATCTGCCCGTGGGCCCAGGCCACCCGCGCCTCAGGCACCAGGCGGCTCACCGTGGCGGCGGCCCGTTCTATCGACGCCACCCGGTTGTGCACGAAGAACACCTGGCCTTCGCGCATCAGCTCCCGGCGGATGGCCGCGGCAATCTGCTTTTCGTCGTAGGGGCCCACAAACGTGAGGACCGGGTGCCGCTCCTCCGGCGGAGTGAGGATCGTGGTCATCTCCCGGATCCCGGTCAACCCCATCTCCAAGGTGCGGGGGATGGGAGTGGCCGACATCGAGAGGACGTCCACCTGGGTGCGCAGCCGCTTCAACGCCTCCTTGTGCTCCACGCCGAAGCGCTGCTCCTCGTCGATGATCACCAGGCCCAAGTCTTTGAACTGGGTCTCCGGGGAGAGCAGCCGGTGGGTGCCGATGACCACGTCGACTTCCCCGGTGCGCATGCCTTCGCGGATGCGTTCGATCTCGGCGTCGCTCTGGAACCGCGACAGCGGGCGGACCGTCACCGGGAACGAGGCGTAGCGCTCCGTGAACGTGGACAGGTGCTGCTGGACCAGCAGGGTCGTGGGCACCAGCACCGCCACCTGCTTGCCGTCCTGCACCGCTTTGAAAGCCGCGCGCACGGCGACCTCGGTTTTGCCGTAGCCGACGTCGCCGCAGATGAGCCGGTCCATCGGCACCGGCTTCTCCATGTCGCGCTTGACCTCTTCAATCGCGGCGAGCTGGTCGGGGGTCTCCACGTAGGGGAAGGCGTCCTCCAACTCCCGCTGCCACGGGGTGTCCGGGGAGAACGCGTGCCCGGGGGAGGCGTGGCGGGCCGAGTACAAGCGGATCAGGTCCCCGGCGATCTCCCGGACGGCCTTGCGTGCCCGGCTCTTCGCCTTCGCCCAGTCGGAGCCGCCCATCTTCGACAGGGTGGGGGAGTCCCCGCCGACATAGCGGGTCACCTCGTCGAGCTGGTCGGTCGGCACGAACAGGCGGTCCCCCGGCTGTCCGCGTTTGGACGGCGCATATTCGATGACCAGGTACTCGCGCGTGGCGCCCTGGATCGTCCGGCTCACCATTTCGACGTAGCGGCCGATCCCGTGCTGTTCATGCACCACGTAGTCGCCGGGTTTGAGCTGGAGCGGGTCGACACCGCGGCGGCGGCTCGGCATCCGCCGCATGTCGCGGGTGGAGGACCGCTGCCCCACCAGGTCGGTCTCGGTGAGCAGCACGGTGCGGACCGACCGCCACACGAAACCGTGCTCGAGCAGCCCGGTGGTGACCGTAGCCACCGCGGGCTCCGGCGGCTCCGGCAGCGCGTCCCGCAACTGCGTGCCCAGCCCGGCGTCCCGCAGCATGGACGCGAGCCGCTCCGCCGGCCCCTGTCCGGGGGTGAGCAGCACGACCCGCCAGCCTTCGTGCAGCCACGACTTGACGTCGGCGATCGCCCGCTCGGTGTCCCCCCGGTAGGCGTCGGTAGCTGAGGCGCCGACCACCACCGAGTGGTCGTCTTCAGCTGCGGCAGGGTTGCCCGGGTCGAAGGGGGTGACGGTCCACCACGGCAGTCCCAGCTCCCGGGCCCGCGAGCGCAGCTCGGCGATCGACTGGTAGGCGGACGCGCCGAGGTCGATGGGCGCCTCCCCGCCGGAAGCAGCGTTGATCCAGGAGGCTTCGAGGAACTCCTGGCTGGTCGCGACCAGCTCCTGGGCCCGGGTGCGGATCCGCTCCGGGTCGCAGCCCACGATGTGGGTGCCCGGCGGCAGCAGGTCGAGGAGCAGCTCCATCCGGTCCGCGAGCACCGGTGCGAACGCTTCCATGCCTTCGACCGCCACCCCGTCCGCCAGCTTCGTCAGGATGTCGGCAAGCGCCGGGTACTCGGCGGCCAGGGCCCGGGCGCGCTTCCGCACCGTGTCGGTGAGCAGCAGCTCCCGGCAGGGCGGGGCGAACAGGCCGGCTTCGGCTGCTCCGGGCTTGGAGATGGAACGCTGGTCAGCGACCTGGAAGTAGCGGATCTCCTCAACAGTGTCGCCCCAGAATTCCAACCGCAGGGGGTGCTCTTCGGTGGGCGGGAACACGTCGAGAATGCCGCCGCGCACCGCGATGTCCCCGCGCTTCTCCACCAGGTCGACCCGCGAATAGCCGATGTCGACCAGCGACTGGACGAGCTCGTCCAGCGCCACCGAGTCGCCTTCCCGCACACGCACCGGCTGGAGGTCACCCAGCCCGGAGACCAGCGGCTGCAGCACGGACCGGATGGGGGCGACCACGACCCGCAGCGGTGCGGTGAGCGGATCGTCGGGATCCGGGTGGGTCAGGCGGCGCAGGACCGCCAACCGCTGCCCCACCGTGTCGGAGCGGGGGGAGAGGCGCTCGTGCGGCAGGGTCTCCCACGCGGGGAACAGCGCCACCGAGTCGGCCGGCAGCAGCGACCCCAGGGCACTGTTCAGATCAGCGGCCTCACGCTCCGTGGCGGTCAGCGCCAGCACGGGACGTCCCGCTCCCACCGGAGCGTCGGCCGCGAGGCCAGCCACGATCAACGGGCGCACCGACGGCGGCGCGACAAGGTCGAGGAGAGGATCGTGGCCGTTGCGTGCGGTCTCGATCGCTCGCTTCAGGGCTGGGTCGCCGGTGACGACAGAGAGAAGTCCATTAAGGCTCATATCACCAGGTGGGGCGTGTGACGATGGACGGCCCGCTCGCAATGGGCGCAGAACGTGAGGCATAGTCGGGATTCCCCGATACAGCCTACGCGGGGCGGTGCGCCGGCCGCATCGGAAATCCACGGACCTGTGGACGGGGCAGCAGTCGCGAGTGAGGCCCGCGGTTGTCCGCTCCCCAGGGAAACGCCAGGATAAACCGGGATGTTCCCCGAAGAGGTCGCGGTACGGCCTTAAAGCACCGGACGGGGAGTGGCGAAGGCCACGTATCCACAGGCCTTCCCCAGCCTAGAGGCACTCCGTCCATCCGCCCCTAGGCTGAGGCGGAAAATCCGTTCGATCAGGGAGCGACGATGACCCAGCCGACCGGAGGACGCGCCGTATTCACCCCGGGGCCGCAAGGACTGGCCCACCTGGAGCTGCTGCTCTCCGGAGTCTGTCCGCTCCCGGGTTTCATGGCGCAAGCCGAGGCCGCGGAGCTCGACCGGCCGGGGCCTCCTCCGGCGGGAGCGGCGTGGCCGGTTCCGGTCACGCTGACCGTCCCCGAAACGCTGGCCGACGTGCGCGAGCTGGTGCTGGCCGATCCCGAGGGGGCACCGCTCGCGGAGCTCACCGTCACCGAGTCCTTCCGGGACGGGACGGTCCGCCTGGCCGGGCCGATCCGGCCCGCAGCCCCGCCCGCCTACGGCTCGCACCGCTCCCTGCGTGCCACCGCGGCAGACGTGCGGTCCGCGCGGGACGAGCGCCGACCGCTGCTGGCTGTTGTCACCGACCGGCCGCTCCACCACCGGGCCCTCGCCCAGATCCGGGCCGCCCTCGCCACCCTGGGCGACGCCGACCTGCTGGTCCTCGTAGACACGCCGCTTGACGGGGAAGGCGCGGCTACCGTGGTCCTCGCCGCCCGCCCCTGCCTGCCGGAGCACACCCGGTTCGCGGTCCTCACCCTGCCCACCGCACCTGCCGACGGCGCCCCCGAATGGTCCGCGGAGCGGCGGGGCCTGCTCGCCGCCCACGTCGCCGCCGCCTACGGCGCCACCCACCTCATGCTCGAGGGGGTGGGCGAACTCCCCGGCACTGCCGCAGAGCTCCCCGTGAAACCGGTGGCCGCTACCGAGTGGGTGTACGACACCGTCCACGAGCGGTGGCGGCCCGCCGACGAGGTTCCTCCCGCCCAGGCCCGCCCGGAATGGGACACCGCCGCCGTCGACGAGGCCCTCGCCCAGGGGACGCCGCTTCCCGCCTGGCTCACCCCGGAACCGGTGGCCGCCGCACTCGCCCGGACCCGCCCGGCCCGGACCCGCCGCGGACTCGTCCTCTTCTTCACCGGGCTCTCCGGCTCCGGCAAGTCCACGGTGGCGCGCGGAGTGGCCGAGCAGATCCGCCAGGCCGGGCGCACGGTCACCCTGCTCGACGGCGATGTGGTGCGCCGCCTGCTGTCCGCTGGTCTGACGTTCTCCCGGGCCGACCGCGACCTCAACATCCGCCGGATCGGATACGTGGCCGCAGAGATCGCCCGGCACGGCGGGGTCGCGGTGTGCGCCCCCATCGCACCGTATGCGGCCACCCGTGCCGAAGTGCGGCGCATGGCGGAAGAGACAGGGGACTTCTTCCTCGTCTACGTGGCCACCCCGCTCGAAGTGTGCGAGGCCCGCGACCGCAAAGGGCTCTACGCGAAAGCGCGCGCCGGGGAGATCCCCGCGTTCACCGGGATTTCCGACCCCTATGAGCCCCCGGAGGACGCGGACCTGGTCCTCGACACGTCCACGGAAAGCGAGGAGGAGTCGGTGGCGCGCGTGGTGGCTGCGCTCCGCGCCGGCGGCTGGCTGCCGCGCTGACCGCCCGCGTGGGCCGCCCCACCCGCGGCGGCCTCCACAATGGGGGTATGAGCGAGCACAACGGCACTCCCCAGGGCCATCGGCTGATCGCGCTGGTGGAGGTCATGGACACCCTGCGACGCGAATGCCCCTGGGACTCCGAGCAGACTCACGAGTCGCTCGCCAAGTACCTCATCGAGGAGGCCTACGAAACCGTCGAAACGATCGAACGGGGCGACTACGACACTCTCGCCGAGGAACTGGGCGACGTCCTCCTCCAGGTGGTGTTCCACGCTCGGGTGGCCGCCGAGCGCGGCCCGGACGGGTTCACGATCGACGACGTGGCCGACGCCATCATCGACAAACTGGTCCGCCGCCACCCGCACGTTTTCTCCACCACGAAAGTGGCGGGTGCCGACGAGGTCCGCGCCAACTGGGAGGCGATCAAAGCCGCCGAGCGGGAGGCGAAAGGCGAACAGGCCGACGTGTCCATGCTGGCCGGGGTGCCGTTCGGGCAGCCCGCCGCGCTGCTCGCCTACGAGCTGCAGAAGCGTGCCGCCCGCAACGGTGTGCCTGAAGACCTGATCGGGGACGACGGCGGACCCGGTGGGGCGCTGTTCGCGGCGGTAGCGGACGAGCGGCGCCGTTCCGCCGACCCGGAGATGGACCTGCGTGCCGCGGCCCGCCGGTTCGATGCCCGGGTGCGGGCCGTGGAAGAAGCGGCCCGGGCAGATGGGGTGGATCCGCGGAAGCTCACTCCTGATCAGTGGCGCTCTTATTGGAAGCAGTCGGAGGGGGCGTCGGGCTGACGGCAGAGCGCGGCAGTTCCATGGTGGCCGTGTCGTCGTGGCAGCGGGAGACGGCGGCACGGCGGACCTCACTGCTCACCCGTAGCCACAGGCCGAGCATGATCCAGGTCGTCACCAGGGAGGAGCCGCCGACCGACAGCAGCGGGGTAGTCATACCACTCAGCGGAATCAGCAGCGTGACCCCGCCGACGACAACAAACACTTGGAACGCCCAGAGGAACGCGAACCCGGTGGTCATCAGTTTGACGAAGGTGTCCCGGGCGGCCAGCGCGACCCGGAAGGCGCGTTCCACCAGCAGCAGGGTCACCAGCAGCACCGCGGCGACCCCGGCCAGCCCGAACTTCTCTCCCACCGACACCATGATCAGGTCGCTGTCGGAGGCGAAGAGGGTAGCGGCGCGCCCTTGGCCGAACCCGAGGCCGAACAGTCCTCCGTCAGCGAGCGCGAACAGTCCCTCCACCACTTGGGCGCTGCCTTGCGGTGCGTAGTAGACGCCGGGGTCGAACGCGTGCAGCCAGATCGTCACCCGCTGGCGGACATGCCAGAAAAGCAGGTAGGCGACGTAAGCCCCGGCGAGGAACATGGCCACGCCGATCCCGACCCAGGATTTGCGCAGGGTGGCGGTGTAGAGCATCGCCAGGAACACGGTGAACAGCAGCAGTGACGTGCCGAGGTCTTTGGTGCCGACGAGGATGAGGATGGCGATGCCCCACGCCGCGGTCATCGGGCCCATGTCGCGCATCCGCGGCACGCTGAAGATCTTGACGCCGCGCACGGTGATCTGGGCGGCGGCCAGCGCGAGGATGTCGCGTTTCATGCCGAGGTAGGCGGCGAGGAAGAGCACCAGCGGGATCTTGGCGAACTCTGAGGGCTGCACGGTGAAACCGTTGAAGGACAGCCAGCGGCGGGAGCCGTACTGGTCGAGGCCGATCACGGGCAGCATGGGCGAGGCGAGCAGGACCAGCCCGGCCAACGCCATCAGGTAGGGGTAGCGCTGCAGGCGCTGCGGGTGGCGGACCAGCAGCACTGTGGTCAGACAACCGAGCTGTCCCAGCCCGGTCCACAGGAGTTGCCGGAATGCGGCAGTGGGCGGGTCGCCGGCTTCGGCGTGCAGCCCCCAGATGACGATGAAGCCGATCCCGTTGAGGAGGACCGCGAGCGGCAGGATCAGGGGGTCGGCCCAGGGGGCGCAGAACCGCAGGGCTACGTGCACGGCGAGTGCACTGCCGCCGAGGACTGCGGTGGCCAGCCACAGCAGGTCGGGCACCTGTGCGTGCAGTTGGAGCCCGGTCAGGCACAGGCCGGTGGCGAATACGGTGAGCGCCACGGCGAGCATGGCGAGCTCGATGGTGTGCCGCCGCCTAAGGCGGGGCGCGGTCGTATAGGTCATGTCCCGCCTCGAAAGGTCTGTGCGGCGGCACAGTGGACATAGCGAACTATAAGCGGACCCCTGCCAGGGTGCGGTGAGGCGGGTAGCACGTCGCTGCAGGTGGCTGAAGGGACACGGGAGGGCCGTGCCACCCGTGTGTTTCGCGGGTTCTGTGGGTATCGAGGAGACCACAGGGCGCGGCAGCACAGGGGTGTCCCAGCCGTGCGACGTGAGGTGCGTCTCACAACCGTGAAAGGGGATATCCCGGATGATCAGGGGTTTGAGAGAAATGGACTAAACCAATCCGTGTCGTGGGGGAGACGTGGCGGTACCCGGATCGGTAGGCTCTGGGTGGTTCGCGTGGTGACCCGGGACACTTTTTGGGCACTGTGCGACTGATGTCTACCCCACCGGCCGGGTCTCGGACAGCGCAGTGCGCGGGACCGACCGGGACCACGCACAGACGCGAGGAAATGGAGTACTACGTTGGCGTCGATCGAGGCAGTACACGCACGGGAGATTCTCGACTCCCGCGGTAACCCGACGGTCGAGGTCGAGGTCGCACTCGACGACGGGACGATTGCCCGGGCGGCTGTCCCCAGTGGCGCGTCCACCGGTCAGTTCGAAGCGGTCGAACTGCGCGATGGTGGCGACCGTTACGGCGGTAAGGGCGTGGAGAAGGCCGTCGCCGCGGTCAACGAGGAAATCTCCGAACAGATCGTGGGTTACGAGGCCGAGGAGCAGCGGCTCGTCGACAGCGCCCTGATCACCCTGGACGGTACCCCCGACAAGTCGCGCCTGGGCGCCAACGCCATCCTGGGTGTCTCCCTGGCGGTGGCCAAGGCGGCCGCGGAGAGCGCGGACCTGCCGCTCTTCCGCTACCTGGGCGGCCCGAACGCCCACGTGCTGCCGGTGCCGATGATGAACATCCTCAACGGGGGTGCGCACGCGGACACCAACGTCGACATCCAGGAGTTCATGATCGCCCCCATCGGGGCGGAGAGCTTCCGGGAGGCGCTGCGCTGGGGCGCGGAGGTCTACCACTCGCTCAAGGCGGTGCTCAAAGCCCACGGCCTGGCCACCGGTGTCGGTGACGAGGGCGGGTTCGCGCCCAACCTGGACAGCAACCGCGCCGCGCTCGACCTGATCAGCGAAGCCATCACGAAGGCGGGCTTCACGCTGGGCCAGGACATCGCCCTGGCCTTGGACGTGGCCGCCACCGAGTTCTACGCGGACGGCGCCTACCAGTTCGAGGGCTCCAGCCGCAGCGCGGAGGAGATGGCCGCCTACTACACCGAGCTGGTCGAGTCCTACCCGCTGGTGTCGATCGAGGACCCGCTCAGCGAGGAAGACTGGGCCGGGTGGAAGGCGCTCACCGAGTCCCTCGGCGACCGGCTGCAACTGGTCGGCGACGACCTGTTCGTCACCAACCCGGAGCGGCTGCAGCGCGGTATCGACGAGGGCGCTGCCAACTCGCTGCTGGTCAAGGTGAACCAGATCGGTACGCTCAGCGAGACTTTGGACGCGGTGTCGCTGGCGCAGCGCAACCGGTACACCGCGATGATCAGCCACCGGTCTGGTGAGACCGAGGACACCACGATCGCCGACATCGCGGTGGCGACGAACTCGGGGCAGATCAAGACGGGTGCCCCGGCGCGCAGCGAGCGGGTCGCCAAGTACAACCAGCTGCTGCGGATCGAAGAAGAGCTCGACGACGCAGCCGTCTACGCCGGAGCCAACGCGTTCCCGCGTTTCGCGCGACAGGGCTGATCCCGTGGTGAAGGTGCCGGACCCGTCCAGTGGCCGCCGTCCGCGTACGACGGGGGGCTCACCGTCCGGTGCCTCGAAACCGTCGAAGGCCGCCGGGAAGAAGTCCCCCGGCGGCCGGACCCGGCCCGCGGCCGCCGCGGCGTCCCGCGGCCGCCGCACCGCCGCTCAGGCG
>SMEW01000031.1_pt1 | contig 53908 bp, 38 predicted proteins | sample 2456341 | NCBI WGS metagenome assembly SMEW01 (sample SAMN10132602, study PRJNA489261) | soil metagenome | isolation source: day120 control-loamy sand soil ammended with composted manure from dairy cow... | place: USA | collected 2015-04-01 | reverse complement strand
ATCAGCCGGAACGGGTAGTGGTGGGTGCGTGACCGGATCGTGCCGATCACTTTCTCCGGCTCGGTCGTGGCGAACACGAACTTCAAATGCGGCGGCGGTTCCTCGACGAGTTTGAGCAGCGCGTTGAACCCTTCCCGGGTCACCATGTGCGCCTCGTCGATGATGTAGACCTTGTACCGCGAGTTCACCGGCGCAAAGAACGCGCGCTCCCGCAGGTCACGGGCGTCGTCGACACCACCGTGGGAGGCGGCGTCGATCTCGATGACGTCGATACTGCCGCCGCCGTCGGGGGCCAGCGCCACGCACGAGTCGCACTCCCCGCACGGGTCAGGCGTGGGACCTTTCGCACAGTTCAGCGACCGAGCCAAAATCCGCGCGCTGGAGGTCTTCCCGCAGCCGCGTGGACCGCTGAACAGGTAGGCGTGGTTCACCCGCCCGTTCCGCAACGCCTGACGCAGGGGTTCAGTGACATGCTCTTGGCCGCGTACTTCAGCGAAGGTCGCGGGACGGTATTTGCGGTACAGGGCGATGCTCACGGCGCGCTCACTGCTCCCTCCGCGGACCAGCGCTGTGGGGTCACAGGCTCCTCGGTGGTATCTCCAACCACCTATTCAACCCGGTTCCGGTGACAGTCCGGGCTGTTCCGCGTGATCGGTGGCTCAAACGCGAAGGACCCCCCGCGCACCCGTCAGAGCCTACTTATCCTTGCTGCCTTCCGGCCCTGGGGAGGTTCGTAGGATGACGCCGCACGAGGGGCCTGACCCAGAGTCTATAGGCCCCCTCCCGGTTTCGCGAACCGGGTCTTGCACCCGCGCCGATCAGCGGTTTCGCGCAGGAGCGGGATATCAGTTCGGCATAGTTAGAGTGGTCCGCGGAGGATTCGCCTAGTGGCCTAGGGCGCACGCTTGGAAAGCGTGTTGGGGGCAACCCCTCAAGGGTTCGAATCCCTTATCCTCCGCTTCGCCTGAGAGGCAGGACGGGGTCCGGAGTTCTTAACTCCGGACCCCGTCGTCGTCTAGGACGAGTTCACTCTTCCATCCGGCCTGTTCCAAAGCAGTCCAGGCCCCGCCACGGCGGTCTTCCCAGGCCTGCAACCAGCGTCGCTCTCCGGCGTTGTCCGCAGTGGGCAGCATCCGGTGTCCGCCCATGTAGGCGTGCATGCCGCTGCTTTCCCTCTTTGGGGCAGGTCTGATCCTGATGCAGTGGTCCATGCAGCAGCTGCCCCAGCTGCCTGACGCGGTGGGGTCGTCGTTCGAGAGGCTGAAAACGCTACGCGACCGCGGCGTGGTGTCCCGAAAGAGTCCAGCCTGGCCTGGCCGTGACAGAGGAGGACCGCTGCAGTGGGAGGACACCCGAGATCCTCGCGGTAGCTGCGGAATATCCACAGGCTGTGGATTCCTCATCGTGCCTCCGCGGGAAACCACCAGGACACCTCCACGCTCAGCGGGAAGCTTCTCGAGGTTGGCCGCGGCAGTAGCCGCCTCGGTGGTCGGAAATCGGAATGCCAGATCATTCCGCGACAGTGTCCGAAATTACGTAATACCCGCGCCCTCTCTGAAAGAAGACCAAGGACTCCCCTGCACACCAGGGGATTCAAAGTGCGGTACTAGGACAACAGAAAGTGATTCCACGCCAACCATTAATCTCCCGAGCTACTGTCCTTTTTATTTCCTCGCCTGCGAACGGCAATAGTGTCTGCGGCGCGCGGACATGCTCGACCGAGACGCTGTCCACCAGTGCCCCTTACCGCCCACCCTGGCGCACGAAAGGTACTGAGAGCGCCTTGAACCTGACAGGGAGCCCAGAAAGGCATACTGACTGCGGCAAGAACTCCACAACAGTCAAGCGCTAGAGATCCCGCCTACCTTTCACCCTCGCCACACTCCTTTGACCAGGGAAAACGAATCAGCACGGGCGGGATCGACGCGGCGGAGACACCCGGGAGCCACCACCGAACACAAGAACAGACTCCCGCAGACCTCATATCCACCGTCGATCATTCCCAGCAAGGGACAGGGGATTCCTGTACATACACTCCTCGGTGTCTGATCCCTTTCGGCATCAATTTTGGGTATTTCTGGCTATTCGAGGGATGGAAGCGCCCAATCAGCTCTAAGCTGGGACTGTCAGTGGCCGGCGGAGGACTTGGCTGGATGAATCCAAGAAAAAATCTCGTCGTCATCGGTCTGACCGGGGTGCAGCGGTCCATCACTGAAGTGCACAGCACCGCCGATCCGGCGAACGTCAGCCGCATCATGGCGCAATCGGCTGCCAGAGTGGCACGCCAATTCAACCCAGAGGAGCTGCTGCCCGCGGCAGCGGACCCGGAGGGCATGCCGAACCGGATCGCGGCACTGCCGGCGGCAGGGAGAGGACAGGGCCGAGTCCGCTCCGCAGTGCAGGCAGTACGCGAAACCTGGAAATCCTGGATGGCTTGCGTGTCCGGCCGCGTTATCAAAGTCCCTGGCATCCCGGGAGTCTCCCGGAGTATGGCCGGACTTGAGGTCAGCGACTACGCGCAACAGTGGGAAGCCACACACGTGGCGCTTCCCGAACCCACCCTGCAGCGCGCGTTCGCCTGGGTGACCTCCACGATCGCGCTAGGCCACCTCACCTGCAAAACCATGCCCTCGGCCGCACACCCCTGCCCGCCATCCCCGGCGTATCCGCTGATGCGATCGCGCTCGACCCCGCGTGGAACGACTCCCTTGTCACTGTCGCCAAGGACATGCTCACCCCCACACCAAGCCCTACGACGCGACCGCCGACCCCCGGGCTAACCGTGGCATCCCTCCACATGCCGAATACCACCAGCCCGTTCCAGCGCACTTCCTGACAGTGTCTGTGGGGTGGTTCAACGCCGCGGTCGTCGGCGACAGCGAGCAGGCAACCGCGTAGGCCGCCCAGTAGCTAGCCGAGGCCGTGATTGAACTCGGGAGCGGCGTCAAAGTCAGCTCCGGATACGGATATATCAACGCTGAGGAGGAAAAATGACCGTCCACATCGCCCCCGTCGGGCTGAGTATCATTGGCAACCTCGCAAAAATCGAAAAATTGAAGTTTGTTGAAGAACCGGCCGGGCCAAATCCGATCGAACAGGATTTTCCGTGGACTGAACTGATCAAGCAGGTGCAGGCCTCTGGCTACCTCGAATCCATCTACCCCGGAAAAAAGCCAAAAGATGTCATGGAGGCTATGTTCGAAACGGGATCCGCAGCGGATTCTCCGGAACGGGATGAGCTCCAGGAGATCGCTGACAGGATCAACGTCGGAGAGTGGATCCGCTACCGGGGCGTGTCAGCAGAATTGGACACCCTACGCCAAGCAGCCATTGAGATTTCTTCCGCAAAGAAGAAGGAAGAGTTCCTCCCTTCTGGAAAAGACACGGTATTTCTCCTTGCCACCGACACGGATAAAGGTATCGCAGCTGCCTGGTGGAACGCAATCGCACTGGCAAACGGCGACATCCGTCGAATTCGCTATCTGTCTGATCTCGACGAAAACGCCCGATTGGACAAGACGGCAATCGGATGCATCCACATTCTTCGAATTCCCGGATTGGATGCCTTCAGCTCCGACCAGGCGTTTCGGGAACCCATGAAGATTATGGGACGTCTGGGCCGCTTGCTTGTTGCTCCTCCCGAATCTATGTTGGAAAAAGTGAAGCGGATCATCCAACCTCGAGAAGAAATCCGCTTCTACCTCTCCGGAGGATATAAAGCCACTATTCCCTATCTTGTCGCTCTAGCCGAATGGGTGCGCAGTCTGGGTGAGGATGTATCGGCATGGATCATGCACGAAACATCTCGAAAGCCTTTCCAGCTTCCGCTTCGACGGCTCGAGGTCCGTCAGGTTCGCCATGAACTCAAACCGTTCTACAAGGATGGAAAAACAAAAAATCTAGAAACCAATTTTTTTGAGGGATATGCCTATGAAATAAGAGGGAAGGAATATCGCCTGACTGCGTTCGGTCAGGGTATGTGCGAGCTGTTTGGTATTCCGACAGAGTCTGTGCCGCAATGATTGCGAATTCTACCTGGCAAGACAGGGTACATGGCGCCTTCTTCGAGCGGGAGCGTTCCGCTCTCGGTGACGTGTTCCAGAGGGCCCGGATCAATGGAAACAGAGACAGGGATGCTCGGCTCCTTCAACAGGCCAAGGAGCTGATTAGGGAATACGAACTAGTATCGCACCTGCGTATCCACAACACGAGCTCTGACCGGTCACCGGATACGATAGAAGACCGCCTCCGTACTATCACCGGGCTGCTGGCTGAAAATCGCGCCTTGCTCTTGGCTGCCTTGTACTCACCACTTGCCCTCGTTGCTGCGGCGAATGAGCAGTATGGCGAATGGGGAGCACATAAGCAGTGGATCGCCTGGTGCTGGACCGTGGAAGCGGTGTGGCGATGCATAGCCCGTTTGGACGAGATCAAACCCAAAGGGTTCATCGACACTGAACTGGACATCCTGCTCCCCGTCGCCGCGCGGCAGCGCTGTATAGCGTTCCTCGAGGTCTACCGGTCCCGGGATGATTCAGAGGAGCAGATAGCTACTGCTGCTCCTTATGTGTTCGGTGCCACCCCTGGAAGCGATACAGAACACCTGTTCACTACACGCAGCATCGAGGCGCGGCGTATCTGGGTGGAGTGTCTCGACCACTACGAATCCCATACAGTACTCAGCCATGCGGACTCTTCTGAGCTAGAGCAGGAGATCACAGCGCTACTATTCGATAGCGGTCGTTGTGGTCCTCTACTGGGCGTGTCCACCGATCGTTTGAATGCACTGGGTAACGATCACAAACACAAGAAAAAAGAGAGAAAATGCCGAACGCTGAAGCAGGACGACAAGCGCATTATGTCCAACCTTGCTGAACGTCACCTCCTGCCGCGTTTCCGGCTCTGGGATACGTTACGCGTAGCCATGGCGATCACTCAGGAGCGTAGGTGCAGAGTGGGCATAGCCTTCTGTACCAGTGTGTCGGCCCTTGCCACATTGTTGCTGGTGATCGTCGCGCTGTTCCGGCCCAAGTTGATAGGTTGTCCCACTCTTACTTGGGCCGCGGTAGTAGCTGGGGGCTGCTGTCTGCTGGGGATAGCCGGCATTATTGTGCACGGCCGTGTATGGGCGCTGCCGTTGCTGCTGCGGATGCCCGCCGCCGCAGCAATCGGCCTGTTCATGCTCACCGCTATGCACCCTTCGTGGTGGCATGCCGCATTCGGTGACGCTCTTCCCGACATCTCCTCAGGGTCCCAACCTGTGTCACCCCCGCTGGGCCCGCTCTGGGCCACGGTCCTGCTGAGCGCTGCCGCCTACGCCTACCTGTTAACCACCGCCCGCAACAACGGAATCGACTGGCGGAGCGCCTTAGGCCGCTCTTTCATGGTTTTACTGGTCGGCGCCCTGCACGCCCTCATAGTTTCCCTGCTGGGTTTGGCCTGGGTGGTTCCCGTCTTCAGCGAGAACGGCGCAGAACTCGCCCAAGGCTGGGCCGCCCACAGCCGTGCAGGCGTCATCACTCTCGTTCAGGCGACCGCCTGGTGTCTGGCAGCAGGCGTGTTCTCCCAAATCCTGTGGGACGACCGTCCCATCACCGCACCGCTCACCCACACTCGCTGGCGTAAGGACATGTAGCTCAAGGGTGTGGAATGCGCGGTTCCGGAAGCCATTGAACTGGATTTGGACCCGGCGCTGCTGTGGAGTTTCGCCTATCGCAAAGGTTTGGGGTGGAGACGCCGTACATGCGCTGGCAATAGCTCGGGAGGCGAGCAACAGGTGGGTGGTGCGCGCCGATATCGAGGACTACTTTGAGAGGATTCTGCGCTGACTCGTGGTGACCCGAGTACGTGAGCTAGTTCCTGACGTTGAACTGTGCCTGCTGGTGCCGAAGTTCGTCACCCGACGAGCAGTAGGCCTGGCCGCGCACCGGGCCCATGAAGCGAGGTCGACGCTTATACCAGGGCAGTGCTCTGTCGCCAGTGCTCACCAACCTGTTTTGACCGAGCCATGATGGAACGTGGCCATCAGGGGCTGCATATGTCGATGACATCCTCCCTGTGAGGGGGCACCGGGTAGAAGGGAGGGCATGGACGCTCATGAGTGGGACCAGCGCTACCGGGAGCAGGAACTGGTGTGGGGTGTGGAGCCCAACCGGTTCGTTGTCGAGGTCGTCGCTGATTTACCTCCGGGACGGGCCTTGGATGTGGCTGCGGGCGAGGGCCGTAACGCGGTGTGGCTTGCAGAGCAGGGTTGGCAGGTGACGGCCAGCGACTTTTCCGCGGTTGCTGTGGAACGGGGGAAGAAGCTCGCCCGGGAACGTGGTGTGGAAGTGGAGTGGCTGTGCGCCGATGCCCGCAACCCCGCGCCTCGGCGTGAAGGCTACGACTTGGTGCTTCTCAGCTATCTCCAACTGCCTCCCGGCGATTGGCGGCGCGCGCTCACTGAGGCGGTGCGGGCCGTGGCTCCGAGGGGTCGGCTGGTGAGTGTGGGCCACGCTTTGGAGAATCTCACGCGCGGCGTGGGCGGGCCGCAGGATCCGAAGGTTTTGCACATCCCTGAGGACATCGCCATGGCGGTGGCTGAGATCGCTGCTGGGGAAGGGTTCGCGGTCCAGGTGGAGCGCGCCGGATATGTGACCCGTGAGGTCGCTACGGAGGAGGGGCCGCGGACCGCGGTCGACTCTCTCGTCGTGGTGCACCGCTCTGCCTGACGGGAACAGACACACCGAACTGAACTGTCTTGAGGTGTGCTCTCCTCAGTAGAGAGGGGCCTGTCGAGGACTCGGGCACCAGAGTGTTTCCCTGCCAGTTCCGAGGGCCGGGACAGAAAACCGGGCTGACAGAGTGCCGGACTGGGGAGGAGCAGGCGCGGGGTTATTCCGTGGCGATGGGCCAGATACGGATAGTGCCGTCTTCGCTTGCGCTGGCTAGCGTGGTGCCTTCCGGGTGGAAGGCTACGGAGTGGACGGGCTCGGTGTGCCCTTCCAGGGTTGTGTGTTCTTCCTGGGCGGCGACATCCCACAGGCGGATGGTGCGGTCGTCGCTGCCGCTGGCGAGGAGGGCGCCGTCGGGGCTGAACGCGACAGCACGCACCCAGTCGGTGTGGCCTTCGAAGGTGTGCAGTGCTTCGCCGCTGGCTACGTCCCACAGGTGGACGGTGCTGTCGCTGCCGTGGACGAGCATGCTCCCGTCGGGGCTGAACGCGAGGGAGACGACATTCTCGGCGGGTGCTTGCAGCACGTCGCGTTCTTTTCCGGTGGCGACATCCCACAGGCGGATGGTGCCGTCTCTGCTGCCGCTGGCCACCATCGAGCCGTCGGGGCTGAACGCGACAGCGTAGACGTAGTCGGTGTGCCCTTTGAGGACGGCGTGTTCTGTCCCGGTGGCGACGTTCCACAGCCGGGCGGTGCCGTCTCTGCTACCGCTGGCCACCATCGAGCCGTCGGGGCTGAACGCGATGTCCAGCACGTAGTGGGTGTGTCCTTCGAAAACGGCTCGTTCTTCTGCGGCGGCCACGTCCCACAGCCGCACGGTGGCGTCGTCGCTGCCGCTGGCGAGGAGGGCGCCGTCGGGGCTGAACGCGACGGCACGCACCCAGTCGGTGTGGCCTTCCAGGGTGTGGAGTTCGTCGCCGCTTGCCACGTCCCACACGTGGATGAGTTTGTCGCCGCTGCCGCCGGCGAGGAGGGATCCGCCGGGGCTGAATGCGACGGCAACCGCTTCCCGGTCGGTGGTGAGGATGCGAGGCTCGTTGAGTTCGTGCGGGTCAGCGGACTCTGAGGGGGCGGTGCTGCTGTCGGGGCGCAGCGGGGTCTCGGGGAGTGTCCACTGCCAGACGAGGAAGGACACGACGAGGCCGGCCGTGGCGACTGCGGTGAGGATGCCGGCCACGGGTTTCTTCGTGATGAGTTGTTTCCACCGGGGTGGCTGGACCCGGGGCGGGGACCAGGGGGGTTGGGGCGCTGCCGGGCGGGGATTTTTCGGTTTTATCGCCCCTCTGGCGGGTTCGCGGGGGCGGGGCGGGGTGGGTGCAGGGCGTTCCGGTTCGTGGATGACCTGGATGGGTTTTTCTTCCAGTTCCGGCGGCTCCGGTTCCGGAAGGGTCCGACTGGGTTTCTCCGCAGAGGGTTCGTCGGCGTCGTCCCCGGGGTCGGGCAGCGGTTCGGACGGCCGCGGGGGGCCGTGGGAGGGGGGTGGCGGTTCGATGGCGAGCGACGGGTTGGGGGAGGTGGTTGCCCCGAGTGGGAGCATTGAGCCGATCAGGTCGCTCAAGTGGGGCGGGGGCCAGTCGTCGCCGGTGTGGTCGGTGCTGAGCTGGGCGAGGAGTTCGGCCGTGGTGGGCCGCAAGTCAGGGTTCTGCTCCCAGCATGCGTAGACGAGTTCCCGCAGGTCGTCGGGGAGTTCGGGGAGTTCGGGAGGCGGTCCGGAGATGCGCGCGATGATTTCGCCGATGGAGTCGGCCATGAACGGGGACCGTCCGGTGGCGGCGAAGGCGAGCACGGTGCCGAGGGAGAACACGTCGCTGGCGGGCCCGACTTGGCTGCCGTCGGTTTGTTCGGGGGACATGTAGGCGAGGGTGCCGATGACGGCGCCGCTTTGGGTCATGACGCTGCTGTCGAGGGGGCGGGCGACGCCGAAGTCGATGACACGGGGGCCGTCGGCGGCGAGGACGATGTTGCTGGGTTTGAAGTCGCGGTGGACGAGGCCGCACGCGTGGATGGCGGCGAGGCCTTCGACGAGTCCGGCAGCGAGGGTGCGCAGGTTGTTTCCGTAGAGGGGGCCGCGTTCGGTGACGGCTTTCCGCAGGGAGGGGCCGGGGATGTAGGCGGTGGCCATCCACGGCGGGTCGGCGGTGGGGTCGGCGTCGATGACTTGGGCGGTGTGGAAGCCGCCGACGCGGCGGGCAGCTTCGACTTCACGCGCGAAACGAATGCGGTATTCGTCGTCGTTGGCGTATTCGGGCAGGATGACTTTGACCACTACCGGTCGCCCTCCAGGGGAGCGGGCGAGGAATACCTGCCCCATTCCTCCCGCGCCTAGTCGGCTGACGAGCCGGTAGGGACCGATCCGCCCGGGGTCGCCGGGCTGCAACGGCTCTATCAATTCCCTCCTCGCCGTAACCGCGCTGACCGCCACGATCGTGCCCACACAGCATTATGTCAAGAACCTTTCTTCCCCACGATGGCGGTGAATTTCTTTCACCTCATCGTGATATGTCCCTTTGTGTCGGGTGGGTGGGGGTGTCGTCGGGGAATCGGGACAGCGCAAACCACATGCGCATTCGCTGTTCCGGGTCGGACAGGTCGATGCCGAGGTCGCGTTCGATGCGGCTGATGCGGTAGCGGACGCTGTTGCGGTGGGCGCCGAGGTCGGCGGCGGTCCGGTCCCAGCTGCCGTGGTGGGCGAGCCAGGCGCGGAGGGTGGTGCGCAGGGTGCGGGAGGTGCTGTCGTTTCCGGCGAGCGGGCCGAGGAGGGTGCGGGCTGCGGCGCGGGCTTCGTCGGTTTCGAGGAGGGTTTCGAGGGGGTCGGGCTGGGTTTCGGGCAGGAGGGGGCGGCCGGTGGCGTGGGCGCGGATGAGAAGCATCGCGGCTTCTTGGTCGGCGTCGGCGAGTGCGCTGCCGGGCACGGGGCGGCTGAGTGCGGCGAGCCATCCGGCGGCGTGCAGGTTGTCGAGGAGTTCCAGGTGGGCGTGGTGGGTGCCTTGGTCGGCGAGGATGGCGCGCACGGGGGTGCTGGTGTCGTCGACGAGGCGGGTGCGGAACAGCGTGGGGGAGGGGGTGGGCTGGGAGCTGGGGCGGGTCCAGCGGGCGTGGAGGACCCGGTAGGCGGTGGGGGCTGGTTCGTCTCCGGTGAGGAGGGCGGGCAGAAGCCGGAGGACGGTCGTGTCGGGGGTGGCTCCGGTGAGGAGGAGCCGGGTGGCGAGTCGGCTTGCGTCGTCGACGACGGCGGGTTGGGCGCGGGAGAGCAGGCCGAGTAGGGCGACGGCGATGCCGAGGATGGCGCGGTCGGTGCTGTCCAAGGGTTTGGGGCGGCCGAGGAGGAGCACGGTCCGGTCGCGGGCTTGGTCGCCGATGGCGTGCAGGACGACTTCGTCGGGGGGGATCCAGAGTTTGGCGCTGAGGGGGCCGCCTGGCGTGCGGACTTTGCGGATGAGTTCGTGGGCTTCGTCGGGGAGTGGGGGGACGCGTCCGACTTGGCCGAGAGGGCGGGTGCCGAGAAGCTGGGTCCAGCAGCCGAGTGCGGCGCTGAGCGTGGTGAGGAGTTCTTGGACCGGGGTGGCGCCGATTGCGGCTTTGGTGAGGGAGCGTCCCGCGGCGGTGAATCTGCGCTGGCCGGCGAGGCGGAGCCGTTCGAGTTCTTCACCGACGGCTTGGCTGACGGCGACGAACGGTGTTTCACGTGGAACGAGCAGGAGGGGGAGCCCGTGGGCGCGGCAGCGTGCCACGAGCGTGTCGGGTACTGCGTCGTGGACGGGGGTGACGCCGAAGCCGAGCGCGGTGACCTGTGCGGAGACGAGGGCGGTCACGTACCGGTCGAGTGCTTCAGGGTCGGTGGGCAGGTTGGTCCCTGCGGTGAGGAGGAGTTCCCCGCCTTTGAGGTAGGGGGCGGGGTCGAGGAGTTCGCTGACTGTGGCCCATCGAACGTGCGCGTCCGGGGCCGCGGGAACAAGGGGTTCCAAGGCGAGGTCACGGCGGGCGAGGATCGTGCGGAGCGGCACGGTTTGGGCGTCGGAGACGCCGTCACGGAAAGGTGCGGGAGACAAGTGGCTGCTTCGTCCAGGTGCGGCACAAGAGGTGTGCGGGGCGTCCATCTGTGCGGAGTTTCTTTCGAGTCTATGGTGTTTGAGGCCTTGACCTGTGCCTTTAGCGGATCGAGGACCGCATGTTCCGCGCCGTGTTAGCCGATCACGACAGTGAGGGAAGGCGGTAATCCCGTGAGCACACCGATCGGTCCCACCGACTCCAGCTTGGTTCCCCGGTTTGCTGGTCCGGCGACTTTTGCCCGACTGCCCCGCACCGATGAGGTAGCCAAGACCGATATCGCCGTGGTCGGTATCCCGTTCGACAGCGGTGTGTCCTACCGTCCCGGCGCCCGGTTCGGTCCTGCTGCTATCCGTGAGGCTAGTCGGCTGCTGCGCCCCTACAACCCGGGGTTGGATGTGTCCCCGTTCGCTGAAGTCCAGGTGGCCGACGGCGGTGACATCGCGGTCAACCCGTTCGCGATCAAGGAGGCCATTGCAACGGTCGAAGCCTCAGCCAGCGAGTTGTTGTCTCAGGGTACTCGCTTGGTGACTTTGGGTGGAGACCACACGATCGCGTTGCCGCTGCTCCGCGCCGTGCACCGGGTGCACGGGCCGGTGGCGCTCCTGCACTTCGACGCCCATTTGGACACGTGGGACACCTATTTCGGTGAGCCTTACACGCACGGCACCCCGTTCCGCCGTGCCGTGGAGGAGGGGATTCTCGACACGGAAGCCCTCACCCACGTGGGGATCCGCGGCCCCCTCTACGGCAAGAAGGACTTGGAGGACGACCGCCGGTTCGGTTTCGGTATCGTCACCGCCGCGGACGTGATGCGCCGCGGGGTGGACGAGATCGCTGACATGGTGCGGCAGCGGATCGGGAACCGGCCGCTATACGTGTCCGTGGACATCGACGTCCTCGACCCGGCGCACGCTCCCGGCACCGGCACCCCGGAGGCGGGCGGCCTGACCAGCCGGGAACTGTTGGAGCTGCTGCGTGGGCTGGCCTCCTGCAACCTGGTGGGGGCCGACGTGGTGGAGGTTTCCCCCGCATACGACCACGCGCAGATCACGGCGACCGCGGCCGCCCACGTCGCCTACGACTTGGTGTCCCTTCTCGCGTTGACCGCGAAGAAGGACCGCTAGGCCACAGATACCGGGACGTGCCAGTGCCGCCGCGTCCCGGTTTTCTTCTTCACCCCCGCACCCAGCAGCCATGCTGGTTTCCCCCTTGTTGGGAGGCACTATGTCCGCATCCCGTCTTGCGCCTGAACCGGTCACGAAGATCGAAAGCTACGGGATCGCTCCGATCCCGGTGGAGGCCCAGACGTCACGCCCGTTGGACTTGTTCCGGTTGACGTTCGGAGGCGCGAACACGTTCGCGACCATCATTTTGGGCACCCTGCCGGTGGCGTTCGGGTTGAGTTTCTGGGCGTCAGTGGCAGCCATTGTCACCGGTGTTGTCGTGGGTGCGCTGATCCTCGCCCCGATGGCGTTGTTCGCACCGCGGACCCGCACCAACAACGCGATCTCCTCGGGAGCACACTTCGGCGTGGTAGGCCGGGCTTTGGGTTCGTTCCTGTCGCTGCTGACCGCTGTCACTTTCTTCTCCCTGTCGGTGTGGGGGAGCGGTGACGCGATCGTCGGCCTCGCGCTGCGGCTCGGCTTCGACGGCGGAGACGCGCTGCAAGCCGCCTCGTACGGGGTGATCGCGGTGGCCGTGTTCACGGTGTGCATTTACGGCTACCAGTTCATGCTGCTGGTCAACAAGGTGGCGGTGGTCGCGTGCACGGTCATCATGCTGCTCGGCGTGGTGGCGTACGGCGGTGTTTTCGACCCGTCGTACGCGGGCACCGGCTCCTACATTCTGGGGAGTTTCTGGCCGACGTGGATTCTGGCGGTGCTCACCGTCATGGCCAACCCGATTTCTTTCGGCGGGTTCCTCGGCGACTGGGCCCGCTACATTCCTGCCAGCCACAGCACCCGGTCGCTGCTGGCCGCGCCGTTCTTTGCCCAGGTGGCGACACTGGTGCCGTTCTTGTTCGGTGCGAGCACTGCGACGCTGGTCGCCGACCCGAACAACTATGTGACCGGCCTGGCCGTGGTGTCGCCGCTGTGGTATGCGCTGCCGTTGATCGCGGTGGCGCTCATCGGCGGCCTGTCGACGGGCACGACCGCGCTCTACGGCACGGGGCTGGACTTCAGTTCGCTGGTGCCCCGGTTGAACCGGGTGCAGGGCACGGCTGTGGTGGGCACGCTCGCGCTCGTGCTGATCTTCGTGGGCAGTTTCGTCGTCAACATGGTCGACGCGTTGAGCGCGTTCTCGATTCTGATCGTGCTGCTGACGTCGCCGTGGATGGTGGTCCTCATGATCGGGTACGTGGTTCGGCGCGGCTACTACCTGGTCGACGACTTGCAGGTGTTCAACCGTGGTGAGAAGGGCGGCGCCTACTGGTTCACCCGCGGGGTGAACTGGCGGGCTGCGGCGGCGTGGCTGGTTGCGGCGGTCGCCGGGCTGCTGTTCGCGAACACGTCGATTATTGTGGGGCCGTTTGCGAACGCGGCCGGGGGGATCGACATCAGTCTGCCGGTGACGCTGCTTGCCGCCGCGGTGGTCTACCCGGTCATGCTGCTGCTGTTCCCGGAGCCGCGCGGCGTGTTCGGCCCGGAAGGGCCGCGGTTCGTCCCCGCCCGGGACACGGTGATCGAAGAGATCCGGCAGCGCCGTTCCGTGGAACCGACCACCAGCGTGTAGACGTCGGGTCTGGCAGGGCCGCGCCCCGTCCCCTAGGGTGCGGCCCTTTTCTGTGGGGTCCCTCCCAGCGTGGGGACCGTGTGTGGACCGGGGATGACGTGCAGTTTCCCCAAAAATGACTTGACGAAGTATCACCAAAAGAAGGTGGGATGCGCTGGCGGGGCCTCCTAGGCTCACCAGGTGAGCGGGTCCGAACCAGGACGGCGGTCCGACCGGGTCGCCGCGGGCCGGGGCCCGACCACCCCGGTCTGGCCCGTATCCGACGGGGAGGTCCCCATGGCTCAGCTCAACAGCACGACAGTGACCGGTACCGCGGTCGCAGAATTCCGTTCCGAGTTCGCCGGACAGGTCCTGGAACCTGGCGACTCCGGCTACGACCAGGCCAGGACTGTGGTCAATCCTCTCGTGGACTTGCGTCCCCGCGTGATCGCCCAGTGCGAGACGGTGGACGATGTGGTGCGGGCGGTCAGGTTCGGCCGCGAACACGATTTGGAGATCGCGGTCCGCGGCGGCGGCCACGGGGTGGGCGGTGAGGCGCTCACCGACGGCGGAATCGTCATCGACTTGCGGCGCATGAGCGAGGTGACGGTCAATCCCGAAGAGGCGAACGCGCGGGTCAGCGGAGGGGCCACGATGGGGCACCTGGACCGCGCCGCCCAGCCGTATGGTCTGGCTACGACCGGGGGCCGGGTGTCCACGATCGGGGTGTGCGGGCTGGTGCTCAACGGGGGCAGCGGCTGGCTGGACCGCAGGTTCGGTTTGGCGTGCGACAATTTGCTCGCCGCGGAACTGGTGACGGCTGACGGTGACGTGGTGCGTGCCTCCCCCGAGGAGAATCCGGAACTGTTTTGGGCCCTGCACGGCGGCGGGGGGAATTTCGGCGTGGTCACGTCGATGACGCTGCGCTTGCACGAGCTGCCGTCAGTGAACGTGTCTTTGCTGCTGTGGGATGCCGAAGCGGGCCCGGATGTGGTGCGTGCCTACCGCGAGTTCATGGGGGCGTCCACGGATGACGTGTGCGGCGGGTTGATGTATATGACGGCGCCGTCGGAAGATTTCGTGCCGCTGTGGCTGGTGGGCCGGTTGGTGTGCGCGGTGCTGCTCATCCACACCGGCCGGGACCCGGACGAGGTGGCGCGTGACTTGCAGCCGATGCGGGAGGCCGGGCATGTGGCGGAAATGTCCGCGGAGATGGCTTATGCGGATGTGCAGTGCCTGTTGGACGGTCCGCCCGGCTACCACACCTACTGGTCGGCGGAGCATGTGACGACGCTGCCGGATGAGGCGGTGGACCGCTACTGCGCGGGGGCGCAGAGGATGCCGGCTCCGTCGCCGTCGCAGTATCTGCTGGCCCCGCAGGGCGGCACCGTGTCGCGGGCGTTGACGGATTATCCGATCCCGTGGCGGTATGCCGCGTGGGGGGTGTACCCGTTCGGGGTGTGGCGGGATGCTGCGGACGAGGAGCGGGTGGTCCAGTGGGCGCAGAGTGTGCGCGCGGAGATGAGTCCGTGGGCGACGGGCGCGGTCTATCTCAGCGTGGCCGGTGATGAAGAGGAGCACCGTATGGTGTCCGGGTTCGGCGGCTGGGACAACTATCACCGCCTGGCACGGGTGAAAGCCCAGTACGACCCGGAGAACGTGTTCCACCGCAACCCGAACATCAAACCCGCCTGACCAGGGCGATCCGGGGCGGCAGGCCGCCGCGGGCTCAGTGGTCCGCGGCGACCCGGCTCAGGAATTCAAGGGCTCCGTCCAGGTCGAGGGCGTGCGCGGCATAGGAGCGGGACAGCAGTTCCTCGCCTAGGTAGCGGTCGTATTTGTGGCGGCGTTGATCAGCGACCCTGCGCGCGAGTTCCACGGGGTCGGGCAGGTCGGCTGCCACGAGGTGGGCGGCTGTGGCACGTACTGAGTCCGCGGGTGTGCCTGGCACGGCGAGGAACGCTCCCACGTGGACGGCTTTCATTCCGGCCCACTGGAACAGGTGGCGGAGGGTTTCCGCGGTTCTGTCTCCCCGCCACGGGAACAGCAGCGTGTCCCCGTTGTATTCGTAGACGTCGGTGTCCGCGAGTCCCATGGCACGGAACGCGGAACGTCCTTCGTCAAGGAGGATCGCTGCGGCTTCGTCGAGGTAGCGGGGCACTTCAGTGTCGAGGTACACCTCGCGCATGCGCTGCCGGATCCGGTCGTGGACCGGGGCGGCCGAGCCCATGAACCCGGGTGGGACGGCGGAGCCGCGGGCGGGGGTGACGAGGATGCGGCGCTCATCGGGTTTCACCTCTACGACCTGCCAGGTGCGTCCCGCGAATGCGAGGAGTGCGCCCGCGTCCACGCTGGGGCTGAGCGGCATGGTGCCCATGTCGCCGTCCACGGTGGCGATCGCGTACTCTTCGGCGACGTCGAACGCCGAATAGAACGCGTAGTGGTTGAGTAGGGCTTCCCCGATTTTTCCGGGCAGCAGCAGGCCGCTGCGTTCTTGGGAGATGAGCTGGTGTTCGCCGAGGGACCGCAGCAGGCTCGCAAAAGTGTGCTCGTCTACTCCCGGGAATGCGCCTGTAGCGCACAGCTCCCGGTACAGGCGGAGGGCGTGCGCGCCGCCGTGTTGGGCGAGGACGGACAGGATCTGCTGGACCAGGGTGGACAAGTGCGGGGTGTCCAGGTTGGGCGGCTCATACCAGCGGCTCAACAGGAGTTCCACCATGGCCACGGTCTGCACCAGGTCAAGGCGGAGCCGGTCCACTGGCATGTCGGGGTGGGCTTGTTCGGTGATGTACAAGTACAGTTTCGCGGCGGCACCGCCCCGCCCGGACCGGCCGAGCCGCTGCCGTAGCCCGGCCACGCTGGGAGGCACCCCAAGCTGCACGACTGTGTCCACCCAGCCCACGTCGATGCCGAGTTCGAGGGTGGACGTGCACACCACGGTGGCGGGTGCCGACCGGTTTTTCAGTCGTTGTTCGGCGTGGGCGCGCAGTTCTGCGGAGAGTGAGCCGTGGTGGGGGAAGAACGGGTTGGGCAGCCGCTCTTGGCGGGCGAGCGCGGATAGGGCGGAGACACAGCTTTCTACTGCCCCGCGCGAGTTGACGAACACCATGTTGTGCCCGGTGCGGACCACCTGGTACAGGTGGGCGAGCGCGTCCGGGCTCATGCTGGTGCCGGGGTCGCTTCGCATGTCCGCCACATAGCCGCGGAGTTGGAGGAGGAGTTCTTTGCCGCCATGCTGGTCTTCCACGACCACGACCTGTTCTCCGTGGCCGGGGCGGAGGAATTCGGCGGCGGCGCGCAGGTCGGCGAGGGTGGCGGACATGCCGATCCGGGAGACTCGGCGGCCTGCCGCGTGTTCGAGCCGGTTCATGAGGGAACGCAGTTGCGCGCCGCGTGCTGTGCCGAGGAAGGAGTGCAGTTCGTCGACGACGATGTAGCGCAGGTCGCGGAAGAGCTGCGACACCGTGGAGCCGCGTCTGACGAACATTGCTTCCAGTGACTCTGGGGTGATCAGCAGGATGCCGGCGGGGTCTCCCCGCAGTCGGTCTTTCTGGGTGACGCCGATATCGCCGTGCCAGGCGGTGACCGGGACTTTGATGCGCGCGCACAGTGCGGTGAGACGCGCGTGCTGGTCGTTGATGAGCGCTTTGAGCGGGCTCAGGCACACCGCCTGGATGCCGGTGGCCTCCCCGTGGTCGGCGTCGCGGGCCAGCACCGAGCACACGGGGAGGAACACCGCTTCGGTTTTCCCGCCGGCGGTTGCCGCTGCGAGCAGCACGTCGACGTTACCGCTGATGATCGGCTGGATGGCTTGTTCTTGGATGGGGCGCAGGCTGGTCCAGCGCTGCTCCCATACCCAGCGTTGTACGTCCCGGTGCAGGAGCGAGAACGCGTCCGGGGCGGTCGTGTTAGAGCCGGAAGGAGGCGAGGGGCGAGTCATTCTCCACGTCGTCCTTGGGGTCCAGCGGCTGCAGGTCGGGGTTGGTTTCTTTCACGACTTCCATTTGGGTGAGGAGGGTGCGCCAGTCAGCGTTCTCGTTCTGCACGAGCACGTCCATGAGGCCGATGAACTGTTTGATGGTGCTGCGCGGGGTGCGGAAGTAGGCGTCGCCGACACGTTCTTCGCAGTGCCGCATGAACGCTTCGATGGCCTCGTCAGGCAGCGGGTGTTTCGCCGGGTCGCCTGAGGCGTAGACGTGGCGGACTTTGCGGAGGAGCTCGTAGAAGTGCTCTTTGGTGAAGTGGCTGAGCCGCATGACTGGGCCGTGGAAGTCGACGAGTCCGCCGGTGGCGTAGGGGTTTTCTTCGAGCCGGGAGCGCAGCGCCTCGTAGGAGTAGAGGCCGCGCAGCGGGTCTTCGAGGAATTCCGGGGTGCCGCCGAACAGGAAGCCGATGTATTCGGCGCGGCCTTGCTGGGTGTCGTTGATGATGTTGAGGATCTGCTCGTAGTTGGCGTGCCGGGACCCTTTGTGGCTGAGCTTGTAGAGGTTGACGAGCTCGTCGAAGCAGACCAGGAGCCCACGGTAGCCGGCCATGGTGGTGAAGGCCGCCATGAGTTTGAGGTGGTCGAACAGGGACCGGTCGTCGATGATTTCGCTGACGCCCAGGTCTCGGCTGGCTTCGGTTTTCTTCGCGTATTCGGCGCTGAGCCAGCGCAGGGCGTGGGCGCGTAGTTCTTCGTCTTGGTGGACGTGGGAACGCCAGTACGCTTCGATGACTTTGGCGAAGCTCGGACCGCCAGGGAATTCGCGTAGTCCCCACAGGCGTTCGCTGAGCTGGTGTTCCACTGTGGTGCCGTTAGCTTCAGCGTCCCGCCGCACTTGGGTCACGAATTTTTCTACGACGGTGGTGAGTGCGCGGCCGCCGGGCTTGCCGCGGGTCGCCATGTTCGCCATGAGGGTGGAGTAAAGTCTGCGGGCTCGGCCTTGGCTGCCCTGCAGTCGGCGGTCCGGGGTGAGGTCAGCGTGGACGGTGACCAGGTCTTCTTTGTGGGCGATGGACCGGACCAGGTGGAGGAAGAACGTTTTTCCGGCCCCGTAGTCGCCGATGACGAACCGGACGGCGCCTGCCCCGTTTTTGATCTGCTTGATGCTGGTGTGGAGGGCTTCGAGTTCTCTGCCCCGCCCGACTTGGATGAGATGGGCCCCGCGGTAGGGGACGACGCCGTTGCGGAGCGCGTCAAGCAGCGGGCCTCTGTCTTTGCTGCGGATGGTGAGGGAGGGGACGGGCGTTTCAGTCACTGGGTCATCTCCTCGAAGATCACCTTGTGCACGGTGATGTGGTCGTCGTTTTCGCTGAGGACAACGGTGCCGGTCCGGTGCAGCGCTACTTCGTTGATTGCGTCGATCGCTTCGTAGACGTCGATGCCGTACCAGTGGGCTAGCCGAGTGGTGTCGGCAAGGTTCCAGTGGTCGCGGGTTGCAAGGTCGGTGAGCAGCGCGATGTGGCGCTGGCTGAGCGGCGTGATTTTCGGGAGTTTCTTTGGGGTGAGCGGTGTGTCGGGGGAGGCCGGGGTGAGCGGGTTCCCGGAGTGGGGGTTGTCGGGCGGGGGAGCGATCCCCCGGTAGCTCAGTCTCAGCCGGAGGATTGCTTCCAAGCCGAGGATGCGGTGGACGCTGAGCAGGAAAACAGTCTGGTTCTCGGTGGTTTTTCCGCCCACTTCGGCGACGTCGAGCAGCAGGTCGCCGAGTTTTTCCCGCTCGCGTAGCGGGAGTTGGGCGAGGCGGGAGCACAGGTTGAGCGGGGGTTCCGTGGCGGCTGTCTCCCGTTCGTGCAGGCGCAGCTCCCGCCAGTCTTTCTCGAACAGGTCGGCTATGGTTTCGGCCGCTCTCGTGATGAGGAGCCGGTGTTCGACGGTCAGCGGTCCTGCCAGGGATGCCAGGTGAAGAGCAAGCTCAGCGAAGTCCCGGATGGTTTGCTGTGAGGCTGCCGCTGGAGCGGGGACTGGTGGCGGGGTGACTGCTGGGGGTTTCGGCGCGGCGGGAGCTGCTGTTGCCCGGTTGGCGGGGGAAGAGTGCAGCGTCGTATTCCCCGTGGCGAGGTTTCCCGCGGCGAGGGTTGAGCTTGGGGTTGCCGTGTTCCCGGCAAGCCGGTTCCGTTCCACGGCTTGCGCGTAGATCTTCTGTACCCGGTTGACCAGGTCCTGCGGCGGGGCGATGTCGGCCACGTCGCGCACCCCAGGTACCGGCAGCCGGACTTCTCCCAGGCCGGGGCAGGAAGCCCGGTAGACGTATTCGAATTGCGGGGCGGTTGCCGGAACGATCTGATCGCCTTGGTAGGGGAGGATGAGACCCTTGTAGGGGAGCGGCAAGTTGAGGGAGGAGAAGTTTTTCCGGTATTCCTCAGGGTTTTCTGGACGTAGATGGTAGAGAACCCATTCCAGTGCCCACTCGGGAGGCAGGGAGAGGTTGTCTCGAGCCAGCAGTCCTAGCCCGAGTCGGAATTCTTGTGGAATCTGCTGGGTTGCTGGAGAGTAGCGGGGCGGAGAGCTAGGGGCCGCGAGTTTTTCTCCGCTGGCGATGTCGGCAAGGATGAGTAGGCGGCGTGTTTGCTCAGTGAATTCGGGGCTCGCCGCGAATTCTTCGATGAGTCGTTTCAGTTCTTCGCGCAACCGCGGAGGGATGCGAATTTTCTCTTTCGTGGACCGGATCATTTCGATGATCCGGCGCTCTAGCCCATTGCGGAATAGTCTTCCGAAGACGATCGGAACTGATGCTCCACTGTCCCGGTTTGCCAGCCATGACAGGTATCGGGCCCGCTCCTGCGGGGTGAGGTCGGGGTATCCGGCTACTGGACGGCGGGGAGCCCTGCCGTGCGGGCTGACAACAGAGCTGTCGATTTCCAAGGAGAGGTCGATGGCTGAAGAGCGCTGGATGTCGTCGTCTGCCTCTCGCGGGGCATAGCCTGTATACACCATTCCATCGGGAATAGTGTATTTGCTGATGCGGACAGTTGTTCCGGGTGCTTTCCAGGAAGACCAGCGGATTTTTTGGGTTGTTTGAGAGAGTTCGGCTTCTGGGTGGGGAAGGGGTGTAGCGAAGGGTTGCGCAGGACGGGCTTCTTCTTTCTTTGTCTTCTCTACATCGGCTTGTGCTGCGCGAACAATACGCCCCAAATGGCTCAGCGGGAGGGCTAGGTTGCTGATGTCATAGATTTCGGGGACGGGGACTCGAATCGTGTCAAGATCGGGGTTGGCGGGTGTGTAGACCCAGGTGAATTCTTTTCCTTCGTTGAAGGGAACAGGCATTCCTCCTGGGAATTCTTCGGTGAAGCGTCGCCGGAACGCTTCGTGGAAAGCCTCGTCGGTGCGCAGAGCCATGGGCGGGCGTACCTGCTCGTGGTGGACAGCCCAGGACAGCGCCCAATCGGCGGGGATCTGCTTGTTGTGTGCTTTCAACACACCCAGCCCGTAGCGGAGTTCGTCGGGCAGCGTGTCGTAGGGGTCTTTGGGCGACGGTGGTTTGCCGGGGCTGTGGAGGTTTCCTTGAGCGAGGTATCTGACGAGCGCGCGTAGTGTGTATGCGCGCTGCCGGAAGCGCCGCATGATGCGGTACGTGTCGATGAGGCGGTCCAGTTCCGCGTGGATGGTTGCCAGTTCGCTGGTGGGTGCACTGCCTGGGAGGATGTCGCACAGCACCCGCTGCTCTAGCCCGTAGAGGAAGAGGAAGAGCGGGGTGTCTTCGGACACCACTCCGATGCGTCCCGCGGCGAGCCAGTCTAAGTAGCGGCCTCGGGCGTCAGGGGGAAGCTGGTGGTAGCCCTTGCCGTGATGGTTGGAGGCGGGGGTGCCTGGAGCGCTCTCAGCCGGGAGGTCGGGGTTGATGAGCGCGGCTTGCCGATCGTCGACCGGGGTTCCGACATAGACCAGTCCGGTTGTGATTTTCCGTCCTTGGACGGAGACGGTTTCCCCGATCCTGACCCAGAAGCCTTCCTGACCTCGGGCGGCTGGCGGCTCTGGCAGGACAGCCGGAGGCGGTGCGCTGCTGGACGCGGCAGGCTGCTGCTCTGCTTTGGTTGGAGGCGTCTCGACGGAGGCGGGCAGGGCTCCTTGTTTCCGGAGCACCTCTACCACTTCAGGGTCGACTTCGATGGTGTCTTCTTGCTCGTCGACAAGCTCCATGTCGACGAGGTCGAGTGCGTATTCGTTGATCTCGGCTAGCGCACCGTCGATCATGAGGCCGTGGTGTCGGGCGAGCGAGGAGACTTCGACCCGAGCCCATTCCTGCTTGGTGATCAGGGTGGCGAGGAAAGCGTGGAGCCGGTGTTCCAGCCGGGAGAGGACTGCGGTGTCTGTGTCCGTCTCGGTTCTGGTGGACGCGGCGGGAGGAGCTAGAACGGGGGCTGTTTCTTCCGTGTGCTCCTCGTCTTCTTCGTTTTCGTACAGGTCGGCGAGGAATGCGTCTGTGTGACGCACCTCGTCTTGGACGGCGGCGAGGCGCTTGCGGTCGAGGAAGTCGCTTTGTTGGGGAGCAGAGCGCGGTTGGACCGCTTCGCTCTGTGGTTTTTCTGCTGGTTGTGCGGCCGGAGTCGGGATGGGTTTTCCAGTGTCGGTGTTGGGGGCGGTAGGGGTCGGGGCTGTTGTTGTTTCCGCGGGTTTTTCTGGTTGTACCTGTTGTTCGAAGAGGGCGGGTTTGCTGGGGACGGTTTGAGGCTTGTGCGGCTTCCGGTAGTGGACGGGTTGGCGCTGGGAGATGGATGGACGGTAGGTCTCCTCTCCGGGCGAGGGGTCTTGCGTCCAGCTAAGCTGCCAGTCCTGTTCAGGGGTGTCCTCGAGGTAGGTGAGCAGCTTGAGGAAGTGAGCTGCCTGCTTTTCTAACCTGGCGTCAGCGCCGTAGACGGCTAGCAGCCGCTCGGTTTCTTCGCGGATGGCTGAGAGGTCGCTTGCTCGTTTGTGCTCTTTCAGATTCCGCAGGATCCGGCTTTCTAGTCCGGTGAAGAAGAGGTAGACGAAGCTGATGGAGAGGCCGCGTCTTTTTCGGCCGCTGGCTAGCCAGCGCAGGTAGGCGGTTCTGGCTGAGGGGAGGAGGAGACGGTAGGGGAGCATGGAGGCACCCCGCGGCAGGGAGGGGTGGAAGTCGGGAGCCCAACCGACGGGCAGCGAGGGGTCGAGCTGTGAGAGTTCGGGGGGCGGTTCTTTGGTGGAAGGGGTTTGCCCGACGTACACCATCCCGTCGGGGATGGTGATGAAGTTGACGACGACCGGGGTGCCAGCAGGGATCCACCAGAGATTGTCGCCTTCTTGCTGCCAGTGCTGTTCCGGCTGGAGACCGCTTCTTTTCGATCCCGTAGGCGACGTTCTCTTGGTCAAAGTCCCGCTCCTTAACTCTTGTTGAGATGCTCCCGAGGCCGGTGGCGTGTCTCCGCGGCTTATCCGAGCGGTTTGGGGGGTGAAGCCGACCGGTGGTCTGTCCGCACGGTGTCCTCTATGAGGACATGCGGCCCTCTCTGCACGGATGCCTCCGTCCATCTCCTCTCTTATCAGCTCTTTTAGGGATTTACGTCCCGAATTGTGGCGATTTTCAGGCGGGGTGCCTTCAGGAGTGCCACGATCTTCAGTAAGCTACACATTCCGACTGCGATGTGAACGTAGCTAACAATTTAGTGTCTTTTCTTGGTGGGTCACACTGCTTCCCTTGTGTTAGGGGCACGCTTGTGACCTTCCGTCCGCAAGAAGAAACCCACAGCGAGCGCAATCGAGGCCATACCTGCCCAGGCCCGGTTGCGGTTCGCAGAGAGAAGCGGGGGTGGCGCCAGGTCGACCCGGTCAGACAGGCCACTTCGGTGTCCCTGTACAGCGTCGAAGACGACCGGTTCGGCGAGACCTTGGCCAATGATCTGAGGCCTCGACCCGGGTGTACGGCCCCTCCTAGCCGCAGACCGCGAAAGTCCGCGCCTTACCAGAGCGAGCCACAAAACTGCGGACAACTGCACCGGTCTTCTTGAGAAGTGCGAATGTCGCGATACGGTCGAATAACGGGTGGGACGGAAGGAAACAGTTCAATGGCGCGCCTGGCGATTGACCGTGACTTTCTCCTCGACTTCGCGAAACTGGAGAAAAGCGTCCAGGACCGGGTCACCGAGGTCTTCACGAAATTCGAGCATGCCCGCCACACGGGAATCCACCTCGAAAAGATCGCCAATGCCCGCGACGACCGGTTCCGCACCATCCGCATCGACCAGTTCTGGCGCGGCGTAGTCCTCGCCCCCGAGGCAGGCGACATCTACACCTTGCTCAAAGTCCTCCCGCACGACGACGCCTACGCGTGGGCGCAGCGCCGCACCGCCACCGTCAACGGGGCCACCGGCCGCATCGAAATCCGCGACGTGGAAGCCATCGACGCTTCCCTGCCCCACCTCGAACAGGTTGCCCAAGACGCCCCGCGGCGGTTGTTCGACCACGTCAGCGACAGTGACCTGCGCCGACTGGGAATCGACGGGCAGACACTCGCGTTCGCCCGCGTACTCACCGACGAAGCCCAGTTGGAAGCCGCCGAAGGCCTCCTGCCTTCCGTGCAGTGGAAAGTCTTGACCGCGCTCGCCGCAGGCTACACCCCGGAGGAAGCGTGGGACGAGCTGTGTGTCGACATCACCAGCGAGCAGATCGACCCTGACGACTTGGACGCGGCAGTCGAACGCAGCCGCGACCGGGTGGTGTTCGTCGACGGCCCCGACGAACTGCTGTCAGTGCTCGCCTACCCCTTCGCGCTGTGGCGGGTCTACCTGCATCCGGTGCAGCGGAGCGTGGTCGAAGCCAGCTATCGGGGTCCGGCCCGGATCACCGGCGGGCCCGGCACCGGGAAAACCGTGGTCGCCCTGCACCGCGCCCGCCACCTGGCCCGCACCGGGGAAGGAAAAGTCCTCGTCACCACGTTCACGTCGACGCTCGCCGAGTCGCTGCGGGCAGGCCTGATGCTGTTGGACGACTACGACGAGTTCGTTGACCGGATCGACGTCGCCCACGTCGACCAGCTCGCCCACCGGATCGTCCGCGAAGAGCACGGCGCCCTGCGGATGCTGACCGGCGCGCAAGAACGCGAACTGTGGTCCACGATCATCCGCGACCTGGGGCTTTCGTTCACGCCCGCGTTCCTCGCCGAGGAGTGGCGGCAGGTCGTCATCGCCCAGCAGGTGCGTTCGGCACAGGACTACCTCGCCGCGAAACGCACCGGGCGGGGACGGCCCCTCGGCTCCCAGCAGCGTGCCCACGTCTGGCAGGCGATCTGGGAGTTCGAAGCCGCACTGCGCGAGCAGGGTCTGTGGACGCACGAAACCGTGTGTGTGGAGGCAGCGCGGCTGCTCGCCGAACGCGACCGGAAACCGTACCGACACATCGTGGTGGACGAAGCCCAAGACCTCAGTCCGGAAAAATGGCGGCTGCTGCGCGCCGCCGTGTCTGAAGGCCCGAACGACTTGTTCTTCGCTGCCGACACCCACCAGCGCATCTACCAGCATCAGGTCACTTTACGTGACGTCGGTATCACCATTGCGGGACGCTCCACCCGGCTGCGCATCAACTACCGCACCACCGCGGAAATCCTCGCCTGGAGCCTGGGCCTGCTGCACGGGGAACGGATCGACGACATGGACGGCGGCGTCGAATCGATCACGGGCTGCCGCTCGGAACTGCACGGTCCCCCGCCTACCGTGCAAGGGTTCGCCAGCAAGGAAGACGAGCTGTGCGCTGTCGCCGCCGCAGTCCGGGAGTGGATGGACAGCGGGGTGGCCCCCGAAGAGATCGGGGTGGCTGTGCGCTCCAACCGGCTGGTGAAAGAGGTTGCCGAGACGCTGAACGCAGAGTCGATCCCCGTGCGGGAACTCGCCGGAGGGCTCCCTGAGGACGGTGCGGTGTCCGTCGGCACTATGCACCGGATGAAAGGACTGGAGTTCCGTTGCCTGGTGGTCGCCGGAGTCAGTGAAGGGCAGTTGCCCGCCCCCAAAGCGGTTGTCCCGGAATCTGAGGACAAAGCCGCACACCGCGCTGGCCTGCAACGGGAACGCTGCCTGTTGTTCGTGGCGTGCACGCGGGCCCGTGAACAACTCCTGGTCACGTGGAGTTGCGAGCCGAGCCCGTTTCTTACCGCGCTCTCTTGAGGTTTTCTCTGCAACAGTGAGAAAGGTTCCTTATGGCCAAATTGTCTACATTGCTCGACCAAATCGACTCAGGAACGATCCTGCTTCCTGAGTTCCAGCGCGGTTACGTGTGGAACCGGGACCAGGTGCGCGGGCTGATGCGGTCCCTGTACCGGGGGTACCCGGTGGGCAGCCTGCTGCTGTGGGAGACCGCGGCGACCGATGTGGCTGCTCGAGGCGGTACGGTGGGAGACGGCCGGACCCACCTGATGCTGCTGGACGGCCAGCAGCGTATCACCTCCCTGTACGGCGTCATCCGAGGTCGGCCACCCGCGTTCTTCGAAGGGGACGCGAAGGCGTTCACCGGGCTGTACTTCCACGTGGAAGACGAGGTCTTCGAGTTCTATTCGCGCAGCAAGATGGCCTCAGATCCCCGTTGGGTGAATGTGACCGAGCTGTTCCAGCAGGGGCCGGTTCCCTACTTGGCGAGGTTCACCGATGCTCCCTCTGAACTAGCCACCATCTACCTGCAGCGGCTCAACCGACTCCACCAGGTGACCGAGCGCGAGTTCCCCCAGGAGAAAATCACTGGGGCGGACAAAGAAATCGACGAAGTTGTCGACATTTTCAACCGGGTGAACTCGAGCGGTACCAAGCTGTCTAAGGGTGACCTGGCACTGGCCAAGCTGTGCGCACAGTGGATGGAAGCCCGCAGCAAGATGCGTGAAGCTCTCCGCCGGTGGGAGCGGGCTGGGTACCGTTTCGACCTGGATTGGCTGCTGCGCACTGTTACCGCGGTGGCAACAGGACGTTCCCAGTTCGAAGCACTGGAACGGCTCAAAGCTTCTGAATTCAAGGCCGCCCTAGAGAAGACGGTCGCTCACGTCGACACTTTCCTTAACACCGTGTCTGGACGGCTCGGGCTCGATCACGACAGAGTGCTGCCCGGCCGGTACTCCATCATGGTGGTGGTACGACTGCTGGAGCTCAACAACGGCTCCTTCACGGACGGCGTGCACCGGGACAAGACCCTCTACTGGTACATCCACTCCGCCCTGTGGGGTCGCTACTACGGTTCCGCAGAGAGCAACCTGCAACAGGACCTCGAGACCTTGGCCCGGGAAGGCATTGACGGACTTATCTCTTCCCTGGAACGGGTTCGAGGCGGTTCTCTCACCATCCGCCCGCACGACTTTGAGGGGGCTACTAAGGGCTCGCGTTTCTACCCGGTGCTGTACATGCTCAGCCGGGTCAAGGGAGCCCGCGACTTCGGAACAGGACTGGAACTGAAGGCCGAGACGTTGGGCAAGTTCTCATCTTTGGAGATCCACCACGTCTTCCCGAAGCCACTGCTGTACAACGGCTACGACCGCAAGCATGTGAACGCAATCGCGAATTTCTGTTTCCTCACCCCGCAGAGCAAACTGGAGATAGGCAACCGCAGTCCTGAGGAGTACCTTCCTGAGGTGGAGGCCCGGCATCCTGGGGTGCTCGCTTCGCAGTGGATTCCCACCGATCCTGCGTTGTGGAAACTGGAACGCTACCGCGATTTCCTCTTCGCCCGTCGGGAACTGCTGGCTGAGGCAGCCCAGTCTTTCTTGGAGGAGCTGCGCTCCGGGACAGCAAGTGCAAACGAGACGGTGCTCCGCCCGATCAGCGTGGTCACGGAGAAGTCCGACGACGCGCGTGCCGTACAGGTCCGCGAGCTTATCGAAGAGCTGCAGCGGATGGGATACTCGGAGCCGCTCGTCGACACCGAAGTGCCCGACCCGGAGACGGGGCGGGCAATCGCGGTTGCCGAGGCGTTCTGGCCGGAAGGGTTGCAGGCCGGACAAGGGGCTCCCGTGGTGTTGGAGTTGGATCCTGGGGAAGCCGACCTCCCCCGGTTGAAGGAGTTGGGCTACGAGGTGTTCACCTCGGTGGATGCCCTGCTCGGCTATGTCAAGCGGCGGAACGCGGACGCAGCTGGGGAACGCCTGATCGAACCGGAAACCGTGGCGGCGGAGCCCCGGGAGGAAAACGAACCGCTGCTGCGGGAGCTGGGATTGGCGCTGCGTTCGCTCTACGACCGAGCCCGCGACGAGGCCGGATACACCCCCTCCCAACTGTTGAGCATGATTGCGGACTTGGGGCCGTTGGGTGCGGCACGTCGACTGCTGCACGCGCCCACAGTCTCCGACGGGTTCTCTGCGCTGTGGGAGCGCGGCCGCCTCGACCTGACCGTGGAAGCAGTGGTGTGCGAGCCCCGGTTCGCCCCGCTGTTCACTGAAGAGGAGTTGGAGACAGCGCGTCGGCGTCTCAACCAGTTCGGCTATTCCGTTGACAGCGCGGCCTGAAATGCTCCACCGCGTGCCCGGTGCCAGGGCTGCATACCGGAAAAGCCTTGGCGCCGGGCAGCGGTGACGCGCCCGAAAGCAGAGTTCGCGGCCGTGATTCTTCGCGGCGTAGAGGGCGGTTAAGGCAGTCAGGAGCACTCAGGCGGACACCACCGCGGATCTTCCGGTGGGCAGAAACAGCGGGTGCTCGGATGAGGGCTACGACGTGAGGGGCCGCATCAGGTCGTCAAACCCGGCAGCGTACTCGGTGAACGGTAAGGACAGGTGGACGGCCTGGTCACGCCAGAGGTTTGCTTAGACAGTCTGTTCAGGGTCGGCGACGAGTTCAGCGGACAGGAAGGTTCCGTCGTCGGCGTAGTTCATGCGCACCAGGGTTGAGGAGTCGAACAGCCAGTAGTCGAAGCGGGGGAGTCCTGCAGGCTACTGGCCTTCGGGTACGGCGATGATGCGTACGTCCTCTCCGGCCGCCACGGTGTGGCGATAGGCCCACGCGCATTCGAAACGCACATAGTCGGAGAGCGGCTCGGTCACCATCATGTGAACACGGTGGAATCGTTTGCCGGCCCGGACGCCTCGCCGGACCCGTTCCACCCAACGGGTGATACTGGGGAAGTTCCCTCCCGCTTCACCCTCCTGGAATCTGGCGAGTTCCACCATTTCGTAGGGACGCCGTAGACGAACAGCGACGCGCTTAAGTAGAGCTGTTCCCTTCAGGAACCCCCGCTCCTGAGCTGTGCAGCCGAGTGAGCGTGTCGGGGCATCGCCAGGGTGTCATGGGTGTCCGCCGCCTCCTGGGGCAAGGCCGTGCCCTCGCCTTCACGAGGCACACGACCGTGGCAGCGGTCCGATCATGAGTGCCACCCCACCATGGGGGCGCTTCTCGGTCACGGTCTGTGCATGGCTACTCTGCGGTTTCGTGCCGTGGGAGACGGCGGCGACACACCGTGGAGGAGCGATGGGGGAGTTCATCAGGTTCGAGTCGGACGGCCCGGTGCGGCACATCGTCCTCAATGCGCCGCAGCGGCTCAACGCCCTCGACCGGCCGATGCTCGCCGAGTTGGCCGAGGCGGTCCGCGCGGTCGCGGCTGATGAGGAGGCGCGCGCCCTAGTGGTCAGCGGCGCGGGCCGGGCGTTCTGCGCGGGCGCGGATGTCACCAGCCTGTTCGGGGATCCCACGCGTCCGCCCGCGGTGATCCGCGACGAGTTGAAGCAGGTGTATGCGAGCTTTCTCAGCATTGCCGACCTGACGATTCCCACGATCGCCGCGGTGGGCGGTATCGCGGTCGGTGCCGGGGTGAATATTGCGATGGCCTGCGACATGGTCGTGGCGGGCCCGAAAGCGAAGTTTGCGATCACGTTCGCTGAGATGGGGCTGCACCCGGGCGGCGGCTGCAGTTGGTTCCTCACCCGGCGGATGGGCGGGCACCGGGCGTTGGCGACCCTGTTGGACGCGGAGCGGATCGACGCTGAAGAGGCGTTCCGCGCCGGTCTGGTCACCCGGCTGGTGGAGGATCCGGTGGCTGAAGCGCTGGCTATGGCCCACAGCTACGCCGAGCGTGATCCTGGCCTGGTCAGGGACATGAAACGGGCGGTGCGGATGGCGGAGACCGCGGATCTCGCCACGGTGTTGGAGTTCGAGTCGTGGGCGCAGGCGTCGTCGGTGAATTCGCCGCGTTTCCAGGAGTTCCTCGCCGAGTTCGCGGCGCGGAAGAACAAGAAGGAGTGAACGGGTGTGGGGCGGTCCACCTACCGCCCCACACTCTTCTCCCTTCCCCCGGCTTGGGTTAGCGGACGACCGTGACCGTGTGTGCCGTAGCGTCGCGGGCGAGGTGGCGGCCGATGACGAGCCGCTGGATCTGGTTGGTGCCTTCGAAGATCTGCATGACTTTGGCTTCGCGCATGTAGCGTTCGACGGGGAAGTCGCGCGTGTAGCCGTAGCCGCCGAGGACTTGGACTGCGTCGGTGGTGACGCGCATCGCGTTGTCGGTGGCGATGAGTTTGGCGATGGACGCTTCTTTGCTGTAGGGCAGGCCGGAGTCTTTGAGGCGGGCGGCGCGCAGGGTGGCGGCGCGGGCGGTTTCTACGGCTGCGGCCATGTCGGCGAGCAGGAAGGCAAGCCCTTGATGTTCGATGATGGGTTTGCCGAAGGCTTCGCGCTGCCGGGCGTAGTCGACGGCGGTGTCGAGCGCGGCTTGGGCTAGGCCGGTGGCAACGGCGGCGATGCCGAGCCGTCCGGCGTCGAGGGAGGACAGCGCGATCGACAGGCCTTGGCCTTCGGCGCCGATGCGCTGGTCGGCGGGGATGCGCACCCCGTCGAAGCGCAGCATGGTGGTGTGCGAGGCGGTCAGCCCCATTTTCCGTTCGGGGCGGTCGGCGCTCAGGCCCGGGGTGTCGGCGGGGACAAGGAAGCAGGAGATGCCGCGGGAACGGTCGTCGCTGGTGCGGGCCATGACCGTGTAGAAGTCGGCTTGCCCGCCGTGGGTGATCCACGCTTTCACGCCGTCGAGGATGTAGTGGTCGCCGTCGCGTCGGGCACGGGTGGTCATGGCGGCGGGGTCGGAGCCGGCGTGCGGTTCGGAGAGGCAGTAGGCGCCGAGCAGGTCGCCGCTGAGGAGGTCGGGAAGCCACCGTTGCCGTTGTGCTTCGGTGCCGTAGACGGCGAGGGCGTAGCAGGAGAGTACGTGCACGCTGACGCCGACGCCGACGGAGGCCCAGACTGCTCCGATTTCTTCGAGGATGTTGAGATAGGCCTCGTAGGGTTGGCCGCCTCCGCCGTACTCCTCCGGGTAGGGGAGGCCGAGGACACCGAGTTTGCCGAGTGTGCGGAACGCTTCTCGGGGGAAGCGTTCGGTTTCTTCGGCTTCGGCGACGTGTGGTGCGAGTTCCCGCGACGCTACTTCGCGGACGAGTTCGACCAGGTCTGCGGTTTCTTGGGACGGCATCAAGCGTGTGACGGACATGAGCACACCCCCGTACTATTTCGAGTACCAGAGTACTGTTTTGAGTACTCGGAAAACAAGAGGGCCTCTCGGTACGCTGGGGCCATGCCTGCCCTCCAGAGGTTGTCGGAGAAGACCCGTGCGCGCCGCGAGGAACTCCTCGACGGTCTGCGCCGCCTGTTCCTCGCTGAGGGGTTTGCGCGCTTCAGCGTGAGTGACATGGCGGAACGGCTGCGCTGCTCCAAGAGCACCTTGTATCTGGTGGCGCCGAGCAAAGAGCAGATCGTGGTTGCCGCGGTGCGTTCCTATTTCAAGAGGGCAGCCGAACGCATCGAGGCCCGCGTGGCCGAAGCGCCGCCCGAGAAGCGGCTCGTGGTCTACTTGGAGGCAGTCGCCGCAGAGTTGGAGCCGGTGTCGGAGCAGTTCTACGCCGATTTGGCGGCGTTCGCTCCCGCCAACGAGGTCTACCAGGAGAACACGCTGGTAGCGGCCCGGCGGGTGCAGGAACTGGTCGCCGAAGGGGTGGCTGCTGGCGTGCTGCGCCCGGTCAACGCTGCTTTTGTGGGGGCTGCGGTGGCCCGGGTCATGACGGGGATCCAGGACGGCACGATCAAAGAGGCCACGGGGCTCGACGATGCCGAGGCCTACCGCCACTTGGCTGACCTGGTGATGGCGAGTCTGACCCGGGAGGCCACCGAGTCGCCGCTGGCTTAGCGGAAAGGGCGCGGCGGCACCGCTTGCTGGGTTTGTTTCTGCTGCGGCCCCCGGGAGCGTTCAGTGTTGGGGTAGAGGATGCGCTCCCGCGGGGCCGCCTTGTGCGGTGAAGGATGAGGGCAGTGCTCACCGCTGCGGGAATCCGGGCAGGCAGTGCCAGTGCTGCCCCTGTGGGCGTCCCGCGGTTACTGCAGGCTGGGGAGGGCGCGCAGCACGTCCAGGGAGACTGCGATCCGTTCCCGGGCTGCTGCGGGCACCGTCCCGCCGACAGGGTCTTCGGCTGTTCCGCCCCACCGGCGCAGGATCTGCAGCGGGCGGAGTCCTTCACGCTCGCTGTGCGCGATCCGGTCGGCCCAGAAGCGTGCTGCGGGTTCTTCGGCGGTATCCAGTGCGAGGAATCCGACGGCGTCGTCGGTTTCTGTTGCCCACAGGAAGCCCAGCAGTGCTCCCTTGCGGACTACGGGGAGGTAGCGGATCAGCGCCGTGGACGTGGGAGTGTGGCGTGGCGCGGTGTCCGGGGAGGTGGGCGGGGGGATCGAGGCGGGGGATGCTCCGTCGGGGTGCGCGGTCAGATCGTCCACCGGTTCCGTCTCTTTCGTCATTTGTGCTGGAAGTCCGCTCGTGGCGTGCGGCCACGCTGCCTCCACTCGACCTCGCGCACCTCCCGTCCTGGTGGGGTGTCGGGTGGATCGCCGTGGCTGCTCCTTCCTCACCAGCGACAACGACAAATTTCACTTAATGGTGAGGATGCGGTTTTCTGTGATGGTTTTCGGAACTTCGGACATTACCACGTCTGCCGACATTGAATTACTGTGCAGGACATAAGGGGCAAATTCTGCCATATCAGACAGAGGTCTGATGTGTCCTATCATCTCTTGGGCCCCTGCAATCCACTCTCGGCGGAGCCGGGATTCCCTCTGGGCGCTCAGGAGGAGAATTCCGCTGAGGCCAAGGCCTTCCCTAGAACGAATCCATCATCCGGTCATCCTAGGAAAACAATTCTGAACAGATGGCGGTGAATCTTCATTTTCGTGAGGGAGTGGCAGGTGCTAACGCGAAAAGAATTCTGAGAAAACGAAAACATCTTTCATTTTCTCGGTGGTGGTCAGCACAAAGCCCGCCCGTGGCCTTCTCCCCCCTTATCTTCCCCCCGGGAGACAGGTCAGGAATCTCGGACTTTAAGCCGTCAGCAGCGACTTACCGGGATGCTTCCGTGCTCAGCAACCACGCCCGCGTCAAGGGCCGTCATGCCTGCGAAACCCCCTGTCGTGGGCTGCAGGGAGAGCGCAGCCGAGTGCGCCCTCCCTGTCCTGCGCCGCGGCCTACCTGGGACAGCGACCACATCCCCATGGCCCCGGGCAGCCCGCAGTGTGGGGGACCCCGCTGCCACCCCGAGGCCGCCAGCCACGGCTCCCCCGCTTGCCTGCTGGCTGAGCGGCCACGGTGGTGAACCCCCACGTAAGGCCAGCGCACCGCAGTAGCCCCCGAGTAGAAAACCCTGGCTGGAGGCTTCCCCTGCGGTATTCGCCACCCTTTCCTCGTCACCGGAATCCGTGCCACACGAGTCCCCGATAAGCCCGGCTGCCGGGATACCCCCCTCCTTGCCCGGCGTGCCATCGGGAGAAACGGCGAGATGCGCGGCCTTTCGATGGAAGAAATCCGCCATCCACCTCACCTCTCCTCTTGTGTCGGGGACACCGCTGCCGATTTACGGCAATGGTGCTCGACTCCGGTGATAGGAGCAGTGAAATTCTAAAAATGAACCATCCCCCTTCGCAGGGGATTCGCGCATATTCCCACCGTCTTGAACAAAAAAATTCGGGCTTTGCGTGCAAAGCCCCCTAAACGATCAGTGGTGAACACGCCGGATCGGATAGCGGACGAGTCCTAAATCCTGAATCGGACTGACAGAAACTGGGGAAGGTGTTCCTCGGCCCGGGACCCCGTCGCAGCCCCGAAAAAAAGACACACGGTCCCGCCCGCCGACTCCGCAGTCCCCGACACACAACACGGCTCGGGAAGGCGGGATGACACCCTCCGCCCCCGAGCCGTCTCACTGATCCATGGCAGCGGGCCGCGGCCCAGCCCCAGGTATGCGCCGACCTACAGGTACGGTCCCGAGCTGCCCTGCACCCGACCCTGCTGGGCGTGCTCGCCCTCCCCCTGCTGCTGCAGCGCAGAAGGCAGCGCCCGGCGCATGTTCTCCAACTGGGCGCGCGCCGCCATCTGCTGGGCGAACAGTGTCGTCTGAATACCGTGGAAGAGACCCTCCAACCAGCCCACGAGCTGAGCCTGAGCGATCCGCAACTCGGCCTCGCTCGGCGTCTCCTCGTCGGTGAACGGCAAAGACAGCCGCTCCAGCTCCTCCACCAGTTCCGGAGCGAGCCCGTCCTCCAGCTCCTTGATCGAGCTGGCGTGGATCTCCTTCAACCTGACCCGGCTCGCCTCGTCCAAGGGGGCGGCCTTGACCTCCTCCAGCAGCTGCCGGATCATGCTGCCGATCCGCATGACCTTGGCAGGCTGCTCCACCATCTCGGTGACCGGACGCCCCTCCGACTCCTCCTTCTCCTCCTCATTCGAGGGCGCAGGGGGCACGGCGGCCGGGCCGCTCGGCCCCAGAATCAGCACCTGGGGCTGCTCTTCCTGACTGGGTCCGTTGTTCATCGCATCTCCCACCTTGCGGCTGTTGACGTTGGAGACACTACGCCGATTTCGCGGTGAGTGTTATTAATTGGTAACAAGCAGAATCTTTCCGACATGCTCGCTGGCTTCCAGGACACGGTGCGCTTCGGCGGCCTGGCTGAGTGGCAGTACCCGGTCCACGACCGGCCGGATCTCCCCTCTCTCGACCAGCGGCCATACCCGCTCTGTTACCTGCGCGACGATCGCGGCCTTCTCCTCCAACGGGCGCGACCGCAGCGTCGCGGCGTGCACAGACAGCCGTTTGATCAGCATCCGCCCCAAGTCGAGCTCTGCTCTGCGCCCGCCCATCAAACCGATGACGACCAGCCGTCCGCCCACCGCAAGTGAACGGAGATTAGCCTCCAGGTAGCTGCCGCCCATGATGTCGAGCACCACGTCGACGCCGCGGCCGCCGGTCTCTTCCCGCACCCGCGCAGCAAAGTCCTCGGAACGGTAGTTGATCGCCACATCCGCACCGAGCTCCCGGCAGCGGGCAAGTTTCGCTTCGCTTCCCGCGGTGGTCAGCACGCGGGCGCCGAACGCGCGGGCCGCCTGGATCGCGAAGGTGCCGATCCCGCTGGCGCCGCCGTGCACCAGCAGAGCCTCGCCTTCACGCAGCTGGGCGGTCATGAACACGTTGGCCCACACCGTGCAGGCAACCTCGGGCAGGGCTGCGGCCTCGACCAGGCCGACCCCTTTGGGGACCGGCAGCAACTGGCCGACAGGAACCGCTACCCGCTCGGCGTAACCGCCGCCGCTCAGCAGCGCGCACACCTCGTCGCCCACCCGGTAACCAGAGTCTTCAGTGCCGGGGCCGAACGCAATGATGCGGCCGGAGCATTCCAGCCCCAGGTATTCCGGGGCGCCCGGAGGCGGCGGGTAGTTGCCTTCCCGCTGGCTGATGTCGCCTCGGTTGACCGCTGTTGCCGCAACCTCGACGAGGACTTCTCCCGGCCCGGGCTGGGGGTCGGGGACCTCCTGCCAGACCAGATTCTCCGGACCGCCGGGGGCACTGACGACTATCGCTCGCATGGAATCCACGCTACCCACCCCGTCGCGGGCGGGGCGGACCCGTCAAACAATGCCGAGATGCGGCTTTCGCTCCCTTCTCATCTCATGACCACTAGTTCTATCGTTGATGACCGAGTGCCCGACGAACCCGGAGACGGCGCGACTCGCCGAGCGCACCGTCTTTCGACTATGAAATAGCCAAATACCACGCATACCCAGTACGGTCTGCGGAATGTCCTGAGGAGTGGCGCGGTGTCCTACGAAGAGCACGACGGTTCCGAACACTTCGGTGCTCGTTCGCCGCGCTCGCGATACGAGGATCCCGCGGTCGACACCGAGCTAGGGGAGGACCGCTACGAGGGAGCCGACGAGTGGTTCGGCGACGACGATTTCGACTTGGACCTTGCCCCTCCCCCACCCTATGCCCAAAAACTGAGCCCTGAACCGGCTCCGACCACCTCATCTCCCCCCGAGCCTGCCCCGTTCGCGGACCAGTCCTCCGGCGACAGCCACGGTCCCGGCCGGCTGGCGCCGCCCGGTCCGCTCGCCCAGCCGCAGCCTTCCCCACCGCGGCAGTTCGACGGGCCTGCGCCGGCAGCCCCGTCGCCTGACCTGCCGCCGGACCCGCTCCCTACCGTGTCGTCCCCGGACTTGTTCCGGGCCGACGCCACCCGGGGCGGACCGGAAACAGGACCGCCGTCCCCCGCCGTGCCCGATGCGAGCGGCCCCGGCAGCGAAGCCCACTCCCCGGAATCCTCGGCGCCGAAGGCGGATGACTCGCCCGCCGAATCGGTGCGGTCGCGCTTCGGCCGTAACCGGCCGCAGCTCCGCCAGTTGCTGGAAGAAGCCCAGCAGCGGTCCGCTCCCCCGCCGCCCCCGCCCGAGGACGTTCCCGAGCCGGAACCGCTTCCCCCGCTGGACTTCTCCGGGGCATTGACCACTCCCCCGCCGGGCCCGGCCCCGACGACGCCCCCGCCTGCCGCCCCAGCCTGGCGTGACCCTCACCCGCCGCGCCGGGAAGACACGCCGCCTCCACCAGTCCACGACCCGCGGACCACGGACCCGGAGACCCCGCGGTCTACGGCAGCGTCGCCCACGCCTTCCAGGCCCGCGTCCGCGAAGACACCCCCGTGGTTGTCCTCCCCGTCGCAGGGGAACAGCGCCACCGGTCCCGCGACGTTCGCCCCGCCCGTGGTCACCCCGGGCCGGGAGTGGAGCGGCGGCTACCGTCCCGGCGCGGTCACCGGGTGGCGGCGGGCCGTGCGGTCGATCACCTTCGGCCTCATCAACCCGGGGAACTCGCGGGCGGAACGCCGCCGCCAGGAGATGATCGCCCGAGCCTGCACCCATGTGGTGGGCGGCCACCACCGGGTTGCGGTGCTCTCCCTCAAAGGCGGGGTCGGCAAGACCACGACGACCGCTGCCCTCGGATCCATGCTGGCGTCCCTGCGTGGCGACCGCGTACTCGCCATTGACGCCAACCCGGACCGGGGCACCCTGTCGGACAAACTCCACTTGGAGACTCCCACCACGATCCGGGACCTGCTCAACGAGAAGGACACGATCTCCCGGTACGCCGACATCCGCGCGTTCACGTCCCAGGCCCCGTCCCGGCTGGAAGTGCTCGCCTCAGACCAGGATCCTGCCGTCTCCGAAGCGCTCAGCGAATACGACTACCGTGAGGTCGCCCGGATCGTCGAGCACTTCTACTCGATCACGCTCACCGACTGCGGCACCGGGCTGCTGCACTCGGCGATGCGGGGCGTGCTTGGCCTGGCCGACCAGATCATCGTGGTCTCCACCCCGTCGGTGGACGGAGCGCGCAGCGCGTCCGCCACACTCGACTGGTTAGACGCCCACGACTACGGGTCACTGGTGCGGGGCGCGGTCGTGGTGATGTCCATGGTGCGCCGCAACAGCAAGTCCAACGTGGACTTGCAGCGGTTGGAGGAGCATTTCGCGTCCCGATGCCGCGCCGTAGTGCGCGTGCCGTGGGATCCGCACCTGGATGAGGGCGCCGAAATCTACTTGGACCGGCTGCAGCCGAGCACCCACGACGCCTACCTGGAACTGGCCGCCACCGTGGGGGAGGCGTTCGCCTGGCCGCGGTGACCGCCGCGGGGCTGGCGTGCCTTAGGCAATAGGGAAGAACACGGAGCAGCGTCGCGCACCAACACACCGTGTCGGTGCGCATCAGCATGCCCGCGCGTATGCCCGCTTTTCCTCCGGGGTGCGGCGCCGTGTGCGGCTCCTCCGATAGGGGTTGAAGACACCGATTCGCGGTCCAATATGTGCCACAGCAACATGTGAATCACATCACTTCTTCTCTACCTTCGGTGGCACACCCCTGATCCTGCCGTCCCCACCGCCGCCCGCAGGGTGGCGGGGACACCTGGAGGAGACCATGCGTTATCCCCCTTACGCACCTTTCGCAGCCGCGCTCTGCGCCGGTGCTCTCGTCCTCACCGCCTGCGGCAGCCCGGAGAGCGCCGCCACAGGCGACGCTGACGGCCCCATCAAAATCGGCCTCGTCTACTCCATGAGCGGGCCGCTCGCCACCTACGGCGAGCAGTACTACCAGGGCTTCGAAGCCGGACTCGAATACGCCACCGGCGGCACCATGGAAGTCGACGGCCGGCCCATCGAAGTCACCACCCGGGATGACGCTGGCGACCCCACCAAGGCGGTGTCCGCGGCCCGGGAACTCATCGGCGAAGGCTACGACATCATCGCCGGGTCCACCGCGTCCGGCGTGGCCGTCCAAGTCGCCCCGCTCGCCGAACAGAACAAGGTGCTGTTCATCTCTGGACCGGCCGCCACCGACGCCATCACCGGCATCAACGACTACACGTTCCGTTCCGGCCGCCAGACCTACCAGGACATTCTCGCCGCGGGTTCTTTCATGGACGACCCCGAAGGCAAGAACGTCATCGTCTTCGCCCAGCAGAACGCGTTCGGCCAGGACAACGTGGACGCGGTCACCACCGTCCTCGAAGCCCAGGGCGCCACCGTGGACAGTGTCCTCGCCCCGCCTGACACCACCGACCTGACCCCGTTCGCGGAACAGGTCCGCCAAGCCGACCCTGACCTGCTGTTCGTGGCGTGGGCGGGGGAGACCGCCTCCGCCATGTGGAAGGCCCTCAACCAGCAGGGGGTCCTCGACGCCACCGAGGTCGTCACCGGACTGGACATCAAAGCGTCCTACCCGGTGTTCGGCGAAGCTGAAGGCAAGATCTCCTTCCTCTCCCACTACTTCGACGGGGCCGCGCAGACCGAAGCCGAGCAGATGATGCGCGAATTCGTCGAAGACAACGGCGGTGAAGTAGACCTGTTCACCCCCGACGGGTTCACCGCCGCGCAGATGATCGTGCACGCCATCTCTGAAGGCGACACCACCGAGGAGCGGATCAAAGCCCTGGAAGGCTGGACCTTCGAAGGCGTGAAAGGCACCCTGACCATCCGGGCGGAAGACCACGCGCTCCTCCAGCCCATGTACCAGGTGCGGTTGGTCGGCAGCGGCGCAGACGCTGTCCCCGAACTGATCGCGGAAATCCCTGCCGCCGACGTGGAACCCCCAGTCGCGGAGTGACGTGATGACCTCCCCCACCCCCTCTCCACCAGCCCCGGTCCTGGTCCTCAACGACCTGAGCTGGTCGGTTGGCGGCGCCGTCATCGTGGACGGCGTGTCCATGACCGTCTCCGACGGTGAATTCCTCGCCGTCATCGGCCCCAACGGAGCCGGGAAAACCTCGCTGTTCAACCTGGTGTCCGGACTGACCCGGCCCACCCGCGGCACCGTGGAACTGCTGGGGACCGACATCACCCGGCTCCCGCCGCACCGGAGGGCCCGCCTGGGCCTGGGCCGCACCTTCCAGACCTCCAGCGTCTTCGCTGACCTGTCCGTTGGCGCGAACGTCGGTCTAGCGGTCCAGGCCCGGTTGGGGGAGTCGCGCCGCTTCTGGCAGCGCGCCACCCCCGTGACCGGGCCCGAGATTAGCCGGGTTTTGGACCTGGTCCGGCTCTCCCACCGGGCCGACGCACTCGCCGGAGACCTGTCCCACGGCGACAAACGCAAGCTCGAACTCGCGCTGCTGCTGGCCCGCGAACCCCGCGTCATCCTGCTCGACGAACCCATGGCCGGGGTGAGCGCGGGGGAGATCGGTGAACTCGTCGACGTCATCCGCACCGTGCACCGCGAACAAGGCTGCACGGTGCTCATGGTCGAACACCACATGGAGGTGCTGCTCGATATGGCCGACCGCCTGGCCGTCATGCACCACGGCGCGCTCCTCGCCCTGGCCGACCCGGACACCGCCATGGCGGACTCGCGGGTCCAAGCCGCCTACCTTGGGGATGCGCTGTGACCGCCGCCGAGCCGCTGGTGGACGTCGCCGATGTGCACGTGTGGATCGAGGGCTCCCACATCCTGCAAGGGGTGTCGTTCACCGTTGCTGACCACGGGGTCACTTCGCTGCTCGGCCGTAACGGGGTCGGCAAGACCACGACCGTCAAAGCGATTCTCGGACTGGTGCCGCGCACCGGTCGGATCGTGTTCGCTGGCCGCGACATCACCGCCGACCCCACGCACGCGATCGCCGCGATGGGTATCGGCTATGTGCCGGAAGACCGGGGCGTGTTCGCCGGGCTGACCGTGGCCGAGAACCTGCGGCTGGCGGAGCGGCGCGGGCACACCCCCCGCTACGACCTCGTGCACGACCTTTTCCCCGAGCTGGCGCGGCGCGCCAACCAGCCCGCGGGCACCCTGTCCGGCGGCCAGCAGCAGATGCTCGCCATCGGCCGCGTCCTGCTCAACGACAACCGGCTGCTCATCGTGGACGAGCCCACGAAAGGGCTTGCCCCGCGGGTGGTTGCGGAGGTGGCGGACGCGGTCGCCCGGATCGCGGAAGAAGTGCCGGTGCTGCTTGTCGAGCAGAACTTGGCGCTGGTGCGCCGGGTGGCCGGGCAGGCCGTGGTCGTGGACGCCGGCCGGGTCGTGCACACCGGCAACGTGCTCGACCTGCTGGACGACGCCGAACGCACCCGGGAACTGCTCGGCGTGTCCAAAACCTCCGTTCCCGCACACGGCCAGCCGGGAGGAGCCGCATGAGTACCGTTGTCTTGCTCGTCGTGACCGGGCTCGGGCTCGGCGCGCTCTACTTCCTCATCGCTTCAGGCCTGTCCCTCATCTTCGGCCTGATGGATGTGCTGAACTTCGCGCACGGCGCGTTTTTGACCATCGGCGCCTACGCCACGTGGTGGGCCAGCGTCTATCTGCCTGGCGCAGGCGGGGACGGGGTCGGTTTCCTTGTCGCTGTAGCGTTCGGGGTTGCTGCGGGCACGCTCGCTGCCACCCTCGTCGAACTCGGGGTGATCCGCCCCTTGTACGGGCGGCACCGGGAGCAGATCCTCGTCACTGTCGGACTCAGCTTGGCGGTCCCCGCTCTCGTGCAAGCGATCTGGGGCGCGGACCCGCTGCCGTTCCCCCGCCCGGAGCTCGTCTCCGGCACGGTGACTCTGCTTGGCGCGGCCATTCCCACCGACCGGTTCCTGCTGATCGCGGTTGCTGCCCTGGTCCTCGCCGGGCTGCTGCTGTTCGGAACCCGCACCCGCTACGGCCTGATCGTGCGCGCCGGAGTGGAGGACCGGGCCATGGTCACCGCGCTTGGTATCGACGTGCGCAAGTCCTTCACCTTGGTGTTCGCGATCGGCGGGGCCGCGGCCGCGCTCGCGGGCGCGCTCGGCGGCCTCTACTTCGGGGTGATCACCCCGTTCCAAGGCACGTCCCTGCTGGTCTTCGCGTTCATCGTGGTCGTGATCGGCGGTACCACGTCCACGGTGGGCTGCGCGGTCGCGTCGGTCGCGGTCGGCATGGTCCAGCAGTTCGCCAACTACTACACCGTCGCCGGGCTCGGCGACATCGCCGTGGTGATCGTGCTCGCCGCAGTGCTGTTGACACGGCAGGGCGGGCTCGCCAAAGCAACCGCCGGGAGGGTGGCATGAACGTCGACACCGACACCAAGCACACAACCGAGGCCCCTGCCGCCCCCGCCGCACCGGTCGCCGAGGCGGTGCGCCGCCCCCGGCGGGTTCCCGCGTGGGTGGCCCCGGCCGTGGTCGCGGTGGTGCTGCTGTCCCTGCCGTTTTCCACGCTGCGGATTCCCGGCCTGTTCGAAGGCACTTTGAACAGCCCGTCCACGCTGCACGTGCTCGCCACCTGCCTTGTCCTGGGCGGGCTCGCCACCAGCTACGACCTGCTGTACGGGCGGGTGGGGCTGCTGTCGTTCGGGCACGCCCTCTACTTTGCGGCCGGCGCCTACCTGGCGGTGCTGCTCATGGGGATTCTGGAGCTGCCGCTGCTGTGGTCGGCGCTGATCGCCGTGGCTTCCGGCACCCTGCTGGCCTTGGTGTTGGGCGCGATCTCGCTGCGTGTCTCCGGCATCGCCCTGGCCATGGTGACCTTGGCGTTCGCGCAGGCCGGGTCGATCCTGGTGGTCCGCGACCCGGGGCGGATGACCGGGGGCGAGGAAGGGCTGTCGCTCAACCCGGACCTGGTGCCGGACGCGTTCATCGGCGTGGTCAACACGGTCAACCTGTACTGGCTGGCTGTCGGCTACGTGGTGGTGGCGCTGGGCGTGGTGTGGTGGCTGAGCGCCACCCCGGTGGGCCGGGTCTGGCAGGGGATTCGCGCCAACGAGCAGCGGGTCTCGGTGCTGGGCGTCAACCCTTACCCGTACAAGCTGGCCGCGTTCACGGTCGCGGGCGCGCTCGCCTCCCTGGGCGGGGTGGTCTACCTGGTCGTGTCCGGCGGGGTCACTCCGGCGATCACCACCGCCGAGTTCACGCTGACCCTGCTGGTGATGGTGTCGCTGGGCGGCGCGGGCACCCGCTGGGGGCCCCTGGTGGGCGCGGTCGTCTACACCTACGTCGACCACCGGCTGCTGCAGTTGGCGGCCTCGGACGTGTTCGACGGTCTGCCCGCGGTGGTGCGCGCCCCGCTGAGCCAGCCGCTGTTCATCCTCGGCACGCTTTTCGTGCTGCTGGTGTTCTTCTTCCCCGGCGGGCTTGCCGCACTGCCTTCCCGGATCCATGCGGCGCTGCGCCGCCGCGCCGCCGCGGCATAGCCGTCCCAAGCCCGGCCCCTGCTGTGCAACCGTCAAGTTCCCTCACCTAGCGGGGGCCGCGGGCCGGTTCCGGGCCGTTCCCTGGCGGGCGTACGGTTCGGAACCGGCCGTCTCGCACCCGGTAACCGTTTGAGGAGTCGTGTCGTGACCGGAACTGAATTCACCGTGGACGTGGCGGGTGGCGCCCTCACCGTCACCCGGTGGGGATCTGCTGAGGCGCTGCCCGTCGTGGCTTTGCACGGCATCACCGCTAACGGGCACTCGTTCGCCCGGGTCGCCGCCGAGCTTCCCGACACGCTGGCGCTGCTCGCCCCCGACCTGCGGGGCCGGGCCCGCAGCGCCCACTTGCCCGGCCCGTACGGGCTGGGGGCGCACGTCGCCGACACGATGGCCTTGTTGGACGCGGTGGGCGTGGACCGCACGGTGCTGGTCGGGCATTCCATGGGTGCGTTCGTGGCCTGCCTGGCTGCGGTCCGCCATCCCGACCGGGTGGCAGGGGTGGTGCTCGTCGACGGCGGGTTCGGGCTGCCTGCCCCGCCGGGAACCGACATCCAGCAGGTGATCGGCCCGGCAATGGCTCGACTGTCGATGACGTTCGCCGACCGGGACACTTACCGTTCTTTCTGGCAGAAGCATCCCGCGTTCGCGGGCCGGTGGAACACGTGGGCCGACACCTATGTGCAACGCGACCTGGTGGGGGACCCCCCGGAGATGCGGTCCAGTTGTGTGGCGGACGCGGTGCGGATCGACGGCGCCCAAGTATTGGAGGATCCGGAAGTGCTGGGGGCGATCCGTGCCCTGCCGTGCCCGGCGTGGCTGATGTGGGCGGCGCGCGGACTCTTGGACGAAACCCCCGGGCTGTACACGGCGGAGCGGCTCGCCGCGTTGGACGGCAGCGGAGTGCAGTTGGTGGAGCTGCCGGACGACAACCACTACACGCCGCTGTTCTCGTCAACCGCGGCCACGGTTGCCGCCCAAATCCACACCGCGGTCCAGCAGACCATGGAGGCGGAGCGCTAGCTGGATCTCCAAGGCCCGGCTGGGCTCCTGCCAGTCGTCGCCGATGAGCTGGGAGATCCGCTCCAACCGCTGGGAGACCGTGTTGACGTGGACGTGCAGCGCGTCTTTGGCGCGCGACAGGTTGCCGCCCGCCGCGAAATAGGCGCGCAGCGTGTCCACGAGCGCGGTCTTCCGGCGGGCGTCGTAGTCCAGCAGCGGGCCCAGGGTGGCGGTGACGAACCCGTCGACGTCCCGGTCGTCACCGAGCAGCAGCCCGAGGAACCCTAGGTCGGTGGGGGCGGCGACTTCCCCGGTGCGACCCAGGGCCTGCAGGGTTTGCAGGCAGCGCAGCGCCTCGGTGAACGAGGACCGGAATCCGGGCAGGGCTTCGACCGGCCCCGCCACCCCCACGGTCACCGGACCGTTGACCGCGACCCCCAGGTCAGCGCCGATACGGCGGCCCACCGTGGTGGGGTCGGTGCCGGGCAGGACGAGCACGACCCGGCCGCCGCGGATCCCGGCGAGCCCGCCCGTGGTTTCAGCGATGTGCATGGCGGCGAGGCGCAGCCGCCCCACATCAGCACCGGGGGATTCCGCGACCGCAACCACGTGGGGGACGGTGAGGTCCGCGCCGAGGCGGGCCGCGCGCTGCCGCAGCGACTCGGGGTCCCGGTCCGGGGTGTCCAAGAGTTCGTCGAGCAGGTCGCCGCGGACCCGGTGCTCCGCTTCGGTTGCGGAACGGCGGATGAGCAGCAGCAGCGCGGTGACGACGGCGGCGCGTTCCAGGATGCGCTGGCCGGTGATGTCGGGTTCGATGCCGCGCAGGACGAGCATGCCGAGCAGTTCACTGCCGGCTGCGGCCGCTGCCACCCACGCATCCCCGGCGCGGGCGGTGCGGCCGCTGTGCAGCGCGGTCTGCACGGCTTCGGCAACGGCAGGGTCCTCGCAGCAGGGCGGGGGAGTGGCGGCCGTGTTGAGGTCGTGGATGCACACTTGGCCGCCGAGGACGTCGCCGACTGCGGCCGCGACTTCTTCGATCCCGCCGCCGCGCAGCACGAGGTCGGTGAGCCGGTCGTGGGCTGCCGCGGCGCGTTCCACGGATTCGGTGTGTTCTTGGAGCCGCTGGTTGACGGTGTTGAGTTCGGCGAGCGCCCGCCGGGTGTCGTCGATGAGGTTGGCGTTGTCGATAGCGATCGCCGCGTGCGTGGCCAGCGAGCTCAACAGGGCTACTTCCGCGTGGGAGAACGGCCGTTCCCGCCGGTTGGCGGCGAACAGGACGCCGATGACACGGCCGTTGAGTTGGAGCGGCACGCCGAGGATCGCGACCAGGCCTTCTTCGCGCACCCCCGCGTCGATGTGCTCGGTGTGCTGGAACCGGGTGTCCGCGAAGTAGTTGGCGGTGACATAGGGGAGGGCGGTCTGGGCGACCAGGCCGCCCAGACCTTCCCCGTGGCCGAGGCGTAGCTGCTGGAAGCGGGCTGAGACGGAACCGGACGTCACCCGCATGTAGGTGTCCCCGCGTTCCGGGTCGCTGAGTGTCAGGTAGGCGACGTCGGTGTTGAGGAGGTGGCGGGCCCGGTCCACGATGGCGCGCAGCATCTGGTCGAGGCTGCGCATCCCGGTCAGGTCGTTAGCGGTTTCGAACAGGGCCGTGAGTTCGGATTCGCGGCGCTGCAGGTCGCGGAGGACGGAGCGGACCCGTAGCGCCAGGAGTTTGGCGCGTTCCAACCGGGCCAGGGTTTCCGGGGTGTCCCCGCGGGCACGGGCTTCCAGCAGCGGCCGTTCGTATTCGACCGCGGGAGCGTCGCGCAGCAAAAGTTCCAGGAAGGCCGACTGGGCGTCTACCGCCCACGGGTCGTCTTCGGGGGGAACCGGGGTGTTGTTCAGCTCGCGCTCCATGCTCCATCAATGGTCAGGGAGGCGCCGTTGATGAAAGACGCCTCGGGACAGCACAGGTAGGCCACCATTTCAGCGACTTCGGCGGGTTCGATGAGCCGTTTGATGGGGCTGCGGGCCAGCAGCACGGTTTCCACTACGTCGCTGGCGGGGATCCCGTGGGCGCGCGCCTGGTCGGCGATCTGCTGTTCCACGAGGGGGGTGCGCACGTAGCCGGGGTTGATGCAGTTGGAGGTGACTCCGTGCGGGGCGCCTTCGAGGGCGACGACTTTGGAGAAGCCTTCCAAACCGTGTTTGGCGGCCACGTAGGCGGACTTGTAGGCGGAGGCCCGCAGTCCGTGCACGGAGGAGATGTTGATGATCCGCCCCCAGTTGCGCGCGTACATGTGCGGCAGCGCGGCCCGCACGATCCGGAACGGGGCTTCCAGCATGAGTTTCACCATCATGGAGAAGCGTTCCGGGGGGAATTCGTGGACGGGGCAGACTGTCTGCACTCCAGCGTTGTTGACGACGATGTCGACGCCGCGTGCCACAGTGTCGACCGCGTCCAGGTCGGTGAGGTCCACGTGGTGGGGTTCGCCTATTCCGCGCTGGGCGAGTTCGTCGAGGGCTTCCCGGTTGAGGTCGACGAGGCGGACGGTGGCCCCGGCGGCGGCTAGGCGGGTCGCGCAGGCGCGGCCGATGCCGCTGGCAGCGCCGGTTACGAGAGCGGTCCGGCCGGTGAGGTCCACGTCAACAGAGGTCCCGGCCGCAGCGGGGGTGGGGGGTGCGGCCGTGTCGGGACGAGTGTCATGCGGTGTCATGGGCCTCAATGTAGGTTTTGTGAGGTTCGTCGCTGATATGGGCGGCCACCACAGGGTTGGGCGGTTCTATGTGGCGTTCGGCTATGTGGGGGAGAGCTGTGTGGGGTCTTCACGGGTCGTGTCGCCGCAACCTCCACACCAGACACATGTTATTTAGGTCACATTGTTCGTAGGGTGTGGGCACTGGTGTTCGGCCGAACCCGTGTCCCCCGCAGGGTCTTTCCAACGGAGGCACCATGCTGCACCTGACCCGACGCATACCCGCCCGGGTATGGGTGGCGCTGACCGCTGTCCTCGGCCTGGGCGCCGCCCTTCTCGGCACCACTGCCCTCGCCCCCCGCGCGGAAGCCGCCACCCTCACCCAGGTGTCCGCGTTCGGCTCCAACCCGGGCAACCTGAACATGTACGTCTACCGGCCCGCCACCCTCCCCGACAACGCCCCGCTCGTCGTCCTCCTCCACGGCTGCTCCCAGGACGCCGCCACCTACCACGCCCACTCCGGCTGGGCCAAGTACGCCGACAGCCTCGGCTTCGCCCTCGTCTACGCAGAGCAGAAATCAGCGAACAACAGCTCCTCGTGCTTCAACTGGTTCCAGAAGTCCGACACGGCGCGCGGCTCCGGTGAAGCACAGTCCATCCGCTCCATGGTCGACTACGCGGTGCGCACCTACAGCCTGGATGAGGAGCGCGTCTACATCTCCGGCCTGTCCGCGGGCGGCGCCATGGCCTCCGAGATGCTCGCGGCCTACCCGGACGTGTTCGCCGGGGGAAGCATCGTCGCCGGAATCCCCACCGGCTGCGCCAGCAGCCTGCTGGACGCGACCACGTGCATGTTCTCCGGCCGCAACCTCACCCCCAAGCAGTGGGGCGACCTCGTGCGCGCTAAGAACCCGGGCTGGCAGGGACCGTGGCCGCGCGTCGCCATCTGGCACGGCACCGCGGACGCGGTCGTGACCCCCAAGAATGCGCAGTCCTCCCGCGACCAGTGGACCAACGTGTGGGGTATCGGGCAAACCCCCGCGCGGACCGCCAACCTCGGCGCGAACACCACCGTCGAGTACTACCAGGACAGTTCCGGACGCGACGTGGTCGCCCGCTACCTGGTCTCCGGCATGGGGCACGGCACTCCCGTGGACCCGGGGTCCGGCACGGACCAGTGCGGCACCGCCGGCGCCTACTTCCTCGACACGATCTGCTCCACCTACCACACGATCCAGTTCTGGGAACTCGACGGCGATCCGCAGCCGTCCCCGTCCCCTTCTCCGTCCCCGTCGCCCAGCCCGTCCCCGACCACTCCGCCCGCGGGGGAGTGCGTGACGGCGAACAACTACCAGCACGTGGCTGAAGGCCGCGCCTACGTCAGCTACGGCTACGCTTACAGCGTGGGCGGCAACGACCTGCTCGGCCTGTGGAACATCTACGTCATCACGTCCGTCCAGGAAACCTCTCCCGGCTACTGGGAGCGCGTATCCGGATGCTGATCCGACCATGACCACCGTGTCAGCCCGTGGCGGCCGGGGCGCGACCCCGGCCGCCCGCGCGTATCTCAGCCCTCCACTCGCGCCGGGAAACCGCCACGGAAAACACCGGAATGACTGCCGAGAGTTTTTGACTTACCCCGGTGAGCCCGATTCGAACCGGGCATCTATGCTCTTTTTCAAACTGTCTCGGATGCGCCCTCATGGAATTCCCTTCCGCGCTTTCTGAAAAACCGGCTCCAAGGGAACTCCTTCCGCTATCACAACACCGTGACCTACCCCGCAGTATTCCGTGTTCATCCCCTGTGACGTGGGCAGCTGCTGAAATAAAACCCGTGCAAGAGAAACTCTGCAGCGGGTAGAGAACACATTGCACAACCCTCAAATGGTCTAGTCCATAAGCGTGGCAAAGGTCTAGTCCAAGGTCTATGCCAACTGGTGGTAATAGGGGGTGATCGTTCATCATTTGAAACGACCCCTGAGGAGGAGGAATCGTGACTACTGCGGTCCACGGAAATAACGTGGCTCCGACTAGCCATCAGGAACTAGTCGACTGGGTACGCGAGATCGCGGAACTGACACAACCGGACGAAGTGGTCTGGTGTGACGGTTCGGACGCCGAGTGGGAGCGACTCACCTCCCAGCTCGTCGAACAGGGAACCCTGATCCGGCTCAACGAAGAGCTCCGCCCGAACAGCTTCTACTGCCGCTCCGACCCCAGCGACGTCGCCCGAGTCGAGGACCGCACCTTCATCTGCTCAGAGCGCCAAGAGGACGCCGGGCCCACCAACAACTGGGTGGACCCCGCCGAAATGCGCGCCACCCTCAAGGAGATCTTCACCGGATGCATGCGCGGCCGCACCATGTACGTGGTGCCCTTCTGCATGGGACCGCTCGGCGGCAAGATCTCCCAGCTCGGCGTGGAGATCACCGATTCCCCCTATGTCGTGGTGTCGATGCGCATCATGACCCGGATGGGCGCGCCCGCACTGCGCCTCATCGAGGAGCGCGGCACCTTCGTCAAAGCGGTCCACTCCGTGGGCGCCCCCCTGGAGCCCGGCCAGAAGGACGTGCCGTGGCCGTGCAACTCCACCAAGTACATCACGCACTTCCCTGAGACCCGGGAGATCTGGTCCTACGGCTCCGGCTACGGCGGCAACGCGCTGCTCGGCAAGAAGTGCTACGCGCTGCGCATCGCCTCGGTGATGGCACGCGACGAAGGCTGGCTGGCCGAGCACATGCTCATCATCAAAGTCACCCCGCCGTCGGGCGAACCCCGCTACATTGCCGCGGCGTTCCCCAGCGCCTGCGGGAAGACCAACCTCGCCATGCTCCAACCGACCATCCCCGGGTGGAAGGTGGAGACGATCGGCGACGACATCGCGTGGATGCGGTTCGGGGAAGACGGCCGCCTCTACGCCATCAACCCGGAGTACGGCTTCTTCGGGGTCGCCCCCGGCACCGGCGAGTCCACCAACGCCAACGCGGTCAAGGCGCTGTGGGGCAACAGCATCTTCACCAACGTGGCGTTGACCGACGACGGGGACGTGTGGTGGGAGGGCCTCACCGACGAGCCTCCCGCACACCTGACCGACTGGCGGGGCCGCGACTGGACCCCCGACTCCGGCGAGCCCGCCGCGCACCCCAACGCCCGGTTCACCACCCCCGCTTCGCAGGCGCCCACGATCGCCCCCGAATGGGAAGACCCCAACGGGGTGCCGATCTCAGTGATCCTGTTCGGCGGCCGCCGCGCCACCGCGGTGCCGCTCGTCGTCGAGGCGTTCAACTGGCAGCACGGCGTCTACCTGGGCGCGAACGTGGCCTCCGAGCGCACTGCCGCCGCTGAAGGCAAGGTCGGTGAACTGCGCCGCGACCCGTTCGCGATGCTGCCGTTCTGCGGCTACAACATGGGCGACTACTTCGGCCACTGGCTGAAGATCGGCCGCCAGACCGACCCGGACAAACTGCCCCGGATCTACTACGTGAACTGGTTCCGGAAGAACGACGAGGGCAAGTTCATCTGGCCGGGCTTCGGCGAGAACAGCCGCGTGATCAAGTGGATCATCGAACGGCTCGAAGGCAAGGCAGCAGCCCAGGACACCCCGATCGGCCGGGTGCCCACGCCTGAGGCGCTCGACACCGAGGGCCTGGACATCTCCCAGGAGGACTTGGAGCTGCTGCTGTCGGTGGACCGCGAGGTCTGGCGTCAGGAAGCCGACCTGGTCCCCGACTTCTTCAACTCCTTCGGGGACCGCCTGCCCAAGGAGCTGTGGGACGAGTATGAGGCGCTGCGTCAGCGGCTCGGCTAGCCGCTGCCAGGCGTGACGTCGGCGACCTCCCCGTGGTTTCACCTCGTCGGCGTCACGGCACACGTTGGCCCCCTCCACAACGGCGTGGAGGGGGCCAACGGTTTGCGCGGAGGGTGTGGGATTTGAACCCACGAGGCCGGGGCTACCGACCTAACGCTTTTCAAGAGCGTCGCACTCGGCCGCTATGCGAACCCTCCTTGCGGGCATATGCCCTTGCAGTGATGGTAGCCCACCTAGGCGCCACGTGATGAGCGGATGCGCCACCCCAGCGGGGTTCCTTGCCGGGCCGCCGCGCCCCCGGTAGCGCAGCCGTGCAGGTCTTAGCGGGGGAACAGTTCGAAGGTGACCGCAAGTCGGCCGCCGAACCGCGGGGCGTTGGCGGACAAGGTCTCGTCCAGGAAGGACCGCACATAGGTTTCCGGGTCTTCGTCGGTGAGCCCTTCGATGTAGGCGCGGTGCTCCAGCAGGGAGCGGACAGCGCGCTCGTAGCCCGGGGTGGCGTCCACTGCGTGCGTGGGCTGGGGCGAGGCCGCCACGGCAACCCAGCGCACCCCGTTCCACGGCTCCAGTCCCTGGTCGACGAGTTCCGGGAAGATCCACCGGTTGCCCGCGTCTGTGGCAGCGTCGAGCGTGGCCCGGCCTACCGCCTTGTGGTCAGGGGTGTTCCAGAAGCCGCCGTGGAAGGTGTCGCGGTGGTTGAGGGTGATGACGAGTTCGGGGCGGTGCCGCCGGATCGCCGCGGCGATATTCCGGCGCAGGGGGAGACCGTATTCGATCACCCCGTCGCGGTAGTCGAGGAACTCTACGGTGGTGACGCCGACAACGGCAGCGCTGGCGATCTGCTCCCGTTCCCGCAGCGGGGCCGCCTTGCTCGGGTGGATGCCGTCGATGCCCGCCTCACCGCGGGTGGCCAGCAGGTAGCTCACCTCTTTGCCTGCGTCAGTCCAGGCGGCGATCGCTGCGGCAGCCCCGTATTCCAGGTCGTCGGGGTGGGCGACGACGGCGAGGGCGCGCTGCCAGTCTTCGGGCATGGGGGAGAGCTGCTCGGTCACGGGATTCTCCTGTCGGTCGGTTGGGCGGCTCGCTGGTTCTGGCAAATGCGACGATTCGGGACTAATTGGGGTACCCAGGATTTTTACTGATCAGTAATATCTGCGGGCATGGTCATCAGTGAGGCTGATTTCGCTAAGTCGTCCATCATGGCGGCCATGCCGCTCGCCCGCATCCTCGGCGTGGAGTTCGTGGAGTTGGCAGAGGAGCGGGCGGTGATGCGGCTCCCTGACAACCCTGACCATTACGACCACACTCAAAACCAGCACGCTGGAGCGCTGATCGTCCTCGCAGAGACCACGTCGGGGGCAGCCGTGTTCAACGCCCTTGGCGACCGGCTCAAACTCGCGCTCCCCGTGTCCTTGGACGCCCGCGTCGACCACCGCCAGCCGTTCTCCGGCCCCGTGGTCGCTGAAGCCGTGCTGGGAGAGGAGTGGCGCACAGCCCTCACAGAACTGGAAGCCGGGGGTCAACCCGAATTTCCCGTGGACGTGGCGCTGCGCGCCGAGAACGGCTCCACCACCGGCACGGCCACGATCACGTGGATGCTGCGGCCCCACCCCTAAACCACCCTGCCGCCCGGATGCGTGCACTGCTGAACCAGCAGGCAGGGCACGCGCGAAAACGCACGTCTACCCCGGTCCTCTCCGCTGCGGCCCGCTGGTAGGTGCGGGGACGACGAAGGTGGGTGCGTGGTCGACCGCGGCATCGAGGGCGAGCGGACCGCCCCCGCCCCACCGCCCTCAAACGCGCGAAAGGCGGCCGGTCAACGTATCGGACAGCTGACTCCCCGCAGCACCAGAGCTGCCGCCCCGCGCACACCCTCGGTATGCGTCCGATGGCGGCCGCGACAAGGGAACGGACGCCACCGCCGCCGAGATCCGTGCTGCCCTGATCCCGCCACCGTGCTGCTCCACGGAGACACCCAGTGAGCAGCGGAAATGCTGGCACAAGTTTGTCCACAGGCTGGGGACAACTTCTCGGGTTTTGTCATATCCGCCAGGTAGGGTCCTCCCCAACCCGACTCTGGAATGCCGGACGGTACAGGGAGGCCCCAGTGAAATTCCGAGTAGACCGCGACGCCTTCGCGGACGCTGTCACCTGGACAGCACGGGCACTACCCGCACGCCCCGCTGTTCCCGTGCTCGCGGGAATGCGCCTGGAGGTCGCCGACACCGCCTCCGACACCCTGCGGCTGTCCGGGTTCGACTACGAGGTTTCCGCTCAAGCGTCCGTGGACGTCCACGCTGAGGAAGCCGGCAGCGTTCTCGTCCCCGGCCGTCTGCTCGCCGAAATCGTCCGCACCCTGCCCCCGCATCCCGTGGAATTCCACGTGGAAGGCTCCCGAGCCCTTCTCACCTGCGGCAATGCCCGGTTCACGCTGCTCACTCTGCCGCTGGAGGACTATCCGACCCTGCCGGCCATGCCCCGCACGATCGGCTCGGCTCCCGCGGACGTGTTCGCCACCGCGGTACGCCAGGTGCTCCCGTCGACCAGCCGCGACGACACGCTGCCCATGCTCACCGGCGTGCACCTCACCTTCCGAGGCGACACGATCCTGCTCGCCGCCACCGACCGCTACCGCATTGCCGTGCGGGAAATGTGGTGGAAACCGGAAGAGGTCGACATCGACACATCCGCCCTGGTCCCGGCCCGCACCCTCGGCGACTTCAGCCGGTCCCTGACGGGCGGCAACGTCGACATCGCCCTGTCCACCAGCGACAGCCGAGGCGCAGGCGAAGGCATGATCGGCTTCGAGCATGACGGCAAACGCACCACCACGCGGCTGATCGACAGCGACTTCGTCTCCTACGAGTCGCGGTTCCCCACCGAGTTCGCCGCCCAAGCCGACGTTCCGGTCGCACCCCTGGCCGAAGCGGTGAAACGAGTAGCGCTGGTCGCGGACCGCAGCACCCCGGTGCGGCTGTCGTTCACCTCCTCTGAGGTGGTGCTGGAGGCAGGCTCCGGTGACGACGCCCAAGCATTGGAAGCCTTGGAGGTGAATTTCGAAGGCGAACCGATGCGTATCGCGTTCAACCCGCAGTACTTCCTCGACGGGCTCACCAACGTGGAGACGGAGCGCGCCTTCCTCAGGTTCGTCGCCCCCACCAGACCGGCGGTGATCACTGGAACCCCGGCGAAGGAAGGCGGAAAACCGGACTTCCGCTACCTGGTGATGCCGCTCCGCTTGGCCTAAGGCTCGACAGTACGGAGCAGGGCTGCCGCGAGGGCAGAGCGCAGGGCAGGGCTGACAGCGGTGAGGTGAAGAGAGACCCGGCGCGGGAGGAGATCAACGGGGGATGTCCCCTGCTGTTCGGTGCCGTGGCGGGCCAGCAGGGGAGTGCGGGAACAGGGCGGCCGCTACTCGTCTTCTCTTTCTCTGCGGGGTGCGGGCACGACGGGAGCGGTCCAGGTGCGGTCGTAGGCGTCAGTGCAGTCGCCGTCGTGGCCTTGGGGCCGTAGACAGGTGCTTTGGTGGACGGGGTGACGGCCCGGGCAGGCGTCGTCGAGCCAGCTTGTGATGCGTGCCAGCAGATCCAGACTGGTGCGGCGGGTCCGGTCGAGCCAATAGGTGCGCTGCTGGCTGGCTGAGAACAGATCCTCGGCGAGGCCACGGAGGATCTGGGCTTCCTCAGGCGTCAGCTCGACCATTACGTGTCCTCCTCAGCCGAGGCGCAGGCCTTTTCGAGGCGGGAGAGATAGGCGCGGGCATAGTCAGGCGGGCTGAACTCGATCAGCGTAAAGTCCAGGGCTTCCAGGTCGCTGGCCCCCACGACAAGGTCAGGCAGGAGCCGGTGGCGGGCAGTGAACATCACGACCTGGGTCGGGTCATAACCTAGCGCCCACAGCGGAGCATGCCGCCGCGCAACACGGACGAAATCCGTTGCCTGTTCGTAGGTCAGGGTTGCCGCGGGCAACGGCACAGCAGGCTGGGGGCGCGGTTCCCGGACTTCTGGTGACTCTTCAGCGGCGGGGGAAGAGGCGGCTGAGGTTTCTCGGCGGTTGGCAAAAGGCCAGGACCGGGC
>SMEW01000014.1_pt1 | contig 85135 bp, 79 predicted proteins | sample 2456341 | NCBI WGS metagenome assembly SMEW01 (sample SAMN10132602, study PRJNA489261) | soil metagenome | isolation source: day120 control-loamy sand soil ammended with composted manure from dairy cow... | place: USA | collected 2015-04-01 | reverse complement strand
CCCACCGGCGCGGTGCTGCTGCCGTTCTTCTCCTTCATGACCTTCCTCATCGCGGTGCCGACCGGCGTGAAGTTCTTCAACTGGATCGGCACCATGTGGGGCGGCCAGCTCACCTTCGAGTCGCCGATGCTGTTCTCCATCGGCTTCATGGTCACCTTCCTCTTCGGCGGGCTGACCGGCATCATGCTCGCGTCGCCGCCCATGGACTTCCACGTGACCGACTCGTACTTCGTGATCGCCCACTTCCACTACACGCTGTTCGGCACTGTGGTGTTCGCGATGTTCGCGGGCTTCTACTTCTGGTGGCCGAAGCTCACCGGCAAGATGCTCAACGAGACGCTGGCCAAGTGGCACTTCTGGACGCTGTTCTTCAGCTTCCACGGCACCTTCCTCGTCCAGCACTGGCTGGGCGCGGAAGGCATGCCGCGCCGCTACGCGGACTACCTGCCGTCGGACGGGTTCACCCTGCTCAACCAGATCTCGTCGGTGTCCTCGTTCGTCTTGGGCATCTCCACGCTGATCGCTGGAGTGGGCGACCTCCTGCCCGCCGCCGCGGCACAACTTCGTCTCGCTGCCGCGGATCCGCTCTGAGCGGCCCGCCTTCGACCTGCACCACCCGTATGCCGCTGTCCCGGTTGAGGAGCAGGACACCGCATCGGACGCAGCGGCACGGAAATGACTAGACAGGAGGCGCGCTGACGGGAGGGCGGCGGCGCCTCCATGGCCCGGCGGTGGTCTGGCGGACATCGTCGGCGGCACCGAAGGCGTTCCCAGCTCTGGGAACGCCTTCTTCGTAGGTGCCGGCTTTCGCGGAACCGGGGATGCAGGCGCCTCTCCGCGCCAGGGGAGGCGCAGAAACGGCCGGTGGCGGCCACTGCAGTGGCCGCCACCGGGAAGGAGATCTTGCTGACTCGCTGCGGGACCCTACCGCCTAGAAGGGGCAGGCCGCTTGAGCCAGGCGACGCTGTACTTGCCGATGATCTTGTTGGGGATGTTCGGGGCGAAGTGGGTTGCGCCGTCCAGCTCCAGGTAGGCCTTGCTGATCGAGGTCGGGAGGCTGTTGTAGAAGGGCCGGGCGTGGGTGAGGACCGGAGCGATGGTGTCCAGGTCAGCACCGATGATGAGGGTGGGAACCCGCACACTGCTCCAGTTCTTGTTGAGGTGCCACGGGGTGAGCGGGATGGCGGCCTTCAGGTCGGGACGCTGGGAGGCCAGACGCAGGCTGCCGCCGCCGCCCATGGAGTGGCCCATGACCGCCAGTCGGCTGCTGTCGATCCGGCTGCGCACCGCGGACGAGGCGTCGTTGATCATGTAGTCCAGCGCGGCGTTGAGCTGGCGGGCCCGGCTGTCCGGCTGGTCGAGGGTGGTGTTGGTGTCGATGGTGATGACGACGAAGCCGTGGGAGGCGATGCGCTCGCCCAGCCAGGCGACAGAGGCCTGGGTGCCGGTGTAGCCGGGGGAGATCGCCACGGCACCGTAGGTGTTGTTCTCCCGCGGGTAGTAGATGGTGCCGCCGCCGAAACCGTCAGCACCGAAGCGGGAGGCCCGTTCTTCACTCACGGAGGAGCAGGGCGTCGGTCGGGTTGGGGCCGCGCTCGTAGGGGTTGGCGGCATGAGCGGGGGCGGCCAGGCTGACCGCGGTCACAAGCGCTGTGGCAGCCGCGGCGGTGAAGCGCAGTGCCCGGGAGAGCAGGGAAGAGCGCTCCCGGCGGGGGGTAATCACAGCCATTGCACGTCCTCTTCGGTTCTGTGCAGGGCCGGGCCGCGCCGCATGCGGGGGCATGCATGGACGTGGACCCGGACTCCCGCCTCGCCACTGGAGGTGAGCGGCGCCGTTGGCGGTAGGCACGCGGCGCTTGCCTCCCGGACGCGGGGGTGCCATGGGTTCCGGGCCGTTCGCGTGGGGTCCGAACGGTCCAGCCCGCGAGCGCCGCGCCTTTCCGCCGCGGGGGTGGAGAAGGCACGGCGCGTGCGACCGGTAGGCGAAGCCGGTGTGCCCGGCCACGTGCGGTCAACGAGCCGCTCAGCAGGCGGAGGTAAGGAGGTTTGGGGTTTATGCGCTCCTTATCTCGACTGCGTTGCCACTATGGGGCAAGTCACAGTGATCATGCATCCGTAAAACCACCAGTGTTGTACCCGAACTTCGTTCGGTATCGGGGGTGCGATGGGGCAAAAAGGGTGGTTTGTCGCATTTTTCGAATGAAAAGGGGGGACAAAACGGCCGGTGGCGGCCACCGCAGTGACCGCCACCGAAAGAATGGGGAGGAAAGACTCGTCGTGTTCTCTTCCGCTTGAGCCAGGCGACGCTGTACTTGCCGATGATCTTGTTGGGGATGTTCGGGGCGAAGTGGGTTGCGCCGTCCAGCTCCAGGTAGGCCTTGCTGATGGAGCTCGGCAGGCTGTTGTAGAACGGTTTCGCGTGCGTGGCGACCGGCGCGATCGTGTCGAGGTCGGCCCCGATGATCAGCGTCGGCACGGTGACGCTGCTCCAGTTCTTGTTGAGGTGCCACGGGGTGAGCGGGATGGCGGCCTTCAGGTCGGGACGCTGGGAGGCCAGACGCAGGGTGCCGCCGCCGCCCATGGAGTGGCCCATGACCGCCAGTCGGCTGCTGTCGATCCGGCTGCGCACCGTGGAGGACGCCCGGTTGATCATGTGGTTCAGCGCGGCGTTGAGCTGCTCTGCCCGGCTGTCCGGCTGGTCGAGGGTGGTGATGGTGTCGATGGTGATGACGACGAAGCCGTGGGAGGCGATGCGCTCGCCCAGCCAGGCGATGGAAGCCTCAGTGCCGGTGTAGCCGGGGGAGATCGCCACCGCACCGTAGGTGTTGTTCTCCCGCGGGTAGTAGATGGTGCCGCCGCCGAAGCCGCTGGCGCTCAACCGGGAGAGCAGGGCGTCGGTCGGGTTGGGGCCGCGCTCGTAGGGGTTGGCGGCATGAGCGGGGGCGGCCAGGCTGACCGCGGTCACAAGCGCTGTGGCAGCCGCAGCCGTCACTTGCAGAGCTCGGGAGAGCAGGGAAGAGCGCTCCCGGCGGGGGGTCATCACAGCCATTGCACATCCTCTTCGTGTAAGGGCGAAAGCGGAGGGTCGCCCGTGGACGGAGGGAGGAGCGGCACTGGCCACGGCAGGGGCAGACCGGATGTGCGGGGGATGGTGGGCCGTTCACCGTGGGGACACTGAACGGTCCATGCCCACCGGGGCGCCGTCCCCGAGAGTCCGAAGCCGGGCGTGACCGTCGCAGCGGGGGGCCGATGCGGCAGGCACTGGTGGGCGAGGGTCTGCCTCGTCGTGGTCAGCCATTGCGGTAGGCCGCTCACAACGTTGCGGTAAGGAGATCCGGCGGTAACCGGTTCTGTGTCTTAACCGCAACGTCACTATTCGGCATGGGGGAGCCGGATGGCATCCGTGAAATCACCAGTGTCTCGCCAAACCACAGGTCAAATAGTGTGTTTTGCGAGGAAATGTCCATAAATGTGGGGGTGGGGTGGGACAGAGAAAAAGCCCGGAATCCTGACTCCGGGGCTGAAATAGGTAGCGAGAATACCCGCTCGGACTCATTCCGGAATGGACAGCGGGCTCCACGGCGGGAGGTACACCACCCACGACCACGGGTCGTCGGCGGGACCCACGGGCAGCGCGTCCCAGTCAGCGGCCCACTCGGGCGGACCGTCCTCCTTGGCGAGCAGCCCGAACGGTACGGTCCGGCTCACCGCGAGCAGCTCCTCCAGGGTGTGCGTGGTGTTGTTGCCGGACGCCGCCGCCGAGGCGCACCCCGCGTAGTAGGCGATGGGAATGGCCTCGTCCCCGGTGAGCACGCACGGCGGGCGTAGCCCGGCCGCATGCAGCTCCTCGGCGAGCCGGGCATAGTTCTCCCGGGCCGCCGTGTGGACGGTGACCCAGTGGGTGAGGATCGCCCCCTGGATGAGGAGATGTCCGAGGATCGCCACGGCCAACCCGGCACCCAGCACGGGACGCAGCCGGGGCCGGGTCGCCGTCCACGCATCGTGCAGTCCTGCCGCAGCGGGCAGCATGAGCAGCGCGTACGTGGGCTGGAGGAAACGCGGCGCCGTGTAGGAGACGAGGAACAGGTAGGTGAACGCGAGCGACCCGGCGACCACCACAGGCAGCCACCCCAGAGCGGGACGTCCCGCCCGGTGAGCGCCGACAATCCCGCCCACCACCAGTACGACCAAAGCGATCGGCCAGAGCAGGGCAGGCCAGCGCACCAGGTCCTCGGTGCAGGGGCGGCACAGCAGCGGCCCGTCCAACGCGGTGACCACGTACCCCACAGCCAGGGTCCACCCGGTCCCGCCCTGGATCTCGGAGGCCCGAGCCAGCCGGGAGAGCACGCCCCCGTAGGAGAGCTCCGCTTCCACCAGCCACGGTGCCACACCGGCCAGGCCGCCGCCGGCCACGGCCGCGAGCAGCGGTACCCGCCGCCACGACGGCACGACAAGTCCGGCCAGCCCCAAAGGCGCGGTCAACCAGAACGCGTCACTGGGCCGCATCAGCCCGGCCACCGCCAGCATGGCTGCAAGCCCGGCCAGCGCAGACCGGGACGCGGGTTCGCGGACCGCGACCAGGAACCAGCCGACCGCGCCCACCGCGGCCATCGCCGTGAAATGGTTGGGCATCGCCGCGGCCGCGTAGAACAAGCTGACCCACAGGCTCGCATACCCGAAGGCTGCGAGCGGCACCACCCCGCTGCGCGGATACAGCCGCAGCCACGGCCAGAACGCCGCGCCCATGGCCACGGCCGCGGCCGCAGCCAGCCACACCCGAAGCGCCACCACCGAGTCGGTGACGAGCACCACCGGCGCGGCCAGCAGCGACACCCCGCGCGACCGGGGCGCGCTGAAGAACGCGGCGGGATTGCGGGGATCGTACTGGCTGACGTAGACGACCTCGTCCCATCCCAGGCCCAGCCACGGCGGGACCAGGGTGAGGCCCGCGACGGCGAACACCGTGCAGACCGCACCCACAACCCAGCCGGGCGCGGGGAGCACCCCGCCGCGTCCGGCCCGCGCCGGGGCCGGTGATGCGCTGGGAAGCGGGGATTGCAGTGCAGAGGACACGTTCCCTCCTCGGTTCACGAGACACAGGAGCAGGGGGGAACGTGGGCGGGCCCGGCGGTCCGCGGCAGTCGGGCCCCGGGACGCAAGTCACGGGTGGAACAGGGTTTTCACCATCCCGTTGTCCTTGTGCTGGAACGCCGCATAGGCGTACGGCGCTTCCGCGAGGGGGAGCCGGTGGGTGGCGAACGAGTCCACACCCAGCGGGTCGTCGTCGGTGAGCAGCGGCAGGATCTCGTCGACCCACCGCCGGACGTTGGCCTGCCCCATCCGGATCTGGACCTGCTTGTCGAACAGGGTGAGCATGGGCAGCGGGTCCGCGATCCCGCCGTAGACCCCGGACAGGGAGATCGTGCCGCCCCGCCGGACCAGGGTGATGGCCGTGTGCAGCGCGGTGAGCCGGTCCACTCCCGCGGTGGTGATGAGGGCGGCGCCCGCCTTGCTGGGCAGGAGCGCGGTCAGGCGCTGCGCGGTCCGCGTGATCGGTGACCCGTGCGCTTCCATGCCCACGGCGTCGATGACGGCGTCGGGGCCGCGCCCGTCGGTCAGGTCCCGGATCGCGTCGACCGTGTCTTCGTCGAAGTGGAAGGTGGTGACCCCGCGCCGCGCAGCCCGGGACAGCCGTTCGGGGACCACGTCGACGCCGAAGACCTGCCCGGCGCCGAGGTGCTGGGCGACCCGGCAGCACATGTCGCCGATGGGTCCCAGCCCTAGCACGGCGAGGCTGCCGCCTGGCGGGACCGCGGCGTAGCGCACCGCCTGCCACGCGGTGGCCAGCACGTCGGAAAGGTAGACGAACCGGTCGTCCGGCGGGCCTTTTGGGACTTTGATCGGGCCGTAGTCGGCGTGCGGGACACGGAGGTACTCCGCCTGCGCGCCGGGGACCGACCCGTAGAGGCTGCTGTAGCCGAAGAGGCGGCCGCCCATGCCGGTCTCCCTGACCTGTGTCGTCTCGCACTGGGCTTGGAGGCCTTGGACGCACATGAAGCAGTGGCCGCAGGCGATGTTGAACGGGACCACCACCCGGTCGCCGGGCCGGAGGGTGGTGACCGCGTCGCCCACCGCTTCCACCACCCCCATCGGCTCATGGCCGAGGATGTCGCCTTCCCGCATGAACGGCGCCATCACCTCGTACAAGTGCAGGTCGGATCCGCACAGCCCGCTGCTGGTGATGCGGATGATCGCGTCAGTGGGTTCCTCGATGGTCGGGTCGGGGACGGTTTCCACGCGCACGTCGCGCGGCCCCTGCCAGGTGAGCGCTCGCATGCTGGTTCCTCTTCTCCTGGTGATCCGGTCGGCCGTCGCGCATCACCACAGGTGACCGGGAACGGCGCCGCGAACCGTGCGGACGGCCGAACGTGCGGCGGCGGACCTCAGGAGTCCGGGCGGTGCAGCGGCGGAATCTTGAGGTTCCGCCGCTGGGCAGCGCCTAGTCGAAGGCGTCTTTGACTTTGTCGGTGAGGCCTTGCCGCGGCCCCGGGGCACGCTGGGCGCCTTTCTCCGAGCCTTGGCCGGGAGCACCCGCGAACGTCCCGTACAGCGAGTCGCGGGGCGGCGGGACGGAAGCCGGTCCGCCCAGCGGTTCGGGGTCTTCCAGGTAGCGCAGGCGGCGCTGGCCGTCCGGGGCGGTCCGCCGCATCCAGCCGCCTTGCGCGGCAGTGCTGCCAGCGGACAGGCCCCAGATCGTGTCGGCATGCTCCTGGTTTTCTTCGTCGAAGAGCGCGTTGGGGGCGATGGCGCCCTCCAACCCGTCTTCCTTGAGCTCTTCGATCGCGGCCAGCCACAGGTTCTGGTGCACGGTGTCCCGGGCGAGGTTGAATTTGAGCATTTCTTTGACACCCGGGTCGTCAGTCATGGCGTAGAGGCGTGCGGTCTGCACTCTGCCTTGCGCTTCGGCGGCGACGTTGGCGTAGAAGTCGGCGAGCAGGTTGCCGCTGGCCACGATGTACTTGCCGTTCCACGGGGTGCCTGAGGAGTCGGCGAGGGTCGCCCCGCCGCCGGACACGATCGCCTGCTGGACGTCCATGCCGCCGACGACGGCCGCGACCACCGGGTCGCGTACGGCTTCGGCCGTGGTGTCGGACGGGGCGCCTTCCAGGAGCCGCGCCACCATGGTGGCGAGCATTTCCACGTGGCCGATCTCCTCGGTGGCCACGTCCATGATGAGGTCCTTGTACTTGCCTTCGATCCGGCAGTTCCACCCCTGGAAGAGGTACTGCATGGTCACGGTCATCTCGCCGTAGGCCCCGCCGATGAGCTCTTGGAGCTTCTTCGCGAACAGCGGATCGGGTTTTTCGGGTTTGGCTTCGAACTGCAGGCGTTTGTCGTGACGGAACATCCTGCTCCCTTCCCCGGGCGGGCAGCCCTGGTCGCACGACGGTCGGATGGCGACGGCTACCCGTGGGGAGGGCAGGTGAACGTCACCGGGTTGGGATGACGGAAGTTTTCCGTCCCCGCCGCCTGGGGATGACCACCCGCTGGTGGCGGGACCGGGCAGGAGAGCAGCGGCGCGGCACTGGGCGTCCGCGCGGGACCGACGGGCCCCGCGCGTCGGCCTGGGAGCGGGGACAGGTCAGTGGTCCCCGACGAGTTGGCGCCGCAGCGTCGTCAGGATCGCGGCGAGCCGCCGTGAGACGTGCATCTGCGACAGTCCGACGATCTCGGCGATCTGCGCCTGGGTCTTGTCCCCGGCGAAGCGGAGCAGCAGGATACGACGGTCGCGGGGCGACAGGGCGGCCAAGGCGGGGCGCAGCGCCGCATGGTCGACGACACGTTCCAACGCGTCGTCGAGTCCGCCCAGGGTGTCGCCCAGGGTGGCGCCGTCATCGTCGGGCCCGAACGGCACGTCGAGGGAGAGCGTGCTGTAGGCGCGGGCCGCGTCGATGAGCTCCAAGGTCTGCTCCTCGTCCATCTCCAGCAGCTCCGCGAGCTCCCGGACCGTGGGCGAGCGGCCGTGCCGCTGGGTGAACTCTGCGGTGACCCGGTTGAGTTCGGCGCGCTTCTCCTGGTATTTGCGCGGGACCCGGATCGCCCAGGTGCGGTCTCTGAAGTGGCGTTTCACCTCGCCGGTCATCATCGGCAGCGCATAGGAGATGAACTCTTTGCCGTAGGCGGGGTCGAAGTTGCGGATGGCGTTGTACAGCCCCACCATCGCGACCTGGCGCAGGTCTTCTTCGGGCTCGCCGCGGTTGCGGTACTGGCGGGCGATGCGTCGGGCCACGGGAGCGTGCAGCTCGGTGAGTTTGAGGTAGATGCGTTCGCGAGCTTTCGGGTCGTCCCGGACCCGGTCGAGTTCGGCGAGTAGCTCGCGGGTCTCGCGAAGATACGCTTCGTCGGCGTGGCGTGGCGGCCGGCTGTTACGGCTGTGACTGCCGTTGGAGCTGTGGCCGCTGTGGGAAACCGAAACGGACATGGGCAACGTCCCCCGCAGGGTCATGGGTGTGGTCCGCGCACCTCGGATGGGTGTGGTGGCCCTGCTTCCGCCCGGCTCTGTCATGGTGCGGGGCGCCTAGCTGGTGTGCGGTGCCGTCGTTTTCGGCGAAAACGGGCCGAAGTATCGGATGTGATGTAGGTCCCCATTTGGACCCAGATTTCGCCACTCACTGTAAGCAAGAGATCACGAGAAGGGAACAGACGCGGCCGAAACCGGGAAGTTGTTTTGCCCGGGGACAACACAGCAGAGTTTGGGACCGGGGCAACCGGGTGAGTGAGTCCCCGCAGTGGTCACACCAACCATGGGGAGGCGCTATGCGGCAACGTCTGGCACTGCTGGGGCTCGCAGCGGCGGCCACCGGGTACGCGGTCCGGCGGGCCCGCCGCTACCCGCTCCGCGACCGGGTCGCGCTCATCACCGGAGGCTCCCGCGGCCTGGGCCTGCTGCTCGCCCGCGAACTGGGCGTGCGGGGCTGCCGGGTCGCGGTGTGCGCCCGCAACGGTGACGAACTGCGGCGGGCCGTCACCGACCTGCGCGCTTTGGGCATCACCGCCCACGGGATCACCTGCGACCTGCGCGACCGCGACCAGATCCGCGCCATGGTCGCGGAGACTGCCGACTACTTCGACGGGCTCGACATCGTCGTCAACAATGCGGGGATCATCCACAGCGCCCCGTTGGACGCGCTCGGGGAGACCGAGTTCGACGACGCGATGCGGATCATGTTCTGGGCGCCTCTGTGGGTGTTCCAGGAAGCCAGACCGCACCTGAAAGGCGGGGTGCTCGTCAACATCACCTCGGTGGGCGGCAAGATCAGCCCGCCCCACCTGCTGCCCTACGCCTGCGCCAAGTTCGCCCACGTGGGGCTCTCGGAAGGGCTTGACGCGGAACTCGTCCGCGACAACATCCGCGTGCTCACCGTCGTGCCCGGCCTGATGCGCACCGGGTCGACCCGCCGCGCCAACTACGCGGGCAACGCCGCCCTGGAGTACGCCTGGTTCTCCCTGCTCGCGGGCACCCCGCTGGTGTCGATGAGCGCGGCACGGGCAGCGCGCCGGATCGTCGACGCCATCGAGGACGGGCGGCACCATCTCACCCTCACCCCGCTGGCACGGGTCGCGACCGCCGCGCACGGGATCGCCCCCGGTTTCACCCAGGGCGTGCTGCGCACCGTGAACCGGATACTGCCGGGACCGGGCACGGAAGGCCCCACCGTCGGTTTTGAGGCCGCCTCCCGCGCCGACCAGTGGGGGATGCGGTTCCTCACCTGGTTCAACGACCGGGCTGGCCGGGACCTCAACCAGATGCCCGAAGCCGGCCGTGCCCCAGTGCCCAAGCCTCGGACGCGGCGCCGGACGCTGCGGCGCCGCACCCGCCGCTGACCGTCCGCACCGCCCGCCGGACACGGCCTGGGGGAAAGGGCCGCGTTACCGCGGGGATTCCGGGTAGCGGTGGAGACCACGCATCTGGCCTGACCGTTGCGCCCGAACCGCGGGGGAGGGCACGCCGATGGAGCATGAACCGCACGTCAAGGAGCTGCTCACCACGCTCAAACGTGCTGCGAGCGCGCTCAAAGCCCACGAGGTGCCGTTCGCGCTCAGCGGAGGGTTTGCGGCGTTCGCGCGGGGAGCGCCCCCGTCCCGCAAGGACGTGGACTTCGTGGTGCTGCCCGAAGACGCCGAACGGGCCCTCCGCGTGCTGATCGGGATCGGGTTCACCCCCGCCGACGCTCCCGAGGACTGGCTGCTCAAAGCCTACGACGGGGAGGTCGAAGTGGACCTCCTCCACACCCCGGCCAACGTGCCGATCACCCCCGCCACGCTGGCCCGCGCCACCCCGCTGGAAGTCGACTCGGTCCGGATGCCCGTCATGGACGCCACGGACCTGGTCCTGCTGCGGATGCGTGCGTTCGGGGAGCACGAATGCGATTTCTCCGGCCCGCTGCTCATCGCCCGCGCATTGCGCGAACAAGTGGACTGGGACCGGGTGCGCGCCGAAGTGGGGGACTCCCCGTACGCGGCTGCGTTCCTGGGCCTGCTCACCCGGCTCGGAGTGATCAGCGGCGGGGAGCAGGAGGGGCGCGTCCCGCCGCAATACCTGGCCGGCCGCCTCCAGCGGACCCTGGCGGAAGACCCGCGTACCGCGGAGCAGGAGATCCGGGTACGCGTGGTGGGAGACGACGTCTACCTGAGCGGACAGGTGTCCTGTCCCCGGCGCCGCGGCAGGGTGCTTGACGTGGCGCGGGAGCAGTTGCCGGGCTACCGCATCCACGACGAACTGTCCGTGGTCCGCTTCGACGGCCCCATCCGAGAGGAGCGACTGACATGATCACTGTCGCTGCCGTGGGCGACGTGCACATGGACCAGGAGATGCGGGGACGCTACCGGCCGCGGCTCGGTGGGCTGGCGGGCGACGCCGACGTGCTGCTCCTGGCCGGCGACTTGACCAAGCACGGCACGGTCGAGGAGGCGCAGGTGGTCGCCGACGAGTTCCGCGACCTGCCCGTGCCCGTGGTCGCGGTGCTCGGCAACCACGACTACCACTCCGATGCCCACGAGGAGATCGCCGCCTTGCTGCGGGCCGTGGGGATCACCGTGGTCGAAGGGGAGGGCACGGTCGTGGCCTGCCCGGGGGGACGACTCGGCGTGGCCGGGGTGAAAGGCTTCGCTTTAGGGTTTCCAGGCCAGTGCGCGTCCGAGTTCGGCGAACCGGAGATGAAGTGTTTCGCCAGGAGCTCGCGGGAAGCCGCCGAACGGCTCGGGGCAGCGCTGGCGTCGCTGGACGCGGACACTGTGGTCGCCCTCACCCACTATGCGCCGGTCCGGGACACGCTGGCGGGGGAGCCCGTGGAGATCTTCCCGTTCCTCGGCAGCTACCTGCTGGCGGAGGCGATTGATGCGGCGGGGGCGGCTCTCGCGGTGCACGGGCACGCCCACCGGGGCACCGAGGTGGGGATGACCGCGGGCGGGGTGCCGGTGCGCAACGTGGCTTTGCCGGTCCTCGGCCGCCCCTACGGGGTGTACCGACTCGACGAGCGCACGACACAGCCCACCCGCTGAGGGGCGCGGGCCCCACCGGGGCGCGGCTGCGCCCGGACACGGACGGCGGAGCCCTGCAGGGCGTCTGCGCCGCTAGCCGCTGAGCTCCGGGTCTTCCCCCGGCCGGGGCGAAGTGGGTTTCAACGGGTCGTGGCCCAAGGTCATCAGGGCGTGCCGCCACTCGTCGTCGTCCGGTCGGGGATTCTGCAGCAGCAACGACACCTCGTCCACCACGGTCTGCATGGTGTCCACGTCTTCATCAGTCAGGTCGGTGCGCCGCTTGGTCAGCACGTGGATGATTTTCCGGCCCTCCTCGTCGATGTTCAGCGAGGGGTGGGAGGTGAAGCCTTCCGGGTTCGACGCCTCGGTCAGCAGCCAGGAACGCAGTTCGTTGCCGTTCATGTTGACGAGTTCGTGGAACCGCGTCCACAGCCGGTCGAGAGCGTCCTCGCTGAGACGGTGCTGCGCCATATGTGCCTCCCCGTGACTGCTGCGGATCCGGACATCTCTTGCCGGTTTCGCTACCGAACCTGGTCCGCGGCAAACCCGCTGGCCCGGCAACGTTTGCCGACCGGTGTGCGCGGTACCCGCGAGGACAACCGTGGAATGGCACTGGGCGAGGGAGGAAGGAACCGTGGGCATCGTCCGCGCGGCAGCACAGGGGGCAGTGGCGGGGTTCGCGGCAACCGGGGCGATGAGCGGGCTCCTGGCCGCGGCCTACCGGCGGGGCAAGGATCCGCTGCTCCCCCCGAAACTGGTGACCCGGCGGCTGCTGCCGGGCGGGCGGGAGCGCACTCCGCGCCCGGGGGAGAACGCGGTAACCGTGCTCGCCCACGCCGGGTTCGGGGTGGCGGCGGGCGCCGTCTTCGGCGCCGCGACAGGGGAACGGTCCCCCGGCCTGGTCGCGGGGGCATGCTACGGGCTGCTGGTGTGGCTGCTCAGCTACGAGGGGTGGGTGCCGCGGCTCACCGTGCAGCCGCCCGCGCACCGCGACAACCCGAAACGCGCGGTCACCATGGTCGTGGCGCACCTGGTGTACGGGGCCGCGCTCGCCGCGGCGCTCCGCCGGATGCGCAGGTGATGTTTAGCTGCGAGGGCAGCGGTCAGGCGTGGGGGATAGGGAGGTAGCGCCGAGACGGCAGAGGAGTGACAGCCGATGCCCGCGAAAGATGAGTTGCCGAGCACGCTGCAGCGCTCGTCGGAGAAGGCGCAGCGCACCTGGATCAAAGCCCACGATTCAGCGGTGGAGACCTACGGGGAGGGGGAGCGTGCCCACCGTGTCGCGTACGCGGCGTTGAAGCACTCGTTCGAAAAGGTGGGGGACCACTGGGAGCCGAAGGAAGCCCAGGGGCCGTCGGATCCGCAGGCCGCCAACCCCCGTGCGGGCCGCGGCGCAGACGTGGACACCGCGGAAGGGGTGGACGTCACCGCTTCCAAGAAGCACTTGTACGAGCGCGCCCGCGACTTGGGGATTCCCGGCCGGTCCACGATGACGAAGGAGGAGCTGGTGGCGGCATTGCAGCGGGAGAACCGGGCCCGTACCCGCCAGGCCCGGCAGTGACCTGGACCGCGCCCGCGGGCCAGAGGGCTTGGCCGCGGGGGCCGGTCACCGGGGGAGGGAGGCGAGGAGGTCTGTACACGCTTCGAGTACTTCGTCGGTGGTGATGGCGGCAAGACCCGGGTCGACGCGGGTGGCGCGCGGGTCCCCAGTGGTGCCCGACCACAGGCAGCGGTGCCGTTCCCGGTCGATCCGCGGCCCCCAGGTCGCGGGTGAGGACGGGCCGAACAGGGTCACCGACGGGGTGCCGTAGGCGGTCGCCAGGTGCGCGACCCCGGTGTCCCCGCTGACCACGAGCCGGGCGTGCGCGATGAGGGAGGCGAGCTGGGACAGCCCGGTCCGGCCGGCGAGGTCGTCCTGCGGGGACAGGCCTGCCACGCGGGCAATGCGTTCCGCGAGGCGCTGTTCTGCCGGGGAGCCGGTGACCACCACCCGCATCCCTTGGTCGCGCAGGTGGCGGGCGATCTCCGCGAACCGCAGCTCCGGCCAGCGGCGGGCAGCGAAGGCCGCCCCCGGGTGGATGACCACGGTCGAAGAGGTGTCCTTCTCTTCCGGGGGTACAGGCCACCGCAGGTCTTCGGGGTCGGCGGTGATGCCGTAGTAGGCCAGCAGCCGGCACCACCGGTCGACTTCGTGCAGGTCGACGGTCCATGCCGGGCCGGGCACGATCGCGTCGTCGGGGTCGTAGTGGGCCCACAGCAGCCGCGGGTGGAGCGCGGCAAGGGCACGAGTGCTCTGCGGGCCGCGCCCGTGCAGGTTGACGGCGATGTCGGGTGGGCTGAGCCCGGACCACGGCGGGGTGACGGGACCGGTGACCGTGACGGTCTCCCACGGAAGCCCGGCGAGGGCGAGCAGTTCCGCGGTGGACTCGGGGCCCGCGAGGATAGGCCGGTGCTGGGAGAAGGTGCGGCTCAGCGCGCGCAAGGCGGGGACCGCGGTCACGAAGTCGCCGAGTCCGCGGGCGCGCAGGACGAGCAGGATCGGCCGCTCCCGTTCCCCAGGGGCCAGCGGGGGAAGGGGAAAGGCCGGCACGAAACCGTACTGTTCTTTCATAACCCACACCTACCAGAAAACGACCAGGACAAACGTTGACCCGGGGACGCGGATACCTGGGGTGAGCTTGGTGGGAAACAGGACTGGCGGGCGGTTCGACTGACCGCCCCGCGGGTAGCCGGGCCCGCATGAGACTTGGCGAACCCATTCGGAAGATTGAACGGAACGAGAGCCTGGACCAGATCGCGGCGTTCGCGGAGCGGCTGGTGGACCGGGTCGTCCCCCGGGGGAAGGCCCGCGACCTGCTGCACGGGGTGCCGCTCGGCCATCCGGTCCACCCGCTGCTGATCCAGGTGCCGATCGGCTCGTGGCTGTCAGCGTTCCTACTGGACTTGGTGCCGGGTGGCGGCCCTGGGCTGCGCCGCTCCGCGCACCTGCTGGTGAATATCGGTGTCCTCACCGCGATCCCCGCGGCGATTGCCGGGTGGGTGGACCTCTCCCAGCAGCACAAACGCCAGCAGCGCACCGGTGTGATCCACGCTCTGGCCAACGGCACGGGCATTCTGCTGTTCGGCCTGTCGTCGCTGGCGCGTTCCCGGGGACAGCATTCGACGGGGGCGATGCTCGGCGGCATGGGGTTGAGCGCGGTCGCGTTCGCCGGCATGCTCGGCGGCCACTTGTCCTACTACCGCGCGAGCGGGGCCAACCGCGCCGACTACCTGATCGACCGGATGCCGTCCGAGTGGCACAAGATCGGCATGCTCAAGGACTTCCCCGAGGGGAAACCCGCCCGGGCCCAGGTGGGCGAGGTGCCGCTGGCCGTGGTGCGGATCAAGGACAACGTGCACGCGCTGGTGGGGGTCTGCTCCCACTTGGGTGGCCCGCTCGAGAAGGGGAAGATCGAGGGGGACTGCATCCGCTGCCCGTGGCACGGCAGCATGTTCCGGCTTACCGACGGTGTCGTGGCGCACGGTCCCGCTACCGCGGCCCAGCCGATGATGGAGGTGTCGGTACGCGACGGCGCGGTGTGGGTGCGCCGCCCGCAGGACCGCCCCGCCACGGAGGTTCCCCGTCCCCGAGCCGAAACCGAAGCGGCGCAGCGCAAGGAGAAGGAGAAGAAGACCACCGCACGGTGACCGCTGCCCGGGGAGCCTAAGAGTTTCCCGCGGCCAGCATGCCCGCATCCGGGTGCGGGGCGTCGTCGAACGCCTCGCACCACCGGGCCCCGCCCGGCCTGTCGGCCGGGAGCACCCCTCTTCCGCCCCGCCTCGATCAGACTGCTCTTCCCGTCCCGGCCTGTCCGTCCCCTGCCGTAGGAGGCACGCGGCGGCACCGCTCGTCCCGGCACACCCCGAAATCCCCGGTTTGCCAGGGTTGACGACGTAGTGTTTAAGAAGCGTTTCTCTTGGTAGTCAATGGCCTGCTCCGAGGCGGGAGGGGACGACCTGATGCGGTTGATCGGTGTTGCTGCTGTTCGTCACAGCTCGGCCGCCGCGCATGCCAGCGGCACCACAGCCGGGCCGGGCACCCCGGCAGCACAGTGCCGCCGCGGGCCCCGCGCCGCAGCCGCACCGCACCCCGCGTCCCGGGCGTCCAGCCCTGTCCCGCGGCGACGGCGGGCCCGCACCGCCGGATCACCCCACGCGGGGGCGGAGCCGTCCTGGAGGAAGCTGCGCGCGTGCTGACCGGGAGGGTGGAGATGCCGGAGCCGACGCATTCGGTGGTCGTGCCCACGGCGGGACACCCCCGCCCGCCCTTGGACCCGGTCCCCTGGCCGACGTCGGGACTCGACGCCGCACCGCCGACCGCGGCCGCCCTGGCCGACGCCGTGCGGCTGCCGTTCGCCACGCACCTATCCCGGAAGAGCGGAGGGACAAGTCTGGTGTCCGCCACGTGGTTGACCTCGTACCCGCACCGCCCTGCTGGCATCCAGCGGCGGCCAGAGAATTCGTTGACGGTGACCCGGGCCCGCCCTCCGTCCGCGCCGCCGGATCGGCGGCGGACCCCGCCGCAGGCACGCGGGCACACCCGTCCACCGTGCCCTGCCTTCCTGCCGCACAGCGTGGCAGCGGCGTTCGAACCGACCCAGCGCCGTCCCACGGTGCTGGTCGCGTGTCTGGACAGCAGCGGCGAAGTGCTCCTGTCCGGTCCCGCGGTCAGAGCGGTGGCGGGGAGCGCGCAGCGGGTGGTCATGCTGACGGATCCGCGGGGCAGCGCCGCAGCCCGGATGCTGCCCGGCGTGGACAGGGTGATCGAGTGGCGTGCGCCGTGGACCAGGGACAGGGAACCCGGCGAGTACTGGCCGGAGCTGCTCGGGTTCTGCGCCGCGCTCGGCGAGGTCCGTCCGGATGCTGCACTGGTCTTCACCTCCGCCCACCAGTCCCCGCTGCCGCTGGCCCTGCTGCTCCGGCTGACCGGGGTGCCGTGGATCGGCGCGATCAGCATGGACGATCCGGGGAACCTGCTCGACCTGCACCACCAGGTTCCCGAGGGGATGCCGGAAGCGGAGCGTCTGCTGTCGCTCGTGGAAGCCGCCGGCTACCGGCTGCGGGCCAGTGACTCGGGTCGGCTCGCTGTGCGCCGCCCGCTCCCGGACACGACGGACTTGACCGGACCGGACGGCTATGTGGCCGTGCACGTGGGCGGGTCGGCGCCTGCCCGGCGGCTGCCGGTACGGCTTGCCGTGGAAGCCACCGCGAAACTGGCCGCTGAGGGGATCCGCGTGGTGGTGACCGGTGCGGCCGAAGACAAGGCGGAGGCCGCGGCCGTCGCGGAAGCGGGGGCGCTTGACCTGGCGGGGCGCACCAGCCTGCCGGAGCTCGCCGACGTGGTGGACCGTGCCGCGGTGCTCGTGGTCGGCAACACCGCCCCCGCCCACTTGGCCGCTGCCGTGCAGACCCCGGTGGTGTCCCTGTTCGCCCCGGTCGTTCCCGCCTCGGCGTGGGCGCCCTACGGCACCCGGCTGCGGCTGCTCGGCGACCAGAACGCCCGCTGCGCGGGGAGCCGGGCCCGCGCCTGCCCGGTTCCCGGCCACCCCTGCCTGAATTCGGTGACCGCCGACGAGGTGGTGCAGGCCGTCCACGAGTTCGTGGGGGCGCGATGACCCCGGCCGGGGCCCGCGTCCCGGCGCGCAGACGCCGCGGTGCGTGCGCGGCACCGCAGCACGTTCCGCGCAACCCAGGACTCACCCGGTTCCACGCCGACGGGAACCGGCTGTTCCAGGAGGTGACACGGTGAGGATCGCCATGGTCTCCGCGTCCGCTAGCCCGCTGGCTGTGCTCGGCGGGGCAGACGTGGGCGGACCGCACGTCTACATCGCGGAACTCTCCGCAGCACTGGCCCGGCTCGGGCACGAGGTGGTCGTCTACACCCGCCGCACTGCAGAAGGGATGTCCGGGGACGTGGTGCTGGGACCGGGGGTGCGGGTCCGGCCCTTGGCGGCGGGGCCCGCTGTCGCGCTCAGCGACGAGGACCTGCTGCCGCACCTGCCCGAGTTCGCGCAGGAGTTGCGGGCGGCGTGGGCTCGCGAGCTGCCTGAGGTGGTCCACGCCTACGGGTGGACGAGCGGTATGGCGGCGGTGGAGGCGGCCCGCGGCAGCGGTACCGCGGTGGTGCAGACTTTCCACGGTCTCGGCACCGCCTACCGCCGGTTCCGGGGAGCTGCGGATCCGCTGGCAGCCGGGCGGATCGCGCTGGAACGGTCGGTGGCCGCGCAGGCCACGCTGCTCATCGCCACGTCGACGGCGGAGCAGCGGGAGCTCCGCTCGTGGGGGGTGGCTGCTGCCCGAATCAGAGTGGTGCCGTGCGGGGTTGACGTGGCGCGTTTCACCCCGGAGGGGCCGCGGGCGCCCCGCGGGGAGCGGCCGCGGATCCTCACCCTGGGCCAGTTGCGGCCCCGGAAAGGGGTGGAGACAGCGATCCGGGCCCTGCCCGCCGTGCCCGACGCTGAACTGGTGGTTGTTGGGGGGCCAGAGGCGTCCGCGGTGCGCACCGATCCCGAGGCGGTACGCCTGCACCGGCTCGCCCGGCGCCTCGGTGTGGCGGATCGGGTGTGCTTCCTGGGCCGTGTCCCGCACGGGGAGGTCCCGGCCCTGCTGCGCTCCGCCGACGTGGTCGTCAACGTGCCGTGGGACGAACCGTGCGGGATGAGCACTGTGGAGGCGATGGCCTGCGGCATTCCCGTGGTCGCTTCGGATGCGGGGAGCCACCGCGACACGGTGGTGCACGAGATCACGGGGGTGCTCGTGCCGCCCCGGGATCCGCGCGCGCTCGGGGTCCGGTTGCGGTCGCTGCTGCACGATGTGGTGGCCGCGGAAAGCTACGGGATCGCCGGGGCGGACCGGGCCGCGGCCCGGTTTTCGTGGGAGACCGTGGCCCGCGAGGTCGACGCGTGCTGTGCGGCGGCATTGGACGCCGCGGGCCGCAGCCCGTGCCTTGCCACCGAGGCGCTGCCGTAGCCGCCTGCCCTGCGGGACCGTGTCCCCCGGTTATGCGGCCAGTCCCGGCGGGGCGGGTACTCCGTCCGGGTGGAGGGCTTCGGCGACGGGGGCGGCCACCTGGGGGTGGCGCAGGTATTCCTCGACGTCGTGGGGGCGCCGCCGCGAGTTGGCGGTGACGACTTCCACGAGCCCCGGCCCCCACACGGGGGTCAGCGGGCAGCCGATGGTGGTGGCGTCCGCCGGGGTCCACGCGTTGAGCCATGCCGTGACCCGGTCGGGGCGGCGCGGCGGCTGGAGGAGGACCCGGGTGTAGACAGCGTCGAGTCCGAGCGGGCTGCCCATGGTGACGAGCAGCGGCACGGTGATGTCGGGGCGGGCCCGGCTGAGCAGGTCGACCGCTACGACGGTGCCGAGGCTGTGGCTGACGATGACGGCCTGCCCGCTCTGCGGGAGGGCGGCGGCGACCTGGTCGAGGATCGCGGTTTTCACGTCCTGGTCGCCCAGGTAGGCGGCGACGTCCCGCAGGAAGAGGGCGATGAGGGTTTCGTCGAGGCCGCTGCGGGCTGCCACCCAGCTCAACTGCCGCTGCAGGCGGCTGGTGAGCGGGGAGAGCAGGCCGAGCGCGGAGCCGCCTTCATGGTCGGTGTTCCCGTGGACGAGTTCGGCGGGCATCCCGGAGCGGAGCGCGGCCTGTTCCAGGAGCGAGGTGTAGATCGCGCGGGGCTCGTCGAGGACGGGGGCGAGTGTTTCCGCGGTGGTGGTGGCTTCGGTGTCTGCCGCGTCCACGGTGAGTTCGGCGAGCAGGTCCCCGTAGTAGGGGAACCACACTGTTTCGGGGGAGATGGTGGGCAGTCGGGCGGCGAGCAGCCCTGAGTTGAGTGCGGCTGTCCACGTGGCGCGTAGCCGTGCGGGGTCTTCTCCGGCCAGACCGCGGCCGTGGAGGAAGACGAGGTGGATGTCGTCGGGGGCGCTGCTGCCGCGCAGCCCGGTTCCGGTGGGCCGGGAGGAGCGGTGGCGTTCCCAGTACGGTCCCGCGCTGGCTGCGGTCTCCCCGGCGAGACCGGATGCGGGGCCGAGGGTGGCGAGCAGTTCGCGCTGGGCCGGGGGCAGGTCGAGCGTGGCGAGGAAGTCCAGGATGGAGCTGACCCGGGTGCCTTCGTTGCCGAGCCAGGCGGCGACCGAGTCGGGGTCGCCGGGCCGCAGCGGGGTGCCGTCGATGCGCAGCCGCTGTCCGCGGGCGTCGCGCCGCGGCACAGCGGAGTGGTGGAGCGCCACGACTTCCCACTGGTCGTTGAAGACGGGCGACCCGGAGCTGCCGGGTTCGGTGTCCGCGGAGTACTGGAGGAAGTCGTCGGTCTGCTGGAGGAGTCGGCTGTCGCGGACCGCGATTTCTTTGAGGCGTCCGCGGGGGTGGCCGATGAGGTTGACCGGTTCTCCGGCCACGACTTTTCCTTGGGTGCGCAACAGCGGGTTCCAGCCGAAGACGTCGCCGGGTGGGCTGCCGTCGGGGCCGGGGTGGACGCGGACGAGCGCGAAGTCGAGTTCCCGGTCGGCGAGGAAGAGCGTGTCCGGGTCGAGGCGGTAGCGCACGGGGACGCGGGGCTGCAGGTCTGCGTCGACTTCGGCGGCGAATTCGGCGACGACCTGTTCTGCGGTCTCGGGGGCGGTGAGTACGTGGTGGTTGGTGAGGAGGAGTTCGGGGGCGACGAGGAATCCGGTGCCGTAGGGGAGTTCCCTGCCGTGGTGGAGCAGGATGAGCCGGGCGATTGAGGCCGCGGCGCGCGCCCCGCGGTAGAGAAAGGCGACGGACTGCAACTGGTTGGCGTCCCCGATGATGCGCTGGTAGATCCGGTGCCGTTGCGCGGGGTCGGCGGCGGTGGCGGGGGGTGCGGGGGCGCGGTGGAGTGCGGCGAGGCGTTCTGCCCGCGCTTTGATCTGGTCGAAGGTGTCGTGGATGAGGATGCCGGTGCGCTGTTGGAGCTGCTGGAGCCGGGCCCGGTTCCGGGCAGTGTCCGTGAACCGCTGTGCGGCGCGCTGTTCCTGCCACCGCCGTTCCACGGTGATCCGGTAAGGAACGTCCATCCGATTCCTTCCTCTCCTCCTCCGGCGGGTGATCCGCCGGCCTCCCTGTTCTCCATGGTCGCTTGCTGACCGGAGAAATGCTGGGAAACGGAGAAAACTGTCGGTTTCCCGGGTGTCATCCGCGGAAGTTTTGGTGTTTTCGCAGCTCACAGCGGGGGAAGAGAGAAATGGCGAAAAAAGATGATAAGAGATGGTTTGTGGCAATCTATCGGAATAAAAAACCGGTTCACCAGAAAACGGCTGAACCGGTTGTGTGAACTGGACCACTAGGGCTATTGTGGCGTCGGCGCCTCAGGAGGGAAAAGCAAGCGGGGCTGCGTAATCCACTCGTGTACATCCCTGCCTACCGGCAGAGTCCTGGATGAGGAAGACCATGAGAAAACGTCTCGCGGTCGCCGCAGCAACCGTCCTTGCGCTGCTGGCGTCCGTCTTTGCCCTCACGCAGCCGGCGAACGCGGCCACCGGGCTCCACGTCAAGAACGGCCGCCTGTATGAGGCCAACGGCCAGGAGTTCATCATCCGTGGCGTCAGCCACCCCCACAACTGGTACCCCCAGCACACCCAGGCGTTCGCCGACATCAAGTCGCACGGCGCCAACACCGTCCGGGTGGTGCTGAGCAACGGTGTCCGGTGGAGCAAGAACGGTCCTTCTGACGTCGCCAACGTCATCTCCCTGTGCAAGCAGAACCGCCTTATCTGCATGCTGGAGGTGCACGACACCACCGGCTACGGCGAGCAGAGCGGGGCCTCCACGCTCGACCAGGCCGTCGACTACTGGATCGAGCTGAAGAGCGTGCTCCAGGGCGAGGAGGACTATGTCCTCATCAACATCGGCAACGAGCCCTACGGCAACGACTCCGCGACCGTCGCCCGCTGGGCGTCGGACACCTCCGCCGCCATCCAGCGGCTGCGCGCCGCCGGATTCGAGCACACCCTCGTGGTGGACGCCCCCAACTGGGGCCAGGACTGGACGAACACCATGCGGAACAACGCCGACCAGGTGTACGCCAGCGACCCCACCGGCAACACCGTCTTCTCGATCCACATGTACGGCGTCTACTCCCAGGCGTCCACGATCACCAGCTACCTGGAGCACTTCGTCAACGCGGGCCTGCCGCTCATCATCGGCGAGTTCGGCCACGACCACTCCGACGGCAACCCCGACGAGGACACGATCATGGCCGAGGCCGAGCGGCTCAAGCTGGGCTACATCGGCTGGTCGTGGAGCGGCAACGGCGGCGGGGTCGAGTACCTCGACATGGTGTACAACTTCGACGGCGACAACCTGAGCCCGTGGGGCGAGCGGATCTTCTACGGCCCTAACGGTATTGCGAGCACGGCCAAGGAGGCCACGATCTTCGGCGGCTCCCAGCCGGGCCCGACCGAGGAGCCGACGGAAGAGCCGACCGAGGAGCCGACTCCGACTCCGCCTCCCGCGGAGGGCGACTGCACCGCCACCTACGCCACCATCGGCAGCTGGGGCGGCGGCTTCCAGGGCGAGGTGACGGTCACCGCGGGCGACTCCGCGATCTCCTCGTGGCAGGTGAGCTGGACCTTCCCCGGCGGCCAGAGCGTGGCCCACGGCTGGAACGCCAGCTTCAGCGGCACGAGCACGGTGACGGCCAGCAACCTGTCCTACAACGGCCAGCTGGGTGCGGGACAGTCCGCCACGTTCGGCTTCATCGGCTCGGGCGACGCGCCTAGCTCGCTGACGCTGAGCTGCACCGCTCGCTGATCCTCTCCGCTCATCCCCACGGGGGAGGAACCACGGAGAGAAGCGGCCCGCGGGGCTGAGCCTCGCGGGCCGCTTGCTGTGCTCAGGGGCGCGCAGCCACCGCGCTGCACATCAGGACTGGAGCTTGCTCCGCACCCACTGTCCGGACGCCTTCAGCGACGAACCGCTCCACGGGCCGCCGGACGCGCAGGTGCCCGGCTGGAAGACCGCGCCGGAACGGAAGTCGTCCGAGTAGTTCCACTTGGTCCACCCGATCTTCCGTTCCGCCATCAGGTCGATGTAGCGGTCGGCCATCTGGAAGTCGTTGGCGCCGTCACCGGTGTAGGTCTCGGTGCCGAACTCGGTGACGAAGACCGGGAACAGCTCGGAGGCCTCACGCAGCGCGTTGAGGTAGTTGTCGCGGTGCGAGGCCGCGTAGAAGTGGAAGGCGTACATGATGTTGGAGGCGTTGACCGGGTTGGCCGCGATCTCGGCGGGGCCGGAGCCTTCGGAGACGCCGAGCGACGACCAGCCGCGGGTGCCCACGATGATCACCGAGTCGGGGTCGCGCTGGCGGATCACCGGGATGACCTCTTCGGCGTAGCTCTTGATGGAGGCCCAGCTCACTCCGTTGGGTTCGTTGGCGATCTCGTAGAGCACGTTGGTCTTGCTGGCGTGGCGCTGGGCGATTTCCGCGAAGAAGGTCTTGGCCCGGTCCAGGTTGTAGTGGGGATCGCCCGGGGTGAGGATGTGCCAGTCCACGATCACGTACAGGCCGCGCGCCGTGGCCATGTCGATGAGCTGGTGCATCCGGTCGGTGAAGCCGCGCGGGTTGGTCTCGTAGCCGTCTTCCTGGATGTACATGGACAGGCGGATGATGTCGGCCTTCCAGTCGTAGGCCAGGGCGTCCAGCGAGCTGTCGGTCAGGCAGTGGTCGAACCACTGGATGCCGTGGGTGCTCATGCCGCGCAGTTGGACCGGGTTGCCGTGCTCGTCGCAGAGCTGGGTGCCGCAGACCTGGACTTTGCCGTACCGCTCGACCGGGGTGCCGGTGCCGGGCTGCGTGCCGGGGTCGGGGGAGGGGGTTCCGGGACCGCCGGGGCCGCCCGGCTCGGAGCCTTCGTCGCAGGGGGCGCCGTTGATGGTGCAGTGGGTGGGTTCGCCGCTGCCGGAAGCGATGAAGCCGAAGGAGGCGGTGCCTCCGGGCGGGATGGTGCTGTTCCAGGAAACCCCGGTGAAGGTGTGGGAGTTGCCGCTGCTGGTGTGCTGGGCGTTCCACACCTGGGCCACTGTAGTGCCGCCGGGCAGGGTGAGGACGACCTCCCACTGGGAGACGGTGCTCGAGGTGTCGTTGCGGACGGTGACGGACGCGGAGTAGCCGTTGTCCCACGAGGATTCTTTGGTGACTGTGGCGGTGAGACCGGCGGCCTGCGCGACTCCGGGGGAGAGGAGCGCGATCAGCAGGGCGAGGGCCGCGGTCACCGCGACAGCGACCGGAGGGCCGCCCTTCCGGGCGGCGGGGGATTTCGCCATGGTTCCTCCAAGGGGAGAGGGGAGGAAGAGCGCTATGGGAGCGCTCCCATATAGGGATGCGCATTCCGCGACAGAATCGGGGAAGGAGGAATGCGCCGTTCTCGTTATGTAGTGAGACCGTAGCACAAAGTCAAGAGCAATAAGTGATCTAGGTCACTCAAAGAAGGAGGGGTGCTGGATGAGGTGAAGTTCCGGGAGCATGGGAGGAACCCCGACGCCTGGCCAGTGCGGCCCAAGGGAGGACGACCGGCGATGCACGACACCTGGACCGCTATCGACTTCGAGACCGCCAACCGCAACCAGGGCAGCGTGTGCGCGGTGGGACTCGTGCGAGTCACCGACGGGCGGATCGTCGACCGCTACACCACCCTGGTCCGTCCCCCGGCCCCCGTCGACCACTTCGAGCAGGACAACATCGCGGTCCACGGGATCACCCCCGAGCACGTCGCCGACGCCCCCGCTTGGCCGCAGGTCCACACGACCATCCTGGAATTCGCCGCGGGCAGCCCGTTCGTCGCGCACAACGCAGTGTTCGACATGGGCGTGATCCGCGCTGCCTGCGCGCACGCCGGCCTCCCCGAGCCCTCGCTCCACTACGCGTGCTCCTTGGACATCGCCCGGCGGACGTGGCCCGCCCTGCGGAACCACCGGCTGCCCACGGTCTGCCGCACGATCGGCTACGACCTGCGCCGCCACCACACCGCGGACGCCGACGCGGAAGCCGCCGCCCACGTCGTGCTCGCCGCACTCCGGCACCACGGGGCCGCCACCCTGGTCGAACTGTGCCAGCGGCTCCGCCGTCCGCTGCGGCGCACCCCCGCGCGTCCGGCACCGCAGCACTGCGCCCCGCAACCGCTGTGGTCCGAGGCCGGATTCAGCGAATAACCGGCGAAGGCCAGGGACCGAGACCATGCCCACCCCACTGCCGCCGCACCCGGCCGGGGGAAGAGTGCCGTGGCGGACGGCGGTACTCCGGACAACGACGGACCGTGCTCCTGTGCGCTCAGTACCTCCGGAAAACGTCCCACCGTCCGCCGAACTGACACGGTGGCTTCGGGGATCTCATCGACGCGTGTCCACTTGCTGGTCAAGCGGCCTGCAGACCACACCCCGCCGCACGGTTGCCGCGGGCTACAGGTCGGACGGGCGGCAGCGGAACACCTGGAGCCGGCGTCCGTCGTAGTACTTGTCGGTTTCGCCGACCCACTCCATACCGATACGGCGTGCCGTGGCGATGGCGCGCTTGTTCTCCGCCCGGGCGACCGCAAACACTTCTTCCAGTCCTTGCTTGAACGCCCACCGGATCAGGGCTCGGCTCGCCTCCGTGGCGTAGCCCTGCCCCCACACGTCGGGGCGCAACTGCCAGTTGAGCTCGAAGTCTTCCTCGAACGGGGGCATCAGCCGCAAGGAGAGGCCCCCGATGACCTCCCCGTCTTCTGTGCGTACCACCGCCCACCGCCCAGCCGGAGGTACCAGGTTCGGCTGCGCCTCGACCCATGCTTCCAGGACCGAGCGCATCGCGGAGACGTCGTCGACCGCTCCCGTGCTGATCCACCGCGCTACTTCAGAGGAGCCGTAGATCTTGTAGGCGGCCTCGACATCGTCGAGGCTCCAGTCTCTGATCAGGAGACGCTCAGTGCGCAGGGGTGGTGTCATGGAACTCATAGGCAGCGATATACCCGATTGGTCCATACCTGTCACATAAGGTTTTCTCAGATTTGACAGGGCTATGGGCCTTTGTCCCGGGCGAACTCTGGCCAGCGCTCGTGGACGAGGGCCTGCACCTGCCGGTCGAGCGCGGGGGCGCCCCGGCGGTTGTCGACGGCCACGTGAGGCGCTGCGGGCGGCTCGGTGGGGCGGACCCGTGCGGTGAACGCGGCGAAGTCCGCGAGCTTTCCCGCATCCTGGGCCCGGCCGCGGGCGATGAGGCGTTCGCGCAGGGTCTCCGCGTCGCTGCGCACCCACACCACGTGCACGGGTGCTCCGCCCAGTTCCGCTACCCAGGCGCGCCACCGGGACAGGTCGCGGATCTGCTGGGTGAACGGGGCGTCCAACAGGACGGGGCAGCCCGCGGCGCGGATCTGCCGCGCCGCCGCGGTCATCCCCCCGTACTCGTGCGGTTTGATGTGCGCGTCGTACCAGGGGCCTTCGCGCTCCCCGTGGGGGCGGCCGTGCGCGCTGAGCAGCGCGGCCACACAGCCGCTGTACAGCGTGTCTTTGTCGAGCAGGGCGGGGACCGGGAAGAGGTGGCGCAGCAGCAGGTCCGCCACGGTGGACTTTCCTGCGCCAGGGGCTCCCGCCACGACCCACACGGGGGCCGGGCACTGCAGGGACGGTGATCGGCTCACCCGTCCAGTGTGGCGTGCCGCAGGCCGTCCTTCCCCGCGGGTCCCGCGCATGCGGCGCGGGGTTCTGGGAAAGTGTCCACCCCACACGGGACCGCCGCTGAAGAGGAGGCACATATGCGCGCCGCACGGTGGGCGGAACGCCGCCGACATTCCATGGACCGGCCGGGAACCTCTGAGGCGTCCTGGCGGGGATGGCCCGCCCTGCGGGAGTTTCCCGCGGTGCACCTGGCGGGGATCACGAGCGCGGTCGTCATCGCCGCGCACCCCGGGGATGCGGTCCTGTCGGTCGGGGGGACGATTTCCATGCTGGCTGCTTCCGGGGCCCGCGTCCGGATGGTCTCTGCCAGCACGGGGGACGTGGCAGACTCGGGAAAACGCGGCACCCCGTGGGAGTGGTGGGGCGAGGTGCGGCATGCCTTGCAGATGCTGGGCGCTGACGGGGTCGAGATCGTCCAGTTGCGGGACTCCGACGGTCACGGCGGTGGCGGGGGCGAACCGCAGGCGGAGACGCTGACCCGGCTGTGTGCGGGCTTCGACCTGTGCCTGGCCCCGTGGGAGGGGGACCGGAATCCCGCCACCGAGCCGGTGGCCCGGGCCGCCCGGCAGGCCGCCGCTGCCTTGGACATCCCGGTCCTGGGCTGCCCGGTCTGGTTGTGGCATTGGGCGCACCCCGAAGATCCCCGGGTGCCGTGGGAGCGGATGAACCGCATCGTCTTGTCCGAGGAGATCCGGCGGCTCAAAGTCGACGCGATTGCCTGCCTGAACGTGTGGGGCGGCACGAGCCGGGTCGCAGCTGACGGGATGACCCTGACCACGGAGAAGGTGGCGCACTTCATCCGGGATGCCGAGCTGGTCTTCCGGTAGCCCGCGGTGCGGCGCGGGCGGCAGTCCGGTTCAGCGGCGGGCGACGCCCAGCAGGTGGTGGAGGACGAGGTCCTCGTAGACGTCCCCGAGCTGCTGGGGGGTCATGCTGGAGGGGTCGTACCAGTTCAGGGTGGAATCCAGGGTGTCGAGGACGGTTGTCGCGGTCACGGGCTCCCCGGAGCCGTCTGCAGGGGTGAACACGCCGTCGGTCCGGCCCTGGTCGATGATGCGGGCGATCCGGTCGTGGTAGGCACGCAGTAGCAGGGAGAGCTCCCGGTAGCGGGGCGGGGAGATCGCCCGCAGGGTGCGCAGCAGGGACCTGCGCAGGGTCAGTTCGACCCGGTAGCGGCAACTGTGCTCGATGTGGCGGCGGACGAGGCGGCGCATCTGCTCTACCGGGGATGCGGGGGCCGTGTTGGCGGGCTCGGCTGCGGTGAGCAGGCGGACCCGGTCCACGACGAGCCGGTAGACCAGGTCGAGCCGCGTGGGGAAGACCCGGCGGAGGTCGTCCGGGTCGACGCCGGCTGCGGCGGCGACGGCGTCCAAGCTGACCCCGGTAGTGCCGTGGCGGGAGAAGAGCTGGACGGCGGTGTCGAGGACGTGGAGAACGAACGGTGCGTCCGGTGCGGCGAGATCAGTGGTCGTCATGATCGCTCACCCGGGCCCGGCGCAGGAGCGGGCTGCGTGGGCCAGTGTTGTGCGGGGGAACCTCCTGTGGGGAGGGGAGTTCGGGTGCAAACTGAGGAGAGGATAGCGCCGCCCGTGTGAGGAAGACGTGAGTTTTCCTCTCCCCCGGAGCAAGGGTGTTCCTCCTCACCCCTTCCGCCCGGGAGCGACCGGCGAATCGGTGGGATATCCCCCGGGGAGGCTTTTCACTCCCGACCCAATGTCCTGCTTTCCTGCCCCTTCCTCAGCGGACGCCTCCGGTGTGGCCGGGGGAACTGGGCGGGAGGGAGGGGCGTTGCCGGAAGAGAGAACTGCTAAGAAAGATATGCGCGTCCCACAGTGCACCCCCGCACCGAACAGAATCGAACGAGGCCAGAAGATGATCCCCGATCAGCGTCGCGAACACATCCTCAAACTGCTGCAGGAACGCAACGTCCTCAGCATCAGTGAGCTCACGTCGATGCTGTCCGTCTCCCACATGACGGTGCGCAGGGATATCCAGGCGCTGGAGAACGAGGGCAAGGTCCTCTCCGTGACCGGGGGCGTCCGCCTGGCCGCACGTCTGAAGAGCGAACCCTCCTATCTGGCCAAGGCCCAGCTCGAGGTCCCGGCCAAACGCGCCATCGCCCGAGCCGCCGCCGAGCTCGTCCGGGAGAATTTCACGATCTTCTTGGATGCGGGGACGACCACGCTCCAGATGGTGCCGCTGCTGACCGACAAGGCAGGGCTGACCGTGGTGACCAACGACTTCAACGTGGTCGGCCACCTGATGGAGTACCCCAATATTGAACTGATCCACACCGGGGGTGTGGTGTCGCACGCGGACCATTCCTCGGTCGGCCAGTTCACCGCCGAGTTCCTCCGCCGGGTCAACGTGGATATCGCGTTCATCGCGAGCAGCTCGTGGGATGTGGAACGCGGTTCCACGACGCCGTCGGAGGCCAAGGTGGTGGCCAAGCAGGAGCTGCTGCGGGTGGCGTCCAAGAGTGTGCTGACGGTGGACAGCACCAAGTACGGCAAGTTCGGTACGTTCACGGTCGCCCGGCTGGAAGAGTTCGACCTCATCATCACGGACGACCGCCTGCCCGCCAACGCGGTGCAGCAGATGCGGGAGCGGGATATCCGCCTGCAGCTCGTCCCGTTGAACTGAGCCGCCTGCGGGTTAGCCCGCGGGCGGGTCCGGGCAGCACAGCTCCAACTGGATGCCGTCGGGGTCTTCGAACATCAGCAGCGGCCCGTGGTCGCCGTGGAGGATCGGGGTGTGCTCCACTTCGAGCGCGTCCAGCCGCTTCTCCCACTCTTCGAGGTCGTCGGGGGAGGAGACGGCGAAGGCGAGGTGGTCCATCCCGGCGTGCCGGGGGTCGAAACGGGCGTTGAAGTGGTCGGTGTGCTGGGTGAGGCAGAGCACCAGGCCGTTGGGGTGGCGGCAGAAGGTGCGTCGCCAGTGCGGGCCGTCCTCGGTCTTGTATTCGTGGAATCCGAGGACGTCGCGGTAGAACTCGACGCTGGTGTCGCGGTTGCGCACGGACAGGGTGATGTGCGCGATTCCCGCCAGACTCGACACGGGCACCCCTTTACGGCGGTGGAGTGGTCGCCGCGCAAGCGTGGAGAACAGGGTAGACACAAGCGTCCAGGGTACGCCTCTGCTTCGGGGAAACGGAACAGGACAGGGGCAATGGTGGAAAATGTGCCGCACCTGTGCTACCGGAACGTTTCTGAACACCAGGGGCGGCTGCTCCTGCCTGGCCAGAGGCATGGGGACGGCAGGAGGTCCCGGACGCGGGGGAACACTCCTCCGGTGACGGTAGAGACCTAGGGCCGTTGCTAACCTCACCTTTAGTGAACCGGTTCATTGAGCCAGCGCGGGGAGACAGGATGAGGCGTCCGACGATCGTGGATATCGCCAAGGCCGCAGGCGTTTCCAAAGGAGCGGTCTCCTACGCGCTGAATGGTCGGCCTGGAGTCTCGGACGCCACGCGGCGCCGCATCCTGGACATCGCCGAGCAGTTGGGCTGGGCGCCGAGCAGTGCGGCGCGTTCCCTGTCGGACGGTCGGGCCTGGGCGATCGGCATGGTGGTGGACCGTCCGGCCAAGACGCTGGCCGCCGAGCCGTTCTTCATGCAGTTGATCGGGGGGATCCAGCTCGAACTCGACGGCAGCCCGTTCTCTTTGTTGATGCGCTCTGCCGAGGACCGGGACGTGGAGACGGCCACGTACCAGCGCTGGCATGCGGAGCGCCGGGTCGACGGGGTGCTGCTGGTGGATTTGCGCCGTGACGACCCTCGACTGCCGTTTGTGAAGGAGCTGGGGCTGCCCGCGGTCGTGGTCGGCGGTCCCGAGCACACCCAGGGCCTGCCGTGCGCGTGGACGGACGACGCGGAAGCCATGGGGGAAGTGATCCGGTATTTGGCCGATTTGGGCCACCGGAGGATTGTCCGGGTGGCGGGTCCGGCGGAGTTCGTGCACACCGAAGTTCGGTCGCAGGCATTCGCCAAAGTGGCGCGCGAAGTGGGGTTGACTCGGGCAGAGATCGTTCACGCGGACTATGTGGAATCCCGCGCCGCGGATATTACTCGCGAGTTGCTTTCTGCGGAGAACCCGCCGAGCGCACTTGTTTTTGACAACGATTTGATGGCAGTGGCGGCGTTGGGCGCGGCGCAGGAGATGGGGGTCCCTGTTCCGGAGCGGCTGTCGATCGTGGCCTGGGACGATTCCCGGATCTGCCAGGTCATCCGCCCTGCGCTGACTGCGGTGGGGCGCGAGGTCACCCAGCACGGGAGAATTGCCGCGTCTTTGCTGATGGAAGTGATTGAAGGGCGTACTCCCCGTTCCCGGCAGACTCCGCCGAGCCGGCTCATCCCGCGGGCAAGTACGGGCCCCGCTGCATTCTGATCACTTCTTGACCTCCGCTTGACCAAGGTGAAGTAAGTTCGTTGTAATCCAGTCAGGTGTGTACGGTGCGGTGGGCGGGTTTGCTGTGCAAACAGCACGTCCCGCGTAAACCGGTTTAGTTTTCATAACACAGTCTTGACGCTAAACCGGTTTATTGATGTTCTTTCGTTCACTCCCGTCTGTGATCTGTGTGGCGGAACGGGCGGGAGGGGAGAGCAACAGCCGCATCTGCTGGCAAAAACCCGCGTGACCAGACGAAAGGCTACGGGGGGCCTTCGTTTGGGAACGCTCCCAAACAACTGTTGCCGGGCCACGCGTCGGTAACAGATGGAGGAGAGAAGAAGAACGATGCGAAACCGCTACAGGTTTCTGATCCCCCTCGCACTGGTCAGCTTGCTGGCCACATCCTGCGGGGGTGACACAGAGGGCGACGGTGGAGCGACAGGGGACTACCCCCGTGCGGAGACCCTCTACACCGGTGGTACCCAGTGGGGGCCGCCGAGCACGTGGAACCCGCTCGACACGGGTAACTACGCCACCGGAACGGTGGGTCTGGTCTACGAGACCCTGTTCCTCTACGAGCCGCAGACTGGAGAATACATCCCCTGGCTTGCGGAGAGCGGCGAGTGGGTCGACGACAAGACCTACGAGCTGAAGCTCCGCCAGGGCGTCAAGTGGAGCGACGGCGAAGACTTCACCGCCGACGACGTGGTCTTCACCGTCGAGATCGGCAAGTACGAGGGCTCCTCCTACCACTCGCTGTGGGAGTGGCTCGAGAGCGCTGAGGCCGTCGACGACTACACGGTCAAGTTCACCTTCTCCAAGGCCAACTACGCGCAGTGGGCCAACTGGCTGTACTTCAACGCCATTGTGCCCGAACACATCTGGTCGGAGCGCTCCGAGGAGGAGATCCTCACCGGCGCCAACGAGGACCCCGTCGGCACCGGCCCGTACCTCTACGAGACCCACGACCAGGACCGCCAGGTCTGGAAGAAGAACGAGGACTGGTGGGCCACTGAGGCGCTCGGCCACGAGGTCAAGCCCACGTACATCGTCGACGTGGTCAACACCAGCAACGAGGCCGCGCTGAGCCAGGTGCTCCAGGGCAACATCGACATCAACAACAACTTCCTGCCCGGTATCGCGCAGCTCGTCCAGGGCGGCTACCAGGTCCAGACCTACTTCCCTGAAGAGCCCTACATGCTCGCGGCCAACACCGCGTGGCTGGTGCCCAACACCACCAAGAAGCCGATGGACGACCCTGAGTTCCGCAAGGCGCTCTCGGCCTCCATCGACATGGACGAGATCGTCAACAACGTCTACGGCGGCCTGGTCACCGAGGCCGACCCCACCGGTCTGCTCCCTGTCTGGGACGACTACATCGACACCGAGGTGGTCGAGAAGCACGCCACCCCGCGTGACCCGAAGGTCGCCAAGAAGATCCTTGAGGAAGCCGGCTACGAGGACACCGACAACGACGGCTTCGTCGAGACCCCTGACGGTGAGCCGATCGATCTGACCCTCATCGTTCCCAGCGGCTGGACCGACTGGATGGAGGCCGCCCGGGTCATCAGCGAGAGCGCGAGCGAAGTCGGTATCAAGGTCACCACTGACTTCCCCGAGTTCAACGCCCTGGTGGACCAGCGCAACAGCGGCGAGTTCGACCTGGTGATCAACAACGAGCGCCAGATCAGCAACACGCCGTGGACCTACTACGACTACATCTTCCGCCTCCCGGTCCAGGACCAGCAGACTACGGTCAACTTCGGCCGCTACGAGAACGAAGAGGCCTGGGAGCTGGTGGGTGAACTCGACGGCATCCCGGTTGAGGACACCGAGAAGATCCGCGAGGTGGCGGGCAAGATCCAGAAGATCCAGCTCGAGGAGATGCCGGTCATCCCGCTCTGGTACAACGGCCTGTGGGCGCAGTACAACAACTCGGTGTGGACCAACTGGCCCTCCAGCGAGTCCGACAACAACTACCTGCCCTCGACCTGGCGCGGCTACTTCCAGCTCGGCAGCATCCTGATGCTGACCGAACTGGAGCCCGCCTCGGAGGAAGAGTAGGCAGCGAGTTTCGAGAAGTGGTCTTCCGGTGATTAGCCCCCGTCCCGCCGCCCGCTCCCGGGGAGTGGAGCGGCGAGACGGGGGCCCCGTATGGCCACCGAGCCCAGGAGGGCCCGTTGCGTAAATACTTCGGCCGCAAGATTTTTGTCTACGCGCTGACCTTCTTTGCAGCAGTCACCATCAACTGGATGATCCCGCGGCTGATGCCCGGTGACCCCATCAAGAGCCGGCTCGCCCGTGCTTCGCTCAACGACGCTGGCGCAGCGGAAGCGTTGTACGGGTACTTCAACAAGATGTTCGGCCTGGACCTGCCGCTCTGGCAGCAGTACCTCAACTTCTGGGTCTCGCTGTTCCAGGGCGACCTGGGGATTAGCATCTGGAACTTCCCCACGCCTGTTATTGACCTGATTTTGGGAGCGGTCCCATACAGTCTGGGACTCCTGCTGCCCTCGATTATCCTGAGCTGGCTCGTCGGCAACTGGTTCGGCGCCTACGCCGCGCGGAGCAAGTGGCTGGACAACACGATCCTGCCCATCGGCTACATCCTCACCGCTACTCCCTACATGTGGCTGGCGCTCCTGCTGGCCTGGAGCCTCGGCATCGTCGCGGGCCTGTTCCCCGCCGCAGGATCGTACGGCCTCTCCCTCCAGCCTGCGTTCACTTGGACGTTCATCTCCAGCCTGCTGGAGCACTGGTTCCTGCCGTTCCTGTCGCTGTTCCTGGTCGCCCTGGGCGGCTGGGCCATCGGCATGCGGAACATGATCATCTACGAGCTGGAGTCCGAGTACTCCAACTACCTGCAGGCGCTGGGCGCGCCGCGTCGCTTGATCCGCAAGTACGCTTTCCGTAACGCCATGCTGCCCCAGCTCACCGGCCTGGCCGTGCAGTTGGGCACGGTGGTCGCGGGCGCGCTGCTCACCGAAATCGTCTTCTCCTACCAGGGCCTGGGCTACCTGATCCTGCAGGCGATCCAGAACCAGGACTTCTTCCTGCTGCAGGGAACCTTCCTGTTCATCGTCATCGGCGTACTGATCGCTAACTTCATCATCGACATCGTCTACGCCCTGGTCGACCCGCGTGTCCGCGTCCAGATGCAGGGAGGAGCCAAATGACAGCCGCGCAGCCGCTGCCCGACCCGACCACGGCTCCGGAAGAGCCGGCGGTCGCCACACCGAAGGCGCCCCGGCTGGAAGCCCTCTACTTCGCACTGCGCAATCCCAAGCTGGTCGTCGGCCTGTCGATTGTGCTCCTGTTCCTGCTGGTGGGCCTGGTCGTCCCGCCGTTCTTGGAGCACACCCCCGGCGAGCGGTACGCGCCTCCGCTGCTGCCGCCGTCGGCAGAGCACTGGTTCGGGACGACGCAGTTCGGCCAGGACCTCTTCACCCAGTTCGTCTACGGCATCCGCTCGACGTTCCTCGTCGGCTTCCTCGGCGGCGGGATCGCAGCCGTCATCGGCATGACGATCGGCTTCGTCGCCGGATACAAGGGCGGCTGGATCGACGAGGTCCTCAACATGCTGACCAACGTCGTCCTGGTCCTGCCCACCCTGGCGGTGCTGTTCATCATCGCCGCCTACGTGGACTCCTATGGCGTGGTGACGCAGTCCTTCTTCATCGGCATGACCTCCTGGCCGTGGGCTGCGCGTGCGGTCCGCTCCCAGGCGCTGTCGCTGAGCTCGCGCGACTTCGTCGACCTGGCCCGCCTGAGCGGTGTCCGGCCATGGAAGATCATCGTCCGCGACATCGCGCCGAACATGAGTTCCTACCTGTTCATGACGTTCATCCTGCTCTTCGGCGGCGCTGTGCTGGCCGCCGCAGGACTGGACTTCGTGGGACTGGGCCCGAACGACGGCATGTCGCTGGGGCTGATCATGCACCAGGCCGTCAAGTGGGGCGCCCTGCAGTTGGGCGTGTGGTGGTGGTTCGTGCCTCCGGGCCTGGGCATCACCGCGATTGTCGGCTCGATGTACGTCATGAACGTGGGGCTGGACGAGGTCTTCAACCCCAAGCTGAGGGAGATGTAGCAGGTGACCCTCGAAGTCTCGGACCTGCGGGTCTACTATCGCACCTTGCGTGGTGACGTCCGCGCTCTCGACGGTCCCACGTTCACTGTCGCCGACGGCGAGATCATGGGACTGGCGGGAGAGTCAGGCAGCGGCAAGTCCACACTCAGCAAGAGCCTGATCCGGCTGGACGGGCGGATGCGCTACATCGGCGGCAGCGTCACCCTCGACGGCGACGAGATGCCGATCTGGGATGACCGGGCCATGGACGAGTTCCGCTACAAGCGGGTCTCGATCATCCCGCAGTACGCGATGAGCGCGATGAACCCGACCCGCAAGATCGGCAAGATGATCGCCGAGCTGCTGGAGTCGCGGGGGGTGCGGTTCCGGGACGTCCGCGACGAGCTGCACCGCCGTCTGGAGCTGGTGGAGCTGGAGCGGGACGTGCTGGACCGCTACCCGCTGGAGCTGTCGGGTGGGATGAAGCAGCGCACGGTCATGGTGATCTCGACGCTGCTCAACCCGTCGCTGCTGATCGCCGACGAGGTGACGTCGGCGCTGGACGTCTCCACCCAGCGGGCTGTCGCTGAAACCCTGGTGGAGTTCCGCGACCGCGAGTTCGTCAAGAGCATGATCGTCGTGACGCACGACATCTCGCTGGTGTACCAGATCGCGGACACCATCATGGTGATGTACGGCGGACGGCTTGCGGAGAAGGCGTCCGCCAAGACCATCATCGAGATGCCCAAGCATCCTTACACCAAGATGCTGCTGGACTCGCTTCCCGAGGTGGGCGTCAAGTACGAGGACAAGCGGTTGAGCGGTATTCCGGGGAGCCCGCCCGGTCTCCTCAATCCCCCGCAGGGGTGTCGCTTCCGGGATCGCTGCCCGCTGGCCGACAAGCAGTGTCTGGAGCAGCCGCCGTTCGTGGAAGTGGAAAGCGACCACCACGTCGCCTGTTGGAAGGCCGAGTGATCAGATGCTGAAATTCGACCGGGTCACCAAGGTCTACAAGGTGGGCGCCTTCGGCGGGGGAGAGTTCACTGCAGTCCGGGACGCCAGCTTCGAGGTGCGTCCCGGCGAGGTAGTGTCCCTGATCGGTGAGAGCGGCAGCGGCAAGAGCACTCTCGGCAAGATGGCGCTGCGGATCGCGTCGGTGAGCAAGGGGAAGATCACCTGCGACGGCATCGACGTGTCCACGCTGCGCGGGCACCGGGCGCTGAAGGACTACTACCGCAAGGTGCAGGGCGTCTTCCAGGACCCTTTCAGCAGCTACAACCCGATTTTCAAGGCCGACCGGGTCTTCTCGATGATCCGTGAGGAGTACTACCCGGAGGTCTCCCAGAGCGAGTGGCAGGACAGGGTGGCCGAGGCGCTGAAGGTGGTGCGGCTCGACCCGAACCAGGTGTTGGGCAAGTACCCGCACCAGCTCAGCGGCGGCCAGTTGCAGCGCATGCTCCTCGCCCGGGCGCTGCTGCTGGACATCGACTATCTGGTGGCCGACGAGGTGATCAGCATGTTGGACGCTTCGACGCGGATCGACGTGCTCAACCTGTTGGCCGACCTGAAGGCGCGGGGGATGGGCATCCTGTTCGTCACCCACGACTTGGCGCTGGGCAACTACATCAGCGACCAGACGGTCATCCTCTACAAGGGTGAGATCGTGGAGCGCGGGGTCACCGAGAAGGTGTTCAGCGATCCGCGCCACCCCTACACGAAGAAGCTGTTCGCCTCGGTGCCGCAGTTCCACAAGAAGTGGGAGGAGGTCGAGGCCGAGCTCCGTGCCAAGGAGGCCGCCGATACCTCCACGCATCCCTACCACCTTGAGGAGGGCCAGGAGGTCCCCAGCGAGCTGGTGCAGGTCTCCGAGGGGCACTACGTGCAGCCTTTCCACCGTCGGGCCGCGGTGTAGTCCCTAGTTCGCCGTCGAGCCGGCCAGCGGCTGGCTGAGAGTCGCTGACCGGCTCTTCGGCGTGCCTGAAAACGGGAGAACGGCTTTTATTGGCAATTTACTGAACCGCTTAATTTTCCTCTCAGCCTCTTGACACTGAACCGGTTTACTAGTCTCATGGGGAACGCGGCGGAACACCGACGACCGTCGTAAGAGTCGGGTGCGACCCGGCACCGGGTTACGCCCCCTCCCTCCTCCAGGCGCCCGGGTCGCACCCTTGAAGTGCAACACCGCTTCACCTGTGGAGACGCCATGGCAGTGCGCATCGAACTGCGCGAGAACTGGGTCCTCCGTGCGGACGATCCCGCCGAGGTTCCAGTGGAGATCGGCCCTGCGGGGATACCGGCGACCGTGCCGGGATGCGTGCACACCGACCTCATGGCGGCGAACCTCATTCCCGACCCTTACCAAGGTCGCAACGAGACCGAGCTCGGCTGGATCGGCCGCACCCAGTGGAGCTACACGACCACCTTCGACGCCACCGCACTGGCTGAGGCAGAACGGATCGACCTGGAATGCGCCGGACTGGACACCGTGGCCACGGTGTTCCTCAACGGTACGGAAGTCGGCCAGAGCCGCAATATGCACCGCTCCTACCGTTTCGACCTGCGCCGGGCGCTCCGAGACGGCACTAACGAACTGAGGGTCGAGTTCGCCTCCCCCTACAGCTACGCCACGGCGCTCCGCGACAAGCTCGGGGACCGGCCCAACGCCTACCCCGAGCCGTTCCAGTTCATCCGCAAGATGGCCTGCAACTTCGGCTGGGACTGGGGCCCCACCCTCGTCACCTCGGGGATCTGGCGGCCGATCCACGTGCACGCGTGGCACACGGCCCGCCTAGCCCAGGTCGTCCCCCTGATCACCGTGGCCCGCACCCACGACGGCAGCCTGGAGGGCCGCGTCCTGGTGCGGGTGGAGGTGGAGCGGAGCGAGCACGGGGAGGACACCGAGCTGGTCGTGCGCGTCCGGATCGCCGACCGGGAGCAGTCAATCGCCGTCCCCGCCGGGGTGTGCCGTACCGAACTGGAGGTCACCGTCCCCGACCCCGACCTCTGGTGGCCCCGCGGCTACGGTGACCAGCCGCTCTACGACCTGCGCGTCGATCTGGCCGCTCACGGGGAGGAACTGGACACCTGGCAGCGCCGGATCGGGTTCCGCACGGTCGAGCTCGACACCGGTGTCGACGAGGACGGCCGCCGGTTCACCATCGTCGTCAACGGGGTGCCCGTCCTCGTCAAGGGCGCCAACTGGATTCCCGACGACTGTTTTGTGAGCCGGGTGGGGCGCGACCGCTACGCCGCGCGGATCGACCAGGCGGTCGCGGCCAACATGAACCTGCTGCGGGTGTGGGGCGGCGGCCGCTACGAGAGCGAGGACTTCTACGAGCTGTGCGACGAGCGCGGCATCCTCGTCTGGCAGGACTTCCTGTTCGCCTGCGCCGCCTACCCCGAGGAGCCGCCGATCACTGAAGAGGTCGAGGCCGAGGCCCGCGAAGTGGTGGCCCGGCTCGCCCCCTACCCCAGCCTGGTGCTGTGGAACGGCAACAACGAGAACATCTGGGGCTACTGGGACTGGGGCTGGAAGGAGGAGCTGGCGGGCCGGAGCTGGGGCGAAGGCTACTACCTGGAGCTGCTGCCGCGGATCGTCGCCGAGGTCGACCCTACGCGCCCCTACTGGCCGGGCAGCCCGTACTCCGGGGTGCCGGACATCCACCCCAACGACCCGCGGTACGCCTCCATCCACATCTGGGACGTGTGGAACGAGGTGGACTACACCGCCTACCGCAACTACCGGCCCCGGTTCGTGGCCGAGTTCGGGTTCCAGGCCCCGCCCACCTACGCCACGCTGCGCTCCGCCCTGCCCGGAGAGGAGCTGCGACCGGATTCGCCGGGCATGCTGCACCACCAGAAGGCGGTCGACGGCAACGGCAAGCTCGCCCGCGGCCTGGCCCCGCACTTCGGCAACCCTGCCGACTTCGACGACTGGCACTATCTGACCCAGGTCAACCAGGCGCGCGCGATTACTCTGGGCATCGAGCACTTCCGCGCCCAGTGGCCCCGGTGCACGGGGAGCGTGGTCTGGCAGCTCAACGACTGCTGGCCGGTGACGTCGTGGTCGGCTGTGGACGGCGAAGGCCGGCGCAAACCGCTGTGGTACGCCCTGCGGGCGGTCTACGCCGAGCGGCTGGCCACGGTGCAGCCTGACGGCGACGGCCTGGTCCTCGTCGTGGCCAACGACAGCAACCGGGAGTGGACCGGGACCGCGCACCTGGCCCGGCGGGCCTTGGACGGCACGGTGCTGGCCGCGGCCGATGCCCCGTTCACTGTGCCTGCCCGCGGCGCCGTCCGGGTGCCGCTGCCCGCCGAGGTGGCGCGCCCCGGGGATGCGACCCGGGAATTGATTACCGCGGACACGGGGGCACGCCGAGCGTACTGGTTCTTCGCTGAGGACCGCGAGATCGCCTATCCGGCGCCGGAGTACGACACCCGTGTCGTGCCGCGTGGCGCGGACCTGTGCGTGACCGTGACGGCGCGGAGCCTGCTGCGCGACCTCTCCCTGTTCGCGGACCGCCTCGATCCGGGGGCCGAGGCGGATGACATGCTGGTCACCCTCCTGCCGGGAGAGTCGCACACGTTCACGGTGCGCGGCGGTGCCCACCTCGACCCTGCCCAGGTGGTCCAGCCGCCCGTGCTGCGCACCGTCAACGACGCGCTGCGCGCCGCGCAGGACAGCATCCCGGTCTGACCAGCCCAGACTCCGGTTCCGGATGGGGTGAGAAAGCGGGCTTTCCGGGACCGGACGGCGGTACGTGGTGGGGCAAGCACCGCGTGCCGCCACCCATGCTGGCCCGGCGGGTGAGGGGTTCGCCTCACCCGCCGGACTCGGCGAGGACGGCGTACACCACGAGGGAGTCGGAGTAGTGGCCGCTAGCCGGGTCGAAGTCCCCGGCGCAGGTCACCAGGCGCAGCTCCGGGCGGTCGCTCGGCCCGTAGACCTGGTCGGTGGGGAAGTCTTCCTTGGGCACCTGTTCGACCCGGTCCACCACGAACACGGGCTGGGAGCCGTCGGCGCGCGCCACGTGGACGAGGTCGTCGGGACGTAGTTCGTTGAGGCGGGCGAAGACCGACGGCCCGCTCCGGGTGTCGAGGTGCCCGGTGAGCACGGCGGGCCCGGCTTCGCCCGGGGAGGCACCGAGCGCGTACCAGCCGACCAGGTTGGGGTCGTCCAGCGGCGGGTCTTCCAGCGTGCCGTCGGGGTTGAGCCCCAGTTCGGCGACGGGCGCGTCCACCCCGATCGACTCGATGGTCAACCGGACAGGAACTGACCGCTTCAGTGGTGTTTCCGGGGTGGCGGGACCGCCGCTGGCGAACGCGGCTGCCACGCCGAGGAGGACGGCCAGCAGGACGCCGACGCTACTTCGCTGCTGGGCGGCCACGGCGCACCCCCTGCCGTAGCGCGACTACGGCGGTAGCACCGAGCAGGAGGAGACCGGCGGCGAGCACGTCGAAGGGCGGGGTCGTGGTGGACGCCGGGCGGGCCAGTCCGCCGCCTCCCGCGTTCGGCGCGCCGCTGGGCGTGGGTGCCGGGGAGGGCGTGGTGTGCTGCGGTGCCGGGACCGCGGACCCGTCCGGGGCGGGCACGGTGACGCTGGCGTACTGCACGTGGCTGGAGTCGGCCGCCCCGCATTCGCCGCGGACCTGGTAGTCGCCGGGTTCCAAGTCGTCGGACAGGACGAACTCCTGTTCGGCCGCGGTCTCCCCGGCCAAGTCGACCCGGGTGGGCGCCGCGAACGCGGGCGAAGAGTACTCCACCCACTCGGCGCTGTCCGGGCAGGAGACCCGCACGAAGACCGTGGAGCCCGGGGCCGCTTTGGGCGGGAACACCGTGATGGCTTCATCGGCGGCCGCGGTCCCGGCCCCTCCGACCAGGACCGCGGCCGCTGTCCAACCGAGCGCGGTGCGTACGCGCATAACCCTCCCCCTCATGTCGCCAGCGCTGCAAGACCCATTGGAAACATCGCAGAGCGTCCCGGGAACACGACGGCCGCCGCTGGCCGGTTGCGGAGTTTTTGCCCGAACTTTCTCCGATATCGGTGGCGCATGGCGGAACGCGCACTTCGGTTCGGGGTGGGGAGGGCCGGGCCGATCCCGCAGGGGCGGAGTGGTGCGCCGCACCCCCGGTCCGGGCGTGTGGCGCGCGGGACGCCCGGGCTCGGCGGATAGATTCGCAAGGGGACGTCTCCGGCACGCCCCGAGGAGGGGACACGCGGTGGGAGGAGGGGCGCCGATGGCCCGACTGTTGTTCGAGTTGGCCGGGGAGTGGAAGCGGCTGGCCGGACCGGGGAGGGAAGCCGCCGCGGTGGGTGCGGAACTCCTGGCCCGGTGGGCGGAGCCGCACCGCCGCTACCACACGCTCGACCACCTCAAAGCGGTGCTGGCTGCGGTGGAGGTGCTCGCGGACGCCGCCCGGGACAGCACCCTGGTCCGGTATGCCGCCTGGTTCCACGACGCGGTGTACCGGGGGGAGCCTGGGGCGGACGAGGAGAACAGCGCGCAGTTGGCGGAGCTACTGCTGCCGTCGTGCGGGTTGAGCACGGAGCAGGTCGCCGAAGTGGCCCGCCTGGTGCGGGTGACCGCCGACCATTCCCCAGAGCCGGGGGACGCCAACGCGGAAGTGCTGTGCGACGCCGACTTGGCGATCCTGGCCGCAGAGGACGCAGAGTACACCGCCTACGCCGCGGCGGTACGCCAGGAGTACGCGCACGTGGGCGACGTGGAGTTCGCGCGGGGGCGGATCGCGGTGCTGCGCGACCTGCTGGCCTCTCCCCGCCTGTACCGCACTGAGCAGGGGTATGCCTGGTGGGAGGAGCGGGCCCGCGCCAATGTGGCGGCGGAGATCGCCCGGTTAACGGAGCAGGCGGCGGGGTTTGCGCCGTCGTAGCCCTGCGGCGTGGAGCCGTGCGACGAGCGTCCGGCTGGAGACGGCGATCGCGCCGAGTTCCAGGGCTTTGGCGTACAGCGTTTCAGGCACGTCGTAGTGGTCCCGGTCGAAGGCGCGCTCCGGGATGCCGAGCGCGCGGGCGAACGCGTGCAGTTCCGCGTATGACGAGTCGCTGACGAGGTGGGACCAGAGCAGGCCGCGCGGTCCCGGCCAGGCAGGGGGGTCGATCAGGACACTCACCGCACCAAGGCTACCGCTCAGCCTGCGGGCGGCTGACGGCCCGCCACGGGATGGGGGAGGACAGCACCATCGTGGAGGAGGGGCGGCCGTGGTCGGCGAGATCGTCGATCAACTGCTCGAAGTGCGCCATCGACGGGACGCCGACGAGGAGCACGCAGCAGGCGTCGCCGGTGACCCGGTAGAGCCGCAGGATCTCCGGGCGGGCCAGCGCGGCCTCGTCGCGCAGCAGGCATAGCGGCCCGTAGCAGCCCATTTGGACGAGGGCGACCACCGACAGCCCTACCGCGTCCAGGTCGACGTGCGCGTGGTAGCCGGTGATCACGCCGCGTTCTTCGAGGCGGCGCACCCGTTCGGCGACGGCCGGGGGCGACAGCGCCACCCGGCGGGACAGTTCGTTGTAGGACAGGCGCCCGTCGGCTTGCAGCTCGGTGAGGATCCGCCAGTCCACCGCATCCAGCATGGTTGACGATCATAAACCATAAGCAGAAAACGGTTTGCGAATGGCAGGAAAAACGTCGTGATCGCCGTGGATTGCGCCTTCCTGGACGGGCGCGCGGCGGGCATCCTGGGAGCCCGGCAGGACAGGTGACGCGCAACCCTTCGGAGGTGATCCCCTCGTGTCCTCCTCCGCTGCCCTCGCCCGCGAGCAGCGCGCCGAGCGCAACCGCGGCCGCCCCACGCTCTCTTTCGACGGCGTCACCCCGTACGCCCACTACACCGCCGTCTCCACGCTGCTGTCGTTGCAGCGCCCCCGCACCGAGGAGCCCGCTGAGACCACGTTCCTCGTCGCCACACAGGTCATGGAGCTGCTGTTCGCGCTGATCCGGCACGAATGGGAGCAGGCCCGCGACGCGGTCGACGCCGATGACGTGCCCGCGGCCCTGGCCGCGCTGCGCCGCGGCCACAAGGCCCAGGACGTGCTGGCCGAGTCTTGGGAGCTGTTGGCTCCCATGACTCCCACCGAGTTCAACCGGTTTCGCGACCAGTTGGGTGAGGCGTCGGGCTTCCAGTCGTACGGCTACCGCCATCTGGAGTTCCTGCTCGGCAACAAGTCGGCGGCCATGATCCGCCCGCACCGTGCCGATCCGCACGTCAGCGCGGAGCTGGAGCGGGCCCTCGCCGAGCCGAGCCTGTACGACGCGGTGCTGCGCCTGCTGCACCGCCGCGGTTTCCCGGTGCCCGCCGAGCGGGTGGAACGCGACTGGACCCAGCCGGCGGAGCCCCATCCGCAGGTGGTGCGGGTCTGGGAGCTGGTCTACGCCGACGACAGGCCCGATAACGAGCTGCTCGCGTTGGCGGAGGCGCTGCTGGACACCGCGGAGCGGGTGACCCTGTGGCGGCACCGCCATGCGATGGCGGTGAAGCGCACGATGGGCGCCAAAGCGGGCACCGGCGGCTCGTCTGGTTTGCAATGGTTGATGAGAAATGTCCAAAAGGATGTGTTTCCGGAGCTCTGGCAGCTGCGGACCCAGCTCTAAGCCCGGGCCCATCCTTCGGTGAAGGTAAGGAGCCGACCACTGTGACCATCCCCCTCACCCGCGAGGACTGCGCTGCACGGGACGCCGCCGACCCCCTGGCCCCGTTCCGCGACGAGTTCGTGCTGCCGGACGGCGTCATCTACCTCGACGGCAATTCGCTGGGCGCCCTGCCCCGGGCCACGCCTGCCCGGGTCGCACGCCTGGTGGAGCACGAGTGGGGCCAGCGGCTCATCGCCAGTTGGAACGAGGCGGGCTGGTGGGACAAGCCCCGCACCCTCGGCGCTCTGCTTGCCCCGCTGCTGGGGGCGGAGGCCGACGAAGTGGTGGTGGGGGACGGCACCTCGGTCAACCTCTTCAAGACCGTGGCGGCGGCGCTGTGGCTGCGGCCGGACCGCCGTGTCGTGGTGGCGGAGGCCGGGAACTTCCCCACCGACGGGTACATCGCCCAGGGGGTGGTGGACCTGGTGGACGGGGCCAGCCTCCGCATGGTGGACGTGGACGACCCCGCCGCCTTGGCCGCGGCCTTGGAGCCCGGGGATGTGGCTGTGGTGCTGCTCAGCCACGTGGACTACCGCACCGGCATCCTGCGCGACATGGCGGCGGTCACCGAGATGGTCCACGCGCACGGCGCCCTGGTGGTGTGGGACGTGTGCCACAGTGTGGGCGCGGTGCCGCTCGCGCTCGCGCAGACGGGTGTGGACTTCGCCGTGGGCTGCACCTACAAGTACCTCAATGCCGGTCCGGGCGCGCCCGCGTTCACCTATGTGGCCCGCCGCCACCACGAGCGGGTCCGCCAGCCCATCAGCGGCTGGCACGGCCACGCCCGTCCGTTCGACTTCGCTCCGGAGTACGAGCCTGCGGCGGGGGCGAGCCGGTTTTTGAGCGGGTCGCAGTCGCTGATCGCTGCGGCCGCGCTGGAGGCGAGCCTGGAGTTGTGGCAGCGCGTGGACCTGGCGCAGGTGCGCGAGAAGAGCCTGGCGTTGACGGACCTGTTCGTGGCGGTGACCGCGGAGGCGGGCCTGGAGTGCGTGACCCCGGCAGAGCACGAGCGGCGGGGCAGCCAGGTGGCGCTGCGCCACCCGGACGGCTACCCGATCGTGCAGGCGCTCATCGCCCGCGGGGTGGTGGGGGACTTCCGGTCCCCGGACATTCTGCGTTTCGGGTTCGCCCCGCTGTACTTGCGCTATGTGGACGTCTACGACGCGGCCCGGGCACTGGTCGAGGTCGTCACGTCGGGAGAGTGGCAAGACCCCCGGTTTGCGCAGCGTGCCCAGGTGACGTGAGCGCTGCGGAAGCGGCGTAACCGTGCGGGCGGTCCGGTGATGCGGGCCGCCCGCACGTCGTCTCTCGGGGAGTGTGGCAGAGAGGCCACGCTGGGTGATTTTACCTTTTTATTAACGTTTGGGGCGTTTTTCTCGCTTAGAGTCCTTGTATCCGGTTTGTAATCAGAGCTTGATCAAACCGGGTAAACCGATTGACCCCTTCGAGCGTCTATGGCGCTCGTTGGGTGGAGCCCGCACCTGGCGCGGAGTGCAGCCAGTGCTCCGCTGACCCCCTGACACCGCTGCCGGCGCAGCGGTCGCCCAGCGCGCCCACCCCCTCTGGTTGTGGCACTCCGCCTGTGTGACGCGGGTGCTGGGACGCGGTGTGCGGTTCCGTCACTGTCCTGCCGCCAACCCCTTGGTTCTCCTATGCCCTCTTCCCTGCCTACCGACGACGTGTTGCTGCACGGCAAGGTCAAAGCCTCGTACTTCTGGGACGACGGTTCCGGCATCAACGGCGACACGGGGCCGCCCGCCTCGGGCAAACCCATGCAGAAGGGCCTGTTCGCCGCCCCTAGCTGGCCGCTAGGCACCAAAGGCTACGTGGTCTACGAAGGCAAGACCGCCGAGTTCTTCATCGGCGACCGCGGCCCCGGCGACCCGTCGCAGGGATGCCACGTGATGCTCGACATCGACGGCAAGACCTTCGCCGAGCTCACCGGAGAGTCCTGGAACGAGACCACGTACACGGTCACCGGCGGGGCCGGACACATCAACGTCGAGTACTACATCACGGAGTGGGGTGACGGCCCCGGCACCCCGGGAGTGCCCCACCCCTTCCAGAACCCCTCCGAGCCCTGCCACAACGCGGTCTCCCCGATTCCGGAATCCCAGGAGTCCGCCCCGGAAGAGGCCAGCAGCGAAGAGACCCCTGAAGAGTCGGCCGAACAGCAGTCCGACACGGAGCAGGCCGCCCCCGCCGAGCAGGAGGAGGAGACAGCAGAGGCGCAGGCCGCCCCGCCGTCTCCCGGATCCGGCACCCCGTCCGACAGCCAGCAGGCGGACGCCCCCGCTCCGGCCGCGGACGACGCGGCAGCGGCCGAGCAGACCACCACGGCGACCGAAACCGGCCACGGTGCCTTCGACCTGATGTCCACCGAGGGCCCCATGACCTCGGCCGGGCTGACCATCGTCCTGCTCATCGCGGCCGGGGCCGCGGTCACCAAGCGGGTTGCCAGCCTGCTCCGCCCCACCGGACGCCACCACCGCGCCTCCTGAGAGGCGCAAAGCAGCATCCGCTGCCGAGGATGCGCAGCGAACCCTGCCGGTCCCGGCACCGGGCAGGCAGGGAGGAGACCGCGCCGCACGCCCCCACCCCGGGGCGCAGCGGCTGCCGGGAGCATCCCCGGAGCACACCGCGGGGCAGCGGAGCGGGAGCCGCCCCGACAGGGCGGCAAACCAGGACTAGAGTGCAAAAACCAGGAATTCCCGCCGTAAAACTGGCATGCTGTCCTCTGTTCTCACTTTCTGGACAAAGGACGGTCCCCCCATCGTGTGGCACAGTGAACCGCGTGACACGTACCGGTCACGGGTGCGCGGCTGCCTGCTCGGCGGTGCGCTAGGAGACGCGCTCGGCGCCCCCGTGGAGTTCAGCACACTCGCTCAGATCCGCGCCGCCCACGGTCCTGCCGGTGTGCGCTCCCACGTCGACCCCAGGGCGCTGGTCACCGACGACACCCAGATGACCCTGTGGACTGTGGACGGGCTGATCCGCGCCCGCGTCCGCCAGGCGGTCCACGGCGGAGAGTTCGACCCGACGCGGGCGGTGCACGACGCCTACCTGCGCTGGTACCACACCCAGTTCGTCTCGGCCCCCACCGGGGAGCACCCCGGGTGGCTGGCTGCCCGGAGCTGGCTGTACCACCAGCGCGCCCCCGGCCGCACCTGCCTGCAGGCGCTGCAGGACGCCGTCGGCGGCCGCCAGGAGCGGGGAGCGCCCGCCAGCAACGGCTCCAAAGGCTGCGGCGGGGTGATGCGCAGCGCCCCCTTCGGCCTGCTCCCCGACCACGTCGCCACCGACACCGCCGTCTTCGCCTGGGCGGACCGGGCCGCGGCGCTCACCCACGGCCACCCCACCGGACAACGAGCGTCCGGGGCGCTCGCCCTGCTGATCCGGCGGCTGCTGGCCGGGGACGACCTCGACACCGCGCTGGACGCGGTGCTCACCGAACTGCGCGGCTACACCGGGCACGAGGAGACTACACGGGCGCTGCTCGCCGCGCGGACCGTGGCTGCCGGGGGCGCCCCCAGCGCGGAGCACGTCGAATCGCTGGGCGAAGGGTGGATCGCCGAGGAAGCGCTCGCGATCGCGGTGTACGCGGCACTGGTCCACCGCACTCCCGCGGAGGTCACCGACGCCCTCGCCCTCGCGGTCAGCCACTCCGGGGACAGCGACTCCACCGGGGCGATCTGCGGCAACATTCTCGGCGCCCTGCACGGCGAGGCTGCGCTTCCCCCGGACCTCGCCGACCCAGTCGAAGGCCGCGCCGACCTGCTCCAGCTCGCCGACGACTTCATGCTGGCCTTCGCCTCCCCCGGCCCGCCGACCACCGCCGAGTGGCTGGCCCGCTACCCCGCGGACTGAGCCCGCGGCGCACGGACCGCCTAGAGCCCGCAACCGCACCGAAGGGTCACAGAGCAGAAAAAGTCCGCCAGCTTCGGGGATTCGCGGGCCAGATCCCGCGAATCCCCCTAGCATTCTGGGACGTGGCAACGGACCGTACGGGGGGAGCACATCATCATGTCGGCGGGCTACGGAGGACGGCACCAGCGGAATCGCACCCAGGCCAGCGGTGACCGCCACCGGCGCCGCGAAGTCGAACCGATCCGGGGGCGCCGCGACGAGCAGCGGCTCGCAGAGGAACTCCTCCGCTTGGACGGCGCCTCCTACGGCCGCTACCGGGCCCTCACCGGCGACTGGGACTTCGGCGACTTCACCCTCACCGTGCAGAAGGTCCAGGCCGACCCTTTCGCCCCGCCGTCCCGCATCCTGGTCCGCATCCCCGCGGCGACCGCGGGAATGCCGGAGCACGCCTGGCGCGACCCGGTGCGGCGCCGCGCCACCGCCGACTACCTGGCCCGCCGGGCGCGGCAGGTGCTGCGCGGCACCCGGATCCGTATCGACGCGGGAGGCCAGCAGGTAGTGGAGCGCTCCTCCTGCCAGATCCGCGACGGCGCCGTCGAGCTGCGGCTCGGCCTGGAACTGCCCGGGCACGGGCGCCGCATCGACGGGCGCGCCGCGCGGCACGCGCTGTGCGACACCGTGCCCGACCTGGTCGACGCCCTGTGTTGGGAGGCGCTGGACACCGCGGACGCCACAGCGTTCGCGGACAGTGTCGCCGACACGGTGGCGCTCCGCGACCGCCTGTCCGAGCTGGGGCTCGTGGCTTTCGTGGGCGACGGCGCGATCCTGCCCCGCATCAGCGGGATCAGCGACCTGCCGCTGCGGGACGCGGTCCCCTTCACCTCCCCGGAGAGCCTGCGCGTCACCGTGGACCTGCCGCACCGGGGCACGGTGACCGGGATGGGCATCCCCGAGGGGATCACGCTCATCGTCGGCGGCGGGTTCCACGGCAAATCCACCCTGCTGCACGCGCTGGAGCGCGGCGTCTACGACCACATCCCCGGGGACGGCCGCGAACTCGTCGTCACCCGCGCCGACGCGGTGAAGATCCGTGCGGAAGAAGGGCGGAGCGTGGTCCGCACCGACATCAGCGCTTTCGTCCGCACCCTGCCCACCGGGGCCGACACCAGCGACTTCAGCACCGAGAACGCGTCCGGCTCCACGTCGCAGGCCGCGAATATCGCGGAAGCGCTGGAAGCGGGCACCTCGGTGCTGCTGATCGACGAGGACACGACAGCCACCAACCTGATGGTCCGCGACGAGCGCATGCAGCAACTGGTGCATGGCGACCGCGAGCCCCTCACCCCGTTCGTGGACCTTGTCCGGCCCCTCCACCGGGTCCACGGCGTGTCCACCGTCCTGGTCATGGGCGCCAGCGGCGACTACTTCGACGTCGCCGACCACGTGGTCATGCTGGACACCTACCGTGCCTACGACGTCACCAAGCAGGCTCAGTCGCTCGCCCGGCCGCGCCAGGACGCCCCGTTCACGGTCCCCGCGCGCCGCGTGCCTGACCCCGCGTCGATCAGCGCCGCGGCCCGCGGCCGCACCCGGATCAAACGGCGCGACATGGACGTGCTCACCTTCGGGGAATCCGACATCGACCTGCGGTTCCTCTCCCAACTGGTCGACCCCGCCCAGGTGATCGGTATCGGACTGGCGCTGCGCGCCCTGGTGGAAGAGGGGCTGGTCGACGGGAAACGGACGCTCAGCCAAGCCTTGGACGTGCTGGAAGAACGGCTCCGCGACCACGGCGTCACTTTTGTGGGGCGCGGCTACTATGGCGACTACGCGGCGGTCCGCCGCCAGGAGATCGCTGCGGCCCTCAACCGGCTACGAGGCCTCAAAATTCACCGACAGTGCTAAAACGGAAATAGGGCAGTAAGGTGCCTGGTTATTGCCGTTGAGGCATGTATGGCCAGTCAGTTGTGGATCGGTATCCTGAAGACCCGATCACACGGATGAGCGTGAGAACGGAGACCCGTCCAGGTGCGAGATCCCGCTGATCTCTACGAGCTTCGATCTGACCTTCCGGAACTGTCCGAGCCAGTCATGCTGGTGTCGCTGGACGGTTTCGTGGATGCAGGCGCGGCCGGAAAACAGGCGGTGGCGACCCTCCTCGACGGTCTGCAGCACACCGAGCTCGCCACTTTCGACATCGACGGGCTCCTGGACTACCGGTCCCGTCGACCGGTCATGATCTTCAACGAGACCACCTGGGTGAGCTACGCCGAGCCGAAGCTCTCCCTGACTCTGCTCCACGACCTGGAGGGCACCCCCTTCCTGCTGCTGCACGGCCTGGAGCCGGACCGCCGCTGGGAGGGCTTCACCGCGGCAGTGCGGCAACTGGTCGAGCGCCTGTCGGTCCGGTTGACCGTCTGCTTCTACGGCATCCCCATGGCGGTGCCGCACACCCGTCCCGTGACGGCGACACCCCACGCCACCCGCCCCGAGCTCGTCACCGAGCACACGCCGTGGGTCGGCCGGATCCAAGTGCCGGGCAACATCATGTCGCTGCTGGAGTACCGGCTGGGGCAGGCCGGGCACGACGTCATCGGCTACGCCGTGCACGTGCCGAGCTACCTCGCCCAGTCCGAGTACCCACGCGCCGGGCTCGCGGTCCTGGAGTACATCGCGCGCGTTACCGGGCTGGTGCTGCCCACCGAGAAGCTCGCTGAGGAGGCGACCCGGGTCGACGGCGAGATCAACCGGCAAGTGGAGGCATCCGAGGAAGTCCAGCGCGTGGTCCGCAACCTGGAGGCCCAGTACGACAACTTCATGGCCGTCCACAACGGGCTCGATGTCGATGCGCTCCTCGCCGGAGACGAGTCGCGGCTGCCCACCGCGGACGAGCTGGGGGCGGAACTGGAGCGTTTCCTCGCCGAGCACGGCCGCGGCTCCGCGGAACACGACCGCGGCTCTGAGGGATAGAGTCCCTTCGTGCTCTACCAGTTCATCTTCCACACCCTGCTTCGCCGTGTTGATGCAGAACGCGCCCATCGGGTGAGTTTCGCCGGGCTGCGCGCCCTCGCCGCGGTGCCCGGCACGACCCGTCTGATGCGCCGCGTGCTAGGGCCGCGCGAGCCCGAGCTGCGGGTGCGCGTGTTCGGCCGGGAATTCCCTGGACCGCTGGGGCTGGCCGCGGGGTTCGACAAGAACGCCCGCGGTGTGGCCGCGCTCACCGCACTGGGGTTCAGCCACGTCGAAATCGGGACGGTGACCGGCCAGCCGCAGCCGGGAAACCCCCGGCCCCGGCTGTTCCGCCTGGTCGCGGACCGCGCCATCGTGAACCGGATGGGCTTCAACAACGAGGGCTCGCAGGCGGTGTCGGAGCGGCTGCGCGCCCACCGCGCCCGCCGGGCCCGCGACCTCATCGTCGGGGTCAACATCGGCAAGACCAAGGTGGTCCCGGACAGTGACGCTGTCGCCGACTATGTGACGAGCGCACGCCGGTTCGCGGACCTCGCCGACTACCTGGTGGTGAATGTCAGTTCGCCGAACACGCCGGGCCTGCGGGACTTGCAGGCCACGGAACGGCTGCGGCCGCTGCTGAGCGCGGTGCGCCGCACCCTCGACGAGGCGGGACGCCCCGACCTGCCGCTCCTGGTCAAGATCGCCCCTGACCTGGCTGACGAGGACATCGACGCGGTGGCGGACCTGGCCGTGGAGCTGGGTTTGGACGGCATCATCGCCACCAACACCACGGTGTCCCGCGACGGCTTGGCCACTGACCCGGAGGAGGTGGCCGCGCTCGGCGCGGGCGGCCTGTCGGGGGCGCCGTTGAAGGAGCGTGCCCTGCAGGTGCTGCGCCGTCTGCGCGCCCGGGTGGGGGACCGGCTCGTCCTCATCGCGGTCGGCGGGATCGAGACCCCGGAGGACGCGTGGGCGCGGATCCGGGCCGGGGCCACGCTCGTCCAGGGCTACACCGGTCTCATCTACGGGGGGCCGCTGTGGCCGCGCCGCATCCACCGCGGGGTGGCCGCGTTGGCCCGCCGTGACGGTTTCGCGTCGATCGCTGAGGCGGTCGGCGTGGACGTGGACCCTAGCGCCAAACCGTCGACGGCCTCCTCCTAGCCGCCGGGCGCTGGCTGCGGTCTCCGCTGGCTGCCGTGCAGCACAGACCCCTGACGGGCGCTGCCGCGGGTCAGGGGTCTGTCCGTGTCCTGCGCGGGCAGCGGGCTAGAACTCGAGCGGGGGGAAGTCGAGTTCGCCGGGGTCTGCTCCCACGCGGCGGCAGGTGTGCGCGGCGACCCGGTGGGCGTGTGCCACGCACACGGTGAGCTGGGCGTCGGTGAGGGCGGCCAGCCGCTCGCGCCCGTCTGCCCCCAAGGCTCCGGCTTGGCCGAGGGCATCAAGCAGTCCGGCGCAGAACGCGTCCCCGGCGCCGATGCTGTCGACGACGTCGACCGGTTCCGGCGCCACGGACAGCGGCCGGTCCTCGCGGCCCCGCACCAGTACGAGCGTCTGGTCGCCGCCGCAGGTGATGGTGATCAGGCTCGGTCCGCGGCGCAACCACGACCGGCCGACCTCCACGAGCAGGTCAGCAGACCCGGTCGCGGGGTCCTGCTCGTACAGCCAGTACACGTCTTCGTCGCTGACTTTCACCAGGTCGGCGAGGGCGACTTGGCGTTCTACCCGTTCGCGGGCGCTCGCCGGGGTCCCGGCGAGGGCGGGGCGGATGTTGGGGTCGTAGCTGATCACCGCGCGGCCGCGCTGCCGGGCCACCCACTCTTCCACCACGGCCGCGCCCGGCGGCATCGCCATCGCCAGGGAGCCCACGTGGATGGCGGTCACGTCGTCGGCGAGCGGGTCGGGCAGCTCTTCGGGCCGCCACTGCCAGTCGACGGTGCCTTTGACGTAGAAGTCGTAGGTGGCGCGGCCGGTCTCGTCAAGGGTGGCGATAGCCAGGGTGGTGGGCTCGTCGGAGACGACGATGTCGCGGGTGCTGACCCCGCGGGATCCCACATAGGCGCGCAACTGCTGGCCGAAGCGGTCGGTGCTCATCCGGGCGAGTAGGGACGACGGCACGCCGAGCCGGGCCAGTGCCACCGCGGTGTTGGCGGGTGCCCCACCCGGGACGGAACGGTAGGTGCCGCTCTCCGAGCTGATGAGGTCGATGAGTGCTTCGCCTACGACGGTGATCAACGACAAGTCCTTCCGGGACAAGCGGGCTGGGGCACTGTGCGAGGGAGTAGTATCCCGCCCTTCCGGGGCGCTGACAACGCGGCAGCTCAGGAAAGAGAAACGGGAGCGCGGAGAGGGCCCGCGCTCCCGTGAGGGTGGGGAAGCTTTACAGGGAGTTCAGTGCTTCCTCCGCCGCCTTCTTCATGATCTCTTCCACATCGTCGAAGCTCTGCGGCGGCTCATTGGAGTTGAAGTTGCTGACGCTCCACTCCACGGAGATGTTGATGTTGTCCTGGCGGATCAGGACGGTGGTGCGGTTGCCGGGGGAGATGATCTCCTCGGAGGCGAAGATGAGCACCGACTCGCTGCCGTAGTTGAGCTCCTGCTCTTCGATGACTTCCAGGTCGAAGATGGAGCCTTCTTCGTCGGTGGCGTAGTCGTAGTTGAACGCGTAGTCGTCCTTGGCCGCCTCAACCGAGTCGGAGCCGCCGTAGGGGGTGGAGTATTCGACGGTCAGCGTGCCGTAGAGGCCGTCCACCTCGGTGCTCCAACTGCACGTGGCCGAGTTGTCGGTGATGTTCTTCCGGCTGCTGGAGGCACCGAACTCTTCGAGGGTGCCTTCGGAGAGGACCGAGCACGGGTCTTCCGGCGGGGAGTAGGGGGGACCGCCCGAGGGGCCGGTGTTGCCGCCAGTGTCGTCGCCCGTGTCGTCGTCCGGGGCGTCCGTCTGTCCCGTGTCTTCGGTCTGCTCGGTGGTCTGGGGAGTGTCGGCGACCGGGGCACGGTCGTTGCCGCCCCGGTTGAACAGTACGACGATCACCGCGATGACCAGCACGACGATGACGACACCGCCGGCGATGACGATCCACAGTCCCGCGTTGTTCTTCCGGGGTTGCTGGGGGGTCTGAGCGTGGTACTGCGGCGGGTAGGGAGGCTGGTTGGGGTATTGCGGCATGCCGCCCTGGCTGGGGTAGGGACCCGATCCGTACCCCATGGCCTGCTGTCCGCCGGAACCCCCGTCCCCGTAGGGGGCCTGGTAGGGGCCGCTGTGATAGCTGGGCTGTCCCCCGGTGTTGGGATCGGGCTGCCCGCCCTGGGGGCCGTAGGAGCCTCCGTACGGTCCGGGCTGTCCTCCTGGGTTGCCCTCGCCACCGGGGTACTGAGGTGGCTGGGTGTAGGGTCCGTTGTCGCTCATGACTCCCCTCGCGCCGGCTTGGTTATGTCAGGACTGAGACGCGTGTTGACTCTCTCATGGTTCCGATGCTGGTGGTCCCGGGACCGCTGGGACGGCTCGACCGGGGCGAAGTCCTGCGCTCATGACAAAGCGTTGAGATCTTATCCCTCCATAAGAATGAGGGCAGCGTCCCCCTTCCGGGGGGAAAGGAGGGGAATCGTCACCCTTTTGGAACACAGGACTGCTGCTCGGTACCGGATCGTTGCGCGATCGCTATCGACCTGAGGGGAGCGCGGATGGCCGGAAACGGCCAAAACGGCGGACCGGGGCCGGCCTGCGGCGGCGGAAACGGTGCGTGGTCCGGCTGCAACGTGGAGAAACGCAGGGTTCGTCGATGTGATCCGTAGTTGCCGGGGTCAAACCTGTTTGGCCGAACCAGGCTGTTTCATGGGAAGACTTGGGGTTTGAGACGTATGGTGAGGGCGCTGGGGGAGAGGGAGACTACAGGGGGCTAAGAATGCCGTCCCGCGGGGAGCCACCCGAACACGGGTTCTTCGAGTGGCTCGTCTTCCTCACCGCAATCGGGGTGATGCTGTCGATCTGTGTCGGGTGCACGGCGTGGCTGTACGCCCCCCTGTTCACCGGGTGACCTACGGGCCGGGGCGCGGCGCCCGCCTGCGGGAGCGGACACCGCACCCCAGGGGTGTGCGCTCAGAACATCGAGATGTGCACGTGGTCGTAGTGGTTCTCGGTGATGCTGCCGCGGTCGGCCATGCGGCGCCACCCGTCGTTGCGGCGGATGTCCCAGATCTCTTGCCGCCAGATGACGTACATGATGCCGAGGTCTTCGGCGTGCTCCACGGCCCAGTCAGCGATGGCTTGCCCGTGCGCCTGCTGTTCCGGGGTGGGCATCTGCCCGTGGGCGTTGACCATGAAGTCGCAGGCCCGCCCCTTGGGGTGTTCGCCGACGACCCAGCCGCCGTTCGGGCGGTAGCAGCCCACACCGCCGTTCTCGTCGTTGCGGCCGAATTTCTCGATGATGAGGTCGCGCATCTGGCGGGTGCGCGGCGTGAGGTTGTCCGGCGGGGTCATCTCCTGCACTGGGTATTTGGCGATGAGCCTGCGGACTTCCCACCGGCGTTCTTCGAGCTCTTCGAGGTCGGCTTCGGCCTCTTCCAGTTTCTCTTCGGCGTTGGCCTGCGCTTTTTCGTCCCGCTCCATCGCTTCGAGCAGGTAGGAGATCTTGTCGTTGTTGGTGTGGGACAGGTGGTCGACGATGGAGACGGTGTCGATGATCTCCTGCGGGTTGGGGTCGAGCAGGATGCTCAGCGCCGGGTCGAGGCCGTTGCTGGTGTAGGTGGCCACCGCGAGGTAGCGGACTTGTTCGCGGGCTTCGTCGACTTCTTTGCGCGTGGCGTCGGCGCGTTCTTTGGCTGCTTCGGCTTCTTCGAGGACGGCTTCCATGTCGCGGAGTTCGCCGCGGTACTCCTCGCTGAGCTTGTCGGCCCGCTCCAGCAGCGAGTCGAGGCTTTCTGCGGGCGCCACGGGAGCGGCGGGCGCTGCCTCCGCCCGGGGGGCGGTGTGCACGGACAGGAAGGCCGTGACGAGAATGAGGGAGAGCACCGCGGCCGCGAAGGAGAGCCGCTGCGGGCCGTTGACACGGGGGGCGAACAGTTCGGCGAGGTCAGCCAGGTGGTCGCGCCAGGTCCCGTCGGTGGGGTCGGGCGCCCAGAAATCGGCGTAGGGATCGGTGTGACCGTCGCCGCGTGAATGCTTGGACAGCATTTCTTCGCTCCTCGGTAGCCACAGAGGTCCCGCGTGCGGGGTTTACCGGGTGTGAGGGAAGCGGGTCCCCTGCTCCTGGGGTAAGGCCGGAGGCCGCTCGTGGGGTGTGTGGGGGAACAGGCGGCCGGACATTGCTCGGCTGAACTGAGTGTAGGCGGCTTTGCCGCGGAAAACAGACACCTGTCGCGATCTCCCAGTTTCGGGAGGTAAAGGAAAAATCGCTAATTTCTACCTGTATTATGGGTTTTAGGGGCGTCTGGAGGTCCCGGCGGGATACGGGGGGACAGCCTCCCCGGCCGCAACCGCGCCGACCGGAGGTGGTATTGGTGCGGGACTGTCATGTCGAAGCATGCGACTCCTTCGGGGGGAAACGTGATCAACGCTGTGGACCTCCATAAGGTCTACCAGCTCAAGGGGCGTGAGGTGGTCGCTTTACGCGGTGTCAGCCTCCACGTGCCGCAGGGGGAGATCTACGGCGTCGTCGGGCCGAGCGGTGCAGGGAAGAGCACGCTGCTCCGCTGCATCAACCTCCTGGAACGCCCGGATCGAGGCGAAATCTGGGTTGATGGGAGAAATCTCACTGCGCTGCCCCCACCCCAGTTGCGCGCGGCCCGACGCGGGATCGGCATGATCCACCAGCATTTCGCGCTGCTGTCCTCCCGCACGGTCGCGGGCAACGTCGCCTTTCCCCTGGAGATCGCGGGAGTGCCCCGGGCCGAGCGGCGCCGCCGGGTCGCTGAACTGCTGGAGCTGGTGGGCCTGGCCGACAAGGCCGCGGCGTACCCGGCCCAGCTCTCCGGCGGGCAGAAGCAGCGGGTGGGGATCGCCCGCGCGCTCGCCCCGCGCCCCACGGTGCTGCTCTCGGACGAGGCCACCTCGGCTTTGGACCCGGCGACCACGGCCTCCATCCTCGACCTGCTGCGCGACCTCAACCGCGAGCTGGGGCTGACCATCCTGCTGATCACCCACGAGATGGACGTGGTCAAACGGATCTGCGACGCCGTGGCGATCATGGACCGCGGCTCGGTGGTCGAAACGGGGCGGACCGTGGACCTGCTGCGCACCCCCGGGTCGCTGTTGGCGCGGTCGCTGTTCGCACCCCCGCCCGTCTCCGGGGACGGCGTGGTCACGCTGACCTGGGTGGACCAGGCCGAGGAACCGCTCATCTCCCAGCTCACCCGGCTCTTCGACGTGGACGTCAGCATCCTCGGCGGGGCGTTGGAGGAGGTTGCCGGGCATGCCGTGGGCCGGCTCACCGTCCGGATCACCGGGGAGCGCAGCGCGGAGGCGCTCACGTACCTGACCGACCGCAACGTGCTGGTTGAGGAGGTCCCATGACCGGATGGTTGGACGGGCTGGTGGAGCGCTGGCCGCAGATGGGGCCGAACCTGTGGTGGGGCACCCTGGACACCCTCTACATGGTGGGGTGGTCCACGTTCTTCACCGCACTGTTCGGACTGCCGCTCGGGGTGCTGCTGGTCACCACGGACGAGCGCGGCCTCACCCCTGCCCCGGCGGTGCGGGCCCTGCTCAGCGCGGTGGTCAACGTGGGGCGCTCCCTGCCGTTCATCGTGCTGATGGTGGCGGTGCTCTCCCTGACCAGGCTGCTCACCGGGACCACGCTGGGGCCGACCGCCGCCATCGTCCCGCTGAGCATCGGCGCCATCCCGTTCTACGCGCGGCTCGTGGAGACCGCGCTGCGTGAAGTGGGCCGCGACGTGGTCGACGCAGCGCAGGCGATGGGGGCGCGCCGGATCGTCATCGTCGGCAAGGTCCTGCTGCCCGAAGCGCTGCCCGGGCTGATCGCCGGACTGGTGATGACGGTGGTCACGCTCGTCTCGTACTCGGCCATGGCCGGGGCGATCGGCGGCGGCGGGCTCGGCGACCTCGCGATCCGCTACGGCTACCAGCGTTTCGACGACTACTACCTGTGGGCCACGGTCATCCTGCTGGTCCTCGTGGTCCAGGTGGTGCAGAGCGTCGGCGATGTGCTCGTCCGCCGGGTGTCCCACCGGTGAGGCGAGGGCTCGGTCCCCGCATGGGCCGAGCCGACCAGGAATGTTCCATCGAAAGGAGAGGGGCAGGGAATGCGCAAGGCGTTTGCGGCCCTGGGAGCAGTGGCACTGGCCGCGACACTGGCGGCGTGCGGGGCACCCAGCGAGACGGCGCGCAACGGGGGAGCCGACCAGGAGGGGCTGACCACGCTGCGGGTCGGGGTCAACCCGGTGCCGCACGGGGAGATCCTCCGGTACGTCCAGGAGAACCTCGCCGCGGATGCGGGGCTCAACCTGGAGATCGTGGAGATCGCCGACTACAACCAGCCCAACCAGCAACTGGCCCAGGGGGAGCTGAACGCCAACTACTTCCAGCACCGCACGTTCCTGGAAGAGTGGCAGAAGGCCAACCCGGGCGACGAGCTCGTCTACGTCAGCGACGTGCACGTGGAGCGGCTGGGGCTGTATTCGAGGAAGCACGAGAGCTCGGCGGACCTGCCGGAGGGCGCCGAGATCGCGGTGCCCAACGACGCGGCCAACCTGGACCGCGCGCTGCGGACGCTGGAAGCCGAAGGGCTGATCACGGTGGACCCGGAGGCCGGGGCGCTGGCGACCGAGTCCGACATCACCGACAACCCCCGCGGGATTACGGTCACGCCGTTGGAGGCGGCCCAGTTGCCGCGGTCGCTGGACGATGTGGACGCCGCAGTGGTCAACGGCAACTACGCGATCGAGGCGAACCTGACCGAGACCGCGAACGAGCTCGCCTGGGAGCCCAGCGACTCCCCGGACTACATCGAGAAGTACGCCAACGGGCTGGTGGTCCGGGCTGAGGACGTGGACGATCCGGCGATCCGCACGCTCAGCGAACTGCTGCGCAGCGACGAGGTGCGCGAGTACATCGAGCAGACGTGGCAGGGCGTGGTCTACCCGGTCGGCGACCGGGAGTGAGCCGCGGCTGACCGTGCAGCGTGGCGCAGTGCCGCCTGGTTTTTCTGGAAAACCAGGCGGTTTTTTCGTTTTCTGCGGGGGCGCAAGACTTTTCAGGTAACGGTTGTATTTCGCAGGCGCGGTCTGGGATTGACGGATCACAGTGGTGTGGGCCACGCTCTTGGGAGCGCTCCCATGCGGGGGATCACACGGGACGCGCAGTAAGACATTCCCACTTTGAGCGAGGGGTCGCACATGCGAACTTTTCACCGTCGGTACTGGAAGACGACCGCTGCGATGCTGGGCGTAGTGGCGCTTCTCGGCACCTCTGCGTGTAGCGGCGACGATGAAGCCGACAGCGACGGCAAGATCACTCTGACCGTCGACACGTTCGGGGTCTTCGGGTACGACGAGCTCTTCGAGCAGTACATGGAGGAGAACCCGAACATCATCATCAAGGAGAACAACGTCACCGACCTGCACGCCGACTACGTGCCCCAGCTCCAGCAGAACATTGCGGCGGGCAGCGGCGCCGGTGACATCGTCGCCATCGAGGAAGGTATCGTCCAGCAGTTCTTCCTCAGCCAGGGCGACAACTTCGTCGACCTCGCCGAGTACGGCGCGGAGGAGCTGAAGGACAACTTCCTGCCCTGGAAGTGGGAGATGGGCAAGGGCCCGAACGGGGAGATCCTCGGCCTCGGCACCGACATCGGTGGCATGAGCATGTGCTACAACAAGACGCTCTTCGAGGACGCGGGCCTGCCCACCGACCGGGAAGAGGTCAGCGCGAGCTGGGAGACCTGGGACGACTTCATCGAGGTCGGTAAGAAGTTCCAGGAAGCCCAGACCGGCGCCTCCTTCATCTCCACGACCGTCCCCTACTTCAGCGCCGTCAACGCCCAGGGCGGCACCCACACCTTCTTCGACGAGGACAACAACCTCGTCGCGGAGACCAACCCGGTCATCCTGGAGAGCTGGGACCTCATGGTGCAGATGGTCGAGGAAGGCCTCTCGGCCAACCTGCCGATGTGGTCTGACGAGTGGAACGCCGGTATCCAGAACAACGTCTTCGCCACCCTGCCCTGCCCGGCCTGGATGCTCGGCCACATCGAGAACACCGCGGGCGAGAGCGGCCGCGACCAGTGGGATGTCGCGAGCGTCCCTGGCAACGGTGGTAACTGGGGCGGCTCCTGGCTGGCAGTGACCACCCAGAGCAAGCACCCTGAGGAGGCCGCGAAGCTGGCCATGTTCCTCACCAGCCCCGAGGGCCAGATCTCCGCGTGGAACGCCGCCAACACCCTGCCGTCCTCGCCGAAGGCCCTGGACGACCCGGCGGTCACCGAGTTCACCCGCGACTACTTCAACGAGGCCCCGGTCGGCAAGATCTACGCCGAGACCGCCAAGGAGCTGAAGCCCGTCTACTACGGCATCCACCACGCCCAGGTGAGCGAGGAGTTCCGTAAGGCCCTCGAAGCCATGGAGCAGGGCCAGCTCTCTCCGGAAGAGGCCTGGCAGCAGGCGATCGACGGCGCCAAGCGGGCCTCGGGCCAGTAAGCCGTCCCGGAACTCACACGAACCGCGAGTGATGACGCGGACCCGTCCCGTTGCCTAGTCCTCGACGGACGCCCGCAACAGGACGGGTCCGCACACCCCGTACACCACAAATCCCCTAGCTGACGGCCCGTCCCCCGGCTCCCCCTCCTCCCTCTCCCGAATGGCGCGGGCGGGCCGTCCTCTCTTCCATCTGACATCTGACCTCTCACGGTGAGGAGAGCTTGACGTGACTCTTCTTAGGCGTGGCGCCGCCCCGCCCGGGGACAAGGAGGCGACCAGCCTTCCCCGACCCGGGAACGACGCCGTGACGGAGAGGGAGCGCAGGCAGATCTTCTGGACCCGAATGGATCTGCGGGTCACCCCTTATCTGTTCATCGCCCCCTTCTTCATCCTGTTCGCGATCTTCGGCCTGTTTCCGCTGCTCTACACCGTCTGGGTGTCGCTCCACGACTGGACGCTGCTCGGCGGAAACCAGGGGTTCAACTGGTTCGCGCACTACACCAGGCTCGTCCAGGACGCCAAGTTCTGGAACTCGCTGTACAACACCTTCGGCATCTTCGTCGTCGCGGTTGTTCCGCAGCTGCTCCTGGCCATGTACCTGGCCGACACGCTGAGCCGGAGGATCCGCGCGGTCAACTTCTTCCGCATGGGGCTCCTGCTGCCCTACCTCACCTCGATCGCTGCCGTGGCGATCGTCTTCTCCCAGCTGTTCGGTACCCAGTTCGGTCTCATCAACTACGTGCTGGGCTTCTTCGGCATCGACCCGATCAACTGGCAGGCAGGCCGGTTCTCCTCGTGGGTCGCGATCGCGGTGATGATCGACTGGCGCTGGACCGGCTACAACGCGCTGATCTACCTGGCGGCGATGTCGGCCATCCCCCGGGAGATCTACGAGGCCGCTGCCATTGACGGGGCGTCGCGCATGCGGCAGTTCTGGCAGATCACCATCCCCATGCTGCGGCCCACCATCATCTTCACCGTCATCGTCTCCACGATCGGCCAGATGCAGCTCTTCACTGAGCCGGTCATCTTCGGCGACGTGGCGGGCGGTACTCAAGGACAGTTCCAGACCACGATGATGCTGATCTTCGAGGAGGCGTTCCGCTTCAACAACTACGGGTACGGCTCCGCGATCGCCTGGACGCTATTCATGATCATCGTGGTGCTCAGCGCGCTGAACGCGCTGCTCACCAGCAAGATCAAGGGGGCATGATGGCTGCGACTTCGACCCCGTCTTCTCCGTCTGTGTCGGCAGTCCCCCAGTCCGCGAAGAAGCGGAAGCGGAAAAACGGCGGCAGCATCGGTATGCGGGAGGCGACCCCGCTCACCTACATCGGGCTGTCCCTCACCATCCTGCTGTCGGTCTTCCCCCTATGGTGGATGTTCGTCGTGGCCAGCCGCGACACTGCTGCCGCCTCAGCCCGTCCACCCTACCTGTGGCCCGGCGGGAATTTCCTGGAAAATCTGGAACGCCTGTTCGCGAACACCACCGCCAACTTCACGCTCGGTCTGCTCAACTCGACGATTTCCGCTACCGCCGTGGCGCTCTCGGTGGTGTTCTTCTCCTCGCTCGCCGGGTTCTCCCTGGCCAAGCTGCGCTTCAAGGGCCGCAACGTGGCCGCGGTCGGCGTTGTGCTGACCATGGCCGTGCCTGTGCAGATGGGAATCATCCCGCTGCTGATGCTCATGGAGTGGTTCGGCTGGCGCGGCCAGATCACCGCGATCATCGTGCCCTTCATGGTCAGCGGCTTCGGCGTGTTCATGATGCGCCAGTACTGCATCCAGGCGATCCCTGACGAACTGCTGGAAGCGGCGCGTATGGACGGCTGCTCCACGTTCCGCATCTACTGGAACGTGGTCCTTCCTGCCCTCCGCCCTGCGATGGTGGTGCTCGGCCTGCTGACGTTCATGACGCAGTGGAACGAGTTCACCTGGGCGCTGGCGGTGCTGACTCCCGCCAACCCGACCGTCCAGATCGCCATCAACCAGCTCAACCAGTCGGCGTACTCGCGTGACTTCGCGCTCATGTTCACCGGGTCCGTCGTCGCAACCCTCCCCCTGCTCATCCTGTTCTTCGTCCTCGGCCGTCAACTCATCGGCCGGATCATGGAAGGTGCCATTAAGTGACCTCGCAATCGACGACTCCTCTGGGCAATCTCGAGGAGACTCCCAAACCGGATATCCGCTTCCCGTCCGATTTCGTGTGGGGAGTGGCGACCGCTTCGTTCCAGATCGAAGGCTCCACCACGGCCGACGGCCGCGGCCCCAGCATCTGGGACACCTTCTGCGCCACTCCGGGCAAGGTCGAGAACGGCGACACGGGCGACCCTGCCTGCGACCACTACAACCGGTACCGCGATGACGTGGCCTTGATGCGGGAGCTGGGCGTGGGCGCCTACCGCTTCTCCATCGCCTGGCCGCGGATCCAGCCCGAGGGCAAGGGCACGCCCGTGGAGGCCGGGCTGGACTTCTACGACCGGCTTGTGGACTGCCTGCTGGAGGCCGGCATCGAGCCGTGGCCGACCCTCTACCACTGGGACCTGCCGCAGGCGCTGGAGGACGCGGGCGGCTGGCCCAACCGGGACACGGCCAAGCGGTTCGCCGACTACGCGGAGATCGTCTACCGCCGGCTCGGCGACCGGATCACCAACTGGAACACGCTCAACGAGCCGTGGTGCTCCGCGTTCCTGGGCTACGCCTCCGGCGTGCACGCCCCGGGCCGCCAGGAGCCGGCTGCTGCGCTGGCCGCCGCCCACCACCTGATGCTGGGCCACGGGCTGGCCGCTGCCGTGATGCGGGACTTGGCGGGCCAGGCCGGACGTTCCGTGCGGATCGGTGTCGCGCACAACCAGACCACGGTCCGTCCCTACACTGACAGTGAGGCCGACCGGGACGCTGCGCGCCGGATCGACGCCCTGCGGAACCGCATCTTCACCGAGCCGCTGGTGAAGGGCCGCTACCCGGAGGACCTGATCGAGGACGTCGCCGCGGTCACCGACTACAGCTTCGTCCAGGACGGCGACCTGAAGACCATCTCCGCCAACCTGGACATGATGGGCGTCAACTTCTACAACCCGAGCTGGGTGTCAGGCAACCGGGAGAACGGGGGCTCCGACCGGCTGCCCGACGAGGGCTACTCGCCGTCGGTCGGCAGCGAGCATGTCGTGGAGGTGGACCCCGGCCTGCCGGTGACCGCCATGGGCTGGCCGATCGACCCGACCGGGCTGTACGACACGCTGACCCGGCTGGCCAACGACTACCCGGGCCTGCCGCTGTACATCACCGAGAACGGCGCCGCCTTCGAGGACAAGGTGGTCGACGGCGCGGTGCACGACACCGAGCGGATCGCCTACCTGGACTCGCACCTGCGGGCCGCGCACGCCGCCATTGAGGCGGGCGTGCCGCTCAAGGGCTACTTCGCCTGGTCGTTCATGGACAACTTCGAGTGGGCCCTCGGGTACGGGAAGCGGTTCGGCATCGTGCACGTGGACTACGAGAGCCAGACGCGCACGGTGAAGGACAGCGGCTGGTGGTACTCCCGGGTGATGCGCAACGGGGGAATCTTCGGACAGGAATAGTCCGCCAGACCGAGAATAGATAGGTCAAAATCTCGCCGTCCCGGCGGCTTCCACGGTACAAACAAGGAGGATGCCGGGACGGCGCGGTCGTGGGTTGGGGGAACAAGGATGGAGCGTCGGCGACGTCCGACACTAGAGATGGTGGCCGCGTTGGCCGGGGTCGGCCGAGGCACGGTGTCTCGGGTGATCAACGGCTCTGACCAGGTCAGTCCGGCCACGCGAGAGGCCGTGAAGCGGGCGATCAAAGAGCTGGGCTACGTGCCGAACCGCGCAGCCCGCACCCTGGTCACCCGACGTACCGACACCGTAGCCCTGGTGGTGTCGGAAAACAACCAGAAGCTCTTCGCCGAACCCTTCTATGCCGGGATCGTGCTCGGCGTGGGGGTTGCTCTGTCCGAACGGGGATTCCAGTTCGTCCTGGCCACGGGCCGCTCCGGGATAGAGCATGAGCGGCTGGGCGGCTACCTGGCCGGACAGCACGTCGACGGGGTCCTCCTGCTGTCGCTCCACCGCGACGACCCGCTGCCGCAGATGCTGGACGAGGCCGGGGTGCCGTACGTCTACGGCGGCCGTCCGCTCGGCGTCCCCGAAGAACAGGTGTCCTATGTCGATATCGACAACATCGGCGGGGGACGCCAGGCCACCCAGCGGCTGATCGAGACCGGGCACCGGCGGATCGCTACGATCGCGGGCCCGCAGGACATGGTCGCTGGTGTGGAACGCCTCCAGGGGTATCGCGAAGCACTGCTCGCCGCGGGGATGGAGTACGACGAGACGCTGGTGAGCTACGGTGACTTCACCTACGACAGCGGGGTGGCCGCGATGCGGGAGCTGCTGGATCGGGCCCCCGACGTGGACGCCGTGTTCGCGGCCTCCGACTTGATGGGGCTGGCCGCGCTGCGGGTGCTGCGTGCTTCGGGCCGCCGCGTGCCCGAGGATGTGGCGGTGGTCGGCTACGACGACTCGACCGTAGCCGAGCACGCCGAACCGCCGATGACCAGCGTCAACCAGCCCACCGAGCTGATGGGCCGGGAGATGGCCCGGCTGCTCGTGGACCGGATCACCGGGGAGACCACCGAACCGGTGCGGCTGGTGCTGGAGACCCATTTGATGGTGCGGGAATCCGGGTGAGGTCCGCACGTCGCCCTGGATCCGCGCCCGCGGTGGACGACACCCGCTGACTGGGCCGCGCTGACGCGAGGATAAAGAGGACAACGGGAGGCAGGCGGAAGCCGGTGGAGACGCTCCGAGCACGGTGCGAAGTGGACGACTGCGAGTGGTGCGCGCAGAGCGGTGTTCCGTGCCGCTGCTGCGGCGGGAGCGGCCAGTGGCGGCCGGAGCGGCCGAAACGCGACCCTGACGGGGTGATCGGCTGGATCCGGGTGGTGGAGATGTGCCGTATGTGCGGCGGCACCGGCAAAGAGCACAATCCGCTGTAACCGGCGGCCGGATGAGGGGCCCGCGCAAAGGGGACCGGTAGGTTTCCCCCGAGGACGGTGCCTGGGCGTGGGGCCCGGGACTGCGGACAGGGGGTGCACGATGCGCTGGGTTACCTATCTTTCCCCTAGCGGGGGCGAGCAGCGTCCCGGAGTAGTGGACGACGGCTGTGTGTTCGGCTATCCGGGGCCTGAGGATCTGCCCCAGCTGCTGGCGAAGGGCACTGCCGCGCTGCGGGAGGCCCACCGGCAGGCGTTGGCGGAGCCGGTGGAGATCATCGTGGAGTTCGAGACCCGGTTGTGCGCCCCGTTGGTCCCGGAGCGTCCGCTGACCGTGGTCCGCGTGGAGGCGGACCCGCTCGCCCTCCACCCGGCGCTGGTGCGCGGCACGGATGACGGCGTGCTGCTTCCCCCGGGGACCGGTGTGCTGGACGCCGAAGTGGGCGTGGCCGCGTTCGCCTCCAGCACGGGGGAGGTCGTCGGGTACACGCTCGCCTGCTTGTGGAGCACGCCGCAGCGGAAGACGGTCGCGGTGACGCTCGGTCCGGCACTGGTGACCGAGGAGGAGCTCGACGGTGCCGCGGTTTTCCCGTTCACGGTGAGCGTGGACGACGTGGCGGCCGCCCAGGGGACGGTGGAGCGCGGCCTGCTGGCCCGCCGGGCCGAAGCCGACAGGGGGCCGGTGGGGGTGCTGCCCGCGCGGGTCCGGTCGCTGGCCGCGGGCGCGGAGTTCTTTGTCGACGCGGGGCTGCTCGGCATGTTCGAACTGCGGGTCGGCTCCGGTACGGGCACCTGAGGAGCACGGGGCCGACCCCGCGTGGCGGGGACCGCAGCCTTGCGTGGCGTCCACCACGCTGCCAGGAGTTTTCCACAGACCTTATACGGACGTGCACAAAAAGTTATCCATGTGATGGAATGGGGCTGCGCCATCCTCACAGTACGGGAACTTCTGGCGGAAAAGGGCGCAAAAGACTAGACCAGTGAGACGTAACGGTATACACCGTTTGTAGGTAGTTCCGGTGATTAGGGACGATCGGGGTAGTGCGGGGCACCTGTCCCAATTGGTACGCTAGCGGCTCACGTACGCTGTTCCCGGTTCAGCGCTGCGCGACGCCACAGCCTCCCACTTTGAGGCTCCGCGGCGACAAGATCTCCCTTCTTGTTACCGGGTCCCCTACCCATGACACCTCCGACGGCGCACTGTGGTACGCACAGCGGGCCGGATGGTGCTTGTCCGGTACCCACCCCACGGGGCCTGTGAGTCCGAAAATGCCCCAGGCGGTGACACGAAAGGTTGCGAAGGTCCGTGTCGACACGAGCGACAAACAACGGCGCTGACGCCAAGGACGACGCGCCGGAGCAGGCCGAGAAGACAGAGACCACGGCCAAGCGCCCCGCCAGACGGTGGGACCCCAGGAACTGGCGCGTCCGTTCCCGGTTGGTGGCGCTCGTTGTCGTCCCCACCGCGGCCGCGCTGATTCTGGGAGTCGTCAGATTCTCCGAGAGCGCCCTGAACACGTTCCGGAACGAGCGCACCGAGGCGATGGTGACGCTCGCCGAGGACATCGTGCAGTTGGGCAACGAGCTCGGTAAGGAGCGCATGCTCGTTGCCGCCTACATCGCCGACAACCCCAACCCCACGCGGCGCTCCAACGATCGCGCGGTCGCGCTGCAAGAGCAGCAGAAGATCGTTGACCAAGAGCTCAACGACGTCCGTGCAGGAGCGAACGAACTAGGCACCCCCTCCGACCCGCTCGTCAAGGAGCGGCTCGACATCATGCTCGACTCCTTGGAGAAACTGAACGGGGTGCGGGAGGAGGTCACCAGCACCAGGGTCACGATGCTTCCGGCGGTCACCAAGTACCGCCAGATCATCTCCACGCTCACCGACTTTGTGGAGACGCTGGCCAACGCCACCAACACCTCTTCGGAGCTGCGGGAGAGCGTCCGTGCGCTCAGCGCGCTCGGCCGGGCCCGGGACGACCAGTCCTACGAGGCCGCGCTCATGGTGCACTCCCTGATCCGCGACTCGATGTCCGGCGGTGTGCAGGACTCGATTGAGAGCACCCAGGCGCGCTACAACAACGAGATCCGCAACTTCCGCAACAGCGCGACCCCCGCGCAGGAGGCGCTGCTCGACGAGAACTACGGAGGCTTGGACGTCAGCCGGCTGGGCACCATGCGGCTGCGTGCCCTGCTGCGGGCCGATGAAGGCCAGCCGCTGACGGGGATCACGGACGGGGACGACGCGGACAGCTACCAGCAGACGGCCCTCAGCGCTCTGGACACGCTGGCCAAGGTGGAGAGCTCCCTGGCCAGGATGGTGCGCGCCGAGGCGACCGCCCACAAGGAGCAGGGCCGCAGGCTGCTGCTCTTCGACAGCATCACGGTGCTCTTCGTCGTCGTCTTCGTCTTCTTGACGACCTCGTGGGTGGCGCGCAGCATGGTGATCCCGCTGCGGGTCCTGCGGGACGGCGCGATGCGGATCGCCGCGAAGGACCTGCCCGAAGCGATCGTCCGGATGCGCGAGACGAACGTGCGTCCAGAAGAGGTGAAGATTACCCCGCTCGAAGTCGACTCCTCCGACGAGTTCGGCGAGGTGGCCCGCTCCTTCGACGAGGTGCACCGCTCCGCGCTGCGGCTGGCTGCTGACGAGGCCGCCCTGCGGGCCAACGTCAACGCGATGTTCGTGAACCTATCGCGGCGGAGCCAGAGCCTGGTGGAGCGGCAGCTGCGCCTTATCGAGCACCTGGAGCAGAGCGAGCAGGACGAAGAGCGTCTGGCAGAGCTGTTCCAGCTCGACCACTTGGCCACCCGCATGCGCCGCAACAACGAGAACCTGCTGGTCCTCTCCGGGCAGGACAACACCCGCAAGTGGGCCCAGCCGGTTCCGCTGGTCGACGTGCTGCGGGCCGCGGTCTCCGAGGTGGAGCAGTACGCGCGGGTCAACGTGCGCGCCCCCTCCCACGTGTCGGTGCTGGGCCGCCCAGTCAACGACGTCATCCACCTCATCGCCGAGCTGGTGGAGAACGCCACCGTGTTCTCCGCGCACGACACCCAGGTGTCGGTGACCGCGCAGGCTGTCGACAACGGCGACATCATCATCGAGATCACCGACTCGGGTATCGGTATGTCGGCCGAGGAGCTGGAGAGCGCCAACCAGAAGCTCGCCGAGCCTCCGGTGATCGACGTTGCGGTCTCCCGCCGCATGGGTCTGTTCGTGGTGAGCCGCCTGGCCAACCGGCACGGTATCGAGGTGCGGCTGCGTCCGGCGCACAACGGCGGTATCACTGCCGCGGTGCGGCTGCCCAACGACCTGCTCATCACCCCGGTCGAGCCGACGCCTCCGGCGCTCACCTCGGGGCGTGGCACCACTGTTCCGGACACGTACGCCGAGGCGACCGCGGCGTTCGCGTCGTCGCCGGCTCCGGCGGATCCCGCGGACAGCGTGTGGGAGCCGCGTACCAGCAACGACCGCCCGGTGTGGGAGCCGCGCACAACCCCCTCGGGGCTGCCGAAGCGGCCCGACCCGGCGACCCGTGCCGCCCAGCAGGGCCAGCAGACCCCGCCGGAGCACCCGCCGAGCGGCGAGGACCTGTGGGACGCGGGATGGAAGCGGTCGGTGTCCCGCACCACTTCCCCCCAACCGGTGGCGGACCGTCCGGAGACGCCGCGCACGGAAACCCCGCGTCCGGAGACCCCGCGTCCGGAGACCCCGCGGACCGAGACTCCGCGCACGGAGAGCCCGGCGGACACCACGTCGACGTCGGCGATACCGACGGTGTCCGATTCGCGTCCGTCTGCTGCGGACACCGTGGGATCGTCCCGCACCGGCGGGCAGAGCGTCTACGGCTACTCCCTGGACCGGCCGGGACAGCGCTCCGCTCACCCGCTCGGGGACACGCGCAGCAGCACCTCGGAGCGGCAGGGCTGGCAGCAGAATCCGCTGTCGTCGTCCTACTCCAGCGGTAGCGGCCGCACCGAGCAGCCCGAGGTGCGGGAGGGCTACGGATCCACCGCCTACCTGTCCAAGCGGTACGGCCCGGGAAGCGGAAACCAGAACACGATCATTCCGCCGTCCCCGGAGCACGAGTCCAACGAGCCGCTGCCGATCTTCGACTCCATCGAGTCGAACTGGTTCCGTCGCCGCACAGTGCGTCCGGCGGTGACGACGACGGAAACCGGTCCGATCAGCGCCGTCAGCACGCCCGACGGGCTGGGCACCGAGCCTGCTGCTCCTGCTCAGCAGCAGAGCCAGCAGCCCCGCCCCGAGGACGAGTGGCGTTCGGCTGCGGACGCCGGTTGGAAGACCGCGGCGGAACGGGCCAGTGCACCGATTGCGGGTGGCATTACCGCCTCGGGCCTGCCGAAGCGGATTCCGCGCGCGAACCTGGTGCCGGGTGCTGCTCCGGCTCCGGAGAACTTCAAGCAGATCACGTCGCGCTCCGCGGAGCGGGTGCGCAGCCGGTTCTCCAGTTTCCAGCAGGGCATCCGTCAGGGACGCGACGCCCTGAACAAGCGCTCGTCCCAGGAGGAATAATGTCCGATTTGAAGGTCGGTGTCCCGTGACGTTGCAGCCGACCAGGCCTATGCCAGGGAGTGGATACCAGATGCCCAATGAATTAACATCATCTGCACTTCCCGGACATGGCATCGCAATCAAGTCATCCGCGAAAAACTCTCGGCTGTCGGCCGTTTACCCAATCGGTCGATGTGAAGGCTGGGACCGACAGGAGAGCAGATGAGTCAACCGGTTAATGAACTCAACTGGCTGATCACTGACTTCGCCAATCGTGTGCCCGATGTGGCTCACGCGATTGTGGTGTCGTCGGACGGTCTACCGTTGGCGGCTTCAGCCGGGTTCCCTGCTGACCGTGCCGACCAGTTGGCTGCGATCGCCTCCGGTCTCTCCAGCCTCACACAAGGTGCAGCCCGGGTCTTTGAAGGCGGAGCAGTCGCGCAGACCGTGGTTGAGATGGAGCGTGGGCTGCTCCTTATCATGGCCATCAGCGACGGATCATGCCTTGCGGTGCTCGCTGCCGCCGAATGTGACCTCGGTCTGGTCGGCTACGAGATGACACTGCTCGTAGAGCGGGCCGGCCGGGCACTGACTCCGGCAGCACGCACTCCGGGCGTCCACTGACCCACCACCGACAGGAGGAAGTGGTGGCACCACCTCACGGTAGAGACTCCGGGAGCGCCTCATGGTTTGGCGACCCGTCAGCCAGTGCCTCGAGGCCGCTGTCCGACCCGCTAGCCGGTGGAGAACCGCCTACCACCCCACAGGTCACCGGGCAGCAGTGGTCCATCGGTGAAAGCGCGCCGAGTTCGTTGGTACGGCCTTACGCGGTGACCCGTGGCCGGACCAAGCCGAAGACTCATCTGCCGTTGGAAGCACTGATTTCCACGACCGCGACGGCGCGTAGCGAGTTCGGGACGCTTACTCCCGAATGCCAGGCGATTACCGACCTGTGTCGGGAGTGGCGATCAGTGGCGGAGATCTCTGCCCTGTGCCGGATACCGCTCGGTGTCGCGCGAGTTCTGGTGGCGGATATGGCAGAACAGGGTCTTGTGCAGATCAGGTCGTCGCTGAACACCGACAGCCGGCCCAATGTCAACCTGCTTGAAAGGGTACTCAGTGGACTTCGCAAGCTCTAGCCCGGCCGACGAGGGCGGTGCTGTGGCGAATGCGATGACGTCGGTGAAGATCGTCGTCGCCGGGGGCTTCGGCGTCGGGAAGACGACGTTTGTGGGGTCGGTCTCTGAGATCGTTCCACTGACCACCGAAGCGGTGATGACTAGCGCCAGCGTCGGAGTCGACGACTTGGCGAAAACACCGGACAAGCAGACGACCACAGTCGCCATGGACTTCGGTCGGGTGTCCCTCGACTCCGACCTCATCCTCTACCTGTTCGGTACCCCCGGGCAGCACCGCTTCTGGTTCATGTGGGATGACTTGGTCAAAGGAGCCATCGGCGCGGTGGTCCTGGTGGACACCCGCCGCCTGGCGGACTGCTTCCCGGCCATCGACTACTTCGAAGAAGCGAAGCTGCCGTTCATCGTCGCAATCAACGGTTTCGACTCTTACTTCCCCCACTCGATCAGCGAGGTGCGGGACGCCTTGACGCTCAGCGAGGACATTCCGATCGTGCAGTGCGACGCCCGGGACCGGGCGTCCACCAAGGCGACGCTGATCCGCCTGGTGGAGCACGCGATCGCGGTCGGGGACGCCTCCGCGGAGCAGACTACCCCCACGGGCGGCCACCCCTCCTGGCGGTAGGGAAGATTACCGAGGATTCGGGTCCGGCACCTGGTGCCGGGCCCCCTTTTTTTGCCGCGTCTCCCGGCGGTGGTGCTGGACCTGGGTTCGGTGACCAGGAATCATGCGGGCATGACTTTCCACGATGAACGCAGGGCTTTCTGGGAGGAGCGCCTCGACGCGGACTGGACGGAGACCGGGGTCGGCTACCGGGCTTTGGGTCGGTCGTTCAACGAGTGGATGTACCGGGTGCGCCAGGAGGTGTTCGCGGAGCGGGTGGGGGCGCTCGCCGTGGACTGGTCTCGGGCGCGGGTGTTGGACGTGGGCTCGGGGACCGGGTTCTATGTCCGCGCCTGGCAGCGGTTGGGCGCGGTCGCGGTCACTGGCTGCGATTTGACGGAGGCCGCGGTGGTGCGGCTGCGGGAGCGGTTTCCGGGGCTGCGGTTCGAACGGGTGGATATCGCCGACCCGCAGGGGGTGTTCGACGAGGCTGAGTTCGACGCGGTCTCCTGTATGGACGTGCTGTTCCATATCACGGACGACGAGCGTTACGCGGCCGCGGTGAAGTCGATCGCCCACCTGGTGCGGTCTGGCGGGTATTTCGTGTTCTCGGAGAATTTCCTGCACCGTCCGGCCCAGCGCGGCGTCAACCAGGTCAACCGTCCGTTGGAGTGGATCACTGCCCGGTTGGATGAGGCCGGGTTCGACGTGGTGCACCGGTCGCCGTTCCTCATGCTCATGAACGCGCAGGTGGATGCGGGGCCGGTGTGGCGCAAGCTGTGGGGCGGCCTGCTGCGCGCGGTGACGCTCACCGAGCCGACGGGGTGGCTGGCCGGGGCGGCGCTCTACCCGTTGGAGCGGCATTTGGTGCGCACGCGGATGGAGAGCCCGACCACGGAGATCATGATCTGCCGCCGCCGATGAATCTGTTTTGTGGATTTATGTGGTGTTTTGTCCGGTTCGTGGATGTGGTTCGGGCTGGTGGGTAGAAGCCCCCACAGTTCCCGTCCGCGCACAGACCAGCGGATTGTCGCGGGAACGGAACAAAGGGGGGAGAATCATGACCACAGCCAAGGACATCATGCACGAGGGTGTCCAGTGCATTGAGACGAACACGAACCTGGTGACCGCGGCGCGCATGATGCGGGACCTCGGAGTCGGTGCTCTGCCGATCTGCGGGGAGGACAACCGACTGAAGGGCATCATCACGGACCGCGACATCGTGGTGAAGTGCCTGGCGGAAGGCAAGGACCCGAACACCTGTAACGCGATCGAGCTCGCCGAGGGCACCCCGTTCTACGTGGACGCCTCCGACGACATTGAGACCTTGCTGCAGGAGATGACGCAGCACAAGGTCAAGCGGATGCCGGTGATCGAGAACAAGCAGCTCGTCGGCATTGTGAGCGAGGCGGACCTTGCCCAGCACTTGCCGGAGGAAGAGCTCGGCCGGTTCGTGGAGGCGATCAAGTCGGGCCCGCCCGACCACATCGTCTGAGCCGGGTGGCGTGATGACCGCGGGCGGTTCTCTGCCCGGCGGCGGGGGACCGCCCGCCGGTCCGCATGGCTGCCGGCCGCTAGGCGGGCAGTCCGAGTTCCCGGGCGATGACCATCCGCTGGATTTCTGAGGTGCCTTCGCCGATTTCGAGGATTTTGGCGTCGCGGTAGAAGCGTCCGACCGGGTATTCGTTCATGAACCCGTAGCCCCCGAAGATCTGGGTGGCGTCGCGGGCGTTGTCCATGGCCGCGTGGGACGCGACGAGTTTGGCGATGGCGGCTTCTTTTTTGAACGGCTGCCCGGCCAGCAGGCGTGCGGCCGCGTCGTAGTAGGCGAGCCGGGCGGTGTGCACGCGGGCGGCCATGTCCGCGATCTTGAATTGGATCGCCTGGTAGCGGCCGATTTCGCGGCCGAAGGCGACGCGCTGGCCGACGTAGCGCAGGCATTCGTCGACGCAGCCTTGGGCGAGTCCGACGGCGAGCGCGGCGATAGCGATGCGGCCTTCGTCGAGGATACTCAGGAATTGGGCGTAGCCGCGGCCGCGTTCGCCGAGGAGGTTGGCTTCAGGGACCCGGCAGTCGGTGAACACGAGTTCGTTGGTGTCGGAGGCGCACCAGCCGACTTTGGAGTACCGCTGGCCAATAGTGAAGCCGGGAGTGCCGGCGGGGACGATGATCGCGGAGATTTCGGGGCGTCCGTCGGGCCGTTGTCCGGTGACCGCGGTGACGGTGACGAGCGCGGTGATGTCGGTGCCGGAGTTGGTGATGAAGCTTTTGGTGCCGTTGATGACCCATTCTCCGGCATCGAGGCGGGCGGTGGTGCGGGTGGCGCCCGCATCGGAGCCGCCTTCGGGTTCGGTGAGGCCGAACGCGCCGAGGGCTTCTCCGGAGCAGAGCCGGGGCAGCCAGGTGGCTTGCTGTTCAGGGGTGCCGAACCGGTAGATCGGCATTGCGCCGAGGGAGACGGCGGCTTCCAGGGTGATGGCGACGGACGAGTCGACGCGGGCGAGTTCTTCCAGGGCGAGGCAGAGCGCCAGGTAGTCGCCGCCCATGCCGCCGACGTCTTCGGGGAACGGCAGGCCGAACAGGCCCATGCGCCCCATGGCGGCGACGATCTCGTAGGGGAAGGCGGCGCGTTCGTAGTAGTCGCCGATGACAGGCGCGACTTCGGTGCGGGCGAATTCGGCGACGGTGCGGCGCAGTTCTTCGTGTTCGTCGCTGAGACGGTAGGACATCAGCGCGGCTCCTCGGTAGCAGCAGTGGTCGACGGAACGTGGGTGGCGGCCGGGGCGGCCGCCGGGGTGACGACGGCGAGGAGGGCATCAAGGGGAACGGACTGTCCGGGACGGGCGTGCAGTTCGGTGACGGTGCCGTCGACGGGTGCGGCCACGGGGTGCTCCATTTTCATGGCTTCGACGACGGCGAGGGTCTGTCCGGCGCGGACGGTGTCGCCGACGGCGACGGGCACGTCGAGGACGGTGCCGGGCATGGGGCTGCGCACGGCGCCGTCGGCGTGCCCGCTGGTGCGGCGCAGCGGGGCGGTGCGGGGGGCGTCGCGGAAGCACCAGGCCGCGCCCGCATGGCCGAGCCACAGGTCGTGCCCGTCCGTGGCGCGGGTGTAGTGGCGGGCCTGGCCCGCGTAGGTGACGTGCAGGCTGCGCCCGTCTGGGGAGCGGACCGCGGTGGCTTCGTGCGGGTCGGCGTCGGCGACGCGCACGTGGAAGCGGTGCGGGTGGTCGTGGTCGGCGCGGACGCGCACGGTGACGGGGTCGCTGCCGGGCGAGTGGAGCCGCCACACGGTCCACGCGGGTTCGCCGAGCCGCCACCCGTCGGGGATGGTGAACCGGTTGGCGGGGTCGCTGGTCGCGACCAGGTCGAGGTGCCGGTCGAGGGCCGCGGCGGCGAGCACGTCGGGGCCTGCCTGGAGGGCGGGGGCGAGCTCGGGGTGGAGGTGTTCGACGAGCCCGGTGCTGAGCTGTCCGGCGGCGACGTCGGGGTGGGCGAGCAGGGCGCGGAGGAACGCGGTGTTGGTGCCGCAGCCGAGCAGTGTGGTGCGGGCGAGGGCCGCGTCGGCGCGGCGGAGCGCACTAGCGCGGTCGTGGTCCCAGACGACGAGTTTGGCGAGCAGCGGGTCGTAGGCGGAGGTGACGGTGGTGCCTTCGCTGATGCCGGAGTCGACGCGGATGCCGGGCCCGTGGGGTTCGGCGACGTGGAGGATGCGGCCGCCGGTGGGCAGGAAGTTCCGCGCCGGGTCTTCCGCATAGATGCGGCATTCGATCGCGTGCCCCTGCCAGGTGATGTCGTCTTGGGTGAACGGCAGGGCTTCGCCGAGGGCGATGCGGAGTTGCGCTTCCACCAGGTCGATGCCGCGGGTGCCGCGGATGGCGGTGACGGCTTCGGTGACGGGGTGTTCGACTTGGAGCCGCGTGTTCATTTCGAGGAAGAAGAAGCGGTCGGTGTCGTCCCCGGGCACGATGAATTCCACGGTGCCCGCCCCCACGTACCCGCAGGCGCGTGCCGCGGCCACAGCGGCCTGGCCCATGGCGTTCCGCTGCTCGGGGGTGAGCAGCGGGGAGGGGGCTTCTTCCACGATCTTCTGGTGGCGGCGCTGGAGGCTGCATTCGCGTTCCCCCAGGTGGACGATGGTGCCGTGCGTGTCGGCGAGGATTTGCACTTCGATGTGGCGGGGGCGGGCGACGTACCGTTCCGCGAGCAGGGTGGCGTCGCCGAAGGCGGCGCGGGCTTCGCGGCGGGCGGCGGCTGCGGCGTCCGCGAGCTCGTCCGGGCTGTGGACGAGCCGCATGCCTTTCCCGCCGCCGCCAGCGGAGGGTTTGAGGAGCAGGGGGTAGCCGATCTGTGCGGCTGCGGCGGTGAGGTCGGTTGCGGACAGGGGGTGGCCGGGGTCTTCCGCGAATCCGGGGAGGACGGGCACTCCGGCGGCGGCCACGGTCTGTTTGGCGCGGATTTTGTCGCCCATGGCGGCGATCGAGTCCGGGGTCGGGCCGACGAAGACGAGTCCGGCCGCAGTGCAGGCGCGGGCGAAGCCGGCGTTTTCGGCGAGGAACCCGTAGCCGGGGTGGATGAGGGCTGCTCCGCTGGCGTGTGCCGCGGCGATGATCGCGTCCCCGTCCAGGTAGTCGGGGATGCGTAGCGCGCTGTCGGCGGCGCGCACGTGGGGCGCGTCCGCGTCCTGGTCGGTGTAGACGGCGATGGCGGGCAGGGCGAGCTGCCGCAGGGTGCGGATGATCCGCACGGCGATTTCGCCCCGGTTGGCGACGAGGACGGCGGGGGCGGTGCGTAGCGGTGCGGGAAACGGTGTGGTCATCGCGGTGCTCCGTTCTGCTGCGGGCTACATGCGGAAGACGCCGTAGCCCACCGGGTCGAGCGGGGCGTGGCGGGCGGCGGAGAGGGCGAGGGCGAGGACGGTGCGGGTGTCGACGGGGTCGATGACGCCGTCGTCCCACAGGCGCGCCGTGGAGTAGTAGGGGTTGCCTTGCTCTTCGTAGCGCGCCCGGATGGGGGCTTTGAACGCTTCTTCCTCTTCAGCGGACCAGTCTTCGCCGCGTGCGGCTTTCTGGTCGCGGCGTACGGTGGCGAGCACGGAGGCGGCTTGTTCCCCGCCCATGACGGAGATGCGGGCGTTCGGCCACATCCACAGGAAGCGCGGCGAGTAGGCGCGCCCGCACATGCTGTAGTTTCCGGCGCCGAAGGAGCCGCCGATGATGACGGTGAATTTGGGGACGCGGGCGCAGGCGACGGCGGTGACCATTTTCGCGCCGTGTTTGGCGATGCCGCCGGCTTCGTAGTCGCGGCCCACCATGAACCCGGAGATGTTCTGCAGGAAGACGAGGGGGATGGCGCGCCGGTCGCACAGTTCGATGAAGTGGGCGCCTTTGAGCGCGGATTCGGAGAACAGGATGCCGTTGTTGGCGATGATGCCGACGGGGTGACCGTGCAGGTGCGCGAACCCGGTGACGAGGGTGGGCCCGTAGTCGGCTTTGAATTCGGTGAATTCGCTGGCGTCGACGAGCCGTGCGATGACTTCCCGCACGTCGTAGGGGGTGCGGGTGTCGGTGGGGATGATGCCGTACAGTTCCGCGGGGTCGGCTGCGGGGGGCCGGGGTTCGCGCACGTCCCAGGCGGGTGCGGGCCGCGGGCCGAGGGTGGCGACGATGCGGCGGACGATGGCGAGGGCGTGTGCGTCGTCGTCGGCGATGTGGTCGACGACTCCGGAGACGCGGGCGTGGACGTCGCCGCCGCCGAGTTCTTCCGCGGTGACGACTTCGCCGGTGGCGGCTTTCACGAGCGGGGGCCCGCCGAGGAAGATGGTGCCTTGGTTGCGGACGATGACGGCTTCGTCGCTCATGGCGGGCACGTAGGCGCCGCCGGCAGTGCAGGAGCCGAGGACCGCGGCGATCTGCGGGATGCCGCGCTGCGACATGGTGGCCTGGTTGTAGAAGATGCGGCCGAAGTGGTCGCGGTCGGGGAAGACTTCGTCCTGCATGGGCAGGAACGCGCCGCCGGAGTCGACGAGGTAGATGCACGGCAGGTGGTTGTGCAGGGCGACTTCTTGGGCGCGGAGGTGTTTTTTGACGGTCATCGGATAGTAGCTGCCGCCTTTGACGGTGGCGTCGTTGGCGACGATGACGGTTTCGCGTCCGGAGACGCGTCCGATGCCGGTGATGATCCCTGCGGCGGGTGCGTCGTTCCCGTCGGGGCCGTACATGCCGTGGGCGGCGAGCGGGGAGAGTTCGAGGAAGGGCGTGCCCGGGTCGAGGAGGGCGTCGATCCGTTCGCGGGCGAGGAGTTTGCCGCGGGCTTTGTGGCGTTCGCGGGCGTGCGGGGGCCCGCCGCGGGCCGCGTCGGCCAGGCGGCGGCGGAGTTCCGCGGCGAGGGCGCGGTTGGTTTCGGCGTTGGCGTGGAAGGCGGGGCTGGTCGGGTCGATAGCGGAGGTGAGTGTGGCCGTCCCGCTCATGGTTCCTCCCCCTCCGATGTTAATGAGCATTAACAGGACCGATGTTAATACTTGCTAACATTGGCGTCCAGGATTTGGGGACCATTCGGGAGGTCACGCGTGCGTACCCGCGGGGGAGACCGTCGGGCAGCGATCCTGCGTGCGGCCGCTGAGCTGTTCGCCGCCCGTGGTTTTCGCAGCGTGTCCATCGAGGACTTGGGACGCGCTGTCGGCACGACCGGTCCCGCGCTCTACCGCCATTTCCCCGGCAAGGAAGCGCTGCTGGCGGAGGTGCTGCTCGACATCAGCGAACGGCTGCTGCGCCAGGGCACCGAGCACGTGGCCGCCCACCCGGATCCGAACGACGCGTTGGATGCGCTGCTCCGCGGCCATATCGCTTTCGCACTGGCCGAACCGGCGCTCATCACGGTGCACGACCGGGAACTGCTGCACGTGCCCGAAGAGCCGCGCCGGAAGATCCGCCGCCTCCAGCGCGCCTACCTGGAACAGTGGGTGGACGTCCTGGCCGCGGTGCGTCCCACCACCCCCACGCCGGTGCTGCGCACCGCGGTGCACGCCACGTTCGGCCTGCTCAACTCGACCCCGCACAGCGCGGGGGAACTGGACCGGGACCATCTGGCCGAGCTGCTGTTCACGATGGCCCGCACGGCACTGCTCGCCGCGGGGAAGTAGTCCGCGGGCGTGTTTGGCGCCCTAGTCCACGGGCAGCGGGAAGGGCGAGCAGACGCCTGACAGGGGAGGTCCGACGATGGCACGGCCGCGCATCGTCGTGGTCGGCGCGGGTTTTGCGGGTCTGACCGCGCTGCGCCGACTCGAACAGAGGATTCCAGAAGGCAAGGCCGAGATCGTACTCGTCGCACCCAACGACTACATGCTCTACCAGCCGCTGCTGCCCCAAGTGGCGTCCGGCCTGCTGACCCCGCAGTCGATCGCTGTCTCTCTGCACCGGCAACTGCACCGCACCCACATCATTCCGGGGATCGCCGTCGGCTTGGACACGGACCGGAACACGGTGGTGGTCCGCAAGATCTCCGGCGAGTACTCCTATGAGCGCTACGACCGGCTGATTCTGGCGCCCGGCAGCGTGACCCGGACGTTCAACATCCCCGGGCTGATCGAGCACGCCCGCGGCAACAAGAACCTGGCCGAGGCGGTGTACTTGCGCGACCACGTGCTGGCCCAGCTGGAGTTGGCGAACGCCAGCGACGACCCGGCGGAGCGCGACGAGCGGTGCACGTTCATCGTGGTGGGCGGCGGCTACACAGGGGTGGAGACCGCGGCGTCCTTGGAGCTGCTGTGCGAGGCAGCGTGCAAGCAGTATCCGAAGCTGCGCCCGCACATCCAGTGGCACGTAGTGGACATCGCCCCCCGCTTGATGCCGGAGCTGGGCGAGCATCTGGGGCAGAAGACGATGGAGCTGCTGCGCCAGCGCGGGATCGAAGTGTCGCTGGGGGTGTCGGTCCGCGAGGTGACCGAGGACAAGGTGACGTTGACCGACGACCGGGTGCTGCCGTGCCGCACGTTGATCTGGACGGCGGGCACTGCGCCGAGCCCGCTGATCGCGGCGACCGGGCTGCCCACGGAACGCGGGAAGCTCTCGGTGGGCGCGGACTTGTCGGTGCCCGGGCATCCGGAGATTTTCGGGATCGGTGATTCCGCCGCCGTCCCCGATTTGAGCAAGGGCGAGGACGGGGCGCTGTGCCCGCCTACCGCCCAGCACGCGTCCACCCAGGGGCCGGTGGCGGCCGACAACGTGATTGCTTCGCTGCTGGGCCGGTCGACGAAGCACTACTACTACCGGGACCGCGGCCTGCTCGTGGATTTGAGCGGCCGGGACGCGGTGGCCCGCCCCTTCGGGGTGGAGTTCAACGGGACCGCGGCCTTGGCGTTGACCCGGGCCTACCACTTGTATTCGCTGCCGTCGGGACCGGCCCGGATGCGGGTGGCCGCCAACTGGCTGATCCAGGCGCTGCTGGGCTGCGACGTGTCCCGCCTGGGGTTCCTCAACCGCAGCGTGGAGACGCTGGTGGACGTGGAGGAGTACTCCCGCTACCTCAAACCCGAGCAGGCCAAGGAGCGGGTGGGGCTGGCCGTGGGCGGATAGCCGCCCCACTGCCGTGGTCCGGTACGGCGGGGCACTCGGGTGTGCGGTGCCAGGTGCTGCGGCCGCCGTACCGGAGCGGGCCGGGGTCAGGCGACGACTTCGTAGCCTGCTTCCGCTACCGCGGCGCGGATCTGCTCGTCGCTGAGCGGGGCCGTGCTGTCGATTTCGACCCGCCCGCTCTCCAGGTCCACCCGCACGTCGGTCACCCCGGGCAGTTCGCTGATTTCTTCCTTCACCGAGCTCACGCAGTGCCCGCAGGTCATGCCGGTGACGGTGATGGTGGTACTGGCCATGGTGACCCTCGTCTCTTGGTCGGTGTCCACAAACGGTCAGGAGCGGACCAGTCGGGCGATCGCTTCGGACGCTTCGCGGACCTTCGTTTCGGCTTCGCTGCCGCCGTTGGCGAGGGCGTTGGCCACGCAGTGGTGGAGGTGCTCCTCGAGGAGCGACAGGGCAAAGGATTGGAGCGCCTTCGTTACCGCGGAGGTCTGGGTGAGGATGTCGATGCAGTAGGCGTCGTCCTCGACCATCCGCTGGAGGCCGCGTACTTGTCCTTCGATCCGGCGGAGCCGGTTGAGGTGCTGCCGCTTGTTGTCGTGGTAGCCGTAGGCGGCCATCGCGGTGTTCTCCTGTCGACTGGTCGCTTCCTCGAACAATGATACCCCCCACGGGTATTTCCGGGGTGGGGCGGACGGACCGGGAGCCCAGGCTTCCCGGCTCATTGCTGCTGGTTGTCGCGGTCGCTGGGAGCCGGGCGGGCCGGGTGCAGGCCGAGGCGGCGCAGCTCGAGGGCGGCGAGTTCCGCCACGACCCGCTCGTCTCCGGAGCGCCACGCCTCCGCCGGGTCGTCGTGGAGGCGGCACAGCGCGGGCACGGGCGCGGCGGTCAGGGCGCGCAGCGCGAGCAGGCGGGTCCCGGCCTCGCCGGGAAGCCGGGTGAGCTGCCGGGCCTGGCTGGCCTGCCGGATCCAGCGGAGCCGGACGGGCAGCCAGGCGCCGAGCGCGACCGCGACCGCCAGCACCGCGACAGCCACCGCGGTGAGCAGGGCGAATTCCGCCGCGGTCTGCTGGAGTCCTGTTCCGGCGGCGCTGAGGTCGTCCCCGGTCGCTTCCAGCCGGGCCAGGGGCGCGGCCAGGTCGTCGCCGACGAACGGCACGTTCCGCGCTGCTTCGGCTGCGCTGGCCATGTGGCTGGCGAGGCCGTCGCCCGCGTCGTGGAGGAGGACGCCGGGGCGGGCGAGCGCCGCCAGGGCCCGGTGCAGCGCGACCGCAGTCCACACTCCGAGCGCGATCCAGGCGAGCGCGAGCAGGTCGCCGCCGAGTTGCAGGGCACGGCGCAGGGGACGGTCAGCGTAGATCGTCATGGGGCTCCCAGAGAACAGCGATCAGGGGGTGTCGGACGATACAGGTGTGTCCGGCGTCGACAGTGGGTGTTCCCCCGCCCGCCGCAGCCAATCCGGCGTTCCGGGCATACCTCCGCATACCGTCAATGACCTGCAAAACGTGGCGTGGTGGGCTTGTATGCCGGAGCGCACGGGCTGAGCATGGGGGCATGAACGGACAGCACACTCGTGAAGAGGAGCTCATCCGGCAGATCGGGGAGCTGGTCACCGAGGAGCGTGCGCTGCGGCAGCAGCCCGGGCACCGGTTGAGCGCCGCCGAGTACGAGCGGATCAAACAGGTGGAGCGCGCGTTGGACCAGTGCTGGGATCTGCTGCGCCAACGGCGGGCGAAAGAGGAGTTCGGCGAAAATCCCGACGAAGCGCGCCCGCGCTCTATTTCCCAGGTCGAAGAGTACCAACAGTAATCTTCATGGAATTCGCGGTGTACGGGGAAAACCTCAGCAAAGTAATCCGCGTCTCATCGGCTGAAAGATCCCCTTACGTCTCCTCGCGAGGCGACGGAAGAAAAGGCACCGCGAGTGGAAATACTGACCGGAATTGGCCTGTCATCGTCGGCCGGCCTGAACGCTTACGTTCCTCTCCTGGTGGCGGGGCTGCTTTCCCGCTACACCGATCTACTGTCGCTTGGTCCTTCCTGGCAGTGGCTGGAAAGCCCGTGGGCACTGGGAATTCTGGCTGTCCTGCTGATTGTTGAACTGTGCGCGGACAAGATCCCCGCGTTGGACCACATCAACGACATCATCCAGACCGTGGTGCGCCCCACTTCCGGCGGCATTGTCTTCGGTGCGAGCGGAAGCGCGGTACTGGGGGAGCCCGAGGTCGCGGGTGATGCGGCTGCGGCCAGTGTCGGGGGAGACGTCAGCGTGTGGCTGGCGGTTGTCGGTGCGGCGATCGCCCTCTTCTTCCATTTGATGAAGGCCGCGATCCGCCTGCTGGTCAACATGCTCAGCGTCGGAGTCGGCGCGCCGGTGCTCAGCACGATGGAGGACGCCGCCAGTGTGGCGATGGCGATCCTCGCCGTGCTGCTGCCGGTCCTGGTCGTCATCGCGGTCGTGGCCACGGCCGGGCTCGGGATCTGGCTGCTGGTGCGGTTGCGCCGTCGGCGCAAGCAGAAGAAGGCGGAGAAGGCGGCGCAGCAGGACCACCAGCAATGGCCGGAGGCGCAGCAGCCGCACGCCTAGCCCGGTGACAGCGGAAGCTTAGAGTACAGGTGTGGTAGAGCAATCCCTGAGTGTGCGCAACGGTATCCGACACATCGTCTGGGACTGGAACGGTACGCTTCTCGACGACAATCACGCCAATCTCGCCGCGGCCAACCACGTGTGCGAGATGTTCGGCGTGCCGCCGATGACGTTGGAGGACTGGCGGAAGATCTTCCGCCGCCCTCTGGTCCCGTTCTACGAGGAGCTGTTGGGCCGTCCGCTGAGCGATGAGGAATGGCAGCGGCTGGACGCCGCCTACAACAGCTACTATCAGCGGCTCCTGCCGTCCTGCCGGCTCGCTGACGGTGCGGTGGACACGTTGCACCAGTGGCGTCGCGCGGGCGGTACGCAGTCGCTGCTGTCCATGGCCGCCCACGACCACCTGGTTCCGGTGATCACCGAGTTCGGCCTGGTGTCGCACTTCACCCGGGTGGACGGGCGGCAGCGGACCACCGACGCCGATTCGAAGGCCGAGCACCTGGCTGCCCACTTGGACGCCCAGGGCATCGACCCGGCCACGGTGGTGCTCATCGGGGATATCGACGATGACGCGCACGCGGCCCGCATGGTGGGCGCCAAAGCGGTTCTGGTGGCCACGGGGCTGATGAGCAGGGAACGGCTGGAAGCCACCGGGCACCCGGTTGCTGATTCGCTCACCGAGGCGGTGCAGCTCGTGCACGGCTGAGGCGGGCGAGCATGGCAACGGGGCGGCACCCGTGGTGGGCGCCGCCCCGCAGCATGTGTGGCGACGTGGAACCGACTGGGGTCAGCCGAGGGCGACCTTGCGGGCGTCCTCGAACCGCTTGGCCACGTCGGCCCAGTTCACCACGTTCCAGAACGCCTTCACGTAGTCGGCCTTGACGTTCTTGTACTGCAGGTAGAAGGCGTGCTCCCACATGTCGAGCATGAGCAGCGGGTAGGAGCCGGCAGCCAGGTTGCCCTGGTGGTCGTAGAGCTGCTCGATGATGAGCCGCTGGCCGAGGATGTCCCAGGCGAGGATCGCCCAGCCCGAGCCCTGGATGCCGGTGGCGGCGGCACTGAAGTGGGCGCGGAAGGCGTCGAAGGATCCGAAGGCGTCGTCGATGGCAGCGCCGAGCTCGCCTTCCGGCTTGTCGCCGCCGTCCGGCGACAGGTTCGGCCAGAACACGGTGTGGTTGACGTGGCCGGCCAGGTTGAAGGCGAGGTTCTTCTGCAGCAGGTTGACCTTGCTCAGGTCGCCCTTCTCCCGGGCCTCCGCCAGCTGCTCCAGAGCGTCGTTGGCGCCCTTGACGTAGGCGGCGTGGTGCTTGTCGTGGTGCAGCTCCATGATCTCGCCCGAGATCCACGGCTCCAGAGCGGAGTAGTCGTAGGGCAGTTCAGGAAGCGTGTACGGCGCGGACATCTACGCACCTTTCAATCTCTAGAGATCTGACAGTTGACCCCTGCGAAAGCTCGCTGAACAGAAAACTATCAGCCCACGGGAGTTCTGTTCGGTATCGCCTCTGCCACAGGGGTTTTCGACGGTTGCGACCCGCCTTCGCCCTTCGCTACCCGCTGCGGTTTTCCTCATGCGTACGCCCGCGTTGAGCTGGCTTTTCCGGACGGCTGTCCGGTTGCGGCCAGGCGGCGGCCCGGGGAGTGTATCCCCGTGGTCGCCGGGGGCGGCCGCAGGGGTGCGGCCACCCCCGGGGCCTGGCTAGGGGACGACGAGGCTGAGCGCTTCGGCGACGAGCGCGGGCCGGTCTTCCCCGTCGATTTCGACCTCGTGCCGCATGGTGAGCAGGATGCCTTTGGGGGTTTCTTTGGCTTCGGCGAGTTCGAGGCTGTCGCGGATGCGGGAGCCCACCCGCACCGGTTGGAGGAAGCGGACTTTGTTGAGCCCGTAGTTGATGGCCATGGCAGGGGATTTCTGCAGCCGGTAGATCTGCCAGGCGAACATGGGCAGCAGGGACAGGGTGAGGAAGCCGTGGGCGATGGTGCTGCCGAACGGTCCGGCAGCGGCGCGTTCCACGTCGACGTGGATCCACTGGTGGTCGCCGGTGGCGTCGGCGAAGGTGTTGATCTGGTCTTGGGTGACGGTGTGCCACGGGCTGTGTCCCAGGTGGCTGCCTTGCGCGGCGGCGAGCGCGTGGATGTCGGCGAATTCCCGCATGCGTGCTGCGCCCCTTTCTCAGTCCGGTCGGCACCCCACCACGAGGAACCGACTGGTTGGTATGGCTTGGGGATTACAGTACCGCCCCGCGAACGGGGACGGGCCGGACGCTCCCCGCTTGCGGGGCGGAGGGTGCCGCGGGCCCCGCAGCCTAGCCGTAGAGCAGCTCTTCCAGGCGGCGCTGGGGCACTTCCAGGTATTGGGCGATGTCGGGCAGGGACAGGCCCGCCTCGGTGAGGCCCTGCACGATCTCCCGCACTTTGACCGTGGCGATGCGGGTGGCTTCGTCAGCCATGTGCACCGCCCGCCGCGCCTCTACTGCGAGCTGGTCGAGATCCTTGTTCACCTGGGGCTGCAAGTCGATGTGGACGGTGCGCTCGTCCAAAGAGAGCTGGGCGCAGACGAACTCCTTGGCTCGTGCGGAGGCTTCGACCAAGGAGGGCGACCAGGTGACCCCCACATCGGCGACCTGGAGCTCCCAGCCGTTCTCCCATTTGCGGGCGTGCACCTCGTACAGAGCCACCGATCTTCCTTTCCGTGGATGCGTGGGTGTGGCTGTCACCCACGGGGTGTGCGGGCAGTGACGCCACCACGAAAGTGCAGCAGCGCGGCTCTCAGCACAAGAGCATTCATAAAGATCTCATCGTTCTTCTGGCGCGGAGACCCCGGGCTTCAGCCCTGGGGAGGAAGCGCCATCCTCCCATCGCAGATCGTTCTTAACTGATCTTCTAGTAAAATG
>SMEW01000010.1_pt1 | contig 89661 bp, 77 predicted proteins | sample 2456341 | NCBI WGS metagenome assembly SMEW01 (sample SAMN10132602, study PRJNA489261) | soil metagenome | isolation source: day120 control-loamy sand soil ammended with composted manure from dairy cow... | place: USA | collected 2015-04-01 | reverse complement strand
CCCAGCGCCGATGGTACTGCCCTGTGGTGGGGTGGGAGAGTAGGACACCGCCGTACACATGTGTGAGTGGGGGTGGAACAACCGTTCCACCCCCACTTTGTTTTTCTACTTCTTTGCACGGTCAATATACGATTCACCGGTACCGTAGAGTTGACGTGCATCTTTGAATCATTTCGCGCTGCTACGGACAAGTGGCAGCGTTTTTGACTGTTTACGGACGGAACATGACTGACGACAGCCGATCGGAGAGGCGCGACGGTTCTGGGACCCGAAACCGGAAAGGTTTCCGATCCGGCAGACATGGTCAACGGCGACGGGAAAGCTCCCGGTTCGGTTATGGCAGAGTGCGGGGGAAGTCTGGTCAGGGCCGCCGCTCCTCGCGGAAGAAGGAGGCCGGCTACGGCGACCGCCCAGAACCTACAACGCCGTCTCCCAGCCGGGAGAAGCAGCCAGAGAACCTCACGTCGGGGGGAGAAACAGCAGGCACGGGGAAAGACGCTGCTCCCCAGCTGCCTAAGAACGCCCATCCGCACCGCTTGGACCTGGAGATCCGCAAAGAGCTGCGCACTCTCCCTAAATTCCTGGCGGAGCTGGTGGCCAGGCACTTGGTCGCTGCAGGAGACTTCCTCAATGAAGACCCGGAGCGTGCCTACCAGCATGCTCTTTATGCCCGCCGTAAGGCGTCCCGGGTCGGCGCGGTGCGTGAAGCCGCTGGTATCGCTGCCTATCTGACCGGACGGTGGCAGGAAGCCCTGTCCGACCTGCGGGCTGCCCGTCGTATCACGGGGCAGGACATCTATCTCCCCATGATCGCTGACTGCGAGCGGGGACTGGGGCGCCCCGAACGTGCGTTGGAGATCATCCGCGAGGCCCCGATCGACGAGCTTGACGTCGCGCACCAAGTCGAGCTGCGCATTGTTGCTTCGGGGGCGCGACGTGACATGGGGGACCTGCAAGGGGCCCTGGTGGAACTGCAATGCCCGCAGTTGAAGGAACGCCGGGCACGCCCCTGGGTGGCACGGCTGTTCTACGCCTATGCCGACGTGCTGGAAGAGCTGGGCCGCAAAGGGGAAGCCCGCGAATACTTCTCCCGAGCGTCTGCTGTAGACCGGGAAGGGGTGACCGACGCCGACGAGCGTCTGGCCGCGTTGGAAGGACTCGAGATTGTCGACGTCGGCGACGACGTGGTGTGGAGCGATGCGGAGGACTTCGCATTGAGTGCTGTGGAGCCGGAAGAGTCGAAGGCTCCCGCAGCGGACTCATCCGACCAGTAGCACGACACCCGCTAGACCCGATTCACTCATCTATTGCGTTCCGGTACGGCCAGGAGTGGCTGTACCGGAACGCACCTTTTCCCTTCACGTATTCCTGTTTCCATGGCTGTGAACCCACCCCCGTTGAACGGGGCCACCGTCCACCTGGGGAGCCTCCCTGCCAGCCACGACTCGGTGGTCGTGCTGCTGGTGTCGGGGCGGCACCTGGTCATGGTCCGCCACCGGGACCGAGCCTGGGAGTTCCCGGGCGGCCATGCCGAACCTGGGGAGGATATTGAAGCGACCGCGCGTCGTGAAGCGTGGGAGGAAGCCGGGGCAGAGCTGGCAGGCTTGCGGGCTGTCGGCTACTACGTGCTGCCGAACGGGCACACCACTGTGGTGACCTGTGCCCAGGCCGCGGCGTTGCACCCGTTGACCGGGGAGCACGAGACCGTGGAAGTGCGGGCTTTCGACACGCTGCCTTCCGACCTGTCGTTCACCGACGGCCTCTACGCCTACCTGCTCACCGAGCTCGGCCTCTTGAACGGACCCGATACTCCACGCTCCGACCCAGGAGAGGCGCCCCCTGCGGCTGGAACGACAACCCTGTGAGCTCTGAGGAGTTCGGTTGCGCTCTGCCAGCAGCCGTGCGGCGCGCCGACACATAGAACGGGCTGTTGTTGGGGCGCCTGGGCGGCAGGCTGCGACAGGGGACGAGAGGAGACCTGCCGCCCGGGAAACCGCTGATCCGCGACGCGCAGCCGTGCTATTGTCGCGGGGAGTCCTGTGCTGCAGCGGCCTGCTCCGCTGCGAGTCGGTCCAACCAGTGCATGATGCCGGAGACGTTGCCTTCCTCCCCGCAGAGGATCTCCAAGACCTCCTGGGTTCCTTGCGGAACCTCGTCCGGGAGAGGACGGTAGCGTTCCCGCACCCGCTCACGCACCAAGGCGACTGCATGGTCGAGGTCGCCGGCGGTGCTGTGCGACTCCCGTACGGTCTCCACCCACAGCCGCAGCTCCTCCACGGAGCGCTCCAAGACCGGTTCTACGTCGCTGACCGCCCCGAAGTGGGAGAACATGAGCCGCTGCGGTTTGATGTCACTGAACAGCCGCAGCGAGTCCAGGGCCGCTGCCAGGTTGAAGTCGGGGGGAGGCGTGGCGGGACGCACATCACCGGTGTAGGGGTTGTACATTCCCGCTGCATCGCCCACGTACAGGTCGCCGGTCGCCGAATCTACGAGGCCGATGTGGTGTTTGGCGTGGCCAGGCGAGTAGTAGGCGGTGAGGGTGCGGCCTGCGCCCAAGTCGATGGTTGCGCCAGTGTCCACTGCCCGGATGCGGGTCGCTTCCGTGGGCGCCATCTCGCCGAACAGCACCTCCAGCCGGTCTCCCCACACCATGCGGGCGCTGTTCATCAACCGGGTCGGGTCGGCGAGGTGGCGGGCACCGCGTTCGTGGACGATGATTTCGGCATTGGGGAACATGCGGGCGATCTCCCCGGTGCCGCCCGCGTGGTCCAAGTGGATGTGGGTGACCACCACGGTGGCCAAGTCCTGCGCTTCCACTCCCAGGGAATGCAGGGCGTCGCGGAGCACCGGCGCGGATCCGGCGGTGCCGACTTCCACCACGCAGGGACGTTCGGAACGGATCAGGTAGCTCGAGGTGATCCCCGGGTAGCCCGCCATCCGGGTGTCGATCGCGAAGACGTCGTCACCGAGGGCGACGATGTCCTCCGCGGCGGCCCCGGCCGTCTGCTCCGCCATGTGCTGTTTCCTTTCCTCGACTCTTCGCCACCAGAACCGAATCTAGTTCACGTGGTTTCCGGGAACCCGTCCAGGGATCCGCTGGCCGCGGCACACCCTGGTTATCCACAGGGAAGCGATGTCGGCTTCCGTAACTCGGAGTGGTTGGGCGACTCTGGAGTGAGACAGGGTGTCGCGGTAGGGCGCGGCACGATCGGTTTCCGGTTGGAGAGGACCACCATGGACAACCCGTCGGCGCTCCCGAGCTCCTCCCGGCGCGGTACGCCCGCTGGATGGCAGACGTGCGAAGAAGTTGAGCACCGTAACGAGATTCTGCTCGCCGGGCGTGTGATCGCCGAACCGTCGGTTCGGGAGCTGCACAACGGCGGCCAGTTGGTGACCTGGCGTATCGCAGTGAACCGGCCTTCGTCAAAGCGGCGTCCCCGGCAGGAAGCGGATCCCATCACCTGTGTCAGCTTCCACCGGGACATGGTGGAACTCACCCGGGATTGGCGGATCGGCGACACAGTTCAGGTCACCGGGGCGCTGCGGCGGCGGTTCTGGCGCTCTGTGCACGGCGCGGCCAGCGTGTTCGAGGTGGAAGCCAAGACAGCGCGGCGCGTCAAAGCGGCTGACTCTTCCGCGGTTACCAGCCGAGGATGCCAGTGACTTCGTGGAGAGAGTCGGGGGCGAACACGCGGCCGCTCTGCCATGCCGCGACACAGAGGGCGCGCAGGCCGTCCAGCCGTTCCCCGGACCCCTGCAAGAGCAGCCGGTCTGAGTGGACTGTCGCAGTCCATCCTCCGCAGCGCGCTTCGCGACCGTCCCACAGCACTTCGGGATGGGGTTCGTTGAGTCCGCCAATGTCGTAGGCGAGGTAGGAGGGCCGACGCTGCGGCGGGGCGAGGAGGAGATCCACCGGGGTGGTCACCCCGGTGAGGACCAGCATGCTCGCTGCACCGCGCCGGTGTGCACCTTCGATATCGGTGTCCAAGCGGTCACCGATCACCAGGGGGTTGACGGCACCGGTGCGGCGCACCCCCTCCTCATGCAAGGGGGGTTCCGGTTTGCCTGCCACAAGCGGTTCCTGGTGGGTGGCGTGGGCGATCACTCGGGCAAAGGACCCGTTGCCCGGCTGGATACCGCGACCCATGGGGGCCGTAGCGTCGTTGTTGCTGACCACGAACAGCGCGCCCGCGGCCACGGCCAACGCTCCTTCAACAGCCAGATCGAAACCGAGCCGGGGGGAATATCCCTGGACTACAGCGACCGGGCGGTCGTGGATGGTCGTCACCGGGCGCAGGCCGTGGGCCCGCACTGCCTGGCGCAGCCCGGTGTCCCCGACGACCAGTACCGGTGATCCGGGGGGAAACCGTTCCGCGATCAGGCGGGCCGCGGCCTGGGCGGAGGTGACCACTTCGTCGGCTGCCGCGGTTACCCCCAGGGCGGTGAGGTGCTCGGCAACAGCAGCCGGGGTACGCGACGCATTGTTGGTCACGAAAGCCACCCGCATGCCTTGGGCGCGCGCCTTCGCTACCGCTTCCGGGGCAGCGGGGACTACACGTGGGCCAAGGTAGACGACCCCATCCAAGTCGATGAGGGCCGCGTCGTACAGCGAGTGCAGCGGTTGGGATGCGGTCAGCAGAGTCATCGTCGTCCGTTGCTGTGGTCGGTGGAGCCAGACGGGAAGCCCGGCGCGAGGCTGGAGGTGGTCCCTGCACCGGGAGAGTCAGGGACGGGGCCGCACCGGTCGGGAACGGGTGCGGAAGAAACAGGGGCAGGCCACAGAGCACCCACGCCGACCGCCCTTGATCCTCGGACGCTGGGACAAAGAGAAGAGCCCGCTACCGTGGAGCATCGTGGCGGACGGCTGCAGGGCACAGCCGGTACAGCAGACAAGAGGAACGGAGAAACCTCCATCGGAACGGTGAGAGGACAGGCGGCGACATCCACCCGAATGAAGAAGGGTACCCGGGCCCTGGCGAAGCCAACGGAGGGCTCGCTGAGGACGCTCCGGCGCAGATCCCGGGAACAGCAGGGGTGCTGGTTGAGGCGGCAGGAACGGCAGAGCGCGGAGGTGGGCCGGGTGCCGGTTCGGGAAGCACAGGGCTGCGGCGTTGCGGTGCTGCTGCAGACTCGGGTGGAGAGCTACAGCAGTTTGCGCAGCCGCGCCATGTCGCTGAGGCTCGCTTTCACTTTGACGCGACCAGTGAACAGGGCTTTGGCGTAGTCCAAGCGGTCTTCGGCCAACGCGACAAGGTCGTCGCTGCTGATCGTGATACGCACTTGGGCGCGGTTGCCTGCGGCGGTAGAGGGGCGGGGGGTGATGTCGACCAGGCCGTGCGGGGTCAACCGCATGTCGAAGACGCTGTCCAGGTCGCTGATGGTCAAGCTGATCGTCCGTTCCACGATGTGGGCGCGCCGCTGTGCTTCGTCGAACTGAGTGATGCGCGCAGAGACCAGGTCGAGAGCGGAACGGCATTCGTTGAGGGTGGCCATACCTTTCATACTGCACGATCAGTCGGCCGTGAACCGGGGAGAACGCGGCATGCAGGCGCCCGTGCCGGGCAGGCCCGGAAGGTTTCCCTGTGCACCAGGAAGCCCGGTGCGGCGCGGCGCCAGGCCAGCGCGCCCCAGTGAGCGAGGAAACCACAGGGCGGGTGTGCGCCCGCCGTTCCCTGCTGCTCGGCACGGCACTCCCTCGCCGGGGCTGCGGTGGAGCGGAGACCGGTTCCTGTCCGAGAGTTGAGATCGCCTTTGCCTGCGCTCGAAGAACGGTAGTTTTTCTCTCAAGTCTTCCCGTATCAGGCACCGCAACTGGTTCACCCGGATTTCTGCGAGGAGCATGTTTCATGGTCGTCGAAGTGGTACGCGCCTATCTGGAAGCCGCCAGCGGCCTCACCGAACTCACGAGGAAACACGCGGTTGCGGTAGCCAAAATCCTGATCCGGGAGAGTGAGGAACGCCCAGGGGCACCAACGCGGAGCTCTGAGCTTCCCAAGAACGAGCCGGAAGGTGGGGAGGCTGCGCTGCTCAGCGCGCGGGTCGGCCCCAGTATTCAGGCGTTGGCCACCGAGCTGATTGAAACCAACCAGAGCAACCGTGCCGCACTCAGCCGACTCGTGGAGGCTGAGGTCGCGCGAGTCCTGGACCGCCTCGACGTTGTGCCGCGAGAGGACTATGAGCGGTTAGCGCGCCGGGTCAGCGAGCTGGAACGGCGGTTGGCCGCGGTCACCGCGACCCAGCGGCGCCGGGTCGCGGCCGAGGAACCGGAGTCTGCTGTCGAAGCTGCGGCGGTTACCGTGGCGACAGACCAGGCCTCGCCCTCCGCTGAAACGAGGAGCGCGGAAACCCCCAGCACTGAGGCTGCTGGCGTAGCGGAGGAGATCGCGAAGACTGCCGTACCGGAATCCAACACCCCGGATCCTGGTGCAGCCTCGACCGCTCAGGAATCCGCCGCTGAGGAGACCGGGAAAGCTGAGGAGACCGGGAAAGACGAGACCGCGGCTGCAGAGTCGACGGCCCGCGGCGGGAAGACGAAGAGCGGCCGCGCCCGCGCCACGAAGTCCCAGAGCAAACGCGCTGCAGCCCGCCGTAGTGCAGCCCGGAGCGGAAAGTAGGCCATGACTGACGAAGAAGCGCTCGCGGAACGCGTCATCGACCAAGTGCAGGCCCGGCTGGACTCCTTGGACAGCCTTCCCGTGCACGAGCACGTCACCGTGTTCGAGACCGTGCACCAGGAGCTGGCCGCGGTGCTGTCCGTCCTGGATGCGCCCGGCCAGGGCGCGGTCCGCTGACCCGCTGGGCGTGGTACGGAAGACCGTGCGGGGCACCCGGTTGGGGAGCGTACGGTTGGAGGGACGACAGCTCTGACAGTGAGAAGGAGACGTACACCCCGCTATGGCTAGACGTAGCCGACTCGACGCCGAACTGGTCCGGCGCGGCCACGCGCGTTCCCGGGCCCATGCGGCTGAACTCATCGCGGCAGGCCGGGTCCGTGTGGCAGGCACCCTCGCCACCAAGGCCGCGACCCAGGTGGGTGTCGACCAGGCGATCGTGGTGGAGCAGGCTGACGACGAGCCGGTGTACGTCTCCCGGGGCGCCTACAAGCTCATCGGGGCGCTCGACGCTTTCGCGGTTGACGTGACTGGGCGGCGCTGCCTGGATGCGGGTGCGTCCACTGGGGGATTCACCGATGTTCTGCTCCGGCGCGGCGCCGCCCACGTGGTCGCGGTCGACGTGGGCTACGGACAGTTGGCGTGGTCGCTGCGGTCCGATCCCCGGGTGACGGTGCTGGAACGGCAGAATGTCCGCGAGCTCACCCCCGACCAGGTCGGCGAGCCCCGCCCCGACCTGGTGGTCGCTGATCTGTCGTTCATCTCGCTGCGGCTCGTGCTCGCTCCGCTCCTCGCGTGCGCCGCCTCCGACGCCGATTTCGTGCTCCTGGTCAAACCGCAGTTCGAGGTGGGCCGGGAACGGGTCGGTGCTAAAGGGGTGGTCCGCGATCCGGAAGCGCGTGCCTCCGCGGTGCGGGATGTCGCCGCCCACGCCTGGACTCTCGGGTTAGGGGTATGCGGGGTCACTGCCAGTCCGCTACCGGGGCCATCCGGTAATGTCGAGTATTTCCTGTGGCTGCGCTCTGGCGCCGCCCCGCTCGACGAGCGCCAGCTGGAGCGGGCGGTCGCGGAGGGACCGCAATAGCCGTAGGCCGCGTGTCCGCCCGCTACTCAGGGTTGGATAACGTAACTCGGCCACTTGGCGATCAACTGGCGTCGCGGTGATGCGGTGCCAGCCCCGGCGACGAGGAGGGCCCTCTGTGAAGACCAGCGAAAGTACGGATCGGTTCGGCGGCGTGGCTGGAGAGACGACCAACCGCACCGTGCTTCTCCTGGCCCACACGGGACGTCCCGCCGCCCTGCGCAGTGCGCGCCTCGTCCACGAAAGCCTGACCCGCGCCGGGGTGACGGTGCGGATGCTCGCCTCCGAAATCGAGGCGATCAGAAAGACCGGTGCGCGGATGCAGCCGGTGGAGGTCGTGGAACCGGGGGCGGACGCTGCCGCGGGAACCGAGCTCATCATGGTGCTGGGCGGGGACGGCACCCTGTTGCGTGCCGCGGAGCTCGCCCGGCCTGCCGGGGCGCCGCTGCTGGGGGTCAACCTCGGGCACGTGGGTTTCCTCGCTGAGGCGGAGCGCGACGACTTGTCGGATACGGTCCGCTGCGTGGTCGAGCGCGACTACTCGGTTGAGGAGCGGATGACCATCGATGTGGCGGTCTACAACGGCGGGCGCACCAGTGCGGCACCTGCGGTGCGCACCTGGGCGTTGAACGAGGCCACTGCGGAGAAGGTCGAGTCGGGCCGCATGCTGGAAGTGGTGCTGGAGATCGATGGGCGCCCGCTCTCCCGGTGGGGGTGCGACGGGGTGGTGTGTGCGACACCCACCGGTTCGACCGCGCACGCGTTCTCGGGAGGCGGTCCGATTGTGTGGCCTTCTGTGGAGGCGCTGCTGGTTGTGCCGTTGAGCGCGCACGCTTTGTTCGCGAGGCCGCTGGTGGTCGCCCCGGATGCGGTGATCGCACTGGAGGTCCTGCCGGAGACGACTGACGGGGTGCTCTGGTGTGATGGACGTCGTAGGGTCGAATTGCCCGCTGGAGCGCGGGTGGAGATCTCACGGTCGAAGACACCGGTGCGTTTGGCTCGGTTGCAGCAGGCACCGTTCACCAATCGGCTCGTCGCGAAGTTCGCTCTCCCAGTGGCAGGTTGGCGGGGACGGGCGGCGGAACGCGACAGCGGATAGGCGGTCCGGGCGGACGCGGGTGAACCGCACAGTGCCGCAGCAGTGGTGATTACGGGAGAGAGTTCGGTGCTCGAAGAAGTCCGAATCCAAGGTCTCGGCGTGATTGACGACGCCGTGGTGGAGCTGTCCCCAGGGTTCACCGTGGTCACCGGCGAGACCGGTGCGGGCAAGACGATGGTGGTCACGGGTCTGGGGCTGCTGTTCGGCGGCCGGGCCGACCCGCAGCGGGTGCGTCCTGGGGCGAGCCGGGCGGTGGTGGAAGGACGGTTGACGGTCGACCCCGGCAGCAAGGTCGCCCGGCGGGTGGAGGAGGCCGGCGGGGAGCTCGACGACGGGGTGCTGATCATCTCCCGCAGTGTGTCAGCGGAGGGCCGGTCCAGGGCGTCGGTGGGGGGCCGGTCTGCCCCGGTGAGCCTGCTGGCGTACTTGGCTGATGACCTGGTGGCGGTGCACGGCCAGTCGGACCAGCAGCGGCTGCTCCGCACCGACCGGCAGCGCGCCGCGCTGGACCGGTATGCGGGCGAGGAACTGCAGAAGACGTTGGGCGCGTACACGGCTGCCTACCGCAGGCACCAGGAGGTGTCGGCGGAGTTGACGGAGCTGGTCACGCGGGCCCGGGAGCGTGCCCAGGAAGCAGACTTGCTGCGGTTCGGGATTGAGGAGATCGCTGCGGCGGAGCTCCGTCCTGGGGAAGAGGCGGAGCTGTTGGCGGAGGAGACGCGCCTGGCGCACGCTGATGCGCTGCGGATGGCTGCGACCACCGCGCACGAGGCTTTGGTCGGTGATCCTGCTTCCGGCGTGGAAGTGGACGTCACCACGCTGCTGGCGGGGGCGCGGCAGGCGTTGGCTGCGGTCCGCCAGCACGACACGACGCTGGCCGCGCTCGCTGACCGGCTTGATGAGGTCAGTTACATGATCAGTGACGCCGCTACCGAGCTGGCGTCGTACGCCGAGTCGGTGGATGCTGATCCTGCGCGGCTGGCCGCAGTCCAGGAGCGTCGGGCGCTGCTGGCCCAGTTGTCCCGCAAGTACGGGGACACGGCCGAGGAGATCCTCGCCTGGGCGGAGGACGCCAGTAAGCGGTTGACCGAGCTGGAGGGCGACGACGAGCGGATCGAGCAGCTCACCGCGGAAGAAGCCGAGTTGCGGGAGCGGATGACTGAGCTTGCGGACAAGCTCACCGCGATCCGTACCCAGGCCGCGGAGCGGTTCGGGGCGGCGGTCACCGAGGAGCTCACCGCGCTGGCGATGCCGCACGCCCGGGTGTCGGTGCGGATCCGTACCGGTGAAGAGTTCGGCCCGTACGGGCGGGACGAGGTGGAGCTGTTGCTCGCGCCGCATCCCAGCGCCCCGCCGTTGCCGTTGCACAAGGGGGCGTCCGGTGGGGAGCTGTCCCGTGTCATGCTGGCGATCGAGGTGGTTTTCGCGGGTGCTGACCCGGTGCCGACTTTTGTGTTCGACGAGGTGGATGCCGGGGTCGGTGGTAAGGCGGCAGTGGAGATCGGTCGGCGGCTCGCCCGGTTGGCGCGGAGCGCCCAAGTCATTGTGGTCACTCATCTGCCGCAGGTGGCGGCTTTCGCTGACGTGCACCTGGTGGTGGAGAAGTCCAGTGACGGCATGGTCACGTCCAGTGGGGTGACCCGGTTGGACCGCGGGGGGCGGGTCCGGGAGCTTTCCCGCATGTTGGCGGGGATGGAGGATTCCGAGCTCGGCCAAGCGCACGCGGAGGAGCTTCTCACGCTTGCGGAGGCGGAACGGAATCGGGGCTGAGCTGGGCGGCGCCCGCAAGAGGGCTTCCGGCTGCGCGCGGTGAGGTTGCCGCCTGCGGGGCGGGCCACGGAAGTGTCGACACGCCGATGCGGCACTCTATGTCACTGAGTTTTCACTTTCCGTGGCAGTATGCGGGCGATGAAGGTTCCGACCGCGCTGAGTGCGCGATTGATCAGACTCCGTCGCGCCAAGCCCTACGGGGTGACCGGCGTGACCGCGCCGGTCCGCGCTGACCGCCGCACCAAAAACCTCACTAAACGCCTCAAACCCGGCGATATTGCGATCATCGACCACGTTGACCTCGACCGGGTCAGTGCTGAGGCTCTCGTCGAGTGCGGGGTCTCCGCGGTAGTGAACGCCGCCAAAAGTATCAGCGGCCGCTACCCCAACCTGGGGCCGCAGCTCCTCGTCGAAGCAGGGATCCCCCTCGTCGACGAGGTAGGGCCGGAGATCTTCACGCAGATCGAAGAGGGGGAGCGTCTCCGGTTGGAGGGCAACACCCTGCTGCGCGGTGACACGGTCGTGGCCAAGGGGGTGGAGCAGGACGCCGAATCGATCAAAGCCGCCATGGCCGAAGCCCGCGCCGGCCTGGCCGTCCAGCTTGAAGCGTTCGCCGCCAACACGATGGAGTACCTCAAACGCGAGCGGGCGCTCCTGTTGGAAGGCGTCGGCGTTCCCGAGATCACCACGCCGATCGAAGGCCGGCATGTGCTGATCGTGGTGCGCGGCTACCACTACCGGGAGGATCTGGCAGCGCTCCGCCCCTACATCCGCGAATACCGCCCGGTCATCATCGGAGTGGACGGCGGCGCGGACGCGCTTCTGGAAGCCGGATACCGGCCTGACATCATCGTCGGTGACTTCGACTCGGTCTCTGACCGAGCCTTGGCCTGCGGCGCGGAACTCGTCGTCCACGCCTACCGGGACGGGCGGGCGCCCGGATTGCGGCGCCTCACCGAGCTCGGCTACGAGGCCGTGGTGTTTCCCGCCACCGGGACCAGCGAGGACGTGGCGATGATGCTCGCCGACGAAGCGGGAGCCGCGCTCATCGTTGCGGTCGGCACCCACGCCACCCTCGAAGAGTTCCTCGACAAAGGACGCGCGGGAATGGCCAGCACGTTCCTTACCCGCCTGCGGGTCGGCGGCAAACTCGTCGACGCTAAAGGCGTCAGCCGTCTCTACCGCAGCCGGATCTCGCCGTGGACGCTGCTCCTGCTCGTAGCAGCCAGCCTGCTCACCATCGTCGTCGCGGCCTACTGCTCTCCAGCCGGACAGGTCTACATGACCTTCCTCGCTGCGCGGTGGGACGCGTTCTACTACTGGCTCACGGGGCTTTTCGCGTGATCGACTTCCGCTACCACCTGGTCTCCACAGTCGCGATCTTCCTGGCACTCACTGTCGGCATCGTGCTGGGCAGCACGATGCTGCAAGACCCGCTGCTGCACACCCTCAAAGAGGAGACAGAGCAGTTGCGGCTGCAGAGCGAGCGGCTGCGCGCCGACAAGGATGTGGCGGACCAGTTCAACGCCGGTGCCGCGCAGCTCATCGCCGCCTACGAGACGGTGATGCTCGACCGCAGGCTCACCGACGTGCGGATCGTCGTGGTGGAGCCGGACGGAGTGGACCCTACGCTGCGCGACGCAGTCGTGGAGCAGTTGCGGCACGCCGGGGGCACGGTCGTGGGCCGTATCACTCTCACGGAACGCTACCTCGACCCCGCTGAAGCCACCCACGTCGCCAAAGTCGCCGACCGGTGGGCTGAAGGCCTCAACGTCTCCTACGACAACCCCTACGAGCAGGCCGGCGCCGAACTCGCCCAGGCGCTGCTCGCCTTCGAGGACGACCAGCGTGCCGACACCGGCTTCGACCCGGACAGTGTCCTCGCCGGATACGTCACGTCGGGGCTGCTCGCCGTGCACGGCAAACCCGCGGGCCGGGCGGATGCGGCACTCCTGCTCGCCCCCGCGGAACCGTTCGCGTTCGCTGACGAGCGTGACGCCGAGGATCCGGCGGCCACCCCGCCCGCCAACGCGATCATGCTGGCGTTCGCCCGCGCTCTTGACCAGGTCGGGATCGCCACGGTGCTGGCGGGGCCGCCGGACGCAGCCGACCCGCACGGTGTCATCGGGCAGGCGCGCACCGAAAAAGCCCGGTTCACCACCGTGGACATCGCCGGCACCGCGCCGGGCGACGTCGTCACCGTGCTGGCGTTGGCGACAGCGGTGGAAGGCCGCCCCGGCCACTACGGCATTGGCGCGCAGGCCGACGGTTTCCTGCCGGAAGTCCTCCCCACCCCGCGGCCGGAACCGACTCCCACCCCGTCCGGTGCCCTTTCTGCTGTCGACGACGAACCTTAGTGAGTCCGAACCATGCTGCTCCGTTTCTTCACCACCCAGGCTCGTAACCGTCCTCGACTCCGGGACGCCCTTACCCCGGCGTGGCGCACCACCGGCGCGGCGGTCCTCGCCGCAGGGGTGGGCGCGGTTGCGGCCCGCGGCCTGTACCGGGTGCTGACCGACCGGTGGGGCACCGCTCATCCCCGGGGAAAGTGGAACCGTGTCAACTACCGGGGGGAGCGGGTCACCCTGCTGGAAGGGCCCGCGGTGGCAGCCGGCGCCTGCGCGGGGATCGCACTCACCCCGGGGATCCGGCCTGCGCTGCGCGTGGCAGCCGTCCTCGCCGGGGGCGGGGCAGCGGTGTTCGGCGCCTACGACGACCTGTACGGGTCCGGCTCTTCACGGGGTTTCCGCGGGCACGTGGGCGCGCTGGCACGCGGCCGCCTCACCACAGGAGCCGTCAAAATCGCGGGGATCGGCGCGAGCGGCCTGGCAGCCGCTGCAACCTTGAACCGCACCGCGGTGGACACGCTGGTCGATGGGGCGTTGATTGCGGGAAGCGCCAACCTGCTCAACCTGTTCGACCTGCGTCCGGGGCGGGCCGCCAAAGTGGCGCTCCTGACAGGGTCCTCCGCGCTCGCCCACCCCGGGGCTGCGCCCGTGGCCGCCGCGCTGCTCGGCGCGACCTGCGCGCTGCTCCCTGAAGACCTCCGCGAGCGCGCCATGCTCGGTGACGCGGGGGCAAACGCCCTCGGAGCGCTCCTCGGCTTGGCGGCCGCCGCCTCCTGCCCGCGGTGGGCGCGGCTCGGCCTGCTCGCCGGAGTGGTCGCACTGACCGCGGCCAGTGAATACGTGAGCTTCACGCACGTCATCGCGGTCACCCCGCCGCTGCGGCTGCTCGACGAGTGGGGGCGCCGTCCCGCCCCGCTTCCCGCGCCGGTTACGCAACCCGGTTGATCGGGACGGAACAGGGCCTGGCCCGCGGGAAGCGGACGGTCCGGCAGCGGCGCGAGGAATTAACGGAGGGGAGCGGACCGGCGGTGGTCCGGGAACGGCGAGCGGGAATTTCCGTGGCGGGAGCCGCGATCCTCATCAGTGTCGTCACCGTGGTCGCGCGCGCCGCCGGATTCGGCCGCACCGTGGTCTTCGCCCACACGGTCGGGGAGAACTGCCTGGGCACCGCCTACGTGACCGCCAACCAGGTCCCCACGGTGCTCTACGAGATCGTCATCGGCGGTGCCCTGTCGGGAATGGTCGTGCCGGTGCTGGCCGACGCGGCCCGCCGCGGCGATACCGGTTATGTCCAACGCACCGCCTCGGCGCTCATCACCTGGGTGGTGGTCGTGGCCGTGCCGCTGAGCCTGCTCCTCGCCGCAGCCGCAGAGTCGGTGATGGCGGTGCTCCTCGCCGGCACCCGCGGCTGCTCCACCGCTGACCTGCTGGCCCTTGCCTCCCGATTCCTCGCGGTGTTCGCGCCGCAGGTGCTGTTCTACGGGCTTGCCGCCGTGCTGTACGGGGTTTTGCAGGCGCACCGGCGCTTCCTCGCCCCCGCGCTGGCGCCGCTGATCTCCAGCCTCGTCGTGGCCGGCGCGTACCTGGCCTACGTGCCGTTGAGCGCGGGAAGCACCGACGTCCGAGCCGTGCCTGCCGCAGCGGAGCTCGTGCTGTCCGTGGGCACGACTGCCGGGGTGGCTGCGCTGTGCCTGACCGCGCTCATACCGGTGCTGCGGATGCGGTTAGGGCTGCGGCCGACCCTGTCTTTTCCCCCGGGGGTGGGGGCGCGGGCCCGCGCGCTCGCGGTGTCGGCCCTGGTGCCGCTGGTGGCCATGCAGGTGACCCTGCTGGTGTCGATGTGGCTCGCCAACCACGGCGGCGGTGGGGGGACCGGGGTGCTGTACAGCTACGCGTGGGCCCTGTTCACCCTGCCCTACGGCGTGATCGCGGTGCCTATCGCCACGAGCGCGTTCACTGCTTTAGCGGAATACCACGGCCAGCAGGACCACGCCGGATACGACCGGGTGCTTGCGGTAGGGATGCGCGCCTGCCTGATCGCGGTGAGCGGCTCAGCCGTGGCTTTGGCGGCGGCCGCCGCCCCCCTGGCCCGGCTGTTCGCAGACGACCAGGCGGAAGCACTGCAGCAGGCGCTGCTCGCGTATGCGCCCGGGGTGGTTGCTTTCGGGGGCATGGCACTGCTCAGCCGGGCCTTGTATGCCGTGCACCGTGGACGGCTCGCCGCCGCAGCCCAGGTGGTGGGCTGGACGGTGGCGGCGGGCGCGTCCGCGACCGCGGTGGCGGTGTGCCCGCCAGAGCAGACTGTGGCCGCACTGGGGGCGGGCACGTCCCTGGGATTGGGGGTGGGGGTGGTGCTGCTCGGCGGAGCGGTGTGGCGGGTCAGAGGGCGGACAGCGTTCGCTTCCCTGGGGCGTACCGCTGCAGCGTGCCTGCTCGGCACGGTTGTGGGCTACGGGTGCGGGGCGGGGGTCTCCGCGCTGCTGCCTGCCGGGTCCCCGGGGGCCGCCATGGTTGCGGCTCTGCTGGCGGCGTTCGCCGCGGTGTTGGGCTACGGGGCGGCGGTGGCAGCGGTCGACGCCGCCGCGCTGCACGCGGTGCTGACCCGCCGTATGGGCGCGACAGACACCACGGAAAGGACAACGGGGTGAACGGGTTGCGGATTGCCTTGGTGTTAGCGACGAGCAGCGGGGGAGTGGGCAGCCATGTGCGGTCGCTGAGCCGCGGACTTGTGGCCCAGGGCCACCGGGTCGCGGTGGTGGGGCCGGAAGCGACCGAGCAGCGGTTCGACTTCACGGGGACAGGGGCGCGGTTCGCGCCGTTGGAGGTCGCTGACCGGCCGCGGCCGTTCCGTGACCTTGCCGCGCTGCTGCGGTTGAACGCTCTGCTCGCCGGGGCCGACGTGGTCCACGCGCACGGGGCGCGGGCCGGGGCGCTGGTGGCGTTGAGCGGTGCGGCTGCGCCGCTCGTGGTCACCATGCACAACGCTCCCCCAGCCGGGGGCGGGGCGTGGCTGTTCGGCCTCCTCGAACAGATCCTGGTGTGCCGCGCCGACCTGGTGCTGGGCGTGTCCAGCGACTTGGTGGAGCGGGCTCGGACGCGGGGGGCGCGGCGTGTGGCGCGCGCCCTCGTCCCTGCCCCGCCCGCTGCCCCTTCGGGACGGGACCCGGAGCAGATCCGGGCCGAGCTCGGGGTTGAGCCCGGGCAGCCTTTGCTGGTGACCGTGGCCCGGCTGGCCGAGCAGAAAGGACTGCCGGTGCTGCTGGATGCGGCGCGCGCGTGGGCGCGGCGCACCCCGTCCCCGCTGGTGGTCGTCGCTGGCGAGGGGCCGCTGCGGGAGTCGCTTACGGCGCGGATCACCGCCGAGAACCTCCCCGTGCGGCTGCTCGGCAACCGCGACGACGTCGCTGACCTGCTTGCCGCGGCCGACGTGTTCGTCCTGTCCAGCATGTGGGAGGGGCAGCCGCTGGTGGTGCAGGAGGCGCTGCGTGCCGGGGTGCCTGTGGTGGCCACGGACGCGGGAGGGGTCGCGGACTTGGTGGGAGACGCTGCGGTGCTGGTTCCCGTGGGGGATGCGGATGCGTTGGCTGACGGGGTAGTCCAGGTGTTGGACGATGAGGCGCGGGCGGCACGCATGCGGCTGCGTTCCCGGGCCGCAGCAGCCGTGCTTCCCCCGCCTGGTTCTGACTGTGCGCAGGTCATCAGCTACTATGCGGAACTCGTGGACCGGGCACGCACACGGTGAGGCCTGGCTCACTGTCGAGGAGGAGAAAAATATCGGGGACGGTGGTTCTCCGCACTCCGCAGCGATGGCATGATAGACCCCGATGCTGAACACGAGCTGAAATTTTTTCGGCTTCGTGCTTTCTGCAGTTCGGTAGGGGAGTATCCCTTCGCGACGGTGCCGTCACCACGGAACGCAACGGGGCGTTCCCGGTCCGTCGGTCCACACCATGGTGTTCGTGGATGGGAGAGACCTCCGGTTCTTGTCGTGCTCGCTTTTCGAGGCGGCCACCGTAACCGGAGAAGAGGATCCCTGACATGGACGCACCCTGGTGGGTCTGGCTGGCAACTATCGTCGGCATCGCCGTGATCCTGGTCGTCGACCTCGCTATCGTCGATCGCCCATGGAGTAAGAAGCGCGAGCCGAAGGAGTTCTCGCTCAAAGAGGCCTCGTGGTGGTCGGCCTTCTACATCGCGCTCGCCATCGTCTTCGGGATCGGCATCTGGTATTTCGCCGGGTGGGAGAAGGCCGGTGAGTACTTCGCCGGCTATGTCACCGAGAAGAGCCTGAGCGTCGACAACCTCTTCGTCTTCTACCTGATCCTCACCTCTTTCGCGGTGCCCAAGAAGTACCAGCATGAGGTGCTGCTGGTCGGCATCATGCTGGCGCTGGTCATGCGCGGCGTGTTCATCGCGGTCGGGGCGCAAGCGGTCAACGCGTGGAGCGAAGTCTTCTACCTGTTCGGCGCGTTCCTCATCTACACGGCGATCAAGATCGTCCGGGACAACGTCGCAGGCTCGGAGGAAGAGGAGACCAACTACACCGACAGTTTCGCGGTGCGCATGCTCCGCAAGGTGTGGCCGGTAACCGACAGCTACCACGGCCCCCGGCTGACCGTGAAACTCGACGGACGCCGTCACATCACCCCGATGTTCATGGTGATCGTCGCGGTCGGTGTCACCGACCTGATCTTCGCGGTCGACTCGATCCCAGCGATCTTCGGGCTCACCCAGGACGCCTACCTGGTGTTCACCGCGAACGCTTTCGCGCTGCTCGGGCTGCGGGTCCTGTACTTCCTGCTGGCCGGGCTGATGGACCGGCTGGCCTACATCAGCTGGGGCCTCGCCGCGATCATGGTGTTCATCGGCATCAAGATGCTCTTGCATGCCCTCCACGAGAACGGGGTCGACGTCCCCGAGGTCGGTACCAGCCTGTCGCTGGGCGTCATCCTCGGCGTGATGACCATCACGGTCATCGCGAGTGTGGTCAAGTCCCGCAGCGATATGCGGAAGTTGCAGGCTCGTGCCGGCGATATCACGCCCCGCGAGTGACCGCGCAGCTTCCCGCGACACCCGAAAATCGAACAGGCGTACCCATAGAATGGGGTCCCAGCCGGAATGAGGCCGGACCCCACGTGGTTGCTGTGGGCGAAGCTCCGGCGGTGGCGCTGCCGCATGCTCGCACGGGGCAGCGCGCCCTGTCGTACCGGTGGGCGCGGCAGTACAGGAAGTCTCGCGATACGCACCGCCGTGGTCCGACCGCACACCCTCGACGAGGAAGGATGAAGCGCACCGGCGTCCGGGACGGTCCCGGGGCCACGCGCGAAGAACTATGGCCGATCGTCTGGTGATCCGCGGGGCCCGCGAACACAACTTGAAGAACGTCTCCCTGGAACTGCCCCGCGACTCGATGATCGTGTTTACCGGGCTGTCCGGTTCAGGGAAGTCGTCGCTGGCCTTCGACACGATCTTCGCTGAGGGGCAGCGCAGGTACGTGGAGTCGCTCTCCGCGTACGCCCGCCAGTTCCTCGGCCAGATGGACAAGCCCGCCGTCGACTTCATCGAGGGCCTGTCTCCCGCGGTTTCCATCGACCAGAAGTCCACGAGCCGCAACCCGCGCTCTACGGTCGGCACCATCACGGAGGTGTACGACTACCTGCGGCTGCTGTGGGCGCGGATCGGAAAGCCGCACTGTCCCCGCTGCGGCCGCCAGATCGCCCCGCAGACCCCGCAGCAGATCGTGGACCGGGTGTTGGAACTGCCGGAGGGCACCCGTTTCCAAGTGCTGGCGCCCGTGGTGCGGGGGCGGAAAGGCGAGTACACGGAACTGTTCCAGAGCCTGCAGGCCAAAGGGTTCACCCGGGCGCGGGTCGACGGTGTGCTCGTGCGGTTGGACGAGGCGCCGGAGCTCAAACGGTACGAGACTCACGACATCGCTGTCGTGGTGGACCGGCTCAGCGTCAAACCCACGGCGAGTCAACGGCTGGCCGACTCGGTGGAGACCGCGCTGCAGTTGGCGGGCGGCACCATCATCGTGGAGTTCGTGGACCTGCCCGAGGACGATCCCGGGCGGGAGCGGATCTACTCTGAGCACCTGTACTGCCCCTACGACGACCTGTCGTTCGAAGAGCTTGAGCCGCGGTCCTTCTCCTTCAACTCGCCGTACGGGGCCTGCCCGGAATGCACCGGGCTGGGCACCCGACTGGAGGTCGACGCGGAACTGGTCGTCCCCGACCCCACGAAGACCCTTGCTGAAGGCGCGATCGCTCCGTGGAGCAGCGGCAGCCCCAGCGACTACTTCCTCCGCCTCATGCAGGCGTTGGGTGAGGCCATGGGGTTCGACTTGGACACCCCGTGGGAGAAGCTGCCGCGCAAAGCACGCCAGGCCCTGCTCACCGGTTACGACACCCAGGTCCACGTCAGCTACCGCAACCGGTACGGGCGGCGGCGCGCCTACTACACCGATTTCGAGGGAGTCGTCAACTGGATCCGCCGCCGCCACGCGGAGAGCGACAGCGAGCTCGTGCGGGAGCGGCTTGAAGGCTACATGCGGGTCGTGCCGTGCCCCGCATGCCAGGGCAGCAGGCTCAAACCGGAAGCCCTCGCGGTGACCGTCGGCGGCAAGTCCATCGCCGAGGTCAGCGCGATGCCGCTGGGGGAGTGCGCGGACTTCTTCGCGTCGCTGGAACTGTCCGACCGCGACCGGACGATCGCCGCCCAAGTCCTCAAGGAGATCAACGCCCGGCTCGGCTTCCTTCTCGACGTGGGCCTGGACTATCTCACCCTCAGCCGGGCCGCAGCCACCCTGTCTGGTGGGGAGGCCCAGCGGATCCGGCTGGCCACCCAGATCGGCTCCGGGCTGGTCGGGGTGCTCTACGTCCTCGACGAGCCGTCGATCGGACTGCACCAGCGGGACAACTTCCGGCTGTTGGAGACGTTGCAGCGGCTGCGGGACCTCGGCAACACGCTCATCGTCGTCGAGCACGACGAGGACACGATCCGCGTCGCGGACTGGGTGGTCGACATCGGCCCGGGCGCCGGGGAGCACGGCGGCCAGGTCGTCGTGTCCGGGACCGTGAAGGAACTGCTGGAGCACCCCGAGTCGATCACGGGACAGTACCTGTCGGGGCGGCGGACGATCCCGGTGCCTGAGAAGCGGCGGCCCCGCGATCCCAAGCGGCAGCTCGTCGTCAAAGGCGCCCGCGAGAACAATCTGCGCGATATCGACGTCGCGTTCCCGCTGGGGGTGTTCACTGCCGTCACCGGGGTGTCCGGGTCGGGCAAGTCCACCCTGGTCAACGAGATCCTGTACAAGGCGCTGGCCAAGGAGCTGCACGGGGCGCGCGACGTGCCCGGGCGGCACACGCGGATCAACGGGGTGCACCTGGTGGACAAGGTCGTCCACGTCGATCAGAGCCCGATCGGCCGGACCCCGCGGTCGAACCCGGCAACCTACACCGGGGTGTTCGACCACATCCGCAAACTGTTCGCGCAGACGACAGAAGCGAAGGTCCGCGGCTACCAGCCGGGCCGGTTCTCCTTCAACGTCAAGGGGGGCCGCTGCGAAGCGTGCGCGGGCGACGGCACGATCAAGATCGAAATGCAGTTCCTCCCGGACGTCTACGTGCCGTGCGAGGTCTGCCACGGCGCCCGGTACAACCGCGAGACGCTCGACGTGCACTACAAGGGCAAGAACATCGCGGACGTGCTGGATATGCCGATCACTGAGGCGCTGGAGTTCTTCGAGTCGATCAGCGCGATCCGCCGCCACTTGCAGACCTTGCACGACGTGGGGTTGGGCTATGTGCGGCTCGGACAGCCTGCCACCACCCTGTCGGGCGGGGAGGCCCAGCGGGTGAAGCTCGCCACCGAGCTGCAGCGCCGCTCTACCGGGCGCACCGTGTACATCCTGGACGAACCGACCACGGGACTGCACTTCGCTGACATCGAGAAACTGTTGAACGTGCTGGGACGGCTCGTGGATGCGGGCAACACCGTCATCGTGATCGAGCACAACCTCGACGTCATCAAGACCGCCGACTACCTCATTGACATGGGGCCGGAAGGCGGGTCGCGCGGCGGCACGGTGGTGGTGACAGGAACCCCGGAAGAGGTTGCCCAGCATCCGGAGAGCCACACCGGCCACTTCCTCCGCGCGATTCTCCGCTGACCGGCAGCCGGCGGGCCGGGGCGGTGTGGCGCCCTGCCTCGGGAATGCGGGCACGCGCGACAGGGCGCGCGGGGCGCGGCGGGGCCCGTGGGGTGGGCGTCTCCGTTCGTGGCGTGGGGCGATGCCTCGAGGGTGGGGTCGGACCACTATGGTGGGGTTGGTCCCCGTCGTGGCGCGGCTGCTCAGCTGGGCGTGCGGCAGAGCCCTCCGGCGCGGCCGGGGCCGGTGCCGGGGGAGGCGGTGGGGAGCTGCGGGACCCCGTGCCGGTCTACTCTCAGATCCGTACTACATTGCGTAGTAGATCTGTTCGACCATTTCAGGGAGCTTGGAGATGACAACGGAGCCGTCACCGCGTGTTTGCCGGATCAGCCGTCGCGCAATGCTGGCGGGGACGGGCGCTGCGGGAGCGGTGGCGCTCACCGCGACCGGCTGCGGGACCACGCCGAAGCCGCAGGATGCGCTGCGCGGCACTGTAGTGGCGCAGACCACGGACGTCCCCGAAGGCGGCGGGCTGCTGCTGATGGACGCCAAGCTGGTGATCACCCAGCCTGAACCAGGCACGTTCCTCGCGTTCAGTGCTTCGTGCACCCACGGGGGCTGTACGGTCCAGGAAGTCACCACGGAGATCCTCTGCCTGTGCCACCACAGCAAGTTCGGGCTCGACGGTGAGGTGCTCCAGGGGCCGGCCGTCGACCCCTTGGAGCAGTTCGAAGTGAAGGTGGAGGGGACCGACATCATCCTGGTCTGAGCGGAACAGCCAGGCTTAGTCGGTCTTGGTGCGTGCAGTGTCGTCCGGGGCGGGGGCGGCGGAAGGCTGGCGGGGCGCTCCAGTGGGCACCACCGCGGGGTAACGCTGGTCTTCGCCGTCCATGCCCGTGAATTGGGTGCGGTTGCGCGGAAGGGCTTCAGGGAAGTTCTCCCGGATGTAGGTGAGCATGTGCTCACGCAACTGCACCATGAGGGTCCACCGGGCGCTGGAGTCGGCGGCGGTCACTGTGGCGCGGAGCTCCACCAGACCCGAGTCGAGGATGTCGGTGACGTCGAGCGACCAACTGCGACCGTCCCACTGGGGGTGGTTGGTCACAAACGACTCCACTTCGGCGCGGAGCCGGTCCACTGGGACCTCCCAGTCGACTCGGAACATCACCACGCCCGTGATGTTGCTGCCGTGCTTGGTCCAGTTTTCGAAGGGTTGCGTGGTGAAGTAGGACACGGGGAAGATCAGTCGGCGCTCGTCCCAGATGCGCACGGTCACGTTGGTGAGCGTCAGTTCTTCGACCCGGCCCCATTCGCCTTCTACAACGACCACGTCGTTGATGCGCAGCGAGTCGCTGAAGGCCAGTTGCAGTCCGGCGAACATGTTGCCCAGCGTGGCCTGAGCGGCCACACCGGCGATGATGCCGATCAGACCGGCGGACGCCAGAATACCGGCACCGAGTGCGGCGACCGCGGGGAAGGTGAACAGGATCGCTGCGACGGCGAGCAGGCCCAGCACGGTGGCCACCACCCGCCGCAGGAGCCGCACCTGGGTCTGCAGGCGGCGGGAGCGGCGGTCAGCGTCGCCGTTGCGCGCCGACAGGCGCGCCAGGATCATGTCGGTGACCGCGTAGGCCATGGTCAGCCCCAGCCACGTCAGCGACGCGATCATCGCGATGCGCATGCCGTGCTGGAAGATCGGATACCAGAACTTGGGGTTCTCAAACCCTCGCGCGTCGGGGATCGCCAGGTTGATCCCGATGACGATAGCCGCCGCGTACGCGGAGTATCGGCAGCGTCGCACCAAGTGCTCGGCCATGGCCCACACTCTGGAGAGCTGGTGGGTCAGTAACCAGTGCAGCACCGTGACCAGGAACACGGAGATGGCGACGGCGATGCCTACTGCAACCCAGTTGCCGAGTGACATCACTGGAGGGGCCCCCTTGTGCGACGTTGAGAAGAAAAAGAAAAGGGATACAACGCAGACAGGGACAACCTAGAACATCCCTATGCCGATCTGTGACCGTTCCTAGGGTGAGCCGTGACACCGCGGAGTGTCCTCCCAGAGGATCGGCATTCCAGCGCGTAGGGTCTGCCGCGGGGAACCCTGCCCGGGAGCCTTGACGTTGTCTCCACGCGGAGCCCGGGGCGTCGCGCCCTGTCCCCTGGGGCTTCCGGCGATACCGCTGACCGCTGGGGTGCGGCCAACGGTATGTCTGGGAGTACGCACTAAAGAATGGGAGGGGAGGCTCCAGGACGCTGCGTCCGCGGGGCCTGTTCCGCTTCCCGGAGTCCACCCCCGCCTGGGGCGGGGAGCACTGATGAGGGAAACCCGATGACCGTCCGCCCGACTTTGCGTCCGAAGCCCGGATCGATCCCCACCGATCCGGGGGTCTACCGTTTCCGGGACGAGCACGGCCGTGTGATCTACGTCGGCAAGGCGAAGAACCTGCGGGCCCGCCTGTCCTCGTACTTCCAGGATTTCAGCGCGCTGCACCCCCGCACCCAGACCATGATCTCCACCGCCGCCGACGTCGACTGGACGGTGGTGAACACCGAGGTGGAGGCCCTGCAACTGGAGTATTCCTGGATCAAGGAGTACTCTCCGCGGTTCAATGTCCGCTACCGCGACGACAAAAGCTACCCCTACTTGGCGGTGACCCTCAACGAAGAGTTCCCCCGGGTGCAGGTGATGCGCGGGGCCCGCCGCCGCGGGGTGCGCTACTTCGGGCCCTACTCCTATGCGTGGGCGATCCGCGACACCGTCGACCTGCTGCTCCGCGTGTTCCCGGTGCGCACCTGCTCGGCTGGGGTGTTCAAACGCGCTCGGTCCAGTGGCCGCCCTTGCCTGCTGGGCTATATCGACAAGTGCTCTGCCCCGTGCGTGGGGCGGATCGGCGTGGAGGAGTACCGGGCGCTCGCCGAGGATTTCTGCGCTTTCATGGCAGGGGAGACCGGCCGGTTCCTGCGGCAGTTGGAAGCCGAGATGAAACAGGCGGCGGCCGCGCAGGAGTACGAGCGTGCCGCCCGGATCCGTGACGATATCCAGGCGCTGCGCACGGTCATGGAGAAGCAGGCGGTGGTGCTCGGGGACAGCACCGACTGCGACGTGATCGCGATCGCCGAGGACCAGTTGGAAGCCGCGGTCCAAGTGTTCTACGTGCGCGGCGGCCGGATCCGCGGGGAGCGCGGCTGGGTGGTGGACAAAGTCGAGGACGTCTCCACGGGGAAACTCGTCGAGCAGTTCCTGGCCCAGACGTACGGGGGTGCCGACGATGAGGAGTCCACCACGGCGATTCCCCGCGAAGTGCTGGTGTCGGCCGAGCCCGCCGACCGGGACGCGGTCGTCGCCTGGCTGTCGAAGCGGCGCGGCGCGGCCGTGGATGTGCGGGTCCCCCAGCGCGGCGACAAACGGGCCCTCATGGAGACCGTGCTCAAAAACGCGGAGCAGACCCTGGCCCGCCACAAGAGCCAGCGCGCTTCCGACTTGACGACCCGGTCCAAAGCCCTGGCGGAGATCGCGGAGGCGCTCGGTCTGGCGGAGGCGCCGCTGCGCATCGAATGCTTCGACATCTCCACCCTGCAGGGGGAGCACACTGTGGCGTCCATGGTGGTGTTCGAAGACGGTCTGGCCCGCAAGTCCGAGTACCGGCGGTTCAGTATCCGCGGGGCGGAAGGCGCGGACAGTGACGTGGCCGCGATGTACGAGGTCATCAGCCGGCGGTTCACCCGTTACCTGGAGGAGAGCCAGCGTGTCGGCGAACTGGACACGCTGGGGGAGAGCGGTGCGCCGCAGGGGGCGGAGCGGAAGGCCCCCCGTTTCGCCTATCCCCCTAACCTCGTCGTCGTGGACGGCGGCCGTCCGCAGGTCGCGGCTGCCCAGCGGGCCTTGGACGATCTGGGGATCGAGGATGTGGCGGTCTGCGGGCTGGCGAAACGCTTGGAGGAAGTGTGGTTGCCCGGGGAAGAGGACCCGATCATCCTGCCGCGGACGAGTGAGGGGCTCTACCTGCTGCAGCGTGTGCGAGACGAGGCGCACCGGTTTGCGATCTCCTACCATCGACGCAAGAGAGCGAAGGCGCTGACAGCCAGCGTGCTGGATGACATCCCCGGGCTGGGGCCGGTCCGCCGCGCCGCTCTGCTGAAGCATTTCGGGTCGGTGCGGCGGCTGGCGCAGGCCACGGCCGCGGAGATCGCTGAGGTGCCGGGGATCGGGGAGCGGACCGCGCAGACTATCTACGAGCGGCTCACGAGCGTGGAGGGCGGACAGCGGACACAACCGGAGAACAGCAAGGCAGACGAGTGAGACTACGAGGGGAAGAACACGTGGCGACCAGTCGAGGAGACGATCTCCTGCCAGAGATTGTCGTCGTGACGGGCATGTCGGGGGCCGGGCGGAGCACCGCGGCGCGGGCACTGGAGGACCTCGACTGGTTCGTCGTCGACAACCTGCCGCCGGCCCTGCTGCCGACCATGATTGATCTGGCGGCGCGCACCCGAGGCGCCGTGCCCCAGATCGCCGCGGTCGTGGACGTGCGCAGCATGGCGTTCACCGAGGACCTGCTGTCCACCGTGGAGGATTTGCGGAGCCGCGGGATCGGGGCCCGCGTCGTGTTTTTGGAGGCGTCAGACGAGACGCTGGTGCGCCGCTTCGAGAGTGTGCGCCGTCCCCACCCGCTGCAGGGGGACGGGCGGTTGACCGACGGGATCAGCCGGGAGCGGGAACTGCTGCGGTCGATCCGCGGCGAGGCTGACCTGGTGGTCGACACGTCCCAGCTCAACGTGCACCAGCTCAAGGCGAAGATGGTGGGGTTTTTCGGGAAGGCCCGGGAGACCCGACTGCGCGCCAATGTGGTGTCTTTCGGATACAAGCACGGACTTCCGGTCGACGCCGACCTGGTGTTGGACTGCCGCTTCTTGCCCAACCCGCACTGGGTGCCGGAGCTGCGCCCGCTGACCGGGCAGGACGAGCCGGTGCGCGACTATGTGCTGGCCCAGCGCGGCGCCAAGGAGATGCTCGACTCCTATACCGAAGTGCTGCGGCTGTTGGTCTCCGGATACCAGCGGGAGGGTAAGCACTACATGACGCTTGCGGTGGGATGCACTGGAGGCAAGCACCGGAGCGTCGCCATGTCGGAACAGCTTGCCGCACGCTTGCGTGACGAAGGAGTCGAGGTGAACATCATCCACCGGGACCTGGGACGCGAGTAGGCGGCGGCGCGGCGGCGAGGGCCGCTCCACAGTGCCCGGGGCTGGGAGGAGCCGGGAGGGAATGAGGGGCGCGTAGACCGATGGCGGGTTACGAGGACGCTTGGGAGAAGCCGCACAGTGAGCACGACGCTGCCGAACCGCCGCGCGTGGTTGCGCTCGGCGGAGGGCACGGACTGTACGCGTCGTTATCCGCGTTACGCCGGGTCACCACTGACGTCACCGCGATCGTCACGGTTGCTGACGACGGGGGGTCCAGTGGGCGGCTGCGCCGCGAGCTGGGGGTGCTGCCTCCCGGGGACCTGCGGATGGCGCTGGCTGCGCTGTGCGGTGACGACGAGTGGGGCAGCACCTGGAGTGAAGTCGTGCAGCACCGGTTCCGATCCGAGGGTGAACTGCACGGCCACGCGGTAGGCAACCTGCTCATCGTCGCGCTGTGGGAACTGTTGGGTGACTCGGTGGCCGCCTTGGACTGGGTGGGCCAGTTGCTGGGCGCGCACGGCCGGGTGCTGCCCATGTCGTCGGTGCCGTTGGACATCGTCGCCGAAGTGGAGGGCGCCGACCCGGAGCGCCCGGACGAGGTGGTGACGGTGCGCGGGCAGGTGGCCTGTGCCAGTACTCGGGGACGAGTGCGGTCGATTTCGCTGATTCCGGAGCGGCCGCCGGTGCCGAGCCAGGTGATCCGGGCTGTGCACGAGGCCGACTGGGTGGTGTTCGGTCCGGGGTCGTGGTTCACCAGCGTGCTTCCGCACCTGCTCGTGCCGGATTTGGCGCGGGCGCTGGTGACGACGAAGGCCCGGCGCCTTGTGGCGCTCAACTTGTCTCCGCAACGGGGAGAGACGGACGGGTTTGCCGCGCACACCTACCTGGAGGTGCTTGCCGACCACGCCCCTGACTTGCGGGTGGACGTGGTGCTGGCGGACCGCAAAGGGGTGGAGGACACGGTGCGGCTGGAGCAGGTCTCCGCGGAACTGGGCGCCCGGCTGGTGGTGGCCGACCTGGCGGTCGACGACGGCTCACCGCGGCATGATCCGGATCGGTTCGCAGCGGCGTTCGATCAGATCTTCGCCAGCTAAGCGGGTTTGATCGCAAACTCGGGAAAGTGCGGAGTGTCGGAACGGTCAAGGGGCCAGACACACGCACGGAGGACATGGAGTTGGCGGCGTGGCCAAGTAGTCTGCCCGAAAGGGCGCTGCTTGGCCGCGGCGCGCGCATGTGCGTTCTACAGGGGGAAGGGGCCGCATCTATGGCGATGACCGGCGTGGTGAAGGACGAGTTGAGCCGACTGACCGTTCTCAAGCCATGCTGCCGCAAAGCGGAAGTCTCGACGATTCTGCGTTTCACCGGCGGACTGCATCTGGTCGGCGGACGTATTGTGATCGAATCCGAACTTGATACCGGGGTGGCTGCGCGTCGGCTGCGCAAGGACATCGCTGAGGTGTTCGGACACGAGTCCGAGGTGCTGGTGCTGTCTCCGAGCGGGCTGCGCAAGGGGAACCGCTATGTGGTGCGGGTCATCAAGGAGGGGGAGAGCCTCGCCCGGCAGACAGGGCTGATCGACAGCAATGGCCGCCCGGTGCGCGGCCTGCCTCGCCATGTGGTGGCGGGTGGGGTGTGCGATGCAGAGTCGGCGTGGCGTGGCGCGTTCATCGCTCACGGGTCGTTGACTGAGCCGGGACGGTCTATGTCGTTGGAGGTCACCTGCCCGGGGCCGGAGGCGGCGCTGGCTCTGGTGGGGGCGGCGCGCCGGCTGAAGGTGCACGCCAAGGCCCGTGAGGTGCGCGGCGTGGACCGGGTGGTGGTGCGCGACGGGGATTCGATCAGTGCGATGCTGACGCGGCTCGGCGCCCATCAGAGCGTGCTGGCGTGGGAGGAGCGGCGGATGCGCCGCGAGGTGCGGGCGACCGCTAACCGGCTGGCGAACTTTGACGATGCGAACCTGCGGCGGAGCGCGCGGGCCGCGGTGGCGGCGGGGGCCCGGGTACAGCGCGCGTTGGAGATTCTCGCTGACGATGCCCCTCCCCACTTGGTGGCCGCGGGCAAGCTGCGCTTGAAGCACAAGCAGGCGTCGCTGGAGGAGCTGGGCCAGCTTGCTGACCCGCCGTTGACCAAGGACGCTATTGCGGGCCGGATCCGGCGGTTGCTGGCGATGGCGGACAAGCGTGCGGCTGATTTGGGGATCCCCAACACCGAGGCGAGCCTGACACCCGACATGCTCGTTCCATAGTGTGAGGATGATCACAATATATATCCGAGAGTAGTCATTTGGTCACTCTCGGATAGGGCGTGGGGTGGTAGAAGGGGAAAGTAGCCCAATGGCCGGTCAACATCCCTCGTTAATGCGCCCGTAATAAAGTGTGAACCTTTTTCTGGAAATGCCCACACTTTCACGAGCTGCGGAAACGATGGTGGTGGGTGGGGAAGAATACGGTCTAATGGTCTATACCTTTGAGGTGTGAGGGTGCCAGTATTGGCCCCGACGGGACAGCCCGCGCCGTAGCAGATCCGGCTCCGGCGGCTCGGAACGCGGACGATAGGCTCGCCCCGACGAAACGCACACTGTTTTCCACGGTCCGACGCGTACGCGTCGGAAACAAGCGTCGACGACGCAGACGACACGTGAGGAGAATGGTTCCGTGACCATCCGTGTAGGTGTAAACGGATTCGGACGAATCGGCCGTAACTTCTGGCGGGCGGTTCAGGCCGCCGGCGGCAGCGATGTCGAAATCGTGGCGGTCAACGACCTCACCGACAAGGCCACCCTGGCGCACCTGCTCAAGTACGACACGGTGCTGGGCACCCTGCCGGGCGAGGTCGAGGTCGGCGAGGACAGCATCACGGTCGGCGGCACCACCATGAAGGCGCTCGCCCAGCGCGACCCGGCTCAGCTCCCGTGGGGCGACCTCGGGGTGGACATCGTCGTGGAGTCCACTGGCTTCTTCACCAAGGCTGAGGACGCGAAGAAGCACCTCGACGCCGGCGCCAAGAAGGTCATCATCTCCGCCCCCGCCAAGGGCGAGGACCTGACGGTCGTCATGGGCGTCAACGACGACAAGTACGACCCGGCCAACCACCACATCCTGTCCAACGCCTCCTGCACCACCAACTGCGTGGCGCCGATGGCGAAGACCCTGATGGAGAACTTCGGCATCGTCAAGGGTCTGATGACCACGGTGCACGCCTACACCAACGACCAGGTCATCCTGGACTACCCGCACAAGGACCTGCGCCGTGCCCGGGCCGCCGCGCAGAACATCATCCCGACCACCACCGGTGCCGCCAAGGCCACCGCTCTGGTGCTGCCCGAGCTGAAGGGCAAGCTCGACGGCCTGGCGATGCGGGTGCCGGTGCCGGACGGCTCGGTGACCGACCTGGTGGTCACGCTGGAGCGCGAAGTCACCAAGGAAGAGGTCAACGCCGCCTTCAAGGCTGCGGCCGAGGGCGCGCTCAAGGACATCCTGGTCTACACCGAGGACCCGATCGTCTCCTCCGACATCGTCGGCACCCCGGCGTCCTGCACCTTCGACGCCAGCCTCACCATGGCCTTCGGCACCCAGGTCAAGGTCGTCGGCTGGTACGACAACGAGTGGGGCTACTCCAACCGCCTGGTCGACCTGGTCAAGCTGGTCGGCTCCAACCTCTGACCCGCGCCGCGTACGGCATCGGCGACGCCCTCGCCACCGGCCCACGCACGGCCGGACGGGGGCGTCGCCGCCCCATGGAGCCCACCTTCTGCCAGAAAGAGAAGTCACGATATGCGGACGATCGAGGATCTCGACGTCGCGGGCAAGCGCGTCTTCGTCCGAGCCGATCTCAACGTGCCGCTCGACGGTGACCGCATCACCGACGACGGTCGTATCCGGGCCAGCCTGCCCACCATCACTGCACTGCGCGAGCGGAACGCGCGCGTGATCATCGGCGCCCACTTGGGCCGCCCCAAAGGCAAGGTCGACCCTGCCTACTCGCTGAAGCCGGTCGCCGCCCGCCTGGGCGAGCTGCTGGGCACCGAGGTGCGCTTCGCCTCCGACACCGCAGGCGAATCCGCCCAGGCCATCAGCCGCGAGCTGGCCGACGGCGAGGTCGCCCTCGTGGAGAACCTGCGTTTTGAGCCGGGCGAGACCAGCAAGGACGACGCCGAACGCGGTGAGTTCGCCGATCGGCTCGCCGCACTGGCTGAGCTGTACGTCGGCGACGGTTTCGGCGCCGTGCACCGCAAGCACGCCAGCGTCTACGACCTGCCGAAGCGTCTGCCGCACGCCGCCGGCGGACTGGTGCTGGCCGAAGTCAGCGTGCTGCGCAAGCTGACCGAGTCCCCGCAGCGCCCCTACGTGGTCGTACTGGGCGGCTCCAAGGTCTCCGACAAACTCGGCGTCATCGACAACCTGCTCAACACCGCCGACCGCATCCTCATCGGCGGCGGCATGGCCTACACCTTCCTCGCCGCGCAGGGCTACGAGGTGGGCGCCAGCCTGCTGGAGCGGGACCAGATCGACACCGTCAAGGGGTACCTGCGCCGGGCTGAGGAGCGCGGTGTGGAACTCGTGCTCCCGGTGGACGTGGTGGCCGCAGAGAAGTTCGCTGCGGACGCCGCCCACGACGTGGTCGACGTCCGGGAGATCCCCGCGGACCGGATGGGGCTGGACATCGGACCGGCCTCGGCTGAGCTCTTCGCGTCGAAACTGGCGGACGCCGCGACCGTGTTCTGGAACGGCCCGATGGGCGTGTTCGAAATGGAGCCGTACGCGAAGGGCACCCGCTCCGTGGCGCAGGCCCTAGCCGACTCCTCGGCGTTCACCGTGGTCGGCGGGGGCGACTCGGCCGCAGCCGTCCGGGCACTCGGCTTCGACGAGAAGGCGTTCAGCCACATCTCCACCGGTGGCGGTGCCAGCCTGGAGTACCTCGAAGGAAAGACCCTGCCCGGCATCGCGGCATTGGAGGAATAGGACGACATGGCAACCGCCAAGCGCAAGCCGCTGATTGCGGGTAACTGGAAGCTGAACAACAACCACCTCGAGGCCATCGCGCTGGTGCAGAAGATGGCCTTCGCCCTCAACGACGCCGACTACGACGCCGCAGACATCGCGGTTCTGCCGCCGTTCACCGCGATCCGCAGCGTGCAGACCCTGGTGGAAGGGGACAAACTGCGGATCACCTACGGTGCCCAGGACATCTCCCAGCACGAGAAGGGCGCCTACACCGGTGAAGTGTCCGGCCCGATGCTGGCCAAACTCAACTGCACGTACGCGCTGGCCGGGCACTCGGAGCGGCGCGAATACCACCACGAGGACGACGCGGTCGTCAACGCGAAAGTCAAAGCGGCCTTCGCCAGCGGCATCACGCCCATCCTGTGCCTGGGTGAAGGGTTGGAGGTCCGCAAGGCGGGACGCCACGTCGAGCACACCCTCGCCCAGTTGGAAGGCGCGCTCAAGGGCGTGACCGAGGAGCAAGTCCGCACCCTGGTCGTGGCCTACGAGCCGGTGTGGGCGATCGGTACCGGCGAAGTCGCCACGCCCGAGGACGCCCAGGAGGTGTGCGCGGCGCTGCGCAAGCGGATTGGTGAACTGTACTCCCCTGAGGCCGCACAGCAGACCCGCATCCTCTACGGCGGGTCGGTGAAGAGCGGCAACGTCGCAGCGATCATGGCGCAAGCAGACGTTGACGGCGCGCTGGTCGGCGGTGCGAGCCTGGACGCTGACGAGTTCGTCAAGCTGATCCGCGCCGCGGTCCAGGGCTGAGCCTGTGCCGTCGGCGGGTCGTCCGCGCGCGGTGCGGCTCGCCGACGGCGCCGTCAGCGGAGTTGTTCACACTGAATGGCACTGGGGCCTACAGTGTCAGGGGTAAAATCAGGTAATGTTCCCGATACCCTGTCCGGGGTTCCGCTTTCCCTCACACACTGCGGGACCGGACGGAGGTTCTGGTCGTTCGGATTCCCCCTCGTTGGGGTCGAGTTGCGGGTGAGCGTGTGATTATCGTCGGTCTCTCTATTGCCTTGATGGTCGTCAGCGTACTGATGATCATGCTGGTGCTGCTCCACAAGGGTAAAGGCGGCGGCCTCTCCGACCTGTTCGGTGGCGGCGTCACCTCTTCCTTGGGGGGCTCATCGGTGGTGCAGCGCAACCTTGACCGGTTGACGATCGCCACCGGGCTTGTCTGGATCGTCGGTATCGTCGCGCTCGGCCTGCTCATTCTCCGACAGGGCTAGTCACAGCATCGCGATCCTACGCCCGCAGGGCCTGGCACGCGCTCGGTGCTGTGTGCGTTCTGCGGCGCGTGCGGCGGGCTTGCCGGGCACATCACGCTGAAGGAGTTTTTCGTGGGTAGTGGCAGTGCCATCCGTGGCAGCCGCGTTGGTGCCGGCCCGATGGGTGAGGCCGAGCGTGGTGAGGCGGCCCCGCGGATTCGTGTCGCGTTCTACTGCGCCAACAAGCACCAAGTGGTTCCGAGCTTCGCGCACGATGCTCAGATCCCTGATGAGTGGGACTGCCCCCGTTGTGGTTTCCCCGCCGGTAAGGACCCCGAGAACCCTCCGGCCCCTCCGAAGACCGAACCCTACAAGACGCATCTGGCCTACGTGAAAGAGCGGCGTAGCGAAGCCGACGGCGAGGCCATCCTGCAAGAGGCGATCGCTAAGCTCCGTGCGGAGCGCGCTGCGATGTCGTCTGCTTTGAAGTCGTTCACTGACTGAGACTGAGCGTGGGCGGACGGACCACGCGGTCAGTATCCGGGTCTGTCCTTGCGCTCGCCGATTCTTCTGGGACGTGCGACCAGGTCTCAGATGCCCCCGTCGGATGTCCGGCGGGGGCACTGGCGTGTCTGGGCCCGGATCGGGTCTTGCGCTGTCTGCGGCTGCCGTGGCGGGAATCCCGGCGCTGTGCGCTCCGCTGCCCGCGATAGGCCGGACAGCGGAGCGGTGCCGTCCCGCGTGCGATGCGCCGGGGCGGCTCTTTTTTCTTGCTGGGTGAGGACGGCTGCCCGCCGGGACTCCTGTGGAGGGGGAGTGCCGCGGTCTGCGGCGTGCGCTTCGTACCGTCTGCGAGCGACCCGCGTCTGCCGCGCAGCATCGGCTGGTATGCCCGGCGGGTGATGCGCCGGGCACTGCCTCATTCCCGGTCTCACCTCGCAAAGTCGCGCACAAGACAGACAACTGCGACAATGCTCATGATCGTGCAAACGCATGAGCAGTCGGGTAGATACGGGCGTTAGCGGACGTGTTGAATGGACCCTGGCAGTGGTCCACCACGACCGTGACGAAGACCTTCCCCACACCCGTGCGTGTCCGTCCCACGCACGGAACGACGGGCGCCCCCCGATCCGTCCTGGAGGGCGCCCGTCACGTTCTTCGCCGGCTTTGCCGCGAAGAAGAGCGGGCAACCGGGCAGCACCCCCACAAGGGGTGGTTCCCGGGAGTGGAGTGTCCGCACGAAGGGCCACGACGCTGTCTTGGCACAGTCGACACGGGGGCACCCGCCGTAACGGACGGAACGGTTCGGGACACTGGCATCAAAGGCATGCGCTACTGCGCCCCGACAGTCAGGACCCAGCGACGATGAGGAGCGACCCGTGAGCGACACTTTCGACCGGTTGTGGGCTGGTCTCGCCCCACTGGGACGCGACCGCACTACCGGAGGCTACCGGCGCCTCTCGTGGACACCCGTCGACGCCGAGCTGCGGGCCTGGTTCACCAGTGAGGCTCAAGCCCGCGGGATGACAGTGGAGGCCGACGGCAACGGCAACCTGTGGGCCTGGTGGCCAGAGGCCGGTCCCGACGCTGTCGTCACCGGGTCGCACCTGGACTCGGTTCCCAACGGCGGCGGGTACGACGGTCCGCTCGGAGTCGTCAGCGCGCTGGCTGCCGTTGATGAACTCAAACAGCGCGGTCTGCGTCCGCAGCGTCCGCTGGCAGTCGTGGTGTTCGTGGAGGAAGAGGGCGCCCGGTTCGGCGTGCCGCGGCTCGGATCCCGGCTGCTCACCGGGGCCATCACCGCGGAACGGGTCCGTGGTCTCACCGACGCCGACGGGGTCACCTGGGCCCGGGCGATGACCGAGGCCGGTTTGGATCCGGAGCGGATGGGCGCCGACCCCGAGCGGTTGGCGCGCATCGGCGTCTTCGTGGAACTCCACATTGAGCAGGGCCGTTTCCTCGCCCACCACGGGGTTCCGGTCGGGGTGGGCGCCACGGTCTGGCCGCACGGCCGGTGGCGACTGGACTTCTCCGGGCAGGCCGACCATGCCGGAACCACGCGGATCGCCGATCGCAACGACCCCATGCTGCCGTTCGCGGAGACGGTGAGCGCAGTCCGCCGGGCCGCACTCGAACACGATGCGGTGGCTACGGTGGGACGAGTGTGGCTCACCCCCAACACCAGCAATTCCATTCCGTCCCGGGTACGCGCCTGGTTGGATGCGCGCGCCCCCCAGGAAGCCACGCTGCGTGCCATGGTGCACGACATCGATATGGCGGCCCGGGTGGCCGCGGCCGAGCACGGGGTCAGCCTCAGCAGTTTTCAGGAGTCGTTCTTCCCCCGGGTGGATTTTCCCCGGGAACTGTGCCACCGGTTGGCTGCCCTGGTCGGCGGGGAGACACCTGCTCCGCTGCTGTCCACCGGTGCGGGACACGATGCGGCGATCCTTGCGTCAGCGGTGCCCGCGAGCATGCTCTTCGTCCGCAACCCCACGGGTATTTCGCATGCTCCCGAGGAGCGCGTTGATCCCGCGGACTGCCATGCGGGAGTCGCCGCCCTCACCGAGGTGCTCGCCGATCTCACCGAGGCGAAACGCGACTGAGCGCACAGCACTGTATCGGAAAGCCCGCGGGGACAGCCGGGCTGCTGCCGTTGGCGAGCACGCGGCGGGATGAAGGGCGCTCCTGGACGGTGTTCCGGGGCAGCCGCCAGGCGCCGGAGGCAGTCCGGGCGGTTCGAGTAGTGCGGCACAGCCCGTTATGCGCCGAGAAACCCCTCGCCCACCCCTTCTCCTTCTTCACCGCTGGGCTGCGCGGGAGGCGCGGCGAGCCTGCTGTGGTGGATTCCGTAGAGGAAGTAGATGGCGACCCCGATCACGAGCCATACCGCGAACCGGATCCAGGTGAGCGCGGTCAGGTTGAGCATCAGCCAGAGGCAGGAGAGCGCGGCCAGCAGCGGCAGTACCGGAGACCAGGGCACGCGGAATGCCCGCGGCAGGTCGGGGCGGAGAGAACGCAGGACGACCACGCCCACAGACACTACGACGAACGCGAACAGCGTGCCGATATTGACCATCTCTTCAAGCGTGCTGATGGGAACGAGGCCGCCGAGCAGTGCCACGGCCGCGGTGGTCAGCAGGGTGGTCACATACGGGGTGCCGAACCGCGGGTGGATACGGGAGAGCGCTCGGGGCAGCAGCCCGTCGCGGGACATGGCGAACGCGACCCGGGCCTGACCCATCATCAGCACCAGGATGACGGTGGTGATGCCGATGACCCCGCCCAGCGAGATCAGGGTCGCCGCCCAGTCGGCGCCGACAGAGCGGAAGGCGTCGGAGAGGGGTGCGGTCACGTTGAGTTCCGTGTACGGGCGCATCCCTGTGACGACTGCGGCCACCGCCATGTACAGCAGGGTGACGATGAGCAGGGAGCCGAAGATGCCGACAGGGATGTCCCGCCGCGGGTTGCGGGTTTCTTCAGCGGTGGTGGCGACGATGTCGAAGCCGATGAAGGAGAAGAACACCACTGATGCGGCGGCGACCACTCCCCACGGGCCGAAGGAGGTGGGTTCCAAGCCGAAGAGGACGTGGGTGAGCGTGGCATCGCTCACCCCGGTGGTGTCCGCGGCCGCGGGCTGCGCGGGTGGGATGAACGGCGTCCAGTTGGCGGGGTCGACGTAGGCTGCGCCCACGGCGATGATGAAGAGCACGATGCCGACTTTGATCGCCACCACGACCGCGGTGACCCGGCCCGACAGTTTGGCTCCCAGCATGCCGACAAGGCCCAGGAGGACGGCGATGGCCACGGCGCCGAGGTTCACCGGGAGACCGGCGAGGGTGACCGTGGTCGGCAGGGCGAGGAGGTCTCCGGCATATTCCGACCAGCCCACGGAGACCACAGAGGCCGCCAGGGTGAACTCCAAGATGAGGTCCCAGCCGATGATCCAGGCGACGAATTCCCCTAGCGTGGCGTAGCCGAACGTGTACGCGCTCCCGGCGACCGGCACGGTGGAGGCGAATTCGGCGTAGCACATGGCAGCCAGTGCGCATACAGCTCCGGCAGCGAGGAAGGACAGGACGATGGCGGGGCCGGCGTTCTCGGCGGCCTGCCGTCCCGTGACGACGAAGATGCCGGTTCCGATGATGACTCCGATGCCGAAGACGATCAGGTCGAAGCCGTTGAGGTCCCGGCGGAGCCGATACCCGGGTTCGTCGGTGTCCCGGATGGACTGTTCGATGCTCTTCGTGCGCCAGATACTCACCTGATCTCCAGTCCCGCCCGCGTGCCGTGCAGCACACATCACCGTTCGAAGAGTAACGAGAAAAATACTCTCAGTAATAGGAGGGGAGGGTGGGAAGACACGAGCGGCCGGCGCCGCAGAGCGGCGCCGGCCGGGACATGGGGCCGAGGGGCGCGCTGGAGAAACAGAGCGCTGCGCAGCCGCCTAGTTCTCGGCGGGAGTGCTCTCTGCGGGGGTGTTCTCGGCCGTGGTCTTCTTCGTACGGCGCCGCTTCACCGGACGGGAGTAGTCGAGCAGCGGTTCGAACCGGGCGTCGTATTCCTGCTTGCACTCCACGCAGGCGTCGACTTCGCGGATGACACCGTCCCAGGCGAACTGGATCGCTTCAGTGGCCTCGACCTTCTCGCCGTTCACGGCATGCGGGTCGCAGTACTTGCGAGTGAAGACCTCGGTGACCACGATGCGGCTCCCCTTCGGTAGGCGGTACGGGTACTGGCACCGTGATCATACACGCGTTCGAATGGAGGGCTGGGCCTTCGCGCAGGCCCGCGGTATGCGGCCCCCAAGAGCCTAGCGGAGTGTGGCGCTAGATGTGTCGTTTTTAGCGGAATGTCGGGTGGGGTGCCGGGAAAGCCTTTTCCTGAGAGTGTTGGAAGTGTTACTCTCTGTGCATATTTCTTTGGGAGTGATCCCAAATACGGGTTTTTCCTGTCCCTGAACCGACTGGAGCACTCGTGCGAGAGTATCCCCCCACGCGGCGCCGACCGGTGCGCTTCGGCGCGGCCCTTGCCGCATTCGTGCTCGGTGCCACCGGTGCTGCGGCTCTCCCCAGCCCAGCCCACGCCGCCGCCGGATGCAGCGTCGACTACAGCGTCAACCAGTGGAACGACGGTTTCACTGGAACCGTCACCGTCACCAACCTGGGCGACCCCGTCAACGGCTGGACCCTCAGTTGGCGCTTCCCTTCCGGGGAGCGGATCACCCACGGGTGGAACGCTGAGTTCCAGACCAACGGCGCCGAGGTCACCGCCGCCAACACTCCCTGGAACGCCAGCGTCCCCACGGGCGGCACCGTCAGTTTTGGCTTCAACGCCACCCACAACGGCACGGTCGGCATCCCCGAGTCCTTCACCTTCAACGGCACCGTATGCACTGACCAGCCCACGCCGGGCGGGCCAGAAGAACCCGGCGGCCCCGAGGAGCCCGGCGGGCCTGAAGAACCAGGCGAACCCGAAGAACCCGCCCTCCCCGAACCCACCGGAGCCCGCCAAGCGGAACGGCTCGACCGCGGACTGATCAGCGTGCGCAGCGGCAACGGGAACCTGGTGAGCTGGCGGCTGCTCGGCTCGGACCCCCGCGACATCGCGTTCAACGTCTACCGCGGATCCACCCGCGTCAACTCCACCCCCCTCACCTCCGCCACCTCCTACCTTGACGCCGGCGCCCCAGCCGACGCCTCCTACACAGTGCGGCCGGTCGTCGACGGCGTGGAACTGGGCCCCTCCGCAGCCTCCCTCAACTTCACCAACGGCTACCTGGACGTGCCGTTGCAGCGTCCCGCGGGCGGCACCGTCCACGGCTCCTCCTACACCTATGAGGCCAACGACGCCAGCGTCGGCGACCTCGACGGCGACGGCCGCTACGAGATCGTCCTGAAGTGGGAGCCCACCAACGCCAAGGACAACTCCCAGTCCGGCTACACCGGGCCGGTCCTCATCGACGCCTACGAACTCGACGGCACCCTCCTGTGGCGGATCAACCTGGGCATCAACATCCGCGCCGGGGCCCACTACACCCAGTTCCAGGTCTATGACTACGACGGCGACGGGCGCGCCGAAGTCGCCATGAAAACCGCTGACGGGACCCGCGACGGCACCGGGGCGGTGATCGGCTCCGCCAACGCCGACTACCGCAACTCCTCCGGATACGTCCTGTCCGGACCGGAATACCTCACCGTCTTCGACGGGCGCACCGGCCGGGCCCTGGACACAGTGGACTACGTGCCGCCCCGCGGCAACGTGTCCTCGTGGGGCGACTCCTACGGCAACCGGGTGGACCGCTTCCTCGCCGGCACCGCCTACCTGGACGGGAAACGGCCCAGCATGATCTTCTCCCGCGGCTACTACACCCGAACCGTCATCACAGCGTGGGACTTCCGCGACGGACGACTCACCCGCCGGTGGACCTTCGACACCAACAGCTCCACCAACACCGGACGCGGCTACGAAGGCCAAGGGTTCCACTCCCTGTCCATCGCGGACGCCGACGGCGACGGCCGTGACGAGATCATGTTCGGCGCCATGGCCGTCGACGATGACGGGCGCGGCATGTGGACCACCGGATACGGCCACGGCGACGCCCTGCACGTCGGCGACTTCGTCCCCGCCCGGCCCGGACTCGAGGTGTACGGGGTTTCCGAAAGCTCCTCGCAGCCCAACGCTTGGCTCGCCGACGCGCGCACAGGAAGCACCCTGTGGCGCACCGCCTCCGGCGACGACAACGGGCGCGGCGTCGCCGGAGATATCTGGGCAGGCAGCCCCGGCGCCGAATTCTGGTCCTCACGGGTGGACGGCCTACTCAACACCTCCGGAACCGCCATCGGCCGCAAACCCAGCTCGATCAACTTCCTCGTCTGGTGGGACGGAGACCCCAGCCGGGAACTGCTGGACCAGACCCGGATCGACAAGTACGGTCCGAACGGCGACACGCGCCTGCTCACGGGCAGCGGTGTGGCCTCCAACAACGGCACCAAAGCCACCCCGTCCCTGTCCGGCGACATCCTCGGCGACTGGCGCGAAGAGGTGATCTGGCGGACCAGCGACAACTCGGCGCTGCGGATCTACGCCAGCCCGCACCCCACGGAACTGCGGATCCCCACCCTGATGCATGACACCCAGTACCGGGTAGCGATCGCCTGGCAGAACACCGCATACAACCAGCCGCCGCACCCGTCCTTCCCCATCGGAGACGGCATGGCGCCGCCGCCGTGGCCGGACATCTACTACCCCTGATCCCGAGAGATTCCTGACCTCTGCACGACCGGTGGGGCGCTGCCGTGGTGGCGCCCCACCGCGCTGCGTTCCCGCAGCACCGCCCAGGCGGCGGTTCCGCCCCGCGGCGCAGCGGGGGCACGGACCGTGGCACCGCACAGGCACAACCTCTCGTGACGTGCAGTGATCCCCGCTAGCGGCACCGGAAAGGCGAGGAGAGGCCGCCCCCGCGCCCCTGCCTCCGCAGGGGCGGAGCGGACACCACAAGCTCCACAGCGGGAAAAGGACGAGGACCGCGGCGCCAGTGCCCGCGATAAATCAGAAAATAACGACAGATCTCTTTCCAGACCTGTGTCCGGCATGTTACTCTCTGTTTCGTTCGGTGGAGGAAACCCCCGATTCAGTTACGGTGTGTGTTTCTCTTTGCCAGCGGTGTTGCGGAACCGTCGCACCTACAGCCCTCACAGACCTGCGGCGCGGCGACCTCTCCCCGGTACGGACCACCCTTGCTGATGTGAGGAATCCCCGCAGACGTGGGCGCCCGGAACAACCGATGGCGTCTTCGACTACCGCCGGGATGGGAGGAGACAAGGGGCGGACAGCGTCCTGCTGCCCGCCCCTTTCCGCTCAAACGGCACCCTGCGCCCTACACCACGCCGGGGACGTAGAAGCCGGGTGGCAGGGCACTGGCTGCGGCGCGGTCGAGAAGGAACAGCGTGCGGGAACGCCCCCGCGCGCCCGCCGCAGGCACCTGGATCGGCCCGGCTTTATCCAACGCCAGCCGGATCGCGTTGGCCTTGGCCTCCCCGGAAGCGATCAGCCACACTTCCCGGGCTGCGCGGATCGCCGGCAGCGTCAACGAGATCCGCACCGGCGGCGGTTTAGGAGAACCGTGGACCGACACTACGGTCCGCTCCGTCTCATACATGGCAGGCCGCCCGGGAAACAGCGAGGCCACATGGGCGTCCTCACCCACACCCAGCAGGCAGACATCGAACGCGGGCACCGCGTCGCCGTACTCGGCCGCCTCCCGCAGCTCGTCAGCGTAGCGGCGTGCCGCCGCTTCCGGGGAGTCGTCGACCCTGTCGGAGGCGCCCATCGGATGCACCCGCTCCGCCGGAACAGGAACATGGTCCAGCAAGGCACGGCGTGCCTGGGTCTCGTTGCGGTCCGGGTCGCCGGACGGAAGGAACCGCTCGTCCCCCCACCAGATGTCCACGCGGGACCAGTCGATGGCGTCGCGGGCCGGGGCCAGCGCCAACTGTTCGAGCACCGCGATACCGATCCCGCCGCCGGTCAGCACCAAGGAGGCGGTGCCGCGCATTGCTTGGGCATCCACCAGGCGGGTCACCAGCCGCGCCGCTGTCGCCTTGGCCAGCAGCTCGGCATCGGACTGCACCACCACGGTAGGGGGATTGACGATTCGGCTCACGCCGATACCTCCGCTCTTGCTAACCGTTCCGCCAGGAACTTCGCCGTGGCCGCATACATCTCGTCGGCGTCCAAGTGACGCAGCTCTTCGGCGAGATACTCGGAAAGGTGACGCCGTGACAGGGCCACGGTCTGCAGAGGACGGTTCGGCCGCTGCAGGGTCGCCACCCGCCCGTCTTTGCGGCTGATGGTGATCGGCCCGTCCTCGGTGACCAGCACCGTCTCGGTGATCCCGGGGCCGCTGGACACCCGGCGCTCCACCGGAACCTCCAAACGCTGCGACAACCACGCGGCCAGCAGGTCGGCGCTGGGCAGGTGGTCTTCTGCGACGACCTCTGCCCGGGTGACCCACCCGCACGACTGGTCCATCGTGGACGCGAGCAAGGCCCGCCACGGCGTGGTCCGCGTCCACGCCAGGTCAGTGTCCCCTGGATGGTAATGGCTGATCCGCGTCACCAGGTCCGCGAGAGGATCGGCGGCACGATGGGAGTCGGTGATGCGTCGGGCAGCCAGCTGTCCCACCGGGTCGGCTGCTGGATGGACCGGACCGCCCTCCGGCCACCACGCCACCACGGGGGTATCCGGAACCAGCAGCGGGGTGACCACCGAGTCGGCATGGTCGGCGAGCGGACCGTACAGCCGCAGCAGCACGGTCTCCCCCGGACCGAAAGTGCCGGGACGGCGGATCTCTGCGTCGAGCGCCGGTTCCAGGCCAGGGTCGCGCAGGATCAACGCGATCACGCGGCTGGGATGCTCCCGGCCGGCTTCGGTGGCCGCCTGCACCGCGTCGTAGTGGCCGGCTTCATCGGTGACGATGACCAGGGTGAGGACAAGGTTCATCGCACCGCCGCCGACACTGCGCCGTTCAGTAGCCAACGCTTCGGTGATCTGCGCGGTGGTTGTTCGCGGAAGATACAGGGTCACAACGGTCCTCCCCAGAACTGATCGCCCTATGCGCGGCACAGGCGCGGGGCCGGGCCGTAGCGCAGGCCCCGAAAACGGCTGGTGCACGGGTGCGGGAAAGCGCAGGCCTCCGGCTCCCGGCGGGCCGAGGCGGGCAGAGGGGGCCGGAGCCGGTCATGGTCTGCGCCACGTACGGTTGTCGCGGGCCAGCAGCTCGTGGCCGCTGGGCGGGCCCCAGCTACCCGCCGGGTAGGGTTCGGGGCGGCCGTTCTTGGCCCAGAACTCCTCGACCGGGTCGAGGATCCGCCACGACAGCTCTACTTCTTCCTGGTGGGGGAAGAGCGGAGGATCGCCGATGAGCACGTCGAGGATCAGCCGCTCGTAGGCTTCCGGACTGGTTTCGGTGAAGGACGCGCCGTAGCTGAAGTCCATGCTGACATCGCGCACCTCCATGGCGGTCCCGGGGACTTTGGAGCCGAACCGCAACGTCACCCCCTCATCCGGCTGGATCCGGATCACCAAGGAGTTGGCGCCCTGGTTGGCGGTGGCAACATGGTCGAACACCTGGTTGGCGGTGCGGTGGAACACCAGTGCGACCTCGGTGACCCGCCGCCCCAGGCGTTTCCCCGTGCGCAGGTAGAACGGGACGCCCGCCCAGCGCCGCGTGTTCACCCCCAGCCGCATGGCCGCGTACGTCTCCGTGGTGGAGTTCGGGGGGATGCCTTCTTCCTCCAAGTAGCCGGGAACCCAGGCGCCGCCCTGCCAGCCCGCGGTGTACTGGCCGCGCGCGGTCCCGGTCGCAAGATCGTCGGGGAGTTGGACCGCGGACAACGCTTTGACCTTCTCCGCGCGGATCGCGTCCGCGGTGAAGGACAGCGGTTCCTCCATCGCGACCAGGGCGAGGAGCTGCAGCAGGTGGTTCTGGATGACGTCGCGCGCCGCCCCGATACCGTCGTAGTACCCGGCGCGTCCCCCCACCCCGATGTCCTCGGCCATGGTGATCTGGACGTGGTCGATATACGAGCGGTTCCAGATCGGCTCGAACAGGGTGTTGGAGAAACGCAGCGCCAGCAGGTTCTGGACGGTTTCCTTCCCCAAGTAGTGGTCGATACGGAACACGGAGTGCGGTGGGAACACGTCGTCGACGAGGGCGTTGAGCTCCTGGGCGCTGGCCAGGTCGTGGCCGAACGGCTTCTCGATCACCACCCGCCGCCACGAGTCCCCCGAGCTCTCCGCCAGGCCGCTCCGCTTCAACTGGGTGAGCACCGTGGGGAACAGTTTCGGGGGAAGCGAAAGGTAGAACGCGTAATTGCCGCCGGTGCCCCGGCTCTCGTCCAGTTCCCGCACGGTGCGCACCAGCGCATCAAACGCGGCGTCGTCATGCGCCTCGCCGGGGACGAACCGCACCCCCTCGCTCAACTGGCGCCACACGTCTTCCCGGAACGGGGTGCGCGCATGCGTACGGACCGCGTCATAGGCGACCTGGGTGAAGTCCTGGTCGGCCCAGTCCCGGCGGGCGAATCCCACGAGTCCGAAACCGGGCGGTAGCAGCCCTCGGTTCGCCAGGTCGTAAATAGCGGGAAGCAGCTTCTTGCGGGACAGGTCGCCCGTGACCCCGAAGAGGACGAGCACACACGGGCCGGCAATCCGCGGTAACCGCCGGTCCAGCACACTGCGCAGCGGGTTGGGGACCGCTCCCGGCATCACCGGTTCTTTCACGTCGGCGTCCTCCCTGGGTGAATCGCGGTCGTGGCTGGTCCGGCTGAGCGTGCCGGGCACGGGAGAACCCGGACCCGGCACCACCGACCTTCTTCCCAGAATTAGGGACGAATCTCACCCAAGGCCCGGATCAGTTCTGCCAGACCCGCGGACCGGTCCCGCCAGTGCAGCCGCACCGTGGGCCGGGACCGCTCCGCCAGGGCGTTGAAGTCGCCCAGCGCCTGGGCGAGCTGCAGCCGGGAGAAGGTGTACGGCTTCCCGGCGATGGGGAGGTCCTCGGTAATGTCCCCGGTGATCTGCAGGAATACTCCGTTGGCCGGGCCGCCCTTGTGGTACTGCCCCGTGGAGTGCAGGAAGCGCGGCCCCCAGCCGAAGGTGACCGGGCGCGCGGTGAGCGCGGCCAGCTCCGAACGGAGAGCGGCAGCCTGTCCGTCGCCTTCCGCGTCCCGGTCAAGGTAGGCCATCACCGCGAGGTAGCCGTCGTCCGGGATCTGCTCGATGAGGGCCCGAAGCACCGAAGCGAGGTTCTTGGCGTCCCCCACCCCGGTGCCGTCGGAGGCGTACACCTCGACCGCGCCGTCCGTGAGAAGCGGGGTGCCGGTGGGCAAGGTGCCGTTGTTCGACAGCTCCAGCAGCGCCTTGGTGTTGTCCTTGGACTCTTGCACGTTCGGCTGGTCGAACGGGTTGATACCGAGCAGGTGGCCGGCCACCGCGGTGGCGTACTCCCAGGCGAGGAACTGGGCGCCGAGCGGGCCGGTCACCACGGTGTCGGCGGTCTCGGGGACCTCCGGCTCGGTTTCGCCGTAGACCACGAGATGAGTGTCGGGCCCGGGGGTGAAACCGGGGGCGGAAGCGCTCTCCACCACCACCGGCAGCAGCCCGGTGCCGTCCTTGCCGGTGGATTCGGCCACGAGCTGTTCGATCCAGTCGCCCAAGCCCACCGGGGTGGCTCCGGCCAGCACCACTTTGTCGCGGCCGGAGAACCCGCCGAGGGCCGCACCGAGCAGCAGCGCCGGGTTGGTGTCGTCCGCCAGCGTGGCGGCAAGGGCCGCTGCCTCATCCAGCAGCGCTTCGATGTCCACGCCGACGAGTGCGCTCGGCACCAGGCCGAACGCGCTGAGCGCGCTGTAGCGGCCGCCGACGTGCGGGTTGGCCAGCACGGTCGGATAGCCGCGTTCCCCGGCCAGTTCGGCCAGGGGAGAGCCCGGGTCGGTGACGACGACGATCCGCTCCGCCGGGTCAATGCCCGCGTCCGCGAACGCCTGCTCGAAGGCACGGCGGTGGCTGTCGGTCTCCACCGTGCTCCCGCTCTTGGAAGCGACCACGACGACCGTGCGGTCGAGGTCGGTGGTGACGACACGGCGCACCTGGTGCGGGTCGGTGGTGTCCAAGGTGATCAGGCGGGCGTCGCGGCTCGCGGCGATCACTTCGGGGGCCAGGGAGGAGCCGCCCATCCCGGCCAGCACCACGCGGTCGAGGCCGGCTTCCCGCTTGGCCTGCGCGATTTCGCTGATCTGCGGCAGCAGGGCCCGCGACTCCTGCGGCAGGTCCACCCAGCCCAGCCGGATCGACGCCTCGGGCTCGGCCGCAGGCCCCCACAGGGTGGCGTCCTTAGCGGCGAGGCGGGACGCCACCCTGCTGGCCCGTAGCTGCTGCAACGCGTTCTCCGCTGCGTCCCGGACCGGGCCGCGCAGGGTGACGGTGAGGCCCCCGGCCTGTACCTGATCGCTACTCAAGGCGATTGGTCCTTCCTTGTCTTCACACACGGTCACTGCAATTGTCGCGTCCCGCAGTACCGAATCGGATTCGACAAGGCGGGGCCGGGCGGGCCCTGCACCGTTCTGCCAGGTGGAGAGCTTGCTACGGGTGGGAAGAGAGAGTGCTCACGTGTGGGCGGCAAGCTGCTGGGCGACGCGGTCCAGCAGTTCTTCCCAGGACTTCACGAACTTGTCGACGCCCTCGTCCTCCAAGGTCTCCACCACGTCGGACATGGACACGCCGACCGACTCCACCGCATCCAGGTGGGCCCGAGCCGCGTCGTAGTGTCCGCGCACCGTGTCCCCGGTGATCGTGCCGTGGTCGGCGACCGCGTCCAGCGTGGCCTGCGGCATCGTGTTCACCGTGCCCGGGGCGACCAGTTCGGTCACATACAGCGTGTCCGGCAGCTCCGGGTCCTTCACCCCGGTCGACGCCCACAGCGGACGCTGCGGGCGCGCCCCGGCCTGGGCGAGGGCGGTCCACCGGGCAGACGAGAACACCTCTTCGTAGGCGGCGTAGGCCAGGCGGGCGTTGGCCAGCGCGGTCTTGCCGCGGAGCGCCACCGCCTCCTCCGTGGCGATCTTCGACAGCCGTTTGTCCACCTCGGTGTCCACCCGGCTGACGAAGAACGACGCCACCGAGTGGATCGTCGACAGGTCACGGCCGGCCTGCTGGGCCTGCTCCAGACCGGCGAGGAACGCGTCCATGACCGCCCGGTAGCGCTCCAGCGAGAAGATCAGGGTCACGTTGACGCTGATGCCTTCGGCGAGCGCCGCGGTGATCGCCGGCAGTCCCTCGACGGTCGCGGGGATCTTGATCATCAGGTTGGGCCGGTCCACCAGCCACCACAAGGCGCGGGCTTCGGCGACAGTCCGCTCCGTGTCGCGGGCCAGCCGCGGGTCGACCTCCAGCGACACCCGCCCGTCCACGCCGTCGGTGGCCTCGTAGACCGGGCGCAGCACATCCGCAGCCCAACGGATGTCGTACGCGGTGATGAGGCGTACCGCTTCTTCCACTGACACGCCGCGCACGGCCAGGTCGCGCAACTGGCCGTCGTAGGCGTCGCCCTCCGCCAGCGCCTTGGCGAAGATCGTGGGATTGGAGGTGACTCCCACGACGTTGCGTTGGGCGATCAACTCGGCCAGGTTGCCGCTGCGCAGCCGCTGCCTGCTGATGTCGTCCAGCCAGACGGCTACGCCCGCGTCAGAGAGCTGCTGAAGTGGGCTGCCCATGGTGTGATCCACTCCTTGGAGAAGGAGGAGGGCCGCCGACGGCGACCCTCCCCACAACGGTCAGTTGCCGGTCGTTGATCCACGGTCACCGCCGAGCTTGGCAGCGCTGGAGTGTACGGCTGCCACTACCCGGTCGGCGGTGAGCCCGAACTGCTCGTAGAGAGTCGCGTACGGAGCCGAAGCGCCGAAGTGTTCCAGACTCACCGACTCGCCATACTCGCCCACCAGCTCGCGCCAGCCCAAGGCGACCCCGGCTTCCACGGAGACCCGGACCCGGACCGACGGTGGAAGCACCTGCTGGCGGTAGGCGTCGTCCTGCTCGTTGAACCACTCCAGGCACGGCATCGACACCACACGGGTAGGAGTACCCGACTCCTCCAGGCGGGAACGCGCCTCCAACGCGATCTGCACCTCACTTCCGGTGGCGATGATGATCGCCTCCGGACGGCCGTTGCTGGCTTCGGCCAGGATGTACCCGCCGCGGGAGACCAGCTCCGCAGAGGCGAGCTCGGAGCGGTCCAGAACCGGAACCGACTGCCGGGTCAGCGCGAGCGCCACCGGGCCGTCATTGCGTTCCAGGATGGTGCGCCAGGCCACTGCCGTCTCGTTGGCGTCGGCGGGACGCACCACCGCCAGGCCGGGGATGGCGCGCAGCGACCACAGGTGCTCCACCGGCTGGTGGGTGGGTCCGTCTTCGCCCAGACCGATCGAGTCGTGGGTCCACACGTACGTGACCGGCAGCTTCATCAGGGCAGCCAGCCGCACCGACGGCCGCATGTAGTCGCTGAACACGAGGAAGGTGCCACCGTAGGGGCGGGTGGGGCCGTGCAGCGCGATCCCGTTGAGGATCGCCCCCATGCCGTGTTCACGGATCCCGAAGTGCAGCACCCGGCCGTAGCGGTGGCCGGAGAACGCCTTCGTGGACCGCTCCTCGGGGATGAACGACGGCTCGCCCTTAGGCGTGGTGTTGTTGGATCCGGCCAAGTCCGCCGAGCCGCCCCACAGCTCCGGCAGCACCGGGGCGATCGCGCTCAGCACCTCACCGGACGCTTTCCGGGTGGCCATGCCCTTAGCGCTGGGCTCGAAGGTCGGGATCGCCTTCTCCCAACCGTCCGGGAGCGAGCCTGCCATCAGCCGGTCGAACAGTTCGGCACGCTCGCCCGCGTTGGCCCGCCACTTGGCGAACAAGGCCTCCCATTCCTGGCGGGCGGCGCGGCCCCGCGCCACCACGCCCCGGGCGTGCTCCAGCAGCTCGTTGGGCACGTCGAACTGCGCCTCAGGGTTGAGGCCCAGCACCCGCTTGGTGGCGGCGACCTCTTCAGCCCCCAGCGCGGCGCCGTGGATCGCCCCCGTGTTCTGCTTGTTCGGGGACGGCCAGCCGATGATGGTGCGCAGCCGGATGAAAGAGGGACGTTCCGTCTCCGCCTGGGCGGCCCGGATCGCGTCGTACAGCGCCGCCACGTCTTCGTGGTAGGAGCCGTCCTCGCCGACCCACTCGACCTCTTGGACGTGCCAGCCGTAGGCGGCGTAGCGGGCGACGACGTCTTCGGTGAATGCGATCTGGGTGTCGTCTTCGATGGAGATGCGGTTGTCGTCCCAGATGACGATGAGGTTGCCGAGCTTCTGCGTGCCGGCGAGGGCACTTACTTCGTGGCTGATGCCCTCCTGGACGTCGCCGTCAGAGCACAGGACGTAGATGTAGTGGTCGAACGGGCTTTCCCCGATCGGGGTGTCCGGGTCGAACAGGCCCCGCTCCCGGCGGGCGGCCATGGCCATGCCGACCGCGTTGCCGATGCCCTGCCCCAAGGGGCCGGTGGTGGTTTCCACCCCGGCGGTGTGCCCGTATTCGGGGTGGCCCGGGGTGAGGCTGCCCCACTGGCGCAGCCGCTTGATGTCGTTCAGGCTCAGCCCGTAGCCAGCCAGGTAGAGCTGGATGTAGAGCGTGAGGCTGGAGTGCCCGCAGGACAGGACGAAGCGGTCGCGGCCGATCCACTTCGGATCTGTCGGATCGTGCCGCATCACCTTCTGGAAGAGCAGGTAGGCCACAGGCGCCAGACTCATCGCGGTTCCAGGGTGCCCGGATCCCGCTTCTTCGACCGCGTCCATCGCCAGGGCACGAACCACGTCTACGGTACGTCTATCGAGATCAGACCAGTCCAGGGTCTTTGGGGTGCCGGTGTTCACGCGGGCTAAAGCTCCTTTCGCGAATCCAGGCCAGTGTGTAGGCGTGGTGGCCGGAAAAGAAGGATTGGGGTGGGTCCACCGTGACCCGCAGCTAACCAACCGTAGTGACAGCCGCGCAGCGTGAGGAGATGCGGGGCGTCGTAATGTGGCGCCGTGCGTGTCGCGGTGACGGAACCCCTGAGGGCTGGTGACTATCCCTGACCCTATCGCCGAAACCCCGACATCTAATCACCGGACTGGCATGGTTGACGCCGCACCGACGGACGGCCCCGATGAGAACGCGCCCGAACCTAGCACTACACTCTGTCGTTGACGGTGTCGTGCGTCGTGCCAGGCGCGCGAGGGGTCACAGGTGCCGCACCGCGCCGCGCATTCGTGGTGAGCAGCCAGGAACAATTGATGCCCATTTGATGCCCTGACGCCCAGTTTCTTTGAGGTTTGAGCGTGTCTGTGTCCGTAGAACGGGTGACGGCCGTGCGTTCCGCGCCGCACGGCCAGCAACCCCAGCAGCCGAGAACAACGGCCCGGCGCGTGACCCAGGTACGGCGGCGGCCATGACACTCCTCGGTCGTCCCGCTGCCCCCGATACCTGCGCGGCCGCTGATTCTCCCACTGGGGGTGTGTCGCGCTCCGCTTCGCTGGGGACCTACATCCGCGCCTATATCGCCCTGTCGAAGCCGCGGGTCATTGAACTGCTGCTGATCACCACTATCCCGGTGATGTTCGTGGCAGCCCAGGGCGTGCCGCCGCTGGGGATCGCCGTGGCCACCCTGGTGTTCGGCACCATGTCCGCGGCCAGTGCCAACGCCATCAACTGCTACATCGACCGGGACATCGACCGTGCTATGCGGCGTACCCGCCGCAGACCCACCGCCATGGAGCAGGTGACGCCGCGCGGCACGATGATCTACGGGATTACGCTGGCGGTCCTGTCCACGGTCGGCTTCGTGGTGTTCGTGAACTGGCTGGCCGCGGCGTTGTCGGTGTTCGCGATCGCGTTCTACATCTTCGTCTACACACTGCTGCTCAAGCGGCGCACCGCGCAGAACGTGGTGTGGGGCGGGATCGCCGGCTGCATGCCCGTGCTCATCGGCTGGGCGGCGATCACCGAGCGCCTCGACTGGGCCCCGTTCATCCTGTTCCTGGTGGTGTTCTTCTGGACACCGCCGCACACGTGGGCATTGGCCATGCGGTACCGCGAGGACTACGCCGCCGCGAACGTCCCCATGCTCCCGGTGGTGGCTAGCGACCGCCGGGTGATGCTGGAGTGCGTGCTGTACTCGTGGGCCACCGTGGTGGTGTCGCTGCTGCTGTGGCCTATCGCCGATACCACGCTGCTGTACCCGGTGGCGGCCGCCGTGCTGGGGGTGATCCTGCTCGCCCAGGCGCACCGCCTCTACAACCAGGTCCGTGCCGGAGTGAGCGGCAGCAAGCTCAAGACCATGGGCTTCTTCCACCTGTCGAACGCCTACCTGGCCCTGCTGTTCGTGGCGGTGACGATCGACCCGCTCCTGGCTAACGCACTGCGCTGATCGACGAGAGGTGACGACGATAACGGGAGGCTGCGCGCAGCCTCCCGTTATCGTTGCCGCTTCGGGAGGCGGCCGAGGCGGCCTGCGGCACGACACGGGTGGGAGAGTGGAGCCATGAGGAAGATCACCCGCTGGGAAGCCATGGTGCAGCAGAATCCCGGCCATTCCCGGTGGTATGTGGAGCGTTTCCGCACCATGGCCGCGCAGGGGAACGACCTTGCGGGCGAGGCTCGCATGATCGACGCGATGGTGGGGCGCGGTTCCCGGATTCTGGACGCGGGCTGCGGGCCGGGACGGGTCGGCGGGGAACTCGCTGCACGCGGCCACCACGTGGTGGGGGTGGACATCGACCCCTATCTGGTCAACGCGGCCCGCGAAGACTATCCGCAGGGCGACTGGCGGGTGGGCGACCTGGCCGAGCTTGACCTTGTGGAGCGCGGGGAAGAGCCTTTCGACCTCGTGGTCTGCGCGGGAAACGTGATGACGTTCCTCGCCCCCGGCACCGAAGTGGAAGTGCTGCGCAGGATGGGCGCCCACATCCGGGACGGAGGCCGGATCGTCGTGGGCTTCGGCGCGGGCCGCGGCTATCCGTTTGAGCGGTTCTTCGCCGACGTGGCCGAAGCCGGTCTCGTCACCGAGCTGTGCTTAGCCACCTGGGATCTGCGCCCGTTCACCCCGGAGTCCGACTTTCTGGTGGCGGTGCTGGGACGCGCAGCCGAGACGCCGCCCACCGGGTGAACGACGCTAGGCGCTGCCCTGTGCCTCCTTGACCGCCAGGACCGCGGATACGTGCCTGGTCGTGCCCCCACGAGCGGGGAAGCACGGGCAGCGCCGCGCCGTCTGCGGGAGGACCCGTCCCGCACATGGACGGGGGTCGGCCCGCTCGCACCGTGGGACCCGGCTGCGGATGGGTGCCCTGCGGTGGCAAGCGGGCCGCCGCTGACGACCCCCGCGGGGTGCCCTCCGTCGCAGGCGACGTGCCGGCGGGAGGGCGGACGTGTTCCGGCCTGCTGCGGAGTGCGCCAGGGGCGTGCCGCTGGCGCACTCCAGGCGGATCGCCTATCTTTTCGGGATACGTCTCTTTGGAGGCCGTGGGGCCGAGGCTGCGGATGGTGGCCCCACGGCCGCTCACCCCAGGGAGGCGCCGACTTTGACGTACCCTTTGAGCAGGTCGCGGGCGATGGTGCGGCGCTGGATCTCGTCGGTTCCCTCATAGATGCGCAGCAGCCGCAGCTCGCGGTACCAGCGCTCGATGGGGAGCTCCCGGGTGTAGCCCATACCGCCGTGGATCTGCAGCACCCGGTCGACGATCTCGTTGGCTTTCACACCGCCGTACAGTTTGGCGATGGACTGGGCGTGCCGGGAGTCCCGGCCGTTGTCCACCTGCCAGGCGGCGTGGAGCACGAGCAGCCGCAGCGCTTCGATCTCCACCTGGGAGTCGGCGATCATCCACTGGATGGCCTGCCGTTCCGCAAGCGGCTTACCGAAGGTCTCACGCGTGTTGGCGTAGTCGATGGCCATGCTCAGCAGCCGTTCGCAGGCGCCGAGCGCACGCGCGGGGAGCAGGTAGCGGCCCCGGCCGATCCACTTCATCGCCAGCTCGAAGCCCTTGCCGACCTCACCGAGCACGTTGGATTCCGGCACCCGGACGTTGTCGAAGACCAGGGAGGCCGGACCCCACTCGCCCATGGTGGGGATGGGCTCGGAGCGCCATCCCGCCTCCCGGTCCACCAGGAAGCAGGTCACTCCGCCGTTGGCGCCCTTCTCCGGGTCGGTGACCGCGAACACCATGGCGAAGTCGGCTTCGTTCCCACCGGTGATGAACGTCTTCTCCCCGTTGATCACCCAGTGGTCGCCGTCCTTGTAGGCCCGGGTGCGGATCGCTTTGGCGTCGGAGCCGGCGCCGGGCTCGGTGATGGCGAAGCAGGACTTGCGTTCGCCCGCGATGGTGGGCAGCAGGTAGCGCTTCTTCTGCTCTTCGTTGGCGTAGAAGAGGATGTTGTCGGCGCCGCCGCCGAAGCTGAACGGGATGAAGGTACGGCCCAGTTCGATCTCCACCAGTGCGGTGGTGACCGCATCCAGTCCCATGCCGCCGTACTCGACGGGGGTCTGGATCCCCCAGAAGTCGGACTTCTTGGCGAGCTGCCTCAGGTCGTGCAACTCCTGGGGGGTCAGACCGTGCCCCTCGCCGTTCCGTTCCCGGCGCAGCACCTCCGGTTCGAGCGGCATAAGTTCGCGCTCGACGAAGGTGCGCACCCAGTTGCGGATTTCCCGCTGTTCTTCGGTCAGTGAGAAATCGACCATGTTTCCTTAGCTCTTTCCCCCGAAGCGCGCACGCAGTTCGCGCTTGAGTACTTTGAGGCTCGGACCCAGTGGAAGCTCGGTCACGATCTCCACTCTGCGCGGGTACTTGTGTTTGCCCAGGCGCTCCTGCGCCCAGGCCTGGAGTTCAGCGGGGTCGACGGCGCCCTCCTTGTCGGGCACCACCACCGCGCAGACCTCCTCACCCAGTTCGGCGTCGGGCACGCCGATCACCGCTACCTGGGAAATCCCGGGGAATTTCAGCAGGACCTCTTCCACTTCGCGCGGGTAGACGTTGAAGCCGCCGCGGATGATCAGGTCCTTCTTGCGGTCCACGATGTGGATGAAGCCGTCGTCGTCGATGAAGCCGATGTCTCCGGTGCGGAACCAGCCGTCAACGATCGCCTCGGCGGTGGCCTCCGGGCGGTTGAGGTATCCGACGAAGACGTTGTGGCCGCGGATGACGATTTCGCCGTGCTCGCCGCGCGGCAGGAGTTCGATCCGGTCGTCGATGTCGGCGCGGGCGATCTCCACTTCCACACCCCAGATGGGGTGGCCGACCGAGCCGACGCGGGCGCCGTAGAGCGTCTGGTTGGTGCTGGCCGTGGGCGAGGTCTCCGACAGGCCGTAGCCCTCGTAGATGGTGGTGGAGAACGCTTCTTCGAACCGGCGGAGTACCACTTCGGGGAGGGAAGCGCCACCGGAGACACAGAAGCGCAGGGAGGGAAGTTTGGTGTGGTGGGCTGCGGCTTCTGCCAGCCGGACGAACATGGTGGGGACGCCGTCGAAGATGGTGGCGCCGTACTCGCACATCATCCGGATGGCTTCGTCGGGGTCGAACCGCTCCTGCAGGATGAGGGTGGCGCCCACCCGGAAGGTGGTGTTGAGCGCCACTGACTGGCCGAAGGTGTGGAACAGGGGCAGGGAGCCCATGACGACGTCTTCGCCGCTCATGGGGTGGACGTCGAACGCGTTGACGGTGGCGTTCATCACCAGGTTGAGGTGGGTGAGCATGGCGCCTTTGGGGACGCCCGTGGTGCCGCTGGTGTAGAAGATCACCGCAATGTCGTCGGGGGCGCGGGACACGTAGGAGGGCAGCGGTTCGCTGTCCGCCACGAGCGGGGCCAGCGCGTCGGGCCGCTGCGGGTCCCCGACAGTGCGCACGGTGACGTCGTTGCCGTCGACCGCGGCGTGGGCGAGGTCAGCGAACAGGCTTTGGGCGAGGACGAGGCGCGCCCCGGTGTCGGAGAGGAGGAAGGCGACCTCTTGGGGGCGGAGCATCGGGGGGATGGTGACGACGGTCCCGCCCACGGCGAGGATGCCGTAGTAGCAGCGGACGAAGTCGGCGACGTTGCCTGCGAGCAGGGCGACCCGGTCCCCGGGGGAGACGCCGAGAGAGCGGAGGGCGGCCGCGTGGCGCAGGGACTCGTGCCACAGGGTGGCGTAGGAGATCCGCTCACCGTCAGCGATGAGTGCGGTGCGTTCCGGGTGGCGACGCGCAGCCTCGGCCAGGATCGTGGCGAGTGACAGTTGCATGGTGGCTCCTTCGGTGCGGCTGGTCCTTGGGCACAGCAGAAAAGCCGCTGTCCCATGCGTGAGGGAGTCGCGCGTCACATTTAATCTAACAGTGTTCGGTTTGGGAAGACCGACCGGTATGCCACCTTGGTTCTGCGCCTGACCCATACTTGAGGCGATCCACGCCAAGCGCGTTCACCACAGAGAACGCGCTGGGGAGGCCGGGGAGAAGGGGAAGGACGGGGATCACAGTGGCACGCCCTAGGACACCGCTGCTCAGCCGAACGCGTATCCAGGAAGCCGCCCTAGCCCTGGTCGACCGCGACGGGCTGCAAGGACTGTCCATGCGCAAGCTCGCCCAGGAGCTCAACGTCCAGGCCCCGTCTCTGTACAGCTACTACCGCACCAAAGAAGAGCTGCTGAACGACGTCGTCGACCGCATTACCGCCAACATCGACGTTTCTGGCTTCAAAGACGGGGACTGGAAACGCGGACTCATCGTATGGGCGCGCTCCTACCGCGACGCTCTCGCGGCCCATCCCAACATGGTCGCCTTCATAGCGTCCGGGCCGGGACGCCGCGAAGAGGCCCTGCGGCGGGCCGACGCGATCCACGGCGGCCTCGTCTCCGCGGGCTGGCCCGCCCGGCTCGCCACGATGATCGGCGCCTCCACCCGCTACCTCGTGGTGGGCGCCGCGATCAACTCCTTTGCCCGCGGCTTCGACGCAGACGCCCGCGTCTACCAGGACCGCTACCCCAACCTGTCCCAGGCGCACCGTCTGCCGGAACTCGCCGCTGAGATCGACAACGACAGTTTCGAACTCGCCCTGCGCGCCTTCATCGCGGGCCTGGAAGTGCTCTACCCCGACAAGGCCGGCGCCGCGCGCCGCCCGGAGGCCGCCGCAGCATCCGCGGGGCAGCACGCCAAGGCGGGGTCCCGCGCCTCCGCGGGAGCCGCCGACCCTTCCAGAGCACCGCTGGAGGACCACACTCCGGAACGCTGACCGGTGGGCACGGGACCGGTACGCTGCGGCTTCTGCCAGTCCCGTGCCCGCCGCACGGGGCCGCACCCGCAGGGCGCGGTCGCTGCCCCACCACCGGGGCAGCTACGCTCAGTGCTTATGCGCCCCCTGGACACCAAAGCGATCCTGGAAGGACGCACCCCGGGCCGCCACTCTCTCGGCTTGGTCAGCGGCATCGCGGTGAGCGTCCTGTGCATGCTGGTGATGCTCGGCTACCTCCTGTTCAGCGGTTTCTCCGGTGCTGGGAGCGAGGGAGTCGTCGCCTTCTTCATCAGCCTGGTAGCAGCCGTCATCCCGGTCAGCATCATCATCCCCCTCGTCCTGCTGCTGGACCGCCTCGAACCGGAGCCGAACTCGGTCCTGCTGTTCGCATTCCTCTGGGGTGCCGGCGTAGCGGTGCTGGCCTCGTTCATTCTCAACACCCTCGGCATGGAGCTGTACACCGTCCCGAGGTTCGGGGAAGACTTCGGCGCCTACGTGAGTGCCGCGGTGGGAGCACCCCTGGTTGAGGAGAGCGCCAAGGGGATCGCCCTGCTCCTGCTGCTGTGGCGGCGCCGCCACGAGATCGACACCGCCACCGACGGCATCATCTACGCGGCGATGGTCGCTACCGGGTTCGCGTTTGTGGAGAACGTCTCCTACTTCCTCAGCGCCCTGTTCTCCGAAGGCGCTTCCGGGTTCGCGGTGACCTTCGTGCTGCGCGGCATCATCGCCCCGCTCGGGCACCCGATCTACACCGCGATGATCGGCTTGGGCGTCGCCTACGCTGCGACCCACCCGGGCCTGGTGGCGCGGATCGCCATGCCGGTCCTCGGCTGGCTGGGCGCGGTCGTGCTGCACGCGCTGTGGAACGGCTCGACCGCGTTCGGCTGGACCGGGCTGGGAGTGGTGTACGCGCTGCTGTTCTGCGTCCTCGTCGCGCTCATCGGGGTGACCGTGCATGACCGACGCCGCCAGGTCGCGGCGATCGCCACCTACCTGCCGCCCTACATCTCCACAGGTCTGGTGACGCCCGCCGATATCCGGATGCTCAGCACGATGAGCGGACGCAAACAGGCGCGGGCCTGGGCACGGCGTACCGCAGGGGTGCGGGGCCGCCGGGCCATGGAGGACTACCAGTTGGCCGCCACAGAACTCGCCCTCCTCCACCGGAGGTTGGACCGCGGTGTGGCCATGCCCGCCTGGTGGGAGCGGCGCGACGCCATCCTGGCCCTCATGCACATGGCCCGCGAGGCGTTTCTGGGCCGCGCCGCCCGCCCGGTCGCCCCCGCCTGGGTGCAGCAGCCCACCGATTCCGGATTCCTGCGGCGCGCAGACTTCCAGCACGTCATCGCGCAGGCGCACGCCCAGCGCGGCAGCCTACCGCCGCAGCCGCCCGCTACCGGTGGGCAGCAAGCTCCGTCGCAACCGTCGGGCTGGTGACAGCCACGCGTTCCGCGGTGGCGAAGTACAGCCGCAGGATCGCGGTCCACACCAGCAGGGAGCCCAAGACGTGCAGCACGACCATCCAGGAAGGCAGTCCCAGCAGGTACTGCGCGTAGCCGAGCGCTCCCTGGGCGAGTAGTGCGGCGAGCAGCAGCCACGCCTGGACCTGCACGAGGCGCGGTGCGCGGCTCCGCGCCGCCATGACGAGGACGGCGACGGTCAGCGCGGTGGTGAGCCACGCCAGGAGGGAGTGGATGCGGGTGACCGCGTCGAGCGGGAAGTCCCAGCGCGGCGCGGTAGCGTCACCGCCGTGCGGACCGGTCCCGGTGACGACGACTCCGGCGACGATGAGGACCAGCCCGACCGGGACGAGCACAGTGGCGGCGAGGCGGAGCCGCGGGGTGACGGTGAGCCGCAGTTCTCCTTCGGGCTCCCGGCAGCGCACGTAGTAGGCCATGGTGAGGATCACCACGAGGACCGAGAGGACGAAGTGCGCGCCCACCGACGCAGGGTGCAGGTCACTCCAGACGGTGATCCCGCCGACGACCGCCTGGCCGAGCACGCCCGCCGGCACCAGGGCGGCCAGGACCAGCAGGTCGCGTCTGCGGGGACGCATACGCAGTGTCGCCAGGAGGACGATCACCCCGACAGCGAGCAGCAGGAAGGTGAGAGTCCGGTTGCCGAACTCGATAGCCGCGTGGAATGCGGAGTGGTGGGTGCCGACGGGGACGAAGCTCTCCGGGGTGCACTTGGGCCATTCCGAGCAGCCCAGCCCCGACTCGGTGACCCGCACAGTCGCTCCAGTGACCGCGATTCCGGAATTGACGATGACGTTGCCCAACGCCCACCAGCGCAGGGAAGCGGTCGTGGGATGCCAGATCGTGCGAGCCAACAGCGCCAGTACCACTATGCCGACGGCGCAGAACGCCACCTGCCAGGCCCACAGCGGCAGGTTGAGGATCGTGAAGTCGTCCGCCGCGAGCGCGACAGACCAGGGAGAGGCTGTCATACGACAGATCGTAGTAGAAGGGTGACGAGGCTTCCGCTGGGGTCCCCACCAGCGGTGAGCTGCAACGATGCCGGACGTTCGCGCAGGTCCGCACCAGCGTGAAGAGCCTGGCGGGGGCCGTTTTCCCGAATCACCCAGACCGGATCGCGGGGGAGCCGAGGTGAAGTCCAGGGCCGGACCGGCTCCTTTCCGGCCCGTGCGGTCGGCTGCACGGCAGTGGGGCGGCAGTCCCCGGAGCTGTTCGGCTCTCCTCGACCGCAACAGCGGCCGCTGCGGGTGTCCGGCACAACCGGAGAAGGCGCATACCCGGCCCCGCCCAAGAACCGGGGCCGACGGAGAGTCGCGGCGAGGGCAGGGCGGCCCCTGTCAAAGCTCTGTCTTCCGCCAGCAGCGGAGCGGTCTATGGGGGTTGGCCTCCCAGCGCAGCGGGGGCACCGCGGCAGGCTCACAGCCGGGCGGAGCGGGTCGCACCCACACTGGCGACCACCACGCAGGCCACCGCGGCCCACTGGGCGACGGTGAGGAATTCCCCGAGCAGGACCAGGCCCACGAGTGCGGCCGCCGCCGGTTCTAGGCTCATCAGGATGCCGAACACCCCGGGCGGAATGCGGCGCAACGCCTGCATTTCCAGGGAGTAGGGGATGACCGAGGAGAGCAGCCCCACGGCAAGACCGGTCAGCAGCACGCTCGGGTCGAGCAGGGCCGGGCTGCTGTGGGCGAGGCCCATCGGCGCGACGAGCACTGCGCCGATCACACTGGCCACCGTCAGTCCGGAAGTCCCGGGGAAGCGTCGGCCGGTGGCTGCGCTGAGCAGGATGTAGCACGCCCACGCAGCGCCCGCGAGGGCGGCGAACGCCACCCCTGCCAGGGTGACCCCGCCGTCGTCCCATCCCAGCAGCGCAACCCCCGTGCCGGCGAGCACCACCCACACCAGGTCCCGCCAGCGGCGCGATCCCGCCACGGCCACGGCCAGCGGGCCCAGGAATTCGATGGTCACGGCCACGCCCAGCGGGATGCGCGCAAACGATTCGTAGATGGCGTAGTTCATGACCGCCAGCGACGTGCCGAAACCGACCGCGACCAGCCAGTCCGTGCGAGAGTGCCCGCGCAGTGGGGGAGGGGCGAAGCACAGCAGCACCAGGGCCGAAGCCAGCAGGCGCAGCCACACCACGGTGCTTGGGGGGAGGACCGCGAACAGGTTCTTCGCCACCCCTGCGCCGAACTGGACCGACAGGATGCTCACCCCGACCAGCCAGGTCGCCGGGATGGCAGTGCCCGCGGCGCGGACGAGCGCCGCAGCCCGGGAGAACGGACCCGGTGCAGACTGCCCAGGAGAGTCGCTATTCACCCGATCATCCTATGAAGCGAGATCGCGGGCGGGTTGGGGCGGGAAGGAACGGGGAGAACGCCGGTGCCGGGCGGCGACTGGAGCCGCCGGCGGCGAACCCAACGGTGAGGAGAGTGTTGTGGCTTTCCGTGTCGACTCTGAGATCGGCCGTCTGCGCCAGGTCCTCGTCCACCGGCCCGACTTGGAAATCCAGCGCCTGACACCCAGCAACAAGGGCACCCTGCTCTTCGACGAAGTGCTGTGGGTGGAGCGCGCCCGCGAGGAGCACGACCTGTTCGTCCAGCTCCTGCGGGACCGGGGGGTGACCGTGCATGAATTCGGCAGCCTGCTCGCGGAGACTCTGCACATCCCCGAGGCGAAGACGTTCATCCTCGACGAGGTGCTGGAGGAGCGCTTCTACGGTCCGATGGCTCTCGACGCCATCCGTGCCTGTCTTGACGCGATGGACCCCGGTGAGCTGCGCCGTTTCCTCACCGGCGGCATCACCAAGCGGGAGATCCTCCAGCGGATCTCCGAGCCGAAGTCGGTGTGGTTCCACGCCCTGGACCTGGACGCGTTCGTGCTGCCGCCGCTCCCGAACCTCATCTTCACGCGCGACACCTCGAGCTGGATCGGCAACGGGGTGTCCATCAACGTGATGCGCAACCGTGCCCGGATGCGGGAGACCACGCTGTACGAAGCGGTCTACCGGTGGCACCCGCTCTTCGCCGCAACCGATTTCCCCGTGTGGAATCCGGGGGTGTCCTGGGCGCCCGCCACGATCGAGGGCGGCGATGTCATGCCGGTCGGCAACGGCTCTGTGCTGGTGGGGATGAGTGAGCGCACCCGCCCGCAGGCGGTGGAGCTGCTGGCGCGGGAGCTGTTCGCCCGCGGTGGCGCCCAGCGCATTCTGGGGATCCAGATGCCCGAGGCCCGCGCCATCATGCACCTGGACACCGTGATGACCAACGTGGATCACGGGGTTTTCACGAAGTACGCGGGTCTGGGCATGCTGCCCTCCTACACCATCGAGCCGGGGGACAGCGACAAGGAGCTGAAGATCACGGACCACGCTCCAGAGGACATGCACCGGGCCATCGCCGCCGCGGTGGGGGTCGACGACATCACGGTCCTCACTCCCACCCAGGATGTCTTCTCGGCTGAACGCGAGCAGTGGGACGACGGGTGCAATCTCCTCGCACTAGCGCCGGGCGTGGTTGTGGCCTATGAACGGAATGTCTCGTCCAATGCGTATCTGCAGGCCAACGGGATTGAGGTCATCACTATCCCGGGCAATGAGCTCGGCCGCGGCCGAGGCGGGCCGCACTGCCTGACGTGTCCGCTGGAGCGGGATCCGGTGACCCTCTAGCAGATCGAATGAATATTCGATAATCTGTATACCTTTCCAGAAGAGTTGAGGTAACGGACAGGAGAGCCGGCCGCGATGGCGTTCAACCTGCGTAATCGCAGTTTTGTCAAGGAACTCGACTTCACCCCCCAGGAGCTGATGTTCCTGATCACATTGGCGGCCGACCTGAAGGCCGCCAAGTATGCGGGGACCGAGCAGCCGCAGCTCAGCGGCAAGAACATTGCCCTGATCTTTGAGAAGACCTCCACCCGCACCCGCTGCGCCTTCGAGGTTGCCGCCCACGACCAGGGTGCTCACGTCACCTACCTGGACCCGAGCGGCTCCCAGATCGGGCACAAGGAGTCCATCAAGGACACGGCCCGTGTCCTGGGCCGCATGTTCGACGCGATTGAGTACCGCGGCGCCAGCCAGGCCACGGTGGAAGAACTGGCCGAGTATGCGGGCGTGCCGGTGTGGAACGGCCTCACCGACGAATGGCACCCCACCCAGATGCTCGCCGACTTCCTCACCATCATGGAGCACACCGACAAGCCGCTGCGCGAGGTCACCCTGGCGTACATGGGGGATGCCCGCAACAACCTCGGCAACTCCCTCACCGTCACCGGAGCCATGCTCGGTATCGACGTGCGCATGGTTGCCCCCCGCGAACTGTGGCCTGACGAGGAGCGGGTCGCCGCCCCCGCCCGCGCAATCGCCGAGACCACGGGGGCGCGGGTCACGTTCACCGACGACATCGCGGAAGGACTGGCCGGGGCGGACTTCATCTACACCGACGTGTGGGTGTCGATGGGAGAACCCAGCGAAGTGTGGGACGAGCGCATCCGCCAGCTGCTGCCCTACCAGGTCAACGCTGAGGCCCTCAAAGCCACCGGCAACCCTGACGTCAAGTTCCTCCACTGCCTGCCGGCTTTCCACGACCTCGGTACCGAGGTGGCACGGGAGATCCACGCCCGCACCGGCCTGACCGCGCTCGAAGTCACCGACGAGGTGTTCGAGTCGCCGGCCTCCATCGTCTTCGACCAGGCCGAGAACCGGATGCACACGATCAAGGCGCTCATGGTCGCCACCCTGGGCAGGTGACCGCGGCGGCCGCGTCCGAGCCCGCGCGGACGCGGCTGTTCCGCACCGGCACGGCTGCGCCGGGCGCGGAGGTAGCGCAGGAACCGTCCGGGCAGCCGGTCACCGCTCCGCAGGCCGCTCGCATGCTGGCGGCCGGGCCACCGCCGCCACCAGAAGCAGCATCCAGGCGGTGAACGAGACGAGCGGCTGCCCCAGCGTCATTATGAGCCCGGCAGTGCTGCTCGTCGCCCAGCCGGTGGCCACCTGCAGGACGATCCAGCCGAAAGGCAGGGCAGCGGCACCCACGTTCACGCACAGCGCCGCCACAACCAGGCCAGCGCGAACAGGCCTGCGCCACCACACCAGGAGTCCGCCCACGGCTAAGAGCACGAGCGGCGGCCCCACGTAGCGCACCAACACGAACCAGGGGATGCCTAAGGACGCCACGCGGGGAGTCTAGTGCGCCAGCAGTCCGGTCGGCGGCGCGGGCGGTACCGCGTCACAGCCCCGGGAAGCGGCGCCTGGACGGGAAGACTCACTCCCAGCGGAAGAACCGGCCTGCCAGAGCCGCGCCGACCACGCTCCAGGCCAGCAGGACGAGCACGGGGCCGAGCGGCATTGCGGCCCCTTCCGCCAGGACCGTGCGCAGGCCCGTGGAGAGCGCGGTGATAGGCAGGGCTTCCACGAAGGGGAGGAGCGCTGGGGGGAACAGGTCGACGGGGAACACGACCCCGCCCAGCCCGAGCAGGATGACGTAGACCAGGTTGGCGGCTGCCAGAGTCGCCTCGGCCCGCAGTGTCCCAGCCATCAGCAGCGCCAGCGCGCTGAAGGCAGCGGTGGCCAGCACCATCAGCAGCACCACGCTGAGCACGCCGACGGCCCCGCCCTGCGGTGACCATCCCAGCAGGAAGGCCACCGTGCTGATGAGCACGGCTTGCAGCAGTTGGATGACCAGTACCGCCAGGGTTTTCGCGGCCAGAAGCCCCAGCCGGGTCAACGGGGTGGCGCCCAGGCGTTTGAGCACCCCGTAGCGCCGTTCAAAGCCGGTGCTGATGGCCTGGCCGGTGAAGGCGGTGGACATCGTCGCCAACGCGAGCACTCCCGGGGCCAGGAAATCCACGCGCGACGCCGTGCCCGCGTCGAGGATCGGGACGATGCTGAATCCGACCAGGAGCAGCACGGGGATGACGAGGGTCAAGAGGAGCTGCTCGCCGTTGCGGAGCAGAAGGCGCAGTTCCAGCCCTGCCTGGGCCAGCACCCGGCGGACTACGGGAGCAGCCTTGGGGCGGGGAGTGAAGTCAAGCGGTGTGGTGGAGGACATCAGTCGCGAAGATCCCGGCCGGTGAGTTCAAGGAAGACGTCTTCGAGGGTGCGGCGGTGCACTCGCAGGTCCTCGGGGAGGAGTCCGCGGGACGCACACCAGGTGCTCACGGTCGCTACCAGGCCCGGCCCTATTTCGTCGGGGTCAGCGCAGGTGACCGTGTACTGTCCAGCGTCGCGCTCGGTGACGCTGCAGCCCGGTGGAAGGGCAGCGGCGAGGTCAGACACGTCCAGTCCGGGAGCAGCCCGGAACCGCAGCTCCCGATCGCCGCGGGTGAGGGCGGCTGTGGGGCCGTCGGCGACGACCCGGCCGTGGTCGATGATGACCACGTGGTCGGCAAGCCGTTCCGCTTCTTCCATGTAGTGGGTGGTCAGCACGACGCCCACCCCTGCGGTGCGCAGCTCGCCGATCAGCTCCCAGGTGGCCATGCGGGCCTGCGGGTCGAGGCCGGTGGTGGGCTCGTCCAGGAACACCAGTTCGGGACGGCCGATGATGGCAGCGGCCAAGGACAGGCGCTGCTGCTGTCCTCCGGACAGCCGGCGGAACGGGGTGCGGGCTACCGCGGAGAGGCCCAGCCGGTCCAGGAGCGCTTCAGGGGGGAGGGGATGGGCGTAGAAGGCAGCGAGAAGACGCAGCCACTCCCCAGCGCGCACCCCGGTGGGCACGCCGCCGCTCTGCGGCATGACCCCGACCCGTGGCCGAAGCGCGGCCGCGTCGCGGATCGGGTCGAGGCCGAGGACACGGACCCGGCCCGCGTCTGCGTGCCGGAACCCTTCACAGATTTCGATCGTCGAGGTCTTGCCCGCACCGTTGGGGCCGAGGAGCGCGGTGACCGCGCCGCGGGCAGCGGTGAACGACAGGCCCGCTACGGCAGTGACCGCACCGTAGCGCTTGACCAGGTCGGTGACCTCGACGGCAGGGGTGTCCATGGCGAAGAGTCTACGGCGGGGGGTGCAGGGGGCGTACCCGACTGCGACATCCGCGCGGAAACCGCTCAAGAGTGTTTCATGTTGTGAGATGACATTCTCATGATGTGGTTGTTTTGCGGGGTGGAGGCGCGGATGATGCTGATCATCGAAACCGAGCAAATGAGAAAAAGGCCAGTAAGGCAAGGCTAACTTGTGTGTCCTACAGCACTCGGCGCGGTTTGCTCATCGGGAGGGAATTAGGCCACACTGATGTTGTGAAAAACATGGGTGGGGCAGAGCGTACGGAGGGCAGTGCCAGAACCGGTGCTGCCTTGACGCCTGTCGGCCACGAACTGGGATCCGAGACCGGAACCCGGGCACGGGTCGCCCGACTCATCCTCGAGCACGGCCCGATCACCGCCTCCGCTCTGGGCGAGCGGCTCGGGCTGACCCCGGCGGCAATCCGCCGCCACCTCGACAACCTCGTGAGTGAAGGCATGGTCGAGGCCCGCGACGCCCACCCCGTGAGGCGTCGCCGGAGGGGAAGACCCGCCCGTGTCTTTGTGATCACCGGGGCCGGACGCGACGCGTTCGTGCACGGCTACGACGACCTCGCCGCCAGTGCACTGCGCTTCCTCGCGGAGAAGGCAGGACCGCAGGCCGTCGCCGAGTTCGCGCAACGCCAGGTGGCCGAACTCGAACGTCGCTACCGTCCGCTGCTGGCCGACGCACCCCCGCACCAGCGGGTCCGGCTGCTCGCTGAGGCACTGTCGAACGACGGCTACGCCGCCTCGGCGGGGGCAGCCCCGGCCGGAGGGGAGCAGTTGTGCCAGCACCACTGCCCAGTCGCCCACGTGGCGGCTGAATTCCCTGAACTGTGCGACGCAGAAGTCGAGGCTTTTGCCCGACTTCTTGGCACTCCGGTGCGTCGCCTTGCCACCATCGCGCACGGCGATAGCGTCTGCACCACCCACGTCAGCCCTCGTGACATCGGCTCCCTGAGCGCCGAGGCCCGTAGCCAGCGAGGCACGGGCACACCACGCCAAACAGGACGTCCCGTCCAGGAGGATCCGCGTAAATGACGTCTACCGCGCACCCCGAGCTCGAAGGGCTCGGCACTTACGAATACGGCTGGGCCGACCCCGACGTGGCCGGCGCCTCGGCGCGCCGTGGTCTCGACGAAGAGGTCGTCCGCGACATTTCGGCGAAGAAGAACGAGCCGGAGTGGATGCTGGACCTGCGCCTGAAGGCGCTGCGGCTGTTCACCAAGAAGCCGTTGCCGACGTGGGGTGCTGACCTGTCGAGGATCAACTTCGACAACATCAAGTACTTCGTGCGGTCCACGGAGAAGCAGGCCCGCTCGTGGGAAGAGCTTCCCGAAGACATCCGCCGCACCTACGACCGGCTGGGGATTCCTGAGGCGGAGAAGCAGCGCCTCGTCGCCGGGGTGGCAGCCCAGTACGAGTCCGAGGTGGTCTACCACCAGATCCGCGAGGACCTGGAAGCCCAGGGCGTCATCTTCCTGGACACCGACACCGCGCTGAAGGAGCACCCGGACCTGTTCAAGGAGTACTTCGGCACGGTCATCCCGCCCGGCGACAACAAGTTCGCGGCACTGAACACCGCGGTGTGGAGCGGCGGCTCCTTCATCTACGTGCCCAAGAACGTGCACGTGGAGATTCCGCTCCAGGCCTACTTCCGGATCAACACCGAGAACATGGGCCAGTTCGAGCGGACGCTCATCATCGTCGACGAGGGCGCCTACGTCCACTACGTCGAGGGCTGCACCGCGCCGATCTACAAGTCGGAGTCGCTGCACTCGGCGGTCGTCGAGATCATCGTCAAGAAGAACGCCCGCTGCCGCTACACGACCATCCAGAACTGGTCGAACAACGTCTACAACCTGGTCACCAAGCGTGCCGTCGCCTACGAGGGCGCCACCATGGAGTGGATCGACGGCAACATCGGCTCCCAGGTCACCATGAAGTACCCGGCGGTCTACCTCATGGGCGAGCACGCCAAGGGCGAGACCCTGTCCCTCGCGTTCGCGGGTGAGGGCCAGCACCAGGACACCGGTTCCAAGATGGTGCACTGCGCCCCCAACACCTCCTCCACCATCGTCTCCAAGTCGGTGGCGCGCAGCGGCGGCCGTGCCTCCTACCGCGGCCTCGTCCAAGTACAGGAGGGGGCAGAGCGCTCCAAGTCCACGGTCAAGTGCGATGCGCTGCTGATCGACACCATCAGCCGCTCCGACACCTACCCCTACGTCGACGTCCGAGAAGACGACGTCGAGATGGGCCACGAGGCCACCGTCTCCAAGGTGAGCGAGGACCAGCTCTTCTACCTGATGAGCCGGGGCCTGGACGAGGACGAGGCCATGGCGATGATCGTCCGCGGGTTCGTGGAGCCCATCGCCCGCGAGCTGCCCATGGAGTACGCCCTGGAACTGAACCGGCTCATCGAGCTGCAGATGGAAGGAGCGGTCGGCTAACCATGGCCACCCCCAATCTCGGAATCCGGGAACACAGCCACGGCGGCGATCTTCCCGTCTCCAAACTCGTCCACGGGTCCTTCGACCCCAACGACTTCCCCAAGCCCACCGGCCGCGAGGAAGAGTGGCGGTTCACCCCGCTGCGCCGGCTCCGCGGCCTCCACGAAGGGGGCAGCGCCGACGGCGCCGTCGACGTCAAGGTGATCGCCCCGGACGAAGTCACCGTTGAGACGGTGGGCCGCGACGACGCCCGGCTGGGCACCTCGTTCCTGCCCAACGACCGGGTCAGCGCGCTGGCCTACCAGGCGTTCCGCGAAGCTGTCGTCGTGACGGTGCCGAAGAACACCGAGGTCAGTGAACCAGTGTTCCTCACCGTCACCGGAGCCCAGCAGGACCAGGCCCACGGCCACGTGCTCGTTCGGGTGGAATCCGCCGCGTCCGCCACCGTCGTGCTGGAGTACCGGGGCAGCTCGGTGTACGCCGACAACGTCGAATTCGTTGTCGAAGACGGCGGACGGCTCAACGTCGTCAGCCTCCAGGACTGGGACCGCGACGCCGTCCACGTGTCGCACCAGTACACCACGGTCGGTCGGGACGCCAGCTTCCGGAGCATCGTGGTGACGCTCGGCGGTGACCTCGTGCGCCTGTCGCCCAAGGTCTCCTACTCCGGCCCCGGAGGCGACGCCGAACTGTTCGGCCTGTACTTCACAGGCGCAGGACAGCACCACGAGCACCGCTCGCTGGTCGACCACAACGTGTCCCACACGCGCAGCCGGGTCGACTACAAGGGTGCGCTCAGCGGCGAAGACGCCCACGCCGTGTGGATCGGCGACGTGATCATCGGTGAGGGCACTCAGGGCACCGACTCCTACGAGCACAACCGCAACCTCGTGCTCACGGACGGCACCCGAGTAGACTCCGTGCCCAACCTGGAGATCTTCACCGGCGAGGTCGAAGGCGCCGGCCACGCCAGCACCAGCGGGCGTCTGGACGACATCCACCTGTTCTACCTGCAGTCGCGGGGCATCCCCGCCGACGAGGCCCGCCGCCTGGTGATCCGGGGCTTCTTCGCGGAGATCATCGACCGCATCGAAGTCCCCGAACTGCGCGACCGCATCATGGCCGAGGTTGAGGAGAAGCTGGCGCTGCATGAGTAGCGAGGAAACCTACACCAGGGTCTGTGCACTCAGCGACCTCCCCGAAGAAGGCGCACTAGGCGTGGAGGTCAACGGCACTCCCGTGGCGGTAGTGCGCAGCGAGGGCGAGATCTACGCGATCAGCGACCTCTGCTCGCACGCCGAGGTCAACCTCTCCGAGGGAGAAGTGGAAGACGGCACCATCGAGTGCTGGCTGCACGGCTCCTGCTTCGACCTGCGCACCGGCAAACCGCTCAACCCGCCGGCCACCCAGGCGGTCCCCACCTACCGAGTGAAGATCGACGGCGACGACGTACTCGTCTCGCTGGACACCGAGAAGGCGTAAGAAGAGACACTATGACCACATTCGAGATCCGCGGTCTGCGCGCTGACGTCCTCATCAGCGAAGAGGAGCGTCGCGAGATCCTCAAGGGCGTCAACCTGACCATCCGCTCCGGGGAGACCCACGCCATCATGGGCCCCAACGGGTCCGGCAAGTCCACCCTGGCCTACGCCATCGCCGGGCACCCCCGCTACGAGATCACCGACGGCGAGGTGCTGCTCGACGGCGAGAACGTGCTGGAGATGAGCGTCGACGAGCGGGCCCGCGCCGGCGTGTTCCTCGCCATGCAGTACCCGGTCGAGGTTCCCGGCGTGTCCATGTCCAACTTCCTGCGCAGCGCTGTCACCGCGGTGCGCGGCGAGGCCCCCAAGCTGCGGGCGTTCTCCAAGGAACTGCAGGAGGCCATGAAGGGGCTGTCCATCGACCCGTCCTTCGCCGCCCGCGGCGTCAACGAGGGCTTCTCCGGCGGTGAGAAGAAGCGGCACGAGATCCTCCAGCTGGAGCTGCTCAAGCCCAAGGTGGCCATCCTCGACGAGACCGACTCCGGCCTCGACGTCGACGCCCTCAAGATCGTCTCCGAAGGCATCAACCGGGCCAAGGAGGCCAACGACATGGGCGTCATGCTCATCACGCACTACAGCCGCATCCTCAACTACGTGAAGCCCGACTTCGTCCACGTCTTCGCGGACGGCAAGATCGTCGAGTCCGGCGGCATGGACCTTGCTGAGACACTGGAGACTGAGGGTTACGAGCGTTTCGTGAAGGTAGGCGCCTAACCGTGACACGCGAGCTGGATGTCGAGACGATCCGGGCAGACTTCCCGATCCTGTCCCGGACCGTCCGCAATGAGCGTCCGCTGGTGTACCTCGACTCCGGGGCCACATCCCAGAAACCCCGGCAAGTCCTCGACGCCGAGCGGGAGTTCTACGAACGCTATAACGCGGCGGTGCACAGGGGCGCGCACCAGCTCGCGGAGGAGGCCACTGACGCCTATGAGGCGGCCCGGGCCACCATCGCGGCCTTCGTCGGTGCCCCTGCTGACGAAGTGGTGTTCACCAAGAACGCCACAGAAGCGATCAACCTCGTCGCCTACGCCATGAGCAACGCGGTCACCGCGGGCGAGGAATTCTCCCGCTTCGCCGTGAAACCCGGCGACGAGATTGTGGTCACTGAAATGGAGCACCACGCCAACCTGGTGCCCTGGCAGGAGTTGTGCCGCCGCACCGGAGCGACACTGCGCTGGTTCGGGGTTACCGACGAGGGCCGCCTCGACCTGTCCAACTTGGACGACCTCATCAACGAGCGCACCAAGCTCGTGGCGCTCATCCACCAGTCCAACGTGCTGGGCACCGTCAACCCGGTCCAGTTGATCGCGGAGCGGGCGCACGCGGTCGGCGCGCTGGTCCTCGTGGACGGCGCCCAGTCGGTCCCGCACATGCCGGTCAACGTCACCGAGCTGGGCGTGGACTTCCTCGTGTTCTCCGGGCACAAGATGTGCGGCCCCAACGGCATCGGCGTGCTGTGGGGGCGCCGGGAGCTGCTGTGCGCCATGCCGCCGTTCATCACCGGCGGCTCCATGATCGGCACGGTGCACATGGAGCACAGCACGTGGGCCGACCCGCCGCAGCGGTTCGAAGCCGGCGTCCCGATGGCGCCCCAGGCAGTCGGCCTGGCCGCGGCATGCGACTACCTCAACTCCATCGGGATGGACGCCATCGCCGCGCACGAGCACGCTCTCGTGGAATATGCGCTCAAACACATTGGTTCCATCGAGGGTGTACGAATCGTCGGACCGGCCGACGCCGAGGCACGTGGGGGCGCCGTCTCGTTCACCGTTGACGGGATCCACCCCCACGATGTGGGCCAGGTACTGGACGACCTGGGGGTGGCCGTGCGGGTGGGGCACCACTGTGCATGGCCGCTGCACCGCAGGTTTGAGGCGGTAGCCACCACGCGCGCCTCGTTCTACCTGTACAACTCCTTCGCCGACGTGGACGCCCTGGCCGAAGGGATCCGGGAGGCGCAGCGATTCTTCGGCGTGGCCCGAAGCTAGGAAGAGCGTGCCATGAGACTCGACGCGATGTACCAGGAGATCATCCTGGACCACTACCGCAACCCGCACCACAAAGGGCTGCGGGAACCCTTCGACGCCGAGAGCCACCACGTCAACCCCACCTGCGGCGACGAGATCACCCTCCGTGTGCTGCTCAAGCCCGCGGACAAGGAGAGCGACGGCAGCGCCGCGATCGCCGACATCTCCTACGACAGCATGGGCTGCTCCATCAGCCAGGCGAGCGCCTCGGTCATGGCCGACCTGCTCATCGGCAAGACGGTCGACGAGGCGATGGCGATCCTCGACGAGTTCACCGCGCTCATGCAGTCCAAAGGGCAAGGCGAACCCGACGAGGACGTGCTGCAGGACGCGGTGGCTTTCGCTGGGGTGTCGAAGTATCCCGCCCGGGTCAAGTGCGCCCTGCTCGCCTGGATGGCGTGGAAGGACGCGACCGCCAAGTCTCTGGCAACCCAGCGGCAGGAGGAGGCCGTATGAGCACCGGAAACGAGGAGACCACCTCGACGCAGACGCAGACCGCCGAGGTGGACGAAGCGCTGGTGGAGGAGATCACTGACGCGCTCAAGGACGTCATCGACCCTGAGCTCGGCGTCAACGTGGTCGACCTCGGACTGGTCTACGGGGTCAACGTAGACGAGCGCAGCATCGTCATCGACATGACGCTGACCAGCGCGGCCTGTCCGCTCACCGACGTGTTGGAGGAGCAGGTCGCCAGCACGCTGGACGAGTTCGACCGCGACGTCAAGATCAACTGGGTCTGGATGCCGCCGTGGGGGCCGGACAAGATCACTGAGGACGGCCGAGACCAGTTGCGGATGCTCGGTTTCAACGTCTGATCCCGCAACGCATCCTGCCACCACGCCGTACCCGCGCCCGCGGTGTTATGCACCGCGGGCGTTTGCTGTGCCGTGGCGGGGTAGTGCGTGACCGACAGCGCCCAGCGGGCAGGGGAGGGGCGCGGCCGGTCAGGAGGAGGCGGAAACAGCCATGGCGCACCTGGTAGTGCTCGGGGTAGCCGACCGGGACCGGGCCGAACAGGCGCTTGACATCGCCGACGACTTGGCCCGGCGGGAGCTGCTGCGGCTCAAGGATGCCGCCTACGTCTACAAAGACGCCCGGGGCAGGCCCCGCATCCAGCAGACGCTGAACGTGACCGGGGTGGGGGCCGCGGGCGGCGCCCTGTGGGGCACTCTGATCGGGGCGCTGTTCCTCTCCCCGGTGCTGGGGCTCGCAGTGGGGACCGCGATCGGCGCTGTGGCGGGCCGACTCACCGATATCGGTATCGACGACGATCTGATCCGCCAGATCGGACACCAGCTCGACGACGGGCGGGCCGCCGTGTTCCTGCTCGTCCACTCCGAGACACGGGACCGGGTCGTGGAAGCCCTCCGGCCCTTGGAACCCACCGTGCTGGAAACCAGCCTGACCCGGGACGACGAACGGGAACTGATCCGCGCCCTCCACGCCGACGAACCCGAGCCTCCCACAGCCCCAGGGCACGTGTGAGCAGGGCCCGGCACTGGACTGCGCCAGGGCTGGGCAGGCCTCACCCGCGGGACGTGCCCCGCACAGCGGCGGCTAGCCGAGCGCCCCCGGAACAGTCCCTGCCGGAGGCTGCGGCGGGGGACCGGAGTGGGGAACCGATGCGGCAGGCAAGGCCAGACGCAACTGTTCCGCGATGTCGTCGTCCCCGCGCTTGGCCAACAGGTTGAGCAGCTCGGCCGGGGCCCCCGTGAACCCCTCGTCGGTTTCACTGATCCGACGGAAGATGATGTCGAGCGCCTCTTCAGCCGTGGCCGGGGCAGTGTAGCCGGTCAGGCTCAACGCCAAGCCGAGCGGACCGTTGTCCGTGGGAATCGACGAAGCCTGCAACAACCGGGCATCCAACCGGTCGCCGTTGACAGTGATGAACAACCGGTCGCCGGCTTGGGCGCCGAGCCGGCGCAGCAGCGGCCGCAGCGAGTCGAACGCCGCCTGGTCCCGCCAGACCAGGACCAGCAGGTCCGCCCCTGGGCCGGTGAGGCACAGCAGCCGCCCGGGCCGCAACCCCAGGTGCGCCGCATACCCCGGCGGGACAGCGACCGGGGCACCGTTGAGCTGGTCGGAAGTGACGTCGACCCGGTGCCACCACCGTCCGTCGGGGGCCCGGAAGCACCGCGCGGACGTCGCCACGCTCAGCGTGGGTTCGGCGGAGCTCTGCGGTTCGGCCGGCCGCCGGCGAATAGGCAGACCGCTGCTGGTGGTCGCGCCCGGCGCAGCCGAGGGGAACGCGGACGACCCGGCGTATCCCCCCGCCGGTTCGGCGGTGCTCAACGGCACGCTCTCGTCGACCAGTACCCGCCCGTCTTGGATGGTGACCCCCGGGGTGTTCAAAAGCCACGGCCGCAACGCTTGCGGGCGGATGCCGATACCCGCCAGCCGGGACTCCGCCTCGCTGAGCGTGGGCTGGTCGGTGAGGAGACGCCGGGTCTGCTGGCGCAGATGCCCCGGGTCGGTGGCCAGCAGCCAACTGCCTTCCAGCCGCCGGTCCGTGAACAGAGTCATGACGATCTGCCACAGCGGAATCCCCAGCGACGGCACAGTGACCTGGTGGTCGGGGTGCGCGTTGATGAGAGTGTCGAGGGTGCTGGCCACCCCCAACTGGTCGGACACTTCCCGCAGATGCTGCGCCATCGGCGCACCCACCGGGGAGTTGAGCCACTGCAGCAGCCGCTCCTCAACGGTGCGCTGGGCGCTCCGCAGCTCCCGGATGTCCATCTGAAGCTGGTCGGCGAGAAGCCGGATACTGGTCGGCTCCGAGGTGAACAGCCGCTCTGTGGCGATGAGCTGTTCCAACTCGCTCCAGTCACGGCACAACTGGTCGAACAGGTCGACCAGGGGGTGCGCGCCCGGCTCAGGGGTGGACGCGGTGGGAGCGTCCTCTGCGGCAGCGGCCGGTTTCGCCGCCTGCTGGCGCAGCGCCTTCGGCGGCCCGAACGCTGGACGGCGTAGGGTACCGCCGGGGCCCAGCAGCGGGCTGCCGCCGCGACGAGCCAGGAGGGGCGTCGACTCTTTAGAGTCTGCGGAACGGGACGGGGAGGAAGCGGTGGCGGTGTTCTGGGCCGCGGCAAGATCGTGGTCGCGCTGGGCGCGCAGAGCCCGCAGGGTCCGGATCGCGCGAGACGCAGGGGAAGACTGGGCGCTTTTCACCGTGTCAGTGGTGGGCCCCGCAGAGTCAGAGCCCGTGGCCTCGGTCAAGTAGGCCATCGCGTTGCGCACGTGGTCCGGCGCGGAGGCGGGCATCCAGTTCGCGATGGTGCGCACCGCTTCAATGATCAAGGCGGGAGACGGGGCGGGCCCGTTGAGGGGGCCGCTGGTGAAGGGAAGAATCGACTGCCACATCACCGCGCCAACCACCTCGAGCAGGTCGCAGTTGTTGGGGAACTCCCACGACCGCATGGTCTGCGGAGAGGTGTGGATCAGCCGCTCCCAGCTTCCCGCGGTGCTGCGCACCGCACCGCGGATAGGCTCAGCGATGTCGTCTAAATCCACCGTGAGCCCGCGCAAGGTCGGGACGAACTCGCAGATTTCCAGGTGGTCCCACTGCTCTACGGAGAGCCGGGCCAGACAGTGCGCCAGCCAGGTTGGACCGGCGATGTCGAGCACACGAGGCAGGGGAAGCGACCGCCACCAGCTATCCACCAACCGGGGATGCCGCAGCACGGTCGCGGCATCCGGCGACTTACTCCACCGCAAAGCAGGAACGAGGTCGGTGAGGCTGATCGGCGAAACGGCGTTCATCGACGGGGGACCTCGACCTCCTGGGACACGACTCGCTGAATATGCGAGAACGATACAAATGTCCGATCAAGCGCTACACATGACGCTCCTCGGCTGTGGATAAAAGGGCTGGGCAGGCCCTGTCGGCCGGCGCAGCGCACCGGCGAGGCAGGCGCTGGCGCGGCGTGACGGTGCCGATCCCTGCAGATCGTATGGGGGATTAGCGCGTTCTGTGTAGTGCTCAACGGGAAATCCTGAGAGTACCCTAAGAATGCGTCTGTCGGGCAATCTACCCATAAGTCTGGTTAGGGGAGAGTGGGGGTTTCCGCTGCGGGCCTGCCGCACCGGCGGACCACGCCCGCCCCTCCCTCAACCCTCATGGCTGAAAATCGGGAGCCCGCCCAGGAGTCCCCTCGCACCGCGAGAAACGAGCACGGCCGCGGCGCTGCCCACCCGGCACCCAGCGAGCAGAACCGCGCCCCGCCGGACCGCGCCTGCCCACACCTCTTTCCCGGAACGCCCCGCACAGCCTGGGCCGTCCGCTGCTCGACGCCGCGGCATCCTCCGCCACCCGCCTCAACTCGGCGACGGTATGCTTATCTACTCTTAGTACCCCCGCACCTCACCCCGATCATCGACTCGTGACACGGAAGTCGTTGGCGTGCCAGACGTAGTAACCGGCACGCGTTCTGGCCGGATGCCGACAGCGGGCAGAGCGGCGGGGTACAGCCCGGAGGCGGACGCGTCGTCCGGAACAGCATGCCCCACAGGGCGGCCCCGTGTTCCGGTCAGGCGGAGCCCAAAGCGCACCGGTAAAGCCGATGGTGTCCCGGATGCATTGGTGTGCGGTGCTGGATGCCATGGGCTTTCTGCTTGAGCGGTCGCGTCACAATCCGGCACCGAAAGGACCGGGCAGCCTCCTGGATCCGCGTCAGGGCGCGACAACCGCACAAAGACCCGCGAAGCGCCGAAGCTGAAAAGGAGAGGGTCACTTGACCAGCTCGCATAAGGGAATCTCCCCCCTGCGGTCGACACAGGACACCCACGGCTTCGAACAAGGGCCGCTCCACCGCACACCGGCAGCCCAGCCCAGTGTGATCCGGTCGTATGTGGCTATCGGGGACAGCCTCACCGAAGGGCTGGACGACCCGAACCCCGACGGCACCTACCGGGGGTTCGCCGACCGACTCGCCGAGCACCTCAGCACGAAAACACCGGGATTCCGCTACGCCAACCTCGCGGTGCGCGGACGTCGCATCCGCCACATTTTCGGGGAGCAGCTGGAGCAGACCCTGGAATTCGCCCCCGACCTGGTGACCGTGCACGCCGGGGGCAACGATGTGCTGCGGCCCAACACCAACCTCGACCAGCTCGCCCGGCAGTACGAGCGGGGAATCCGCCGACTGCGTGACGCGGGAATCCGGGTGGTCATGCTGTCCGGACACGACACCGGCTGGGTTCCGGTACTGCGGATGTACCGCGGCCGTATCGCCGTGTTCAGCATGCATTTGCGGGCAATCGCCGAACGCAACGGCGTGGAGATTGTGGACTTGTGGGCGCTGGATTCGCTCAACGATCCGCGGGCCTGGAGCGTGGACCGCCTGCACTTCAACTCGATGGGGCACCAGATCGTCGCGGCCCGGATCGCTGACCTGCTCGGCCACCCCATCGGCCCCCGCGAGCTGTGGGCCAACCCCTGGCCCACCCCCTACGTTCCCCTTCCCCGGCCACTGCGCCGCCGGGAGACCCGCCGGTGGGCGGTGCGGTTCCTCGTCCCCTGGCTGGGGCGCAGACTCATGGGCCGGTCCACGGGGGACGGGCGCCTGCCGAAACGGCCGCGGATGACGGAACTCGCGCCCGTCGTCCGCGACGCTGAGGAACACCAACTGGATTAGCGGCACCGCCCCGCTTGCCCCTGGTGGTGGGGACCGCCACCAGGGCGGGGTGTGGTGGCCCCGCCAGACCCGCCAAAGAACCAGGGGAGGGTAGGAGCACAACACCGGGAAACCGTCCCCGCCGACGGCTGTGCCCCGGTCCGGCACAGCACCGGAAGACCACGGCCTAACAGCCGGGACGCTTCTCCGCCCTTCTACGTGCCCCTACGGAACGGAGCGCTTCCCGCTCGCGAGGAGGCGCCGACGCCGCGTCAGCGGGCAGACAGGCCGCGGATGATGTCGCTGATGTGGACCACGCCCCGGCACTGGCCGAACTCGTTGACCGCGATGAGATCGTCGTAGACCCGATCCTGGTCGGTGCCGGCGATCCGCAGCGCAGCCAGTGCGGGGGCCGTAAGCGGAACAGTCCGCGGCGGATCAGCGAGCTTCTGGGCTGGACGCTTCGCGTACAAGGCGTGCCCGTACGGGCCGGTGATCGACAGCAGGAACCGGGCCCGGTCCAAAGCCGCCACGGGACGCTCGCGATGGTCGAGCAGGATCACACTGTTGAGCGCGGAATCGGCGCTGAACGCTTCCAGCACCTCTTCCGAAGTGGCTTCGACCGTCATCGTCACCGCCGGAACCATGAACTCCGACACGCGCAGCCCAGCCCCGGAATCCGGGGCGAGCGGCTCTAAAGACAAGGCGGGAATCTGGGTGACCCGGTCTCCCGGCGCCCAGTCGTCCCCCGCGAACAGGGGCCCTTGCGCCATCCGCACCCCCACAGTGCGCAGCGCCGTCAACTGGGCTATCGACGTCACCCCGGACGCGAGAGGGAACGTTCCTGCCCCACGCGCGATCCGTGTCATGCCGTCCACGATCGCGGCACACTGCTCCTGGTCCGGCAGCCCGGACGTCAACGACCCTTCGATCCGGAACAGGAACGGCGCGGTCTCCACGAGAAGGTCCGGGGAGACCCGCGCAGTGTCGAACGCGTACCGGAACCCCATCTCCCGCACTCGGGCCAACGCAGCAACCAGGTGGTCACGAGGCAGGAAGCACAAATCCGCGTCCACCATGAGCGTGACGTCACGCGGCTGCCGTCCGCTCCGCTGCAGAGTGTCCCGCAGGAACCCGAGCGGTTCCTGGCCCGCCGTCAACAACCGGGCTGGGAAAGGCAGCACCAGGGGAAGAAAACTTTCCCGCGCCGCAGTCTCCCGGGCGACCCGTCCCAGGAGTTCGGTGAGCACGGCGACGTCCGCACCGGACCGCCGGTCAACGGGGACGACGGCCTCAACCGCTAAGACCGCACCAGAGTCCAGGTCGATGATCGGGCGCAAGACCACCGAAAGGGAAGCGGTGGGGAGAACACCCACTCGTGTGTCGTCGGAGAAGCTCGTCTGTGGAGACACGGCACCATGGTCGCCACTCCGACCCTGCACGAGGAGACAGCGAGATGAAAACCAGTTGAATTCTTCGGCTCACGCGACGTGACAGGAGACGAGAAGCCGGGCCGCCTCCCACCCCGCCAGACGCCGGACCCGCGGGGTGCCGCGGACAATCCCAGAAAACAGCAGAGCGCGCCCACCGCGTGGCGGGCGCGCCCAGCACCGGTCAAGGACGGCGGAACGCCAAGGCGATGTTGTGTCCGCCGAAACCGAAAGAGTTGTTCAGCGCAGCCACCGCGGAAGACGGCAGCTCCCGAGGCTTGTCCACCACCACGTCAACCACCACGCCGGGGTCGATCTCCTCAACGTTGATGGTTGCAGGCACCACCCCGTGGTACAGCGCCAAGACGGTGGCCACCGACTCCAACGCACCAGCACCACCCAGCAGGTGGCCGGTCATGGACTTGGTGGAGGTCACCGCGACAGCGTCAGCAGCCGAGTCGCCCAGGGCACTGCGGATCGCCACGGTCTCCGGCACGTCACCCGCCGGCGTGGAAGTGGCGTGCGCGTTGATGTGCGCGATATCGGACGGGCTCAGCCCAGCGTCCGCGATCGCGGCAGAGATCGCACGGGAAGCCCCAGCACCGACCGGGTCAGGCTGCACAATGTCGTAGGCGTCGCAGGTGTATCCGGCTCCCGCGGCCACCGCGTACACGCGGGCCCCGCGGGCCGCAGCGTGCTCAGCCGACTCCAGGATGAGAGTGGCTGCCCCCTCACCCATGACGAAACCGTCCCGGTTGACGTCGAACGGACGCGACGCGCCCTGCGGGTCGTCGTTGCGGGTGGACAAGGCACGCATCGCAGCGAACGCGGCAATGTTCAGCGGGTGGATCGCCGCCTCGCACCCTCCCGCGATCACCACGTCGGCGCGGCCGGAGCGGATCATGTTGATGCCGTCAGCGATGGCCTCCGCACTGGACGCGCAGGCGCTGACCGCGGCGTGAGCCCCCGCCCGGGCAGTGAACTCCAGCGCCACAGCGGCGGCCGGGCTGTTGGGCATGAGCATCGGCACGGTGAACGGGGAGACCCGCTTCCAGCCCTTCTCCCGGAAGATGTCGTACTGGTGGAGGGTGGTCAAGATGCCACCGATACCGCTGGACATCACGACACCCAGACGCAACGGGTCTACTTCAGGGGAGCCCGCGTCGTCCCACGCTTCCCGCGCGGTGATCAACGCCAACTGCTGGGTCCGGTCCAGGCGGCGCAGTCGGTGGCGTTCCAGCTTCTCGGACGGCTCCTCAGCGAGGAGGCCCGCGAAGTGCACCGGGAGCTTCTCATGCCACTCCTCGGGCAGGGAAGTGATGCCGGATCGACCTTCGAGCAGCGCCGACCAGGTCGTGGCGACGTCACCTCCCAGAGGACTGCTCGCTCCAAGGCCGGTGACGACGACTTCGCGGTTACTCATGGTCGATCGCCCTTCTCGTCGAAATGGTCGGTGCGCTGTGGTCCCGCGGTGTGCGGGCGGCCCGGGCATAGTCCCGGACGACACTCAGCGTGCCCGCCGACGGCTGCGGCGTCGGCGGGCCGACGGCTCAGCTCCGTTACTTCTGGATGTAGTTGATGACGTCCTGAACCGTCTTCAGGTCCTTGAGCTGGTCGTCGGGGATCTCCACGCCGAACTTGTCCTGTGCGGCGACGGCGATCTCGACCATCGACAGCGAGTCGATGTCGAGGTCGTCCACGAAGCTCTTCTCCGGGGTGACCTCGGCCGCGGGGACACCGGCGATCTCGTCGATGATTTCGGCGAGACCGTCCAGGATCTCCTTTTCCGAGTAGGCCATGTCAGGTTTCTCCTTACGTTCTCTCCTGCCGTGAGGCGGAGCCGCACGACGACTTCGGTGTGCTGCAAACGGAGCCGGGCACCGCGTCACGGAAGGCGCAGGACCTGTGCCGCATAGGTGAGACCAGCTCCGAAACCCAAAGTGAGCACGGTGCTGCCCGAGGGGAGCTCGCCGCGTCCGATCATGCGCGACAAGGCGAGCGGGATGGAAGCCGACGAGGTGTTCCCCGCAGTGACGATATCGCGCGCGATGATCGCTTGAGGCGCGCCCAGCTTACGGGCAATGGCCTCCACAATGCGCAGGTTCGCCTGGTGCGGGACGAAGGCAGTCAACTCTTCGGGGGCCACCCCGGCCCGTTCCAAGGCCTCCAACGCCACCGGGTACAGCTCGGTGGTCGTCCACCGGAAGACCGTCTGACCCTCCTGGTAGATGTACTTGTGGTCCCGCAGGTAGATCTTGTCGGCCCGGTCCCCGGCGCTCCCCCACACCACGGGGCCGATCCCCGGCTCGTCCGACGCCGACACCACGGCCGCGCCCGCACCGTCCGCGAAAATCACACAGGTGGACCGGTCATCCCAGTCAACCCAGTCGGAAAGCTTCTCCGCGCCGATCACCAGCGCGTTGCGCGCCGAACCCCCGCGCACCGCATCGTTGGCGACCGACAGCGCGTAGCAGAACCCGGCACAAGCCGCGTTGACGTCGAACGCCCCCGGCGCGGGGATGCCGAGCCGCGCGGCCACGCTCGCAGACGTGTTAGGGATCTGGTCGCGCTGCGTGCAGGTCGCCACGATCACCAGGTCGATGTCGTCCGGCGCCAAACCGCTGGCAGCCAGCGCCTTGCCGCCGGCAGCGACCGCCATGTCGGTGACGCTCTCCTCCGGGGAAGCGATCCGGCGTTCGGCGATACCCACCCGGCTGCGGATCCACTCATCAGAAGTGTCGACGCGCTTCGCCAAGTCGTCGTTGGTGACAACGTTGGCGGGCTGGTACTCGCCGAAAGCGACGACACATGCTCCGGGGACGGACTGGGAGGTTTTCATCACGCTTGCCCTTCCAGGTCGGTGGAGGTCGCACCCGCGTGGTCCGCGACGAGTGTGCGTGCCCGGTCCAGGTCCTCGGGAGACTTGATGGCGAGCAGTTCCACACCGCGCAGCGCTCGCTTGGCGAGATTAGTCAGCGTGCCTGCGGGCGGCAGCTCCATCAGTGCGGTGACACCGAGATCAGCGAGGGTAGCGGTACAGGCGTCCCACCGAACCGGGGAGCTGATCTGCGACACGAGACGGGACAGGTACTCCGAGCCGGAGGTGACCACTGCGCCGTCACGGTTGGACAACAGCCGAGTACGAGGATCAGCGGGCGTGAGGGTGGCTGCCAGGGCCTCCACGCGCTTCACTGCGGGAGCCATGTGGTGGGTGTGGAAAGCACCGGCAACCGCGAGAGGACGCAGCCGTGCCCGGGCAGGGGGAGCAGCCGCCAACGCCTCCAACTGTTCAAGAGTCCCGGCGGCCACGATCTGCCCCGAACCGTTGTCGTTAGCGGGAGTCAGACCCGCTGCTTTGATCGCGGCGAGGACTTCGTCCCGATCGCCGCCCAGCACCGCAGTCATTCCCGTCGGGGTGACCGCGGACGCTTCAGCCATCCCCCGGCCCCGCTCCGCAACGAGCAGCAGCGCATCCCGGGGCGTCAGAGCACCGGCAACCGCGGCCGCAGTGAATTCGCCGACACTGTGCCCGGCCACCACATCGGCTGATGCGGCGGCGGACTCAAGGTCGCCGAACAACGCGATCGCTGCCGCAATGCCCGCGCTCACCAGCAGCGGCTGGGCTACCGCGGTGTCCCGGATCTCTTCAGCGTCAGCGGTGGTGCCGTAGCGGACGAGGTCGAGCCCGACCACATCCGACCATTCAGCGAACCGCTCCGCCATTCCGGGGAGTTCAAGCCACGCGGAGAGGAAACCGGGTACCTGGGCGCCTTGGCCCGGAGCGACGATTGCAAGCACAGCATCAACCTTGCCCTGAAGAACAACACCAGCTTGATGGGGACAGGCACGAACTTCACGGTGAGCCCTTTGTGGAGACTGCACATATCCCCGCAGAGAAGTATTCCCCCGCCGTCTCCGCAGCGCCCCCTGGGGAGCACGGAACCCCACTGTACGGCTGTCCTGCCGTGAAGTGTCACCCTAGAAGGGTGACCGATTCCCCTGATGCGTCCCCGCACGACGACGCCGTACGCGCAGAGACCGTGCGCCGACTGGAACGCGCCATGGGCGCCCTGGGCACGGCCGCAGTAGCCCAGATGGAACAGCGGCTGTCATGGTTCCGCTCCATGTCCGCGGAAGACCGCTCCTGGGTGGGCCTCGTCGCCCAGTCAGGGGTCGCGGCTTTCGTCGACTGGTTCAAAAACCCGCACCGGGGCCGCCCCGCGATCGCCGTGGAAGTGTTCGGCACGGCGCCGCGGGAACTCATCCGCTCAGTGTCGCTGCAGCAGACCGTGGAAATGGTGCGGGTCGTCATCGACGTGGTGGAGAGCCGGGTCTCCGAACTCGCTGCCCCCGGCGGCGAACAGCAGTTGCGCGAAGCCATGCTCCGCTACAGCCGGGAAGTGGCGTTCAGCACGGCCCGCATCTACGCCCGAGCCGCAGAAGCCAGAGGAGCCTGGGATGCCCGGCTGGAAGCGCTGATCGTCGACGCCCTGCTGCACGGCAACCGCGAAGAAGGCCTCCAGACGTGGGGTGCCTCCCTCGGCTGGTCGCGCATCCCCGTCATCGCGATCGCGGGCCTCCTCGGCGACCAAGACGCCGAAGAAACCCTGGAAGACCTGCGCTCCCATGCCCGTCGGGCAGGACATGACGTGCTCGCAGGCGTCCAAGGCGACCGTGTCGTCGTCGTTGTAGGCGTCAACGAGAAGAACGCTTCCGACCCCATGGGCGCGGCCACACCACTAGCGGGACTGTTCGGCCCGGGACCGGTCGTGGTGGGACCCCCCGTCTACGACTTGAGCGCCGCCAACCAGTCGGCCCGCGCCGCCGTGGACGGGCTGCGCGCCGCCCCCGGCTGGCCGGACGCGCCCCGGCCGGTCGCTGCCGAGGACCTGCTGCCCGAACGGGCACTGAACGGGGACCCGGCCGCGCGGCGCACCCTCATCGAAGAGGTGTACCAGCCGCTGCGGGACGCGGGCACCCCCCTGCTGGACACCCTGTCGGTCTACCTGGAGCACGCCTCGTCCCTGGAGTCCACCGCGCGGATGCTGTTCGTCCACCCCAACACGGTGCGCTACCGGCTCAGCAGAGTGGCGGAGCTCACCGGCTACGTCCCCACCGACGGCCGCGGATCGTTCGTGCTGCGGGTAGCGCTGACCCTCGGCCGGCTCGCCGACACCCCGTAAACCGGCCACCCGTGCCAAAAGAGGGCGCCTTAAGCCGCGGAAGAAGAACAGAAAGTCCCGGGAGCGGCACTTCTTGTGAGGTGACAGCGCCCCACAGTCCAAGAAAACCAGATAACGTGAACGATGGGGTCCCTAAAAATTAGGGGTCCGCTTCTCTCCGTACTGCGGCCACGGTTCTCGGCCCTACTTCAGGGACGTGTCAACCGGTTGGTGGGACGGTAAGCGTGTGAAGAGGGGAGTGGTGACGACGTCCATGTTGAGACGGTTGCGCACTCGCGTCATAGAGTACGTCCAGGAACCTACAGCCGCAGGCCAGATTAGACGGCGGGTCCTGTTCCACGTTCCGCTCCCGATCCTCCTGCTAGGGCCGCTCGCCTTAATGGTGGATGGCCGGTGGTCAGCGCCCGGCTGGACGATTCTCCTTTCCGTATCGGTTGCCGTCGGCGCGCTACTGCTGGCATATTTTGCCCAGCCCACACCTCTTCCCGCCGGCGTTTCCCCAGAAACGTCGGTGCGCCGTTCCTTGTACCGCTTTCGCCAGATCTCCACTGTACGCATCGGACTGGCGATGACACCCATTGTGATGGGTGCGGCCGCATCGATTACCGGCGATGGTCTTTTCCCGTATGTGGCCGCCCTACTGCTGTCCTGGCCGCAACTGCTCCTCGCGCTTCCCGGCTACTTCACCGTCTCCCGCGCACGGCGGGCGATGGAAGCCTGGGGCGCGAAAGCGTACTTGTGGGCAGCACTCGCCCAGCCTGCCCGAGTCGAATGGCCGCTGATCACCTGGTGGCTTGACTGGCGGCGAGCCCGCTTGGCAGGCAAGGAGGCAGCGACGTCCACGGGGGACACCGACCGGACCGGACGTACGGAGAAGGACGACAAGGAAACAGTGGAGGAAGACCCGGCCATCCCCGGTGTGCCTCCGCGGCTGGCTCCGCCGCGCCCGCACACACCGGTGGAAGCGGTGGTCCCCGGATTCACCAGCGGGTCCAGGAGTATCACCGCGAAGAGCGGTCCGAACTCCACCCAGCCGCTGCAACTCCAGTTGCTGCGGCTGCGGTCCAACACCCGTCCCAAGACCCGGAGCCGTCGCGACGAGCAGCGGCAGAAAGCTAAAAACTAACCTGGAACAGACAACCCCCTCTTTCGGGAGGATGACTCCCGCAGCGTCGGCCCCGGCACACCTGCCGGGGCCGACGGACAGGAACACCGATGCACATCGATCTCAACTCTGACCTCGGTGAGAGCTTCGGCCGTTGGGAACTCGGCGACGACGAAGCACTGCTCTCCGTGGTGACGAGCGCCAACGTCGCCTGCGGCTTCCACGCCGGAGACCCTCTCGTCCTCCGCCGGGTCTGCGAACAAGCGGCCCGCCGGGGCGTCGTCATCGGAGCCCAAGTGGGCTACCGCGACCTCGTCGGATTCGGCCGCCGGTTCATCGAAGTAAGCCCCGACGAGCTGGTCAACGACGTCATCTACCAGATCGGTGCGCTCGACGCGCTCGCCCGGGTCGCCGGGGAACGGGTCCGCTACGTCAAACCCCACGGCGCGCTCTACAACGCGATCGTCCACCACGAAGACCAAGCCCGCGCCGTCGTCGAAGCAGTACGCCTCTACGACCCCGACCTGGCAGTCCTGGGACTCCCCGGATCCCTGTGGCTGACCTTGGCGGAAAAAGCCGGGCTACGCGTAGTCCGCGAAGCGTTCGCGGACCGCGCCTACACCCCCGAAGGCACCCTGGTGCCGCGCCGCCACCCCGGAGCGGTCCTGCACTCCCCGGAAGAAATCGCGGAACGCTGCCTGCGGATCGCCAACGGCGACCCCATCCCCGCCATCGACGGCACCCCGATCCGGATCACCGCCGACTCCCTCTGCGTCCACGGCGACACCCCCGACGCGGTCCGAGTCGCCGAACAGGTCGCGCAGCGGCTCAGCAACGCAGGCATCAACCTCAAAGCGTTCGCCCACCACAGGTGAGGACCCACGGTGATGCGCATCCTCGAATACGGTGACGCCGGACTCCTCATCGAAGTCGACGACCTGGACACGGTCATGGCGTTGCACGCCGCGCTCGCCGAACACCCCCTGCCCGGCGTCGAGGACGTCGTCCCCGCCGCCCGCACCATCCTGCTGCGGCTCACCCCCGGAACCGACCGGACCCGAATCAGGCAAGCCGTACGCGACTTGCCGCTGCGACCCGCCGCAGCCCACCCGGTCGGAGAAGTGGAAATTCCCGTCTGCTACAACGGCGCAGACCTGGCCGACATCGCGGCAACCACCGGGTTGAGCGAGACCGAAGTGGTCGCCGCCCACACCGCCGCCACCTGGATCGTGGCGTTCTGCGGTTTCGCCCCCGGTTTCGGCTACCTCGTCGGCGACGACCCCCGGCTGCGGGTCCCCCGCCGCGCCGAGTCCCGCACCCGCGTACCCGCGGGATCAGTCGCCCTCGCCGACGGTTTCACCGGCATCTACCCACGCAGCTCCCCAGGAGGATGGCAGTTGCTGGGCCGCACCGACGTCGCGGTCTGGAACCTCGACCGGGACCCGCCGGGACTGCTCCGCCCCGGAACACGAGTGAAATTCGTCCCCGTGTAACCAGCGCCCAACCCGACAGGCAGGGGAGAGGAGGAGCCGATGCCAGCGCTGGAAGTGCTCGAAACCGGGGTGCTCACCACCGTGCAGGACGCAGGCCGGGTCGGCCACGCCCTCCTCGGAGTGGGACGCTCCGGGGCCGCCGACCCCGTCTCCTACGCGCTGGCGAACCGGCTTGTCGCCAACCCGCCCCGCGCTGCCGCCCTCGAAGTCACCTTCGGCGGGCTGCGATGCCGCGCCCACGGAGCCATGACCGTAGCAGTCACCGGGGCACCAGGACCGGTAAGCGTGGACGGCCGCGCCGCCGCCATGAACACGGTGATACACCTCCGCGACGGATCCGAACTGCGGATAGGCACCCCGGAACGCGGACTGCGCAGCTATGTGGCGGTCCGCGGCGGGCTCGACACACCCCCCGTGCTGGGATCCCGCAGCACGGACACACTGGCCGGCCTCGGCCCCCAACAGGTGACCCCGGGCACCGTGCTGCCAGTGGGGCCGCCACCCCAGGACCTTCCCGTAGTGGACGCCGCCCCAGACACCGTCTTCCCCCGCGACGAGGTCGAACTGCGCGTCATGCTGGGACCGCGCGACGACTGGTTCACCGAAGACGCAATCCGCACCCTGCTCACCAGCGACTACGTGGTCAGCAGCCGAACCGACCGGGTAGGGGCACGCCTGCTAGGGCCGCCGCTGCCCCGCTCCCGCCTGGGAGAACTGCCCAGCGAAGGGATCGTCCCCGGAGCACTGCAGATCCCGCACCACGGCGACCCCGTGCTCTTCCTCGCCGACCACCCCGTCACCGGCGGCTACCCGGTGATCGCCGTAGTCGTCTCCGCAGACCTGCGCTGGGCCGCCCAGGCCCGCCCCGGCACCCGGCTCCGGTTCCGCGCCGTGGGATGACCCCGGTCTTTCCTCGTCCGCTCAACGCGGCGTGAGACGGTAAGCGGCCAGCTCCGCAACCGGAGGACGACGCTCAGGCTGGGTGACAGCCCGCGCAAGCGTACGGGGCACAGGAGAGTGCTCCCAACGCACCGTGGCAGACCGGCCGTCCAGCACAAGGGTGGCCAAAGCGTTGTCATACCAGGGCCCGCCGTCGAGACGCCACGTCACCGCGGGCGCGCGCACACCGGCTGAAGCGGCCAGAAGACGGCAGCTAAGCCCGGTGACCGCCCGAGCCGACAGCCACGTCATCCGCCGCAACGCAGGCGGCAGCCAGTTACACAGCGGAGAACAGACTAGTTGCGCAATCACCGTGTCCGTGGCATAGCCGCGAAGCCGGGCCCGAGCCAGATAGGAAAAGTGCACATCCCCGCCGAGGAACAGCACACTCGCCGGAGGCCTCCCCCGCCGCCCAGTCGCAACCTCCGCCACCGCCGCAATAACCGAAGCGAAAGAACGCTGGAACGCGGCCCAATGCTCCAAATCCAATGCCTGGCGCAGCCGCTCCCCCGGCCCGCGAAACCATTCCCCCCACGCGCCCGCACACACCGCCTCATTCCACGCCTCCAGATAGTGCACCCCCTTAGGCAGGAGAAACGGCAGTGTGCTAGCCACGATCAAGTGGTCCACGTCCCCGGTCAGCGACTCGTCCAACCACGGCTCCCCGACCGGGCCGAGCATGGACCGTGCCCGGTCGTCAGCGACATCCCGGCCGCACCGCGTATCCACCATGAGCACGCGGCTGCGCCCGAACGTGTGCGCATGACTCCACCGGTAGGCGCCAGGGTCAAGGTGCGCCTGCCACGCAAACTCGTCCAACGCCGCGCCCCCGCCGCCGCTGCACAACGCCTGCCACACCGGGTCAGCGGCGCGCTCGTCCGGAGAAAGGTTGCCCGCATGCTGGTAGATCCAGTAGGCGCCCAACCCGGAAGTGATGCGGTGCCGCCACCACGGGTTCTCGGCGATCTCCTGCCGCCAGCGGCCAGAGGTGTTCCAGTCGCCGCGGATGTCATGGTCGTCGAAGAGCATCAAAGTGGGCACAGTGGACAGCAGCCACCGCACATCCGGGTCGCTCCACGACTGCCGGTACAGTTCCGCATACTCGTCAAAGAACACGACCTCGTCGTCGGGCGGATGCGGCAAGTCCCCGCCATGGCGGGAGCGCCGGTCCGCCACATAGTCCCGCATCGGCTGCTGGATCTCATCGGCATACACCTGATCACCGATGAGCAGCAACGCGGTCGGCTCCTCCGCGGCAACCCCGGAAGCAGCACGGCGGGCTTCCGCCAACCGCAGCGCATAGGCACGGAGCACATCCGCCCCATAGCGGGCGACCGCGGCCGGACCGTGATCGGTAGGGGTCCGGCAGGAGCCGAAAAGCAGCCGCTGCGGAGCCGCGGGATCCAAAGTACGCACCAGGCTCGGCGGATGCGACGAGCCAGCAGGCGGCCAGACAGGCACACCGTCCACTGCCACGCGGTAGGGCACCGCCCGCCCCGAGGCAAGACCGGTGAGGTCGCAGAGCGCGTAATGGTGCCCGTGCACCTGGAAAGTGTCGGAGCTCACTGACCGGTCGCCAGCAGTCACCGTGACCGTGCCAGCAGCCTCGGTTTCCACCCAGATCGTGGCGCTCGTCTCGGTCACGTGACGCAGTATCGGGCCGAGCCGTAATCCGTTTCCCACTCTCGCTCTCCGCTGTAGTCCCGCCGCGGACAGTCAGGGCCGCTGGCGTGAGTATTGTCGCTTTCCTCGGAACAAGCCAGCCCACCCATGCTGTTGACATTGAAAAATTGGAGAAACTGGTGCAACGAGTTTGGAACCGGTCCGAATGTGGGTAACCGTTGCCGCATGCGGACCACTGTGCTCGAGTTACACACCGGGACGACAGAGAGCGTTACCGACATCACCCCGCAATGCGCCACGTTCGTCGCGGAAACCGGTGGAGACGGGCTGCTCAACGTGTTCGTTCCCCACTCCACTGCCGGGGTGGCGGTGATGGAACTAGGGTCCCGTTCCGACGAAGACCTCCTCGCCAGCCTGCGGGACCTGCTGCCCCCCGACGACCGCTGGCGACACAAGCACGGGACGCTCGGCCACGGCCGCTCCCACGTGATGCCAGCCCTGATCGCCCCCTACGCCACGATCCCCGTGGTTTCCGGGAAACTCGCCTTGGGGACGTGGCAATCTATCGCCATCGTTGACCTGAACGTCGACAATCCCGACCGTCAGGTGAGGCTGTCGTTCTTGACGAGTCCCTCTGACGGGGCAGGATGGTAGAAGCAGAGCACAGTTGACAAACACGCGTTGACGAACCAGGCACCCAACGTGTGAACTTAGCCAGCAACGGCGGGATCACCCCGGAAACGGGACCAGTCGCGGCCGTGCCCGTGACAGCGGGCACCACCCATAACGGAGGAGGACTTTTCGTGAGCGCGACCGCGGGCCAGGCACAGAGCGAGCGCAGCCTGGCCGAACGACTCGGATTCAAACCGGGTCAGGTGGTGCAGGAGTTCGGATACGACGACGACGTGGACGAGCAGCTCCGCCGGTCGATCGCTGCAGTGACCGGCAACGAGCTGGTGGATGAGGACTATCCCGACGTCGTGGACGCGGCACTGCTGTGGTGGCGCGCCGACGAGGAGGACGACCTCACCGACGTGCTCGTAGATGTGTCCGCCACGATCGAAGGAGGCGGCAGCATCCTGGTGCTGACGCCCAAGGCGGGCAGAGAGGGACACGTCTCGCCTAACGACGTCTCGGAGGCGGCCACGACCGCGGGACTGTCCCAGACCAGTGCGGTGAGCGCAGGCCCCGACTGGTCGGGGACCCGTCTCGTCCTTCCCAAGCGCTGACGATTCCGTGCTCTTCTCCGACACCGCGGACGTCGACGACTAACCCGGGTCGCGGGCCGTTCCTCACCGGGGCGGACGCGACCCGCACAGAAACCGAGGACCCATGCCGATCGAGGTTGGCCAGAACGCCCCCGATTTCGAACTCGCTGACCAGCATGGCCAGACCGTGCGCCTCTCCGATTTCCGCGGGCGCAGCAGGGTAGCGGTGGTGTTCTACCCGCTGGCCTTCTCCGGTATCTGCGACAAGGAGCTGCGGCAGCTCCACGAGTGCATGAGCGAGTTCACCGCGCGCTCCGTGCAGCCGCTGGCAATCTCCGTGGACTCCATGTTCGCCCACCGGGTCTGGGCGGACCGGGAGGGCGTGGACTTTCCGCTGCTGTCCGACTTCTGGCCGCATGGCGCGGTCGCGCAACGCTACGGCGTGTTCGACGAAACCAAAGGGGTAGCGCTGCGCGGCAGCTTTCTGATCGACACTGAGGGCGTGGTGCGCTGGAAGGTCGTCAACCCGACATTCCAAGGCCGCGACATGGACGACTACCGCCAGGCGTTCGCGGACCTCGGCTGGAATCCTTGAGGATGGCGCTGCCCTGCGGCTTTCCACGGCTCTTTAGCCGGTTTCCGGGAGCGGAAGCAGGCAGGAGCACCTAATAGGGCCTGCGGTTTCTCACCGGATCCGCCCGAGGCAGAAGGGCTGTGACCAGCGGGTGGGCCGGGTGGTGCCGAGGATGGCGGACGGTCTGCCCGTAAAGAGTGCAACGCCGACTCTTCGGAACCGGTACTATCTCTGTGCGGGACGGGCCTGACAGTGTCGGGCCCATGGTGCGGGCGTGTAGCTCAGTTGGTCAGAGCACCCGCCTTACAAGCGGGCGGTCGGAGGTTCGAGTCCTCTCGCGCCCACGTCGATACGCACTCGGAGACGCCCGGGAGCCGGTACGGCCCCGGGCGTCTTGCTGTATTGAGGCCAGCTACAGCACTTCCCCTGAGCCCCGTGGGCGTGGTGCCATCAACCGTCATCCGTCGCGCAAGAAGAAAGCTCGTCATGGCCACGCAGGGACCGCCAGGCATTCCGCGTATGGCGACGGTGATAATTGGGTTCTAGTTCTGACTCAGATTTCTGGAAAACGGTCTAGAGTGTCTTGTGCGACGAAGTTGTCCACGCCTTTGGTAACGAGGAGATAACGCCTCGCAAAGTTGCAGGTCAGCTTCTGTGAGCCCCACGCACGTGGGGATGGACCGGCTGACCTGCAGCTCTCGACCTGCTGCTTCCGTGAGCCCCACGCACGTGGGGATGGACCG